>CAACXH010000198.1_pt1 | contig 43505 bp, 43 predicted proteins | sample 2275881 | NCBI WGS metagenome assembly CAACXH01 (sample SAMEA5312483, study PRJEB27640) | indoor metagenome | biome: indoor environment; feature: controlled; material: polymer antistatic dissipative epoxy resin | place: Italy | collected 2014-05-27 | reverse complement strand
ACGACCCGCGATGTGACGAAGGCGATGAAACTCGCCTTTGATGAACGCAAGGCGGAAGTGAGCGCGCAGCCCGCCTGAGGCCTCAAGCTCTCTTTTTGCCCTCCTCCATTTCTCAAGCGCGGTGGCCTTACCGGCCATCGCGCTTTTTCATTATGGCCCGCCCGCTCCCGCCTTGCGTCCTGCAAAAGACATCTCTATAGGTCGACTTGTAATGTTATTACGTAACCAACTTTTCGATGACGGATATGAGAGGCCGAAACAATGCAGAAGACACACATCCTCGTCACCGGCGCGGTGGCACTTGGTTCCATGCTGCTGGTGGCAGCCGCTGCCACGGCCGCCGGGGGTGACAAATCCGCCGCCCACAGCCATGACCATGGGCACGATCACGGCCACCAGATGACCGAGGCGGAAAAGAAGATTTACAGCGGCTATTTCGAAGACGCCCAGGTGAAGCCGCGCACGCTTTCCGACTGGGACGGCGACTGGCAGTCTGTCTATCCCTACCTGCTGAACGGCTCGCTTGATTCCGTCATGGCCGAAAAAGCCGCCCATGGTGACAAGACGGCTGCAGAATATCGCGCCTATTACGACATCGGTTACAAGACGGATGTGAACCGCATCGTCATCAAGGGCGACAGCGTGGCCTTTTACAAGGAAGGCAAGCCGGTCGAAGGCACATATGCCAGCGACGGTCAGGAAATCTTGACCTACAAGAAGGGCAATCGCGGCGTAAGATACATCTTCAAGAAGACTGCTGGCGACGAGGCTGCTCCGCAGTTCATCCAGTTCAGCGACCATTCCATCGCCCCGGTCAAGGCAGGCCACTACCATCTCTACTGGGGGAATGACCGCAAGGCCCTGCTGGACGAAGTCACCAACTGGCCCACCTATTATCCCTTCCTGATGGACGGCGCTGATATCGTCAAGGAAATGGCGGCGCATTGAACCATGGCGGGCTCACGGCTTTCCGCGACCCGAAGAATGCCGAGCGCATGCCTCTTTCACCTTCTCCCCGCCGGGGAGAAGGTCGCGTAGCGCGGGTTGAGGGGGCAAGCTCTCGGTTTATTGCTGGCGTTGCCCCCTCATCTACCCCTTCGGGGCATCTTCTCCCCGGCGGGGAGAAGAAAGACTCACTGCCCCATGGTCGAGCGATGCGCCCAGCCGGTCATGCGCTTCTCCAGCCAGGCCATGATGGCGTACATGACGATGCCCTCCACCGCGAGCATCAGAAGGCCGGCAAAGACCAGCGGCACGTTGAACTGGCTCTGCGCCGAACTCATCATGTTGCCGAGGCCATAATTTGAGGCGACAGTCTCCGAGACGACCGAGCCGACGAAGGCGAGCGTGATGGCGATTTTCAGCGAGCCGAAGAAATAAGGCATGGAGCGCGGAATGCCGACCTTCAGCATGATGTCCATCTTCTTTGCGCCCAGCGCCCGCAGCACGTCCTCGGTTTCTGGCTCGATCGTGGCAAGACCAGTGGCGACATTAACGACGATGGGGAAGAAGGAAATCAGGAAGGCGGTCAACACGGCGGGGACAGTGCCGATGCCGAACCAGATGACAAGGATCGGCACCAGCGCCACTTTCGGGATGGCGTTGAAGCCGATCATCAACGGATAAAGCCCGGCATAAATGGTTTTCGACCAGCCGATGAACAGGCCGATGGCAAGGCCGGCGACAACGGCGATGGCAAAGCCCAAAGTCGTCGTATAAAGCGTCTGCAGCGAATTCTTCCAGATCGGCGACCAATATTGCAGGATGGCCTGACCTACTCTCACGGGCGACGGCAGGATGGTGGGCGGCATTTTCAGCGCATATACCAGTAATTCCCACAGCACGAAGAGCGCCAGCGTATAGAGCCAGGGGGCCGCCTTCACCCAGTTGACGCGGGCAATCAGCGGCTTGCGCGGCTCGGCCGTGACGGTGCTTTCCATGATCGCACTCATGCCGCCACCCTCGCCTGCGCGATTTCGCCATGCAGTGCCTGCACCATGTCGTTAAAACCCTTGTCATACATGAGATCGAGTTGCCGCGGGCGGGCGAAGGGAACGCGATGTTCCGCCAGCACGCGGCCCGGCCTTGCGCTCATCACGAAAATCTTGTCGGCGAGGAAGGTCGCTTCGCGCAGATCGTGGGTTACCAGAATGATGGTCACGCGCTGCGCGGCGTGCAGGTCACGGATGACACACCACAATTCCTCGCGGGTGAAGGCATCGAGCGCACCGAATGGCTCATCCAGCATCAGAAGTTCCGGCTCATGGATCAGCGCGCGGCAGAGATTGGCACGCTGCTGCATGCCGCCGGAAAGCTGCCATGGATATTTTGAGCCAAAGCCCTTCAGACCGACGATCTCCAGAAGGCGCTCGGCTTTCGCGACATATTCCGCCTTGTGGGCGCGCAGACGGCGGCGGTGTTTCTCGACGATTTCCAGCGGCAGCAGGATGTTCTCAAGCGTCGTACGCCAGGGCAACATCGTCGGGTTCTGAAATGCCATGCCGACGATGGAGACCGGCTCCGTGACCTGCCGCCCGGCAACGATGACATTGCCCTTCTGCGGAATATGCAGTCCCGTCACCAATTTCATCAGCGTGGACTTGCCGCAGCCGGAGGGGCCGACCACGGCGGCGAATTCGCCCTTGTCGACCGTCAGGTTCAAACCGGATACGGCCAGCGTTCCGGCCGACCCGCCGTAGCGCATGTCGACGCTGTCTATTTCCACGAGATGTGACATTGCTGTTCCCGTTTTAAGTTGCTGATCAGGCCGTTTAATCCCGCAGCGTTGCCGCTTGTTTCTTCTCCCCGAGGGGGAGAAGGTGGCCCGAAGGGTCGGATGAGGGGGCGACGTCAGCGATAGACCGAGAGCTTGCCCCCTCATCCCGCTGTCGCGGACTTCTCCCCGACGGGGAGAAGAAACTCGCGGCACCCGCTCTTTCAATCTGCAACGCCGCCCCTCAGGGAAGCATGCGCTCTTCCTTGGCAGGCAGGTAGGTCGCGTCGAACACCTGCTCCGCCTTCACATTGCCCTTCAGGCCCATGGAAACCTTCAAAGTCTCGATGGAAGCCGCAAGCCGGGCCGGATCAACGCCGCCCATGCCGTTTTCCACCACATAGGGCGTCTTGATGTTCATGCTGTTGGCCATGTTGAGGCGTTCCAGCTCAATGGCGCTGTCGAGCGTCTCGTTGCGCTTCAGCACCGCCGCCACGCCCTCTTCCGGGGTCTTGACGGAATCGGCGAAGCCCTTGGCCAGCGCTTTGAGGAACCCCTTCACGGCATCAGGGTTTTTCTCAGCGAAATCAGTGTTTACCAACACCGCATTGCCATAAAGATTCAAGCCGTGCTCGGCCATCAGGATGGTCGAGATGTCGTCATCGGCAATGCCCTGCTTCTTCAAGTTGAGGATGACCGAAAAAGCGAAACCGAAGACGGCATCGACATCTCCCTTGGCAAGCATCGGTTCACGCACGGGAAAACCGATCGATTCGATCTTGATCTTGCTGTCATCGAGACCCGCGACCTGCTTGAAGGCCGGCCATTGCGCAAAGGCGCCATCCGGCGGCGGCGCGCCGAGCTTCTTGCCTTCCAGCGACTTCGGATCACCCGTCACGCCGAGCGACTTGCGACCGACGACGGCAAAAGTCGGGCGCTCATAAACCATATAAACGGCCTTGATCTTCTGGCTCGGATCCTCGTCGAGGAACTTCATCACCGAGTTGATGTCGCCGAACCCCATCTGGTAGGCGCCCGTCGCCACACGCGGAATGGCTTCCACCGAGCCATTGCCGCTGTCGATGGTGACATCGAGCCCTTCCGCCTTGAAGTAACCCTTGTCGAGCGCCAGCAGGAAGCCGGCGGCGGGACCTTCGAATTTCCAGTCGAGCGTGAATTTGACCGGCGTTTCGGCATAAGCGCCCGTCACCGGCAGCACCATTGCGGCGGCGGCGCCGATGGCAGCAATACCTAGCCCTTTGGACAACAACCTGCGCGTTAAGAACATCTATTCCCCCTGATGGTTTTGTTGGATTGGTTGCATAAGAGCCAATTCCCACCCTCAAGGCAAGATAAAATTGCATACAAAATAGCCATTATTTTGTATGATTATTTAATATGCAATTCGGATCGATATGGAGGCAAAAAGCTCAGTTTCTGCGCAGCGTGTGTGCAACGAAGCGCAAGCAATATCGTTCACGCAGAGAACACAGCGTTCTCATTTGCCGGGGTTGCGGATCAGGCGCAGCGTAGGACAAATAGGGCCACGAACAGCAGGCGAAACGACGGGACCGCAAGATGAATTCTGCACTGGGCATACACCACATCACCATGATCACCCGGAAGGTGCAGGCGAATGTCGATTTCTACGCCGGCTTCCTCGGTTTGAAGCTGGTCAAGCGCACCGCCGGCTTCGAAGACGCCATGCAGCTTCACCTGCTTTATGGCGACGACATCGCCTCGCCCGGCTCGCTTTTGACATTTCTCGTCTGGGAAGATGGCGGCCAGGGCCGTGTCGGTTATGGCCAGACACTGGAAGTCTCGGTAGCGATCAATCCTGCCGCCATCGGTTTCTGGCTGACGCGGGCACTGAAATTCGGCATCCGCGCCGAGGGCCCATCCGACGAATTCGGCGAGCCGGTCATCCGGCTGAAAGACCCTGACGGCCTGATCGTCAAGCTGGTCGGCACCCATGCCTTTGCCGATGCCACGCCGCATGTGACGGACGACATTTCTGCGCAGGACGCGATTCGCCGCATCTATGGTGCGACGATGCTGAGCGAGGTACCGGAAGAGACCGTGGCGTTTCTGGAAAAGCACTTCGGCTACCGGCAGGAAAGCCAGACCGGTGCGATCCGCAGGCTCGTGTCCGACAGCGGCGACATCATCGACGTGCGCGATGCCACCGGCTTCTGGTCCAGCGCACCGGGCACCGGCACGGTCGACCATATCGCCTTCCGCGCAGAGGATATGGATGAGCTGAATGCGGTTCTCACCGGGCTGAAATCGCTCAATTCCAGCACCACCAATGCCCATGACCGCAAGTATTTCCATTCGCTGTACGTTCGCGAACCGGGCGGCGTGCTGATCGAAATGGCAACCGACGGCCCCGGCATGACGATCGACGAACCGCTGGAAGCACTTGGCGAACAATTGTTCATTCCGCCGCTGTTCATGAAGGACGAGGCGGATGTGCGCGTCGCCCTGCCGCAATTCTCCATGCCGGGCGAGGAACGCATCATCTATCGCGATCTGCCCTTCGTGCATCGGTTCTATACGCCGGAGGAGCCGGATGGCAGCACCATCATCCTGCTGCACGGCTCGGGCGGCAGCGAAACGAGCCTGATGCCGCTGGCACACAGGGCCGCGCGCGGCGCGACACTTTTAGGCGTGCGCGGCAGAAGCACGGAAGAAGAGATCGCCCGCTGGTTCCGGCGTTTCCCCGATTTCAGCTTCGACCAGAATGACATTGCGGCAGAAGCGGAGGCCTTTGCCGCCTTTGTCGAGGGTGCGGTCCGCTCCTATGGTCTTGATCGTTCGAAATTGCGGTTTATCGGCCATTCGAATGGCGCGAATTTCTATGCGGCCTTTGCCGCACTTTATCCCGAGCTTGCGGGAGACGCCCTGCTCTACCGCCCCATGCCGGTTCTCGATACATGGCCGCAAACACATCTTTCCGGCCGGAATTTCCTGCTCGTCGCCGGCGAACGCGACAAATATCGCGACGGAGCAGCCGAGCTGCAAGGCCGGCTTGCGGCGAGCGGCGCAGAGGCACGGGTGGAAATGCTGGATGACGGGCATGATCTGGGGCTTGCCGATATAGAAGCGGCACGGAGCTGGCTGGCGGCGGCTTCCTGATTTTCGATAGACGGGCATGCGCCGAGCGGGTGCCGCCCATTTCTTCTCCCCGCCGGGGAGAAGGTGGCCCGAAGGGTCGGATGAGGGGGCTAGCTCTCCGCAAACCACTACCCTCGCCGCCTCATCCCGCTGCCGCGGACTTCTCCCCGGCGGGGAGAAGAAACAAGTGGGACCCGCTCGCTCCCTGTTTCCCCCTGCCATTCATCAACCGGGCCTTGCATAAATTCGCCAAAAGGGCTTTAAAAACAGCTTCGTAATTGGAGAGCCCGTTTGGAAATCCCGTTTCTCATCCTCGCCCTCATCGCGGCCTTTATCTACACGCTGGTCGCGAGCATCCGTAATTCAAGCCGAATCAAATCGCTGGAACGCGAGGTTCTCAACCTCAAGCGATTGATGGCTGCCGGGGTGACGTCTCCCGCGACGGCACAGGCTGAAAGCGTGGAGTCTGTGGAAAACACGGATTTCGAGGCGGAAGAGACAAACGGGGATTTGCCCGGAGCAGCAGCGTCCCAAGCTGAATACGCCTCCGAGCCTGAAGAAGCCGCCGCGATAGTGGAAGCTGAGGACGTGGCCCGTGAAGAAGCGCCGCCTGCGCTCGCCAACGAGACCGCGTCCGCGCCGGCCACGAAAGAAAGCTTCGAAAGCCTGCTTGGCGCACGCTGGGCTGTCTGGGCCGGCGGGCTGGCGCTTGCGCTCGGCGGTATTTTCCTCGTCAAATATTCGATCGAATCGGGGCTCTTAGGCCCGGCGGTCAGGCTTTCGCTCGCCGCCATTTTCGGCCTCGTTCTCGGGCTTGCCGGCGAGGCGATCCGCCGCAAGGCCGTGCCGGGCATCGCCGCCGCCTATTCCAACGCCATGATACCGGGCGTGCTGACGGCGGCCGGTGCATTGACGCTGTTCGGCGTGGTTTATGCCGCCTATGGCATTTACGGTTATATCGGCTCAGGAACGGCCTTCATCCTGCTCGGGCTTGTCGCCTTTGCCACCATTGGCCTGTCGCTTCTGCATGGGCAGGCGCTGGCCGGGCTCGGTCTTCTCGGCTCGATGCTGACGCCAGCGCTGATTTCCAGCGAAACACCAAATATCTGGGCGCTTTTCGTTTTCCTGACGATCTCGTGGCTGGCGACGGCGGCCGCAGCGCGCAGGCAGGGCTGGACCGTGGTCCCGTCGCTTGCCAATGCCGGCCTTGGCCTCTGGGCGCTCGGCTATATCGGCTATTCCGAGACGATCAATGCCGAACCGCCGACACTCGCATTGCTCATCATGCTGGCCGGTACGATCTTCCTGTGGCCCGGAAAACACTTCGACACACCGCCGGCAGAGGCCGGTGAAACCGCCGCCCCGGAGCGGCGCGCCATCCGTGCCATTCGGCTTCTGCTGCGGCCGTCGCTTGCCATCAACCTCACCGTATCGATGGCCGTCATCCTGCCCGCCATCGGCTTCCTGTTCGCCAGTGGCGGCATCGACACTCACCCGGTGCTGATCGTCTTGGCGCTGATCGCAGCACTCGCGGCCCTTGGCGCCGCCCGCCATTATGCGGTGTGGCCGGCCATCATTGCAGCACTCGGCGCGCAGACGGCGGTGGCGCTGATGTCACGGCAGGGCATCGATTTCATCGGCCTTATCAACGATACCGGCGTAACGCTTCCGCCCGTCGGAACAGGCTATACGGCTGAAATCGCCATGGCGCTTGGTCTTGGCGCCGTCTTCGTGCTCTGCGCCTTCTCCTTCCTGAAACGCAAGGGCGCCGACGATGCGGATTTCGCCCAGCTCTGGGCAGGTATTGCCGCGCTGTTCCCCGTCTGGCTGGCAACGGCAAGCTTCGTTGAATACGGCAATCTCGGCCGCGACTGGCTGCACGCCGCCTATGGTCTCGGTCTCGGCTTCGTGCTGATTGCCGGTGCAGAATGGCTGCACCGACAGAACAACGAGGCCTATCGCAAGCCGCTCAACATTCTCGTGCTCGGCTCGTTCGCTGCCTTCGCGCTCAGCCTGCACACGCTAACGGAAGGGCTTGCGACAACCGTTCTGCTTTCGGTCATCGGCTTCGTTTATGTGCTGGCCAGCCGTTACCGCAACTGGGATGTGCTGCCCTGGGTGATGGCCGTGGCAAGCGTTGCCGTTCTCGGCCGCATCGCCTGGGAACCCACCATCGTCGGGCCACAAAATCTTGGGCTCACGCCGGTCTTCAACGCGCTTCTGCCGGGTTATGGCATTCCCGCGCTGCTGGCCGTCGCTTCCGCCTGGTTGCTGCGCGACTGGCCGGGTGTGAGGGCGAAGAACTTCCTGCAGGCGATTGCCAGCGTCATGGGTCTTCTGGCCGTCGCCATCCTCATCCGCCACGCGATGAATGGCGGCACGCTTGATAACAGCGTTCCGACGCTTGGCGAACAATCGATCTACACGCTGTTGACCATCGGTTTTTCCGGCGTGCTGATGACGCTCGACCTGAAAAGCCCAAGCCCCGTCTTCCGTTACGGTTCGATGATTGCCGGCGTGATCGCCGTCATCAATGTGCTGACGATGCATTTCTTCACGCTCAACCCCTATTTCACCGGCGAAAATACCGGGCGCATTCCGGTCCTCAACCTGCTGCTGATCGGTTATCTCCTGCCGGCACTCGCCTATGGCGGCCTTGCCTATTATGCGCGCGGCAAACGTCCCCCGCCCTATGTCAGCATGTTGGCGGTGGCAGGCGCCGCACTCGGTTTTGCCTGGGCAACGCTTTCGGTCCGCCGCTTCTGGCAGGGCGAAAACATCGCCGACTGGAAGGGTTTCCTGCAGGGTGAGACCTACAGCTATTCGGTGGTCTGGCTGCTGATCGGCGTGCTGCTGCTGGTGCTCGGTTCGCGCTTCAATGCCCGCAGCCTGCGTCTGGCATCCGCCGCCTTCGTGCTGATTTCCGTCGCCAAGGCCTTCCTCATCGACATGAGCAACCTTGAAGGCGTGCTCAGGGCGCTGTCCTTCATCGGGCTCGGCGCGGTGCTGATCGGCATCGGCCTGTTCTACCAGAAAATCCTCACCCGGAAGCCGCAGGCATGATCGCGGCAGAGGCTTTCGCGCCCTATGCGGCGCTTGCGCAGGACCTGATACCGCACGCCGCCGATACCGGCGACGGCTCGCATGATCTTGCCCATATTCACCGCGTCTTCCGCAACGCCATGCGCATCCATGCGGACGAAGGCGGCGATGGCACGGTGCTGGCAGCCAGCGTGCTTTTGCATGATTGCGTGGCGGTGGAAAAGAACTCGCCGCTACGCGCGCAGGCCTCACGGCTTGCGGCGGAAAAGGCGGCCGGCATTCTGGCCGGGCTCGGCTGGCAGAAGCAGGATATCGACGCCGCCGCACACGCCATCACCACCCACAGCTTTTCGGCCAATATCGCGCCGCAGACGCTGGAGGCAAAAATCCTTCAGGATGCCGACCGGCTGGATGCCATCGGCATGGTTGGGGCGGCGCGCTGCTTTTATATTGCCGGGCGCATGGGTTCGGCGCTTTATGATCCGGCCGATCCGCTGGCCAAAGATCGACCGCTTGACGACCGCGCCTTTGCCATCGACCATTTTGAAACCAAGCTTTTCAAACTGGCAGACGGCTTTCGCACCGAGACGGGGCGGCAGATGGCCAAGGCCCGCCATGAGCGACTGAAACAGGTGCTCGACCTGTTTCTCGACGAGATTTGAGGAGATCCAAGATGCGTGTGACCGAACTCAACATCTATCCGCTGAAAAGCGCGCGCGGCATTCCCCTCTCCGAGAGCGCTGTTTCGGACGAGGGCCTGCCCGGCGACCGTCGCGCCATGTTGATCGACCCTTCCGGCCATTTCATCACCCAGCGCGAATTGCCTTCCATCGCCACGGTTCTGGCGCGGCATGAGGATGGCGGCATGGCGCTTGCGCGGGACAAGGGTGGCGAGATCGTCGCAAAACCGTCCGGCCAGCGCATGGATGTGGCGGTGTGGAAATCGATCGTCAGCGCCAACATCGCCGATGACGAGACCAACACTACGCTTTCGGCGTGGCTGGGGCGCGAGGTGAAGCTGGCATTCTTCGATGATGCCTCAAAACGCATTGCAAGCCTTGAATGGACGGGTAACGAAACGCCCGTCACCTTTGCGGACGGCTATCAGATCCTCGTCACCACCACCGCCTCGCTCGCCGCGCTGAACGACAATATGCGCGCCAATGGCGAAGACACTGTTGGCATGGAGCGCTTCCGGCCCAATATCGTGCTTGATACGGACGAGCCATGGGCCGAGGACCGCTGGGCGGCTATCGAGATCGGCGGCATTCGTTTCGATCTCGTAAAACCCTGCGCCCGCTGCATCATGACCACGCAGGACCAGATAACCGGCTCCCGCGATGTGCCCTCGCCCATGAAAGCCATGGGCCGCATCCGCATGTCGGGTGATCGGCGCGTGCCCGGCCCGCTGTTCGGCTGGAACGTGACGCCGCGCGGTCAGGGCAGACTGTCGGTCGGCGACGTGGCCAAGGTGGTCGAGGAACGGACGGAAGGCTGGGCGATCAAGAGACGCTAGGCCACGGGCGTTGCAGCGCCCGTCATGCCATCACGGCTTGCGGGCGCTGACGATCAGAAAGATCGGGCGGCGGTCCTCGTGCTTCAACTCCGGTCGCTCAGCGAGCAAAGCGGGATCGGGCCTCGGCTCGGCCAGACGCGTCAGGGCAAAGCCGGCGGAAAGCAGGCTGTTGAGAACGCCTGACACCGTGCGGTGATATTTGACGACATCATCCGCCATCCAGTTGGAATGGCGCACGCCCTCGTCCTGATAATTATCGAGCGGCCAGTGCAGGATTTCACCATCGTCGCCGTAGAACCAGTCCTGTTTTTCGAGAGCCGTGAACACCGGATGCTCGATGGAAAAGACGAAATCGCCGCCGCGTTTCAGGACAGCGAACACCCTCGCGAATGCCGCATCGAGATCGCGGACGTAATGCAAAGCGAGCGAACTCAGCGCCACGTCGAAGCTTTCGGACGCAAAATCGATGTCCTCGATCGCCGCCCGGCGATATTCGATACCGGACCCGCCATTTATTTCGGCGGCACGGCGCAACATGTTCTCCGAAAGATCGACGCCGACGACACGGGCCGCCCCCTGCTCTGCCGCATAACGGCAATGCCAGCCGAAACCGCAACCGAGATCGAGAAGGCTCCGGCCCTGCAACGGCGGAAGCATGGCGCGCAGTTCGTGCCACTCGCCGGCCTGCTGCAACCCCTCCACGGAGCGCGGCATGGCGCTGTAGCGCTCGAAGAACCCGGGGTCGTCGTAAATATTCTGCTTCATCGTCATCTCTCCGGAATTCCGGCAATAATGTGCGGGCATCCCATCAATCCCATGAATAATGGGGGTCAAGAAAAGTCGCTAGTGGGGACGGCTGACAAAAGCTAATATTCATGCCGATCAGAGGGAATCTGCAGAAGATTTGCGCCATCTCCAAGGCGCATGCTGCAGCAGGAGAATTTCATGTTGCAAGCCACACGCCAGACCATGCCCTGGCTGATTATCGCCGCGGGGTCGCTGATTGCCGTCATGACCTTCGGTCCGCGTTCGGCCATGGGCTTTTTTCAGCTGCCGATGCTGGCCGATACCGGCTGGGACCGTTCCACCTTCGGCCTCGCAATGGCTTTGCAGAATCTCTTCTGGGGTCTCGGCCAGCCCTTCTTCGGCGCAATCGCCGATAAATACGGCACGGGCCGCGTGCTCGTGCTGTCAGGCTTTCTGTATGCCGCCGGCCTCATCTGCATGTCCTTCGACACCTCGCCCTTCTGGCTGCATTTCGGCGGTGGCGTGCTTGTCGGGCTTGGCATCGCCGCCGGTTCGTTCAGCGTCATCCTGTCGGCGTTTGCGCGCCATGTGACGCCGCAGCAGCGCTCGCTCGCCTTCGGCATCGGCACGGCGGCGGGCTCTGCCGGCATGTTCCTGTTCGCACCGATCAGCCAGGGCCTGATTTCCGCCTATGGCTGGTCGAACAGCCTCGTCTGGCTTGCCGTGATGATGATGCTGGTGCCGCTGCTCGCCATTCCCATGCGCGGCAATTCCTCCTCCGGCAGCCAGTCGCAGACACAGTTCCAGCAGACGGCAGGCGAAGCACTAAGGGAAGCGCTTGGCCATAAAAGCTATCTATTGCTGACGACAGGCTTTTTCGTCTGCGGTTTTCAGGTGGCCTTCATCACCGCGCATTTCCCGGCCTATCTCGGTGATATCGGCATCGAACCGCGTTACGCCGTCATTGCCATGGCGCTGATCGGCTTCTTCAATATCATCGGGTCGCTCGCCGCCGGCGTCATCGCCCAGCGTTATTCGAAACCCTATATGCTGGCCTATATCTATATTGCCCGCTCGGTTGTCGTGACGGCCTTCCTGCTCCTGCCGCAATCGCCACTTTCGGTCATCCTGTTCGCGGCTGTCATGGGTATTCTATGGCTTTCCACCGTGCCGCCCACAAACGCGCTGGTGGCAATCATGTTCGGCACGCGCCATCTCGGCATGCTCGGCGGTGTCGTATTCCTGTCGCACCAGATAGGCTCGTTCCTCGGCGTCTGGCTCGGCGGCTTCCTTTATGACCGGCTGGGGTCCTATGATCTCGTCTGGTGGCTTGGCGTCGGCATGGGGATTTTTGCGGCCATCGTGCATTGGCCTATTCAGGAGCGGCCCGCGCCGCGGCCTGCAATGGCCTGAGACTACACGGCCTTATCAAGCGCGGGCGGTGATGCCCTGCGCTGCAGCGCCTTCAGCGCCGCCTGCACGAAACCGTCGCGGGCGGCGTTTTCATTCAGGCCGCGCGGATCATAGACATGCCGGTTGAGGAAATGCGCCGTCAGGCGGAAGGCCGCCGCAAGGCTTTCGGGGTCGGCAGCTTTCGACTGGCCCTCACCGAGAAAAGCGGGCAGCGACAGCATCCGCTCCGCATAAGGCGCGCCGGCCGTGCGGCAAACCGCCCTGCCCGTTTTCGGCGACACATAAATGAGATCGGTGCGCAGCCCCGTCGCCGCGCATTCGGTGAGATCAAGCCCGAAACCCAGATCGTTCAGCACCGCGAGTTCGAACCGCACGAACAATTCCCCGGCATCGGCCGGATCGTGGAGATTGTCGAGGATGATATCGAGCGCCTGATAAAGATGCGGGTGCGGGTCGCGCTCCGGTAGAAGCCTGAGAAGCGCGCCCATGGCCTGGACGCCGTAAACAGCGGTCGCCGTTTCCATCAGCTGCGCGGCGCGCAATTGCAGCGGCTCGATTCGGTATTCGCCAAGATGGTCGTCAAGTCGCGCCCGCCAGATGACATCCACCCGGTTTCCCGCCTGCAGCACCGGCTGCATGCTGCGGGAGCGTCCGGAGCGCACCATGCCGAGATGCCGGCCGCGCGTACGGGTCATCACCTCGGCGATGACACTCGTCTCGCCATGGCGTTTTACGCCGAGAATGATTGCCTCATCCTGCCACTGCATGAAACCTGTCCGAATTTCGATTCAAGCCGGATCATAACCGATCCTTCGGCGAAACGTTATTCTTTTACGGTGTCACTCGAAACGCCGACAAGGCCGAGAACGAAATCCATGATTTCATTTTCTCCGAAAGGCTTGCCGAGCAGAGGCGCCTGCGAAAGATCGTCGGGAAAACCTGTCGTATCGCCATAACCGCTGACGAAACCGAAGGGAATACCGGCCTCACGCAGCTGGCGCGCAAAATCATAACTCATGCCGTCGGAAAGGCTGACATCGAGAAGCACGCAATCGGCGCCGTCCTGCTCGACGGTCTGCCGCGCCTGCGCAAGCGTCGTTGCGATGACGATGATTTCGACACCCATGGACTGGAGAACCGCCTCGACATCAAGCGCCACCAGATATTCATCCTCAACGATGATAACCCGTTGTGGCACCATATGTTTTCTTCTTTCAACAGGAGGGGCGCCAACTGGCTGCGCGCCACGGCCTTCAAAGTGATGTTCCAGCACCATGGCTTAGCAGTCGCAAATTGCGACCCAACCGTCATTTAAAAAAGACATGTCGAAAGAAGATCAGATGAAGGGTCTTTGCCGCTTCTCGTCGCTTTCCCAGCCGGCCACATGGCTCAATCCGGCATTGTCGAGCACCAGACAGCCCTTGTCCGTCCAGCGAATGAGACCGCGATCAACAAGCTTTCTCAAGGTCTTGTTGGTGTGGACGATGGAAAGGCCGAGCGTATCGGCCACATGCTGCTGGGTGACGGGAATAGGTGTTTCGCCGCGCATAAGATCGACCGCCTTTGCCTTGCTGTAAAGAAACGCAATGAGATAGGCGGCGCGCTCCAGCGCAGTGCGCCGGCCGATGCTGAGCAGATGACTGTCAAGCATGCGTTCCTCGCTTGCCGCGATCCAGGTCAGGTCATAGGCAAGGGTCGGATGATCGGTGAAGAGGTTGTTGAGGCGTGATCGTTCGAAAACGCACAACGTCACCGGTGACAGCGCTTCGACCGAATGCTGCATTTCCCCCATGACCGTGCCCTGCAGGCCAACAAGATCGCCCGGCATGACATAGTTGAGGATTTGCCGCCGGCCGTCTTCCAGCGTCTTGTAGCGGAAGGCCCAGCCATGCAGCACGGTATAGAGGTGGGCGCTGTGCGACCCTTCCATCAAAATGACAGAGCCGCTTTCCACCGCCAGTTCCCCCGTTTTGAAACGGGAGACAAAATCGAGTTCGGAAGGGGCGAAATCCCTGAAATGCGGCAGGTCACGCAGGGGACATTGCTGACACGGCGTGGTGGAAATTCCGTTCGGTTTTTTTGGCGACATGAATATCCGTCATCGAAAAAAGGTTGCGCCCAATTGTTTTGGAACAACCCGCCTGAACGCATTCGGTTCCCGATGGTGGGTGAAGATATTCAAGTCATTCAAGGATCGCGGCGCGCCCTACGCTCCAACACACAAAAACGAAGGCTTTGGAGGCAATCTCGATGTTCGCGTTGGTTCGCGACATTTCCCGCTCGTCATTCCGGCCTTGAGCCGGAATCCAGTCGACGCGCGTCTGCGCGGCGAGAGAGTTCTTTCAGCCCAAGGACTTGGGCTGGCTGGATTCCGGCTCAAGGCCGGAATGACGGAGGCGGGCGCATGCTCTCACCCTGCCGGTGCGCCAGTGCGCTAGCCGCGCGGGAACTCCAGTCCCATTTCACGGAAACGCTCGGGGTCATCGCCCCAGTTCTCGCGCACCTTGACGAACAGGAAGAGATGGACCGGCTGCTCGAGGATTTCCGACAGCTCCTTGCGCGAGGCGGTGGAGATCGCCTTGATCGCATCGCCGTTCTTGCCGAGTGCAATCTTCTTCTGGCTGTCGCGCTCCACATAAATCACCTGCTCGATGCGCACGGAGCCATCCTTGCGCTCTTCCCACTTTTCCGTCTCGACATGCGAGGCATAGGGAAGTTCCTGATGCAGGCGCAGGAAAAGCTTCTCGCGGGTGATTTCGGCGGCGAGCTGGCGCATCGGCAGATCGGAAATCTGGTCTTCCGGATAATACCACGGACCTTCCGGCAGGGTATCCACCAGATAATCCATCAGGTCTTCGCAGCCCGAACCATTGGTGGCCGAAATCATGAAGGTGCGATCGAAGGCGACCTTCTCATTGGCGGCGGCGGCCAGCGTCAGCAGGTCTTCGCGCTTCACCTGGTCGATCTTGTTGAGGCAGAGGATCTTCTTCTGCGGAACGTCCTTCAGACCTTCAAGGATCGCCTCCGCATCGCCCTTGAGGCCGCGCTCGCTGTCGATCAGAAGCAGGATGAGATCGGCATCCTTTGCCCCACCCCAGGCGGAGGTGACCATGGCGCGGTCAAGCCGGCGGCGCGGCTTGAAGATGCCGGGCGTGTCCATGAAAACGATCTGCGCATTCTTGTGAATGGCGATGCCGCGCATCACGGCGCGCGTCGTCTGCACCTTGTGGCTGACGATCGAAACCTTGGCGCCTACCAGCCTGTTGACCAGCGTCGACTTGCCGGCATTGGTCGGGCCGATGAGGGCCACAAAGCCGGAACGGGTCGGAAGGTTGTTGTCTTCGCCTTCAATGGCGGGGTTTTCGTGATCGGTCATGATATCCATCAAGGTCAGAGGTATTCAACATGCGGCCATAGGGTCCGCCATGCGCTCGATTTTGGCACCCTAAGGTGGGGTGCTCAGTTTTTGGTGGGGCTTTTCTGCCAGACGCCTTCGCGTTCCAGCAATCTGGTGGCCGCCACCTGTTCGGCTGCGCGCTTGGAGCGCTCGACGCCGGTTTCCGGCTTCACGCCGGGAATTTCCACCGTCACGGTGAAGCTTGGATCGTGATCCGGTCCGGAACGATCGTCAACCCGGTAAGCGGGTGTCGTCGCAAATCTGGCATGCGCCCATTCCTGCAACTCGGTCTTGGCGTCGCGCCGCCCGGCATCCACCCTTGTCGCCCGGCTTTGCCAATATTTCAGAACGAACCTGCGGGATGCCTCCAGCCCGCCATCCAGATAGATGGTGGCGATCAGGCTTTCGACCACATCGGCGCGCACGTTCAGCATCGCCTTGCCGGTCAGTTTCTTCACGTCCGATCCGGTGCGGATGAAATTGTGCAGCCCCATCTCGTCGCCGATCGCGGCGCAGGATTCGGCGCTGACGAGCTGGTTCAGACGGACGGAGAGTTCACCTTCGGTGGCGTTGCGGAAGGTGGAGAAAAGCAATTCGGCGACGCAGAGACCGAGGACACGGTCGCCTAAAAATTCCAGCCGCTCGTAATTGCCGGCGGCGGCGGAGCGCGCGCTGGCATGCGTCAAGGCCCGGTCCAGCCGGGCCTTTTCCTTGAACTCATATCCGATCAACGCTTCCAGACGCGAAATCTCGTCCGCCGAAAGCGGCTTGGTCTTGCTCATTCCACAACCTTGAAGAGGCGGTCCCAACGCATGTTGGCCGGCCATTCCCAAATGCGGCTGAACGGCGTGTCGTTGCCCAGCGAGAAGAAGATGACGCTGGCGCGGCCGATCAGGTTTTCTTCCGGCACGAAACCGACATCGAAGCGGCTGTCGAGCGAATTGTCTCTGTTGTCGCCCATCATGAAATAATGGCCCTCCGGCACCAGGAATTCCCGGGTGTTGTCGCCGCGCGAGTCGGGCGACTGGTCAAGCGTGTCATAGGTGACGCCATTATCCAGTGTTTCGCGGAAGACCGGCACATTGGCGCCAGGATCAGCGCGGTAATCGGAGGTGAAGGTGCCGTCGGGCTGCTTCGGCACCGGCTGACCGTTGATGAACAACACGCCGTTCGTCACCTGAACGCGATCACCCGGCAGACCGACGAGACGCTTGATGTAATCCACTTCAGGATTGGGCGGCAGGCGGAACACCACGACATCGCCACGCTTGGGCTTGCTGAATTCCAGAATACGGCCCGAAAACAGGTTCGGCGAGAAGGGCAGCGAATATTTCGAATAGCCGTAGGAGAACTTGTTGACGAAAAGATAGTCGCCCACCAGAAGCGTCGGCATCATCGAGCCTGATGGGATCGTGAAGGGCTGAAACAGCACGGTGCGGATGACCATGGCCAGCAGCAGCGCCTGAATGATGACCTTGACGTTATCCCAGAGGGCGTTCTGCTTCTTCTCAGCTTTTTCGGACACTTAGAGACCTGCCTGATTGTTTCCCGGCTTCTTCGGTTTCACGAAGGCATCGGGGCCGTTGTTTTGTCGTGCTTGCGCCGCATGAAGCACTCTTCATACAGCCGGCAACGCTTTCATATTTCTGCGACTTCTCTAGAACCTTTCCAGCCCGAAGGGAAGCGCTTCTATGACAAGGGTGCAAATAGGCCGCCAATGCGGCCGCACCGGGTCTCAGCCATTCACGGGAAGCGCCTCGATAATCACAAATGCCTGAGCATAAGGGAAATCATCCGTTATCGTCAGGTGGATATTGGCGCGGTGGCCGGCCGGCAGCATGGCCGCCAGTCTTTCCCCTGCCCCATTGGTCAGAAGCATGGTCGGCTTGCCGCCCGGCAGATTGACGACGCCCATGTCCTTCCAGAAAACTCCATTCGCAAGGCCTGTTCCAAGCGCCTTGGAACAGGCCTCCTTGGCGGCGAAACGCTTGGCATAGGAGGCGGCGCGGTTCTTGCGGCCATCGGATTTGGCGCGCTCTATATCGGTGAAGCAGCGATGCGTGAAACGTTCGCCGAAACGCTCGATCGACTTTTCAACGCGGCGAATGTCGATCAGGTCGCTGCCCAATCCAATGATCATTTCAACATCTCCAGAGAAGCGTTCTTATTGGCGGCGCGGTGTGCAAGATTTTCCATCTTGCGCCGCTGGAAGCCGCTGATGAGGCCGTAAACGACGACATAAGCGATGACTGCGCTGATGACAGCCGGAAACAGCGCGCCGACCGTCATGGGTTCCAGCACGGGTGTCCATATCTGCCGGAATTCGAGATGGCTGAACAGCGCAACGAAATCCACATGCGCAGCGCTTTCCGCGCTCTGGCGGCCGAGGATGAAATGCCCCAGTTCCCAGGTGGATGCCCATATAAACGGAAATGTCAGTGGATTGGCGAAGGTCGTGCCGAGCGCTGCGGCAACAAGATTGACGCGCATGAGGAAACCGAGCGCCATGGCGATGATGATATGAATGCCGAGAAACGGCGTCCAAGCCACGCCGATACCGAGGGCGACGCCGGCAGCAACCGAATGTGGAGAGGCGGAAAGCCTGAGCAGACGCAGCTTCATATAGCGCAGCGAACGGGAAAAACCCGTGCGCGGCCAGAAGAGGTCGCGAATCTTCTCTGAAAAACCAACGGGTTCACGGCGGCGAAACGGCATGAGGGCAGTCTATTTCATCGCCCCGGTTGAGCCAAGAGCATCATAGACGGCGCGGAGATCTTTTGCAGGCGTATTTTCTTCCGTCATTCCGGCCTTGAGCCGGCATTCCGCCGATACTGCGCGGCGCCACCAGATGAATACGAACCTTGCCGGACACTCTGACGTCATCCTCGGGCTCGTCCCGAGGATCTACAACCAATTGATTTTATTCGACGTGATTAGATCCTTGGTACAAGCCCAAGGATGACGCAGGGGAAATACCCACCCTCTCGCCGTCAACTTCGCTTCAAAAGCCACGCGTCCCGTCATTCAGACAGGACTGCGGTGGACGCCCGCTTGAAGCGCGCATTCACATAGTTTTGCGAGACACAGCAATGCTCAGGCCGATACGGCTGCACCTGCTGGCCGCATACGCATGGCGAAGGGCTGCCATGCGCTGAGCGCATTACCGACGGAACAGGCCGCGGTCGATTTCGCGCTGGCGGAACTCGAGGTCGACATTCGATACCGAGCCGCTGAGATATTCGAATTCGCGTTCCTGCGTGGTCTTGCCACGAACGGCACGGGCGATCTTGCGAAGCGGAGTAAACATGATTTTCGGTCCTTTCGGTTTGGGATTGGCGTTTCTCATCGGTGTAAATCCCACCGGCACGCCGCGTTTCCCGTCTTCAATTTCTGAAAGGAAGATAGTCTTAAACCCCGCCTGCGACCAGAGACAGGAAAAGGCCGCTGCTATGCAACCAATGCATAACGGCGGCCTTTTGAGTTACGGCAGCGACTAAAAATGCCTCAATCGAAGGCACGCGCCACTGTTGATACGCAGTCGAGATCTTTCAGCTGCGACAGAAGCTGGTTCAGCTGCCGCAAATCCCAGACTTCGACATCCAACGCCAGTTCGGAGAAGTCAGTACCGATGCGGACCATGTTCAGCCCGCGAATATTGACATCCAGCGTCGCGATCGATTGCGCCACCGAGGCGAGCGTGCCCGGCTCGTTCAGCGCATTGATCATCACCCGCGCCATGAAACGCGACTTGTTCGCCTCATCGAGGTCCCAGCGCACATCGATCCAGCGCTCCGGCTCATCGTCGAAGCGTTGCAGCGCCGGTGCCTGGATCGGATAGATGGTGATGCCCTTGCCTTTTTCCATGATGCCGACGATGCGGTCTCCCGGAACGGCGCCGGCCGCACCAAAATGCACGTCGACATTGCCGGAAAGGCCACGGATGGGCAGCGGGTCCGGCCCATCCAGCATCTCGGCCGCACCGTCATCCTCGAGAACCGAGCGCGACTTGCCGGGGATCTTGAAGACCATGCCGGAGGCGCTGCGCATGTTGAACCAGCCATCATCGCCGGTCATCTTCACCGTGACGCGCTCATCCTGATAATCCGGATAGACCGCGCGCAGCACATCGAGCGAGGAAACCTCACCGCGCCCGACGGCGGCGATGGCGTCTTCCACATCCTTCTGCGCCAGGCGATGCAGCACGGGCTTCAGAGCTTCCCGCGAGAAGGCCTTGCCGGCGCGCTCGAAGGTGCGCTCGAGAATACGATAACCGAGGCCGGAATATTGCTTGCGAATGGCCATGCGGGTGGCGCGGCGAATGGCCGAGCGGGCTTTGCCCGTCACCACCACCTCTTCCCATGCGGCAGGCGGCACCTGTACGCCGGAGCGGATGATCTCCACCTCGTCGCCGTTGTTCAGGCGGGTGACGAGCGGCATGATCCGGCCGTTGATCTTCGCGCCAACGGTGGTGTCACCGATATTGGTGTGAACGGCATAGGCGAAATCGATGGGCGTCGCGCCGCGCGGCAGTGCAATCAGCTTGCCCTTCGGCGTGAAGCAGAACACCTGGTCCTGGAAGAGTTCGAGCTTGGTATGTTCGAGGAATTCTTCCGGGCTGTCGCCTTCGGCCAGCGATTCGATGGTGTGGCGCAGCCAGGAATAAGCGTTCGATTCCGGCGAGAGCAGATCGCCCTCCCCGTTTTCACCATCCTTATAAAGCGCATGCGCGGCGATGCCGAATTCGGCGATCTCATGCATGCGCTTGGTGCGGATCTGCAGTTCGATACGCTGGCGCGAGGGGCCAACGATGGTGGTGTGGATGGAGCGATAATCGTTCTGCTTCGGCGTGGAGATGTAGTCCTTGAAGCGGCCGGGCACCACGCGCCAGCGGGTATGCACGATGCCAAGCGCCCGGTAGCAGGAGGGAATATCATCCACCAGAAGGCGGAAGCCATAAACATCGGAAAGCTGCTCGAAGGAGAGCGACTTCGACTGCATTTTGCGGAACACCGAATAGGGTTTTTTCTGACGTCCCTTGACGCCCGCCCCAATGAGGCCATTGGCCACCAGAAGCTCACGCAATTCGTCCTCGATCTTCTTGATGAGGCCTTCATTGCGGGTTTCCAGTTCCTGCAGACGATTGGTCACCGTCTCATAGGCTTCCGGGTTGAGATACCGGAAGGACAGGTCCTCCAGCTCATCGCGCATATCCTGCATGCCCATGCGGCCGGCGAGCGGCGCATAGATTTCCATGGTTTCCTCGGAAATGCGGCTGCGCTTGTCGGCCGGCATATATTCCATGGTCCGCATATTGTGCAGGCGGTCGGCGAGCTTGACCAGGAGAACACGCACGTCGTCGGAAATGGCAAGCAGCAGCTTGCGCAGGTTTTCAGCCTGCTTGGCCTTGCGGGTAACGAGATCGAGTTTCTTGAGCTTGGTCAGCCCTTCCACCAGCCGGCCGATGTCTTCCCCGAACAGCTCATCGATTTCGGCGCGGGTGGCGGTGGTATCCTCGATCGTATCGTGCAGCAACGCCACCGCGATGGTCGATTCGTCGAGATGCATTTCAGTGAGGATGGCGGCAACTTCCAGCGGATGCGAGATATAGGGGTCGCCGTTGGCCCGCTTTTGCTGGCCATGTTTCTGCATGGCATAAACATAGGCCTTGTTCAGCAGGGCCTCATTCGCATCCGGTTTATATTTTTGAACCCGCTCGACGAGTTCGTATTGCCGCATCATGCGATATTCCACAAAAAGAAAGCGCGCCAACCTTGGGGTCGGCGCACAATGCTGCATCAATAGGGATCAGATTATGACGGGAAATATTGACAGACGGTAACCACCGCCTGCCAATGGCGTCATAAAGTCAGATCAATAGTCGTCATTTTTTTCCGGTGGCACAAGGCCTTCGATACCGGCCAGCAGTTCTTCTTCCGACATCTGGTCGAAAGTAACCGTTTCCGGCTGGTCGTCGTCTTCGCCATCGGCGCCAGTGGAGGCGGCAAGCGTGACCGGATCGGGCTCAGGCTCGTCCACTTCAACATGCTTCTGCAGCGAATGGATGAGGTCTTCCTTCAGGTCGTCAGGCGACAGGGTTTCATCGGCGATTTCGCGCAGCGCCACAACCGGGTTCTTGTCGTTGTCGCGGTCAACCGTGATGGAAGACCCTTGAGAAATCTGGCGCGCACGGTGGCTGGCGAGAAGCACCAGTTCGAAACGGTTGTCTACTTTATCAATGCAATCTTCAACTGTGACGCGGGCCATTGCCTGTCCTTTGCGTGTCGTAATGTCGTGGATCAGAGCGCCGTGCGATGTTCGGGGTGCACAAGGGATGCTCTAACCTATTGAATCTGCGCTTCGTGCCTTGCGAAAAACATTCAAGTTTTCTCGCGACGAAGCTTTCCAGCTTCCGATACAGCCATTGGCCGCGGAATTCAAGTTTTTCCTGTCTTTGGCGTCTTTTGGCACCTTATTGCCCATGTTTGGCGTCTGATGAACAAAATGTCTAGAAGAATTGTCTTGGAATACGGGTGAAGTTACCTTACTTAAAACGCTAACGGCGATGCGCGAAGCTCGTTGATACGACATGTTTTTTTGCGTTATCGACCGGATATAAAAGCCAGATAATGGCCTTTCCAAAAAAAGGAATGGGATGGAATGTTCGATCCACGGGAGAAAATTGCGCTCTTCATAGATGGAGCCAATCTTTATGCAGCATCGAAAAGCCTGGGATTCGATATCGACTACCGCAAGCTCCTTAAGGCGTTTCAGAAGCGTGGATACCTGCTGCGTGCCTATTATTACACCGCATTGATCGAGGATCAGGAATATTCCTCGATCCGCCCGCTGATCGACTGGCTGGATTATAACGGCTACAAGGTCGTGACGAAGCCGGCGAAGGAATTCACCGACGCGCTCGGCCGCCGCAAGATCAAGGGCAACATGGATATCGAACTTGCTGTCGATGCCATGGAACAGTCCGAGACGGTCGATCACCTCGTCCTGTTCTCCGGCGACGGCGATTTCACCACGCTGGTGGACGCGCTGCAGCGCAAGGGCCGCAAGGTGTCCGTGGTTTCCACCATGGCGACGCAGCCCGCAATGATTGCAGACGATCTGCGCCGGCAGGCCGATCACTTCATCGATCTGATGACGCTGAAGGCAGAGATCGGGCGCGACCCGAATGAGCGCCCTGCCCGGCATGTCGAAAGCCCTGAGACGATCTGATCCGGCTTTCGCGGCACTAACATCACAGAAGCGCGTCCGTCCGAAAGGCGGGCGCGTTTTTGTTTAGGCCACACCCCGCTCGACCGCGGAAAATTGCCGTTTAAATTAACAAACGTCAAATCCGGCCATGCGAAATTATATCTTGGTTAATTTTAGACGTGTCTAAATCACGCAACGGCACCACCGACGTAATTTGGGTGTCAAAGCAGGATGACTAGACATGCATGGCCAAGCGAAAACCAATCAACAACTCGATGAACGACTGAATTTTCTGGGGCTTGGGCACGAGCAGCGGCAAAATCTTTCGGACATGAAGGGTGTCATCACCGGTTCTCTCGACGCCTCTCTCGACCGGTTTTATGCGAAGGTTCGCTCGGTGCCGGAAACCGCGAAGTTCTTCTCCAGTGACGCGCATATTCACCATGCCAAGAGCATGCAGCTGAAACATTGGGCGAGGATCGCCTCCGGCACGTTCAACGTGGACTATACCGACGCCGTCACTGCCATTGGCCGCACCCATGCGAGGCTTGGCCTGGAGCCGCGCTGGTATATTGGCGGTTATGCGCTGATGCTTGATGGCATCGTCAAGGCGGTGATCGGTTCCGAATTGAAGGGCCTTTTCATGGAGAAGAAGGCCAGGAAGCTGAAGGATGGGCTGTCCGCAACCATCAAGGCCGCCCTTCTGGACATGGATTATTCGATCTCCGTCTATCTCGACGTGCTGGCCGCCGAGCGGCTGAAGGTGGAGGCTGAGCAGGCGCAGATGAAGAAGGAACAGGAGCACGTTCTCGAACTGCTCAACAATGCGCTGAACAAGCTGGCCAATGGCGACCTCACCTCCAGCATCACCGAAAAGACCGCGCCGCAATTTGAAGGGCTGATCGCCAATTTCAACGCTGCGGTCGGCAATCTCTCCGGCGCCTTTGGGCAGATCGTCGAAGAGGCCAACAAGATTTCCGGCAACACCCGCGAGTTGACCTCTGCGACTGACGACATGGCCCGCAGGACCGAACAGCAGGCCGCCGCCCTCGAGGAAACCGCCGCCGCCGTCGAGGAAATCACCACCATTTCCAAACTCTCGGCGCAGCGCTCCGAAGAGGCCAAGGCCATCGTCGAAAGCTCGGCCGTTGAGGCGGCGCGCTCCCGCGATGTGGTGACGGAGGCCGTCAAGGCGATGGGCGCCATCGAGGAATCGTCGCAGAAGATCACCCAGATCATCTCCGTCATCGACGAGATTTCGTTCCAGACCAATCTTCTGGCGCTGAATGCCGGCGTAGAAGCAGCACGCGCCGGTGAGGCCGGCAAGGGTTTTGCCGTCGTCGCCCAGGAAGTGCGGGAACTGGCGCAACGCTCGGCCACCGCCGCCAAGGAAATCAAGACGCTGATCTCCAAATCTTCCGAGGATGTGATGCAGGGTGTCTCGCTGGTCAACAAGACGGGCGAATCCCTGAATACGATCGGCAACAAGGTGGATCACATTCAGGAACATATCGCCTCGCTGACCAAGGCGGCGCAGGAACAGTCCGTCGGCATTCAGGAAATCAGCGCCGCGATCAACAGCATGGACAATCTGACCCAGAAGAATGCGGCCATGGTGGAAGAAACCAATGCGGCCACGCATAATCTGAGCGATGTCAGCGCCAATCTCGCAGCGCTTGTCAGCAGGTTCAGTGTCTCGGCTTCGAAGGCCTATGTAGAGCGGACTTATCGGGCTGCTTGAGAGGCGCCACGGGCAGCAGCACGCTCCCGTCATCCCGGCCTTGAGCCGGGATCCAGCCAGCCCAAGTCCTTGGGCTGAAAGGATCGTTTCCACGGCGCAGACGCGCCGTGGCTGGATGCCGGATCAAGTCCGGCATGACGGAAGAACAAGTGGCGAAAGGTCGCTACCCTCTAGGCCGCGAAATTTCCTGCCGCTCAGGCGTTGTTACCCTTCAGCAGCCGCGACTTCTGCCGGTTCCAGTCGCGTTCCTTTTCCGTCTCGCGCTTGTCGTGCAGCTTCTTGCCCTTGGCGAGCGCCAGTTCCAGCTTCGCGCGGCCCTTTTCGTTGAAATAGACCTTCAGCGGCACCAGCGTCATGCCATCGCGGTTGATGCCGGCCCGCAGGCGGCTGATCTCGCGTTTGCTCAAAAGCAGCTTGCGGCGGCGGCGCGGCTCGTGGTTGAACCGGTTGGCCTGCAGATATTCCGGCAGGTGGGAATTGATCAGCCAGATTTCATCACCCTCATCCGAAGCATAGGATTCGGCAATATTCGCCTTGCCTTCGCGCAGCGACTTGACCTCGGTGCCGGTCAGCACGAGGCCTGCCTCATAGGTGTCGATGATTTCGTAGTTGAAGCGAGCCTTGCGGTTTTCCGCAACGATCTTGTTCACCACGCGCTGGCTGCCTTTGGGGGCCATGATATTTCAATCCCTTGTTTTTCTTATTGCGCCGCAGCCTGCCGGCCGGAGCGGTTTTCGAGCCTCTATTTAGTATCGTCGTCGCAAAAAGAAAAGGCGCGCGGAACCGCTTCTGTCGCGAAGCGGGCCCATTGCGCGCCTTTAAGGCTTTCAGGCGTCTCTCAGTTCATCAGGCCGGCATGTTTCAACGCCGCGTCAATCGCCGCTTCGGTCGCCGGCTCCAGCGTGCTCATCAAAGGCGAGCGGACCCGGCGGTTGCCGCCACGTGTCTTCGACAGCGCATATTTCGTGCCGCAGACGCCGGGCTCCATGAAGATCGCCTTATGCAGCGGCATCAGGCGGTCCTGATACTCGAGAGCCTTGGCGTAATCACCCGCAAGCATTGCCGCCTGGAATTCCGAACAGAGGCGCGGCGCAACATTGGCAGTGACCGAGATGCAGCCGACACCGCCATGGGCGTTGAAGCCGAGCGCCGTACCATCTTCGCCCGAGAGCTGGATGAAATCCTTGCCGCAGGAAATGCGCTGTTCGGAAACGCGGTCGAGCTTGCCCGTCGCATCCTTGACGCCGACGATGTTCTTGTGCGCCTTGACGAGCGCACCCATGGTTTCCGGCGACATATCCACCACCGAGCGCGGCGGGATATTGTAGATGACGATCGGCAATTTCACCGCTTCGGCAACAGCCGAGAAATGGGCGAACAGGCCCTTCTGCGTCGGCTTGTTGTAATAGGGGGTGACCACCAGCAGTGCATCCGCGCCGGCTTCCTGCGCGTGCAGCGCAAGCTCTATCGCTTCATCGGTATTGTTGGAGCCTGCACCCGCAATGACCGGAACCCGTTTCGCCGCAACCTCGATGCACAGTTCAACGACCCGTTTGTGCTCATCGTGGGAAAGCGTCGGGGATTCCCCCGTCGTACCCACGGGCACAAGGCCCTTGCTGCCTTCGGCGATCTGCCATTCCACATGGGCGGCAAAGGCCTGTTCGTCCACGGCACCATTGTCCGTGAACGGAGTAATGAGGGCGGGAATTGATCCCTTGAACATGCAAAGCTCCTGGCGCCGAGCCGGTTCATGCTTCGGCCGCATTCGATGGTTAAAACCGGCACACATTAGTGCCAGCCCTTGGCGCCGACAAGCGCAAAGGCAGCCTATTTTGTCCGAAATTGTCGGAAGTGTGACAGTCCGGAAACGTCACACCACAGTTAAAAAATCGCGGCGGCGAAATTGCGGGCCGCTCGCGGGCCGGTGAATAAAAGTTGATGGGATTGCGCGGGGGGCGGTTAAGGTTTCATTAATCTCAATCTCCGTAGATTCAATGCAGGACACGGGAGCGGAATACGAGGCCAAGCCTTGAGCGATTTACGCAATCCTGCTGCAATAAAACGACAATACAAGAACGACAGTACAAGAAGGTCGATTGTTTCCGTCTGGCGATGAAGAACGGTATGAAAAAAACAGTTTGGGGATTGATGGCGGCGGGCCTCGCCGCAACCGTTTGGAACGCGCTGGCCGGGCCGCTGCCGGAAGGTGCGGTGCCGCTTCCCTATGTGAAGCCGAATGCGCCGACCGTTCCCGCCTTCATGCCCGCCTCGCCCGAGATAACCGGCGCCATACCGCGCCTCAACCGCCCCGATGATGCAAGCCAGCTGAAGGCCGGCCTCGACGCGCTTTCCAGTCGCGATGCGACGCGGGCGATTGCATTGCGCAACGCCATGCCGACCGGCAGCCTGGACCGGCATATTCTCAGCTGGGCAATTGCCGTTTCCGGCCAGAAGGATGTGCCTTCGTCCGAAATTGCCACCGCCCAGCGCGAGCTTTCCGGCTGGCCGGGTGCCGCCACCCTGCGGGCCAATTCTGAAAAAGCGCTTTATCGCGAAGATCCGCCAGTACCGCAGGTGCTTGCCGCCTTCGGCAGCAGCCGGCCGGAAACCGCCGAGGGCACCGTAGTGCTCGCCAAGGCACTCGCCTCCTCCGGCAAGGTCGTGGACTCCCAGCGCCTCATTCGCCAGCTCTGGGTCAGCGAAGGCATGGATAAGGACATGGAAGACCGGGTGCTTGCCGAGTTTCCCGCCTATCTGACGCCCGCCGATCACAAGGCGCGCATGGATTACCTGATGTATCGCAGCCGCATCGGCCAGGCGAAGCGTTTCGGCGATCTGGGCAAGGCGCAGTCGCTTTATAATGCCTGGGCCGCCGTTCTGCAGCGATCCGCCACCGCGGGTGCCCTGCTGGGCAAGGTTGACGCCAATTGGCGCGGCGATCCCGCTTTCCTCTTCGCGCGCATAGAAAACCTGCGCAACCAGCAAAAATATCCTGAAGCGGCCGCCCTTCTGCGCCAGGCCCCGAAAGAGGCATCCAAACTCGTCAATCCCGGCGAGTGGTGGAATGAGCGGCGTATCATCGCGCGTGGCCTTGCCGATCTCGGCGATTTTGCCGAAGCCTATCGCATCGTCGCCAATCATTCCGCCACCTCGGCCGTGGACATCGCCGATGCGGAGTTCCATGCCGGCTGGTATGCGCTGAGAGCGCTGCGCGATCCGGCGGCGGCTTCACGTCACTTCGACACGTTGTTGCAGACCTCGAACCGGCCGCTTTCCGCCTCGCGCGCCTATTATTGGCTCGGGCGGGCGGCGGAAGTGGGCGGACCGGGCAATGCCCGTGACTTCTTCACCAAGGCTGCCGCCCACCCCGGCACGTTTTATGGCCAGCTGGCCGCCGCACGAATCGGCACCACGACGCTGAACGTTACGTATCCCAGCCCAAGCAACGGTGACCGTGAACGCTTCGCCGGCCGTGAGGCCGTGCGCGCCATCGACCGGCTGGAGGCCGCCGGTTATGCTTGGCGCGCCGACAGTCTTTACCGCTCGCTGGCCGACCAGCTGGACAGCCCCGGCGAACTTGCCATTCTGGCCGCCAGGGCGGAAGGCAACGGCAATCATCAGGTTTCGCTGCAGATCGGCAAGACGGCCTTCAGCCGCGGCATCGATGCGGCAGCGCTCGCCTATCCGCTCGGCGTCATTCCCGCCAGCGCCAATATAGCCGGCTCCGGCAAGGCGCTTGCCTATGCCATCGCCCGGCAGGAGAGCGCCTTTAACCCGGCCGCGGTCTCCGCCGCCAATGCCCGTGGGCTGCTGCAATTGTTGCCGGGAACCGCCAAGGGCGTGGCCGGACGTCACGGCCTGCCCTATACGCAGGCGATGCTGACCAGCGACGCGGGTTACAACGCCACGCTCGGCGCTCACTATCTCGGCGAGCAGATCGACAGCTTCGGCGGTTCCTATATCCTCACCTTCATCGCTTATAATGCCGGTCCAAAACGCGTGCCGGAATGGATTGCCCGCTACGGAGATCCGCGCGGCAAGCCTATCGATGAGGTGGTGGACTGGATCGAGCGCATCCCCTTCCCCGAAACGCGCAATTATGTGCAGCGGGTGATGGAGAATTATCAGGTCTACAAGACCCGGCTTGGGCAACAGGCCGATATTGTCGATGACCTGCGCCATGGCCGTGCGGGGTAAGCCAGGCTCATCGGCAGATATCATTACAGAGCATTCGAGCACCGGCTGGCCCGGTGCTTTTTTATTTCCCGGATAAGAATGACCGGCGCTGCAATGTGAAGCATTCAAACAAAAAACCCCGGCATTTCTGCCGGGGTTTCCATCACTGACAATGTCAGATCAGATTAGAACGTGCGCTGAAGGCGGACGAAACCGGTGACTTCGTCGTCACGGCCATCTTCATCGTAGTAGTTCGCGGTGATCTTCGTAGCAAGACCTTCGGTGATCTTGTAGTCAACCGTCAGACCAGCAGTCCAGGCATCACGGTCGCCAACGAAGTCGCCGTCAACAGGATTGACGTCCAGCTTGCTGAGGTATTCGAAGCCGGGGGTAAGCGTCAGGCGATCCGTAGCCTTGATCGCGTACTCAACGGCAACAGCCCATTCAGACTTTGCGTAGTAAGCGTTGTCGCCCGAAGCCCATACACCGGCGAGGCCGAAGGTGCCCGGACCGATATCTGCAAACAGCATGCCGCGGACAGCAACGTTTTCTGCGTCGAAGTCGTAGCTGGCGATCAGGTTGGCGGTAACCGCGCCGAACTTGCCGCCGATCATGCCGCCGATGCCGACGTTGTTGTCTGCACCGTACTGGAACTGGCCGTACGAACCTTCAAGCTCGTCAACCGAGAGAGCAGCCTGGAAAGAGCCTGCGTCGTAGGTGTACTTGATCGAGTTGAACAGGGTGTTGGTCGACAGGATGTCGGTTTCGCCGTTCAGATCGTCGTCCCACCAGCTGTAGAACTTACCGACCTTCAGGCCGCCGAGTTCGATGAAAGCCTGGTCAACGAATACGCTGGAACCAGAAGCAGTGCCGTTGTCAGCGTTGCCGCGGAAGCCGATGAAGCCACGCAGAGCACCGAGTTCGGTGTCGGTGCGGGTGTCAACTTCGAACTGGGCGCGCGTGAACGAGTTCCAGTCAGACGTACCCTTGGCGTCACGGCCAAAGTTGGTCTGGAAACGGATGTAACCGCCGAACTTCAGGCAGGTTTCGGTGCCGGGGATGTAGAAGAAGCCGGTGCCGAAAGCGTCGCAAACGCGAACGTATTCGAGGGGCTCAGGCTCAGCAGCGACGATTGCGTCAGCGGCCTGTGCGCCGGATACTGCTGCGAGAGCTGCAGCGGAGCCGATGAGAAGGCTCTTGATGTTCATGGTTGACCTCCAGTCAAACGCTTAATCTTCTAAGCAGCGGGTGGGAAAGCACTAATGAATGCGTGCCGCTTATGAGGATGATTAGAGCCAAAACCGGGCGGACAGGCAATCGCAATCATGACGAAAGGAAGACAGTAAGGTGTCCTTAGTTTTTCATTGTTGCGAAATAGCTACAACTCTAACTGTCCCAGCGCCACTTCTTAATGAAGTGTTAATTTATCATTTATTTCATGCACTTACTATGAACGGCGAAACTCTTTCGTGAACCATATCCGCCCAATCAACAAAATTTCGGCGCAGTCAGGCCATGGGAGGTTGCCCAAAAAGCCATTTGTGACGTGATAGAATCGGGCAGTTTCAACACTCGGAAATTGCCTATCATCCCGCTTGCATGCACCGCACCCGAGAAATGGACACTAAACGAATCAGCTGTCATCGACGTCGTCCAAATCCAGTCAGGGTCAGGTGCGGTCGAAACCGCGCAGTCAACATGCCCGTCCTGGGTGGAATCGAAAAAACAAAAAAGCCCGGCTCGAGAGCCGGGCTTTCCATCACTGACAATGTCAGATCAGATTAGAACGAACGCTGAAGGCGAACGAAACCGGAAACCTGGTCGTCACGGTTGTCGATGTCGGTGTAGTTAACAGCGATCTTCGTGGAGAGGCCCTGCGTGATTTTGTAATCGAGCGTCAGACCAGCCTTCCAGCCGTCGTCGTTCGAGAAGTCATCCCAGGAAACCAGGCCGTAGTTGCCGTAGTACTGAACGCCGGGGGTGATCGTCAGCTTGTCGGTTGCCTTGATGGCGTATTCCGCAGCAACTGCCCACTCGGAGACGTTGTAGTAAGCGTTTGCGCCAGAAGCCCAAACACCAGCCAGGCCAAGCGTGCCCGGACCAACGTCAGCCGTTGCGATCAGGCGTACAGAGCCGTTTTCGCGGTCGGTGTCGTAGCCGCCGATGAGCTGGAAGGAAGCAGCGCCGAGCTTTGCGCCAACGCCGAGAGCAATACCAACGTTGTTGTCAGCTTCGTTGAAGCCCTGAACGTTGATGCCTTCGAGTTCGTCAACCGAAGCGCCTGCCCAGAAGGAACCAGCGTCGTAGGTGTAACGAATGGAGTTGAACAGAGCGTTGGAAGACAGCTCGTCCGTTTCGCCAGAAAGGCCATCGTCCCACCAGCTGTAGAACTTACCGACCTTCAGGCCGCCGAGTTCGATGAAAGCCTGGTCAACGAATACGCTGGAACCAGAAGCAGTGCCGTTGTCAGCATTGCCGCGGAAGCCGATGAAGCCACGCAGAGCACCGAGTTCGGTGTCGGTGCGGGTGTCAACTTCGAACTGGGCGCGCGTGAACGAGTTCCAGTCAGACGTACCCTTCTTGTCACGACCGAAGTCGGTCTGGAAACGGACGTAGCCCTGGAACTTCAGGCAGGTTTCGGTGCCGGGGATGTAGAAGAAGCCGGTGCCGAAAGCGTCGCAAACGCGAACGTATTCGAGGGGCTCAGGCTCAGCAGCGACGATAGCGTCAGCAGCCTGGGCGCCGGATACTGCTGCGAGAGCCGCAGCGGAGCCGATCAGAAGGCTCTTGATGTTCATGGTTGACCTCCAGTCAAAGTTTTTAAAAGGGTCTGGGTTCTTTCGCTGAAGGACAGCATTCCCTGCCCCATTCCCGTGTTCTTAGAAGCCAAACGATCCACCGCCTCGCTTCTGGTCGTGAAAATACAAAAGGTTTCGCCGCTTGCAATCGCGAACATCCGATAAATAGCATTTACGTATATGCTTCATTTCGGTTTGTTGCGGAAACAACACACAGCGCCACACCGACCGGTGGAGGCTTTTACAATGCGTTAAGAATTTCCTTGAAAATCCGTTAGTTAGCGCGGTTAACAAGGTCTTTCTAAATCACCGGCCTTTTCGGTGATGTGTTGCTCTGCCGGCGGCATGTTGGGGAAATTTTTGCTTTGATCTATCGTGGCACATGACACCACGCAGATGCGCCTGTCAGGAAATGACGGAAAAAGCCCTTCGTCCGACGACTGATTCACCTGACAGCGATTCGAGAAGCAGAAGATGTCGCTTAATTGGCAAACTGATTTACTCTCGGCGCGGTCTGCACCTTGTTGACTCGGGCGCTTTCCTTTTGCGCTTCCGTCCTGGCGATCTCGCTGTCGCGGCCGCCCCTAAGGGGGCCGCGCTTCCAGCCGGATTGACTGACTGGCCTAGCCTCGGAAATCAACTTGGAGATTGACCGGCCCCTTGCGCTCAGAACGAGCCGGTCGGAACACTTAGTCAGATGCCGTCCACCGCCGCATCGAGCGAATGTCGATCGATGCGCTCTTGAAGCGCGACCACAATGGCGTGCAGGAACTCTCGGCGGCGAGGCTCAGCGGCTGTCGCCAGCGTCATTGTCAGTCGCCCGCGGATCTTGTTCATGAAACCCACGTGGTCAAAGCGGTCGGCAGCGATATTTACTTCGACCTCATCCATGTAGTGGGACAGATGCGATTCCAGTTCAAGATTCGCGTCCATCTGGAACCGAGTGGCCATCTGCTCTGCAAGCGTGCCCATCTGCACGTAGGGGCCGTATTCGTCGATCATAAAATCTCCTTCGCATGCCTGAAAAACCTAGATAGGTGCTCTTTGTCAAAGAACGAGATGTATCCGGGGTCATCCGTACAAAACACTGGGATCAAATTTCTAAAATATGCGTGATCGATCAGCAGGCCCCACTCTAGACGACCCGAGGCCCATCAACGCGCGTTCGCCTGAACGACAGCGAAAGTCGAAGCGTGCGCCGTAATTTGGATGCGGCCTGCAGCGCGCAGACAAATGAACAACAAACCAGTCAGCCTGATTTGTCCAACAATATAAGTCCTGGGAAAATTTGATGGCGGAGAGGATGGGATTCGAACCCACGATACGCTTTTGACGTATACTCCCTTAGCAGGGGAGCGCCTTCGACCACTCGGCCACCTCTCCGGTGCGGCCTGATTATTGCTTAAAAAAAATGAATGCAAGGCTTTTTCGCCAAGAAGCCGAAAAACCTGTTGGCTGAACAGCCGCGCGCGAAACTTTGCGGGCAATTCGGGAACTTCTTTAATGCCGGCACGTTCTCGCTTCGGTAACAAAAGAGGTGTTTCTAATGGCTCAGACCAAACTGAATGTTGTCGAAGACACGATCGAAAACCAGATTGCCGAGCTGCGCTCGCAAATCGCGTCGCTCTCCAAGTCCGTTTCCGCCCGTGCGGAAGGCGTGAGCGAGGATGCATCCGAATTTCTGGATGAGGCACGCGGTCGCGTTCGCAAGGCTGCGAGCAATGTCCGTGCGCAGGGCCAGAATGTGGTGGAAGCGGTCAAGGAAAATCCCGGTACGGCAACCTCGCTGCTGACGATCGTCGGCGCACTCGGTTTCGCAATCGGTTATGCGGTTGGTGCGGGTACGCAGCAGAACTCGTCGAACAGCAGCCTTTATCGCTGGCGCTGATGACGGCATGAGAGTTAGAGTTAGGGCAAGGCGGCAAAGTCCCGCCTTGCCTTTTTTGCATTGATTTCAAGACAACCAATATGGGGGGCCGGAAATGCTGTTCAGCAACGATCTTGAAGAGGCATTGGCGGACTTTGCCAGAGATCACGGCATCGACAGGGACGAAGCCATCCACCGCATCGTCCGCGCCGCCCTTATCAACAGCGGCTACCTTGCATCCGGCGAAGAAGGCATTCCGCCGGAAAAGCTGAATGCCAGCAACGACGATTGAGACTTAGTAGCCCGATCTCGACGGCGCCGGTGCTGCCCCGCCCTTGTAGCGACCGGACAGGGTGCGCAGGGCGTTGGCGAATTCCGTGACATCGGCGCCGACGGCCACGAAGGACGCGCCGAGTTCGAGATAACGGCGATTATAGGTCTCGTTAAAGGTGAGAATACCCGCGGCCTTGCCGGCCGCGACGATCTTGACGATCGCCGCTTCGATCACCGCCTGCACTTCAGGCTCATCGATCCTTCCGAGATAACCCATGTCGGCAGCGAGATCCGCCGGGCCGATGAAGACTCCATCCACACCCTCCACCGCAAGGATATTGTCGAGATCGTTGATCGCGGCGCGCGTTTCGGCCTGCACCAGCAGGCAGACGCTATCGGAGGCGCTGTCGGCGTAATCGGTTATGGTGTTGAAAGCCGACGCGCGGGCCACAGCTGCCCCCATGCCGCGAATGCCGCGCGGCGGATAATGCATGGCGCTGACCAAACCTTCCGCCTGCGCCGCCGAATCGACCATCGGCACGAGAAGCGTGCGTGCGCCTGCATCCAGAAGCTGCTTGATCATCCAGCTTTCGCCGACCGGCACGCGCACGACCGGCTCGGCGGGCGACGTGGCAAGTGCGCGCAGCTGATCGATGATGCTGCGCAGATCGTTCGGCCCGTGCTCACCATCGATTACCAGCCAGTCGAAACCCGACGTTCCGGCGATTTCCGCCGTAATGGCCTCACCCATGTCAAGCCAGAGGCCGATCTGCGGCTTGCCGGCATGGATGGCGGATTTGAAGCGATTTTCGGGAGCAGGCATGATGTCCTCAGGAAAGCAATAATTTCAGATCGGCGGAGGCATCCGCCAGGATGGCCCGATCCGGTTCTGCACCGGTATCGAGCAGTTTTTTGCCCGCGACATAGGCCTTGGCATCATTGACGGCATCCACCGCCACGAAACGCCCATCGCGGAAATACCAGACCGACCAGCTGCCTTCACGCGCGCCGGGCCGCAGTACCGTCTCGTCATAACCGAGATTGAAGCCGGCGATCTGCAGCTTCACCTCATATTGATCCGACCAGAACCAGGGTTTCGCCTCATAGGCGGTTTCAGTGCCGGCAAGTACGGCAGCGGTCGCCTCGGCCTGGTCGACGGCATTCTGTACCGATTCGAGACGCACAGACTGGCCGCGCCATGGCAGCAGGGCGCAATCGCCCACCGCATGAATGTCCCGATCGGATGTGCGGGTATAATTATCCACCACAATGCCGTTGCCGACCTCGAGGCCCGATTCGCGGGCAAGCCTGTCATTCGGCGTTACGCCGATGCCGACGATGACGAAATCCACATCGAGCATCGCACCATCGGACAGTTCGGCGGCGGCCACCCGGCCATCCATGCCGACAAGGCGCACGAGGCCCGTCTTTTCGCGAATGGAAACGCCGTTCGCCTGATGAATGCCGCGCATGATATCGGCGGTTTCTTTCGCCGCCACGCGCTGGAGAATACGGTCGGCCATTTCGATCAGCGTCACATCGAGGCCGAGCTTGCGGGCAACCGCTGCCGCTTCAAGCCCGATATAACCGCCGCCGATCACCAGCAGCCTGCGGCCCGGCTTCATCTCTTCCATCAACCGGTCAGCGTCGCGCTTGTCGCGAACGGTCAAGACCCCTTCCAGATCGCCACCGATGCTGGCGGGCAGCAGACGGGGTGCGGCCCCGGTCGCCAGCACCAGCTTGTCATAGGCAAGCGTGCTGCCATCCTGCATGCGCACCGTTTTGGCCTTACGGTCGATATCTTCCGCCCAGGTGGACAGCCGGATATCGACATTATTTTCCGCGTACCACTCCTCCGGGCGGAACATCAGCCGGTCAAAACTCATCTCGCCGAGAAGGTATTTTTTGGAGAGCGGCGGCCGCTGGTAGGGATAGACATCTTCAGAGCCGATGATGGTGATGGGACGCTCATCCTTTAGCGCCCGGAGCTTTGCCGCCAGCGCGAAAGCGGCCTGCCCCGCCCCGACGATTACCAGCCTTCCCGTCACGTTCCACTCCCAGACACGAATCGCGATCGGCCAACCCTGCCATGATCGCGAAGCCATATTGCCGGATCAGGCGTAACGCCAAGTACGGCCCGCGTCAACAGCGCAGCCACGCCAGCCCGGTGCAAGCATGACACATTATCAGCACAGGCTGCGACACGCCTGCAACCGGACCGAGCCAAGCGCATTCTATCAAGGGAAACATCGGCTTGCGAAACGAAGATTGGCCCATGTCGAGACGGACAACAGACAATTGCGCGGATTTCCTTCATGACCTGGCAAGGAAGCCGCGTTAAAATCAGCATCAGGAGAGGCAATCCGGGAGGTTGTCATGGCTTTGCATATGGATCCCCGTCAGAACGTCCCGCAGGACGAGAAGTACGAGAAATTTCAGATCGACCGGCCCGGCAAGATCACCTTCATCGGGCATCATCTCAGCGCCAAGGACACCATGCGCTGCCTGGTGCGCACCATTTCCCTTTATGGCGCGGAAATCGAAGTCGGTCCGCATCTGGAAATGCCCGCCAATTTCTATCTGGAAATCCTCGGCATCCGCGATGAGATTGGCTGCACGCTGATCCGCCGCGAAGAGGAAAAGGTCACCATCGGTTTCAACATGCTGATCGATGCCGAATTCCTGCACCATGTGCGCCGGCTGAGTTTCGAGACCAGCGCCTGAGCCGGCACGGCGGCGGAAAAAACTGTTCCAAAACAGTCACTGGATAACCCGGCGCGGCTTGCGTCCGGTTTTTTTGCACCTATTGTGAGCCGGGTTTTCAAACACAGCTACCGGAACTTTCAGCCAATGTCCGCTTTCTCACGCCTTACGCCGCTTGCCGTCTCGCTCCCTTCAACCGTTCCTTTCGTTGGCCCGGAAGCCATCGAACGGAACCGCGGCCTGAAGGTGGAAGCGCGGATCGGCGCCAATGAAAGCGGCTTTGGCCCCGCCCCTTCAGTGCTTCTGGCCCTGCGTGACGCTGCGGCAGACACCTGGATGTATAGCGACCCGGAAAATTTCGAATTGAAGGAAGCGCTTGCCATCCATCACGGCGTTGCACGCGGCAATATCGCCATCGGCAGCGGCGTGGACGGATTGCTGGGTGAGATCGCCCGGCTGATTATCGAGCCCGACACGCCTGTTGTCACCTCGTTTGGCGGTTATCCCACCTTCAATTACCATGTGAACGGTTTTGGCGGGAAACTCGTGACCACACCCTATGTGGACGATCACGAAGACCTTGATGGCCTTCTCGATCTCGTCATTCGGGAAAATGCGCCGCTCGTCTATTTCGCCAATCCTGACAATCCGATGGGAAGCTGGTGGGAGGCGAGCGAGGTCGTTGCCTTTGCGCGCGCGCTGCCGGAAACCTGCCTGCCTATGGGCTCGCCGGCGCACGTGTCGGTTATGCCATTGGCACGCTCGGCAATGTCGAAGCCTTCGACAAGATCCGCAACCATTTCGGCATGGCGCGCATGTCTGTCGCCGGTGCTTTGGCGGCGCTGAAGGATCAGGCCTATCTGCATGAAGTCGTTGGTAAAATTTCCGACGCCCGTGAGCGTGTTTCCGCGATCGCCCGAAATAACGGCCTTTCGCCCCTGCCCTCGGCCACCAATTTCGTCACCATCGATTGCCACCGCGACGGGGCTTACGCCCGCGCCATCGTCGATGGGCTGATGGAACATGGCGTCTTCATCCGCATGCCGGGTGTGGCCCCGCTCAACCGCTGCATTCGCGTGAGCGTGGGGCCGAATGACAAGCTCGATCTTTTCGAGCAGGCATTGCCGAAGGTCCTCAAGGCGATCGGGTAAGCTCCCAACCCACCCTCATTCCTGTGCTCGTCACAGGAATCCAGTCAGCCCAAGTCCTTGGGCTGGAGGGACTCTTTTCGCCGCGCAGACGCGCGTCGGCTGGATTCCTGTGACAAGCACAGGAATGAGGGTTGGAAAGTGCCGCGCGTTGCACGCATCGATTCAACATCCTCCCGCAAGCCCCTGCCCGCGAATCGTTTTCCGGCGAAGAGACATCGCCAAACATAAGAAAACCGCGCCGGCCTTGTTCCTGCCGGTCGCGGTTTGATGTGTCAGCGCAAAAGCTTTTTTTAAAGCCCTCGCCGCGTTCCCCTTCGGGTTTACTTTCGTTTGCACCGGTCATCGGGACTGGAGGGAACCGGACCGGAAATCTCACTGATAGTCTGGATGGATCAGTGCATCGTCATCCAGTCACGGGCAGCACGCAGCGCTTCGGCCAGTTCCGCCTTGGTCATGTTCCGGGCAAGATCTGCGCGCAAAGAAGCGGCTCTTTCCGATCCGCGGATGGCGGCGATGTTGAGCCATTTGTGGGCCGCGACCAGATCCACCGTGCAGCCCCGGCCGGTCGCATAGACCAGGCCGAGATTGCAAAGGGTGTCGGCGCGGGTTTCGCCACCGGCAACTGCCATTTCGATATCGCGAATTTCAAAGCGTGCCATCGTTTTAATCCCTGTCTTCTGCCTGTTTCATCAATTGCCTTCTTGCCGAGGCTAACCTTCAGAACCGCCGTCTTATGCGGCTTTTTTGTTCTTTGGGCCGGCAGGTTTTCCCTGCGCTTTTGATGAGTTCACTATGCCTCAAGCCTTTCAACGGGCGCTTAAAAGGCATGATTAATGGGCCGCAAACAAACTGCAAACGATTGGTAAAATTGGGTTTTTGTTAAATATCATGAGGTGCGGAAATTAAGGACTTTCAGGCGATTTTTACGAAAAGTTTACATCTGGATTTAAACCCTTCGTTCACCACGATAAAAACATCGATTTTCAAATTCGCCCGTTTCAACTCCCTCGACCGTCGCAAATGCCTCTCCATGGCGGCAAATTTCTGTTTCCTTTTACGTTAACGTAAAATAGTATTCGCCTGCCTGTTATGAGGATGAAACAGGTAGAGGATAGCATGGCCAAAAGGGTGATCGCGTCGCAGGACGTCACACCATCGGCAATGCGGAACAGGGTTTAATGCGCATCCATTTCTTCGTGACCAATCCGGCTCAGAAGGGGTCTGCGCAAATTTCGGGAGGAGTTTTTATGAAGCGCGTAATGATGATTGCCGCTGCCCTCATGATGGGCAGCAACCTTGCTTTTGCCGCAGAAACCATTGAGGGCAACTGGAAGACGGCAAGCGGCGAAACCGCGGTGATCGGCCCCTGCGGCGCAGCCTTTTGTGTGACGCTGAAGACCGGCAAACATGCCGGAAAACAGATCGGCAAGCTTTCCGGCAAGGGAAACAACTACTCCGGCGACATCACCGACCCAGCCAACGACAAGACCTATAGCGGCTCCGGCACCGTTTCCGGCAATTCGCTGAACATGAAGGGCTGCGTGCTGAAGATCTTGTGCAAATCGCAGACCTGGACACGGTTGTAACAGCAGGACGGCGGGCGGGCCTTCGGCTCCCCGCCAGCCAACCCGGCGCGGCATCAGGAAACCTGCCTGTGTAACCGCGAATGGATGTCGCGTGGAACACCTGTGCCCGTTGATGTATCGTGGCCACCCAGCGCACCCCAACGAGAGCCACGCATGCCCCTCCCCCTTTTGACGATCCTGATTGCCGGCACCTCGCATGTGGGCAAAAGTACCCTTGCCGGTCTGTTGAGTGAAAAGCTCGGCTGCGAAGCGATATCGACCGATAGCCTCGCCCGCCACCCCGGCCGGCCTTGGCCGGGCATACCGGCACCGGTGGAGGACTATTACACGCAGCTTTCAGCGGAAACGATCCACTGGTTTCTGAAAGTGCATCACCAGAACATCTGGCCGCTGATCCGCTCGCTGATCGACAACACATCCGGCACCGGCAATCCTGCAATTTTCGAGGGCGCGGCCCTGCGCCCGGAATTTATCTCGCCCCTGCTCGGCGGCACTGTCGCCGGGGTGTTTCTGCATGCCGGGAATGACTTTCTTCTCGAGCGGATGCGTTCTCACGCCCAATACGACGATGCAACGGCCAGCCAGCGGCAGATCATGGACGCCTTCATCGAGCGCTCGCTGCGGGAGAATACCGAGATGCTGGCGTCGGCGCAGCAACATCACCTGCCGGTTGTCGACGTCACGAAACCGCAGGCACTCGAAACCCTCGTGGCCGATCTTGCCGCGCGCGCGGCCACCTCTTCTTCGTGATCAAAAGACGGGAGATCGAGGTCTCCAGCGAGACCATTGCGGCATCAATCTGTCCTGTCACCACCCGTTAACATCCCTGAACACCATATGAACCGGGGTCTCAGGGTCCGTTCAGTCCGAGTATGGCAAAACTCTGTCCATCAACTCCAATAAAGGGGAATGGACATGGCAAAGTTGATCAGCCGGTTGGCAATCTTCGCGTTTCTCATGGCGATCTTCGCCATGTCCTTCGCTTCGCTCGTCGTTAATCCCAACCGCAGTTTTCAGCGGGTGAATGCCGGCGCGGCAATTGCCTGCCAGCACAGCCCGGCGCCCGGCGCCAATTGCCCCGTCGTACTTTGAGGACCGGCCGATGACAAACAGCTTCTCCAACGGCCTGTTTTCCGCTCTGCGGCTGGTGCTGATGGCCTCGATCTTTCTCGGCCCGGTGGCGGGACTTGCGGTTTACAAGGCAGATCCTCGCCCGGCATCCAAGGGCGCCGGTTTCGTGCTCTTGATGAGCCTGCAGCGCGGCACGCTCGGCTGATATCTCGCACACCCTTTATCGATCCGGCCGCATTTTCCGTTTCTTTTCAGTTTCTTCGTATTTCTGTCGCTTGCCTGTCGAAATTGCCCCCTTATAATGGGCCATGACAATAGCAAAACGAACGATTCCGCCCTTCACCTTCATCAGCCCCGAGCCTTTCGCACCGCAGTCCTTTACGGACCCGAAAGAAGCAGTCGAGGCTTTGACCGCGCTTTACGAACGCAATACGGCGTTCCTGATCAACTCCTTCACCGACCTTGCCAAGGGCGCGCCGATTGCCGGCCGTTACCGCGCCTGCTATCCGCAGGTCAGCCTTGAGACTGCAACCTTCGGTCATGTCGACTCGCGCCTCTCCTATGGTCACGTCACCGCGCCCGGCGTCTACACGACGACGATCACCCGGCCAGAGCTTTTCCGCCATTATCTCAAGGAACAGCTGGGGCTTCTGATGAAGAACCACGGCGTTCCCGTCACGGTGTCGGAATCGGCCACGCCCATTCCGTTGCATTTCGCTTTTGGCGAAGGCGCTTATGTCGAGGCGGCTGCCGCTTCCTCGCTGTCCGACGTGCCGCTGCGCGATCTGTTCGATACGCCCGATCTCAACAATACCGACGACCTCATCGCCAATGGCGAATATGACCAGGTGCCGGGCGAACCCGCACCGCTTGCGCCGTTTACCGCGCAGCGCATCGATTATTCGCTGGCGCGCCTCAGCCACTATACGGCGACCAGCGCCAGCCATTTCCAGAACTTCGTGCTGTTCACCAACTACCAGTTCTATATCGACGAATTCGCCGCATGGGCGCGCCAGATGATGAAGAATGGCGGCGAGGGTTACACCGCCTTCGTGGAGCCGGGCAACATCATCACCCCCGCCGGCTCCGACAGGCCGGAAACGGACGCCGTGCTTGGCCGCCTGCCACAGATGCCCGCCTATCACCTGAAGAAAAAGGGCCACGCGGGCATTACGCTGGTCAATATCGGCGTCGGCCCTTCCAACGCCAAGACGATCACCGACCATATCGCCGTGCTGCGCCCGCACGCCTGGCTGATGGTCGGTCATTGCGCCGGCCTGCGTAACAGCCAGCGGCTGGGCGATTATGTTCTGGCGCATGCCTATGTGCGTGAGGACCACGTTCTCGATGACGACCTGCCGGTCTGGGTGCCAATCCCGGCTCTCGCCGAAGTGCAGCTGGCGCTGGAAGGCGCGGTGGCGGAAGTCACCGGATACGAGGGCTTCGAGCTGAAGCGCATCATGCGCACCGGCACCGTCGCCACCATAGACAACCGCAACTGGGAGCTTCGCGACCAGGCCGGTCCGGTCAAGCGCCTGTCGCAATCCCGCGCCATAGCACTCGACATGGAATCGGCCACCATCGCCGCCAACGGCTTCCGTTTCCGCGTGCCCTACGGCACGTTGCTCTGTGTCTCCGACAAGCCGCTGCATGGCGAATTGAAGCTGCCGGGCATGGCGACGGAATTCTATCGCACCCAGGTCGCCCAGCATCTGCAAATCGGCATCCGCGCCGTGCAGAAGCTCGCCGCCATGCCGACGGAAACGCTGCATTCGCGCAAGCTTAGAAGCTTTTACGAGACGGCGTTCCAGTAAGATTGCGCATCTTCGCCCTCAAGGTGCTGATGTTGGTTTCTTCATCTTGAGGCATCGCAATGCGAGTAACGATCGATCTGGATGACGCACTGATCGCAGAGATTATGGAAATTACCGGGCTGTCCGATGCTCAAGAGGCGGTTGAAAAGGCCCTGAGAGAATTTGTCCGGATACACCAGCAGAGACCCGCGCTCGATGAACTGCGGGGCATTGGCTGGCAAGGCGATCTAGATGAAATCCGCGATCGCTCGAGCACCGATGAAGCCTAGCGGATGAAGGCATACGAGAGCCGTCATCCTGCAATGTGACACACCGCTGCCCGGTTTAAATCTTGAGACAGGCTGCGTTGTAATGAAGTTGATCGCGAAGTGTGTGCGTCTTCTTGGCGTTACCCCTGGAACGAGCCCAATGCTGTTCGGTTTGAATTTTCGAGCACCATCTATGACATTGATTTTTAATGCTGTTCAGACGTATTCCATCGTTGGGGCACGAATGAAATATTGGGGCCATCCGATGAATGGCATATCCCGCCAAGCACTCTGACGTCATCCTCGGGCCTGTCCCGAGGATCTGCGACGTCCCGATTTTGTTGGCGTGCTTAGATCCTTGGGACAAGCCCAAGGATGACGCCTTAGCTTTTAGCGCGCTTCATCATTCCATATGGTGACGCCGCGTTTCGTCCATATCCGGCGCGTGGCGTCACGTCCGAAACGCAACTAGAATCACAATTACACGTGTCTTCCGGCACGCTACCGCACGGCGGCGAGCAAGCGCGAGAATGATGGCGAGCGTGAAGGAAGCCTCTTAACAGCTCGCCAGGAACGGCTGCCCGCATCTCCTAAACAGTCTTCACCGTCCCCTCCACGCGGATGGGAAAATTTACCGACCGGGCGATAAAGCACTTCTCGTGTGCATCATGGTGCAGCTCATCCGCTCTGGCCGGATCGCCTTTCGAGATGGTGATGACCGGTTTCAGCACCACTTCGCTGAATTGCCCGGCACCGTCCTTTTCCATCACCAGCGTGCCTTCGGCATTGTCGACATAGTCTTCAACGATGATGCCGTTGACCGAGCAGAAATGCAGGTACCAGAGCTTGTGGCAGGCCGAGAGCGAGGCGACCAGCATGTCTTCCGGGTTCCAGCGGGAGGGATCGCCACGGAAGGCCGGGTCGGA
>CAACXH010000064.1_pt1 | contig 45527 bp, 46 predicted proteins | sample 2275881 | NCBI WGS metagenome assembly CAACXH01 (sample SAMEA5312483, study PRJEB27640) | indoor metagenome | biome: indoor environment; feature: controlled; material: polymer antistatic dissipative epoxy resin | place: Italy | collected 2014-05-27 | reverse complement strand
GCGCGGGCATCACGCCCGCGCCGGCCATAATCGAGGGAGCATCGTCATGATCGATCTCACCGTCATCTGGGCCTGTATCATCGGCTTTGCTATCATCGCCTATGTCGTGATGGACGGCTTCGATCTCGGCATCGGCATCCTGTTTCCGTTCTTCAAGGTCGGGCAGGATCGGGACACCGCGATGAACAGCATCGCTCCGGTCTGGGACGGAAACGAAACCTGGCTGGTTATGGGCGTGGGCGGCCTGTTTGCCGCATTCCCGCTGGCCTATGCCATCATCCTTCCCGCGCTTTACGCGCCGATGATCGCAATGCTGCTTGGCCTTGTATTCCGCGGCGTGGCATTCGAGTTCCGCTGGCGCGACCCGGCGCACCGTGCTTTCTGGGACAAGGCGTTCACGACAGGGTCGGTCGTCGCCACCTTCGCGCAAGGCATTGCGCTCGGCGCGCTGCTACAGGGCATCACGGTCGAGGGGCGCAGCTATGCCGGGGGTTGGTGGGAATGGCTGTCGCCGTTCAGTCTGCTGACGGGTGTCGGGCTGCTAGTCGGCTATGCCCTGCTCGGGGCTTGTTGGCTCAACTGGAAGACTGAAGGCGGGTTGCGACGGCAGACGGTGACCTATGCCGGGCGGCTTGGCATCGGCCTGCTCATCATGATCGGCGTGATCAGCCTCGCAACGCTGCGGCTCGAAACGCAATACTTTCAGCGCTGGCTGAGTTTCCCGGGCGTGGTCGCGACAGCGCAGGTGCCGCTCGCCACGCTCGTCGTAACATTCCTGTTTTATCGTAGCCTCCGATTGAAGCGCGATGCGCAGCCTTTCTTCTGGGCGTTGGCCCTGTTCGGGCTATGCTTGGTCGGCCTTGGTGTCTCGATCTGGCCCGATGTCGTTCCGGCGCGGGTGACGATCTGGGAAGCTGCAGCGCCCGTCCGCAGTCAGTTGTTCATGCTGGTTGGAGCCTCGATCATGGTGCCCGTGATCCTGGCATATACGGCCTGGTCCTATTGGGTTTTCCGGGGCAAGGTTGGCATTGAGGGGTATCATTGATGCCGCTCTGGCTGAGTCGCCTTGGATGGTTTTTCGGCATTTGGGCTGCTAGCGTTTTCGCGTTGGCGCTTGTGGGCGGAATGCTCCGCTGGTGGCTACGCTAAATGGCCCCTCGCCATAGGTGAGAGGCCAACACTCAAATTTCGGTATTTTTGGGCGTCTTCTACGTCGATCCCGAGATAGCTAACCATATTCTCGATCTTGCTATGGCCGAGCAGGATCTGGACAACCCGTAGATTGCCGGTCGCCCTGTATATGATCGATGCCTTCGCTCGGCGGAGTGAGCGGGTGCCGTATTCGCTCCGCATCAGGCCAACTCCTGTCAACCATTCATCTACAAGCCGAGCATAATGCCGAGGCCGTTCGTCGGGAGGTGCGGGAACGTCGGCTTGTAATCAGGGCTGCCGTTTAACATGTCACAGGCGAACGTCGGGAATGTCCCAGCGCCCGTGCCCGGCACGCCCTGGGCACGGGCGCCAGCAGATTCAGATCTCCGTGTTTTCTGCAAGGGCAAGCGCGTCCTCTACGTCGATCCCTAGATAGCGCACCGTGTTCTCAATCTTGCTATGGCCGAGCAGTATCTGAACGGCGCGAAGGTTGCCCGTCGCCCTGTAGATGATCGATGCCTTCGTTCGGCGAAGTGAGTGCGTGCCATACTCGCTCCGCATCAAGCCGACACCTGTCACCCATTCGTCGACAAGCCGAGCATACTGCCGTGTGCTCAGGTGCCCATTGTGATCAACCCGGCTTGGGAAAACATAATCGTCCACTGTTCCGCCCCGGCGTTCGAGCCATGCCAGCAAGCTCGCTCGAGCATCTGGCAGCAGCTCAAATTGAACGGGCCGACCTGTTTTCTGCTGCATGACGATTGCCCGCGTTCGGACCTGCCCGCCGCTTACAAGGTCGCCGATCTTGATCTGCACGAGGTCGCAGCCCCGAAGCTTGCTGTCGATCGCCAGATCGAACAGCGCCCGATCTCGTAGGCGGCGGCGCTGATTGAGGTAGAAACGGATTTCCCAAATCTGCTTCGGTTTCAGCGCCCGCTTGGCGCCCACGGTCCTTCCTGCATTCCAAACCGGGCGCTTGGTGGCGATGAGTTCTGTTTCAGGCATCTCCATGATCGTTCTCCTTTGGCCACATTGGCCTTCTGCAGAACGCTTGCCGACGAGGATGCGCAGGACTTGCTATAGGGCTCGTGCCGACCAACTCAAGACATTTGGCGTCATTGATGTGACCGACAGCTTTTGCCAGGATCCGCCATGCCATGGCTGCTGCCAATATAAAGTCGCCGCCCACCATGCGGAGCTTTGCCATCTGAGCGACATACCCAGAAGGTCAGCACTCTTTCCAGCATTCCTCTCGAGGACATTGCCTGGGCTGCGCATGCCGCGCGCCAGGCCATGGAGCGTGACCAGACGCCGCGGCTCTGGTTCCAGCTCTATTTCCAGGCTGATCGAGGGCATTCGCTTGAACTGGTGCGACGCGCCGAGGCTGCTGGCTATTGCGTCCTCATGGTAACGATCGATGCGGCCATGAAGCGATCCGAATTCGCACTGCCGGAAGGGGTCGAGGCCGCCAATCTCCGTGGAATGCCCCGCAGCGTCCAGAACAGCGCGGCTGCGGGCGGGCAGATCATCTTTGGAACGGCGCTGGCCGACGCCGCACCAACCTGGGACGATATCGCGTGGCTGCGCAAGCAGACCAGTTTGCCGATCATATTGAAAGGCATCCTTTCTCCTGCTGACGCTCGCATGGCACTTGATCATGGCGTTGATGCCATTGTCGTGTCGAACCATGGCGGACGCGTCACCGACGGTCTCATCACGCCCATGAAAGCGCTTCCATCGATCGCGCGTACGATCGATGGAAAATGCCCGATCCTTCTCGACAGCGGTGTGCGTACCGGCACGGATGTCCTCAAGGCGATTAGCCTTGGTGCCAGCGCGGTCATGATTGGTAGGCCGCAACTTCATGCCCTCGCGGTGGCAGGCATGGCCGGCGTTGCCCATATGCTTCACATGATACGGGCAGAGTTCGAACTCGCCATGGCGCAAGTCGGCGTGAAATCGCTGGACGAACTTGGTCCTGCTTATGTCACCTCTTCAGACTGATGTGTGAGGCCGGACGAATGTCCGGCCGCATGTTCCTCTAGGCGCGACATATGCACTATCCTCGGCGCTTCGAGGCCGGCGAGGCATAAACGCCGTAGCCCACCCTCTCGATCAAGCCACGCTTGGTCATCTTGCTGACGACCGAGCGAGACACGCCCATTCGGCCGAGATCGGCGATTGTTGCCGTGTCACGATCGCGCAAAACCGCAAAGACAACTGCCTGTTTGGGGGCGCCATATGTGCGATTTATGAGCCGGATCGAACGATCCTGTCGCTTCTTTGCCCGTTGTTCAGGAAGACCTGGGCACCGGGCGACATTACGAAAATCAAGTTTGCCGCCACGCCGGGTCAGGCCTGCTGCGCACGCGTCCAGCAATGCGTGCAGGTGCGCCGGCAGCCCGATGTCCATCGGCGGTATCTGGCGCTGGAATGCTGCTATGCCCCCAAGAAGCCGGATCTCATCCTGGTTCACAAATGGGCTGGACAATGTCGCTATCACGAAGCCTCGCTCGGTGGCGTGTTCACCCAGTGCTGCGAATGCCCGGATAGCGGCCTCTCCGACTTTGGCACTGCTGCCACCACGCAGAAGGCAAATTGCCAGCCGCTCCTCCCTTGTGAAGCGCTTCAAAGGAAGGAAGCGGCTGGACATGGTCAGAACTTCGCGCTGAGGCCGACCTTCACCGCAGTCGGTGAACCTGGCGTGATGTTGTTGTTGCTATGGGCATAGAGATAGTAACGCTTGCCAAGGATATTCTCGACATTCACCTGCAGGCTCAGCTCTGGCGCGATGTCGAAATAGACGGCGCCATCGAGCCGCGTATAGCCGGGCATCGCGACGAAATTGTCGGTCGAGGCGTAGCGCTTGCCCTGGTAGATCACGCCCAGCGCAGCGCCGAGCTGTTCGATCGGATCGAAGCGGGTCCAGAGCGAGGCGCTGTGCTTGGGCATGTTGGGCAGGATGTTCCCTGCCTGGACAGTGCCCGAGACATTGTCGAGGAAGGTGCCGTCGGAATAGGTGTAGGCGCCGACCATGCTGAGCTGCTTGGTAATGCTGCCCGCAGCACTGAGTTCGATGCCCTTGGTGCGCTGCCGTCCGATCGGCACCGTCGGCGAGGCCGCATTATTGGGATCGCTCAGCGCCAGAACATTGTCGCGATCCAGTTGATAGATGGCGGCGGCAAGGTTGAACGTGGGGAGAATGTCCCACTTCGCACCGATTTCGTAGTTCTGGAACTTCTCCGGCGCCAGGCTGGCGTTGGAAAGCGAAAGGCCGGTCAACTGGTCGCCACCACGCGGCTGGTAGGTACGCGAGTAGCTTGCATAGATGGAGGCATTCTCGGCCGGCTTGAAGATGAGGCCGGCGCGCGGAGACCAGAGATTGTCGGTCACGTCATAATATTCGGGAGATATGGTGCTGCCGCTCGTCCGGAAGGCGAGGCTGCGCCGATCGTGCAGCGTGGTCTTGAAATGCTCGTAGCGCACGCCCACGACGATATCGAACATGGGCGAGATGGCGATCTGGTCCTGGACATAGCCGGCCGCGACCTCCGCCACGCCGTTGCTGTTCGTGCTGCTCGAAATCATGGTCCAGCTGGTGGGCAAACGAACATTAGACGCCGAGATCGGCACGGTCACCGAGCTTGCATTGCCTGCAAAACGCCCTTCTTCCCGAATATTGTCGGATTTTTGGTGACCATATTCAGCGCCCACGAGCAGGGTATGCTCAATGGAGCCGGTATTGAAGATCGCATTGAAATCGGTCTGGTTGATGAAATTCTTGCGTTGCGTGGTGGCACGATAGGCCGAGATGCTCACGCTCGTTTCAGCTGCGTTGACCGCGCCGGGGAAGACGTTGGAATAATATTTGTCATAGTCGGCATAGCGGGTGCGGTTGCGGATCGAGACCGTGTCGCTGAACTTATGTTCGATGAACAGCGAACCGGCGTCGGTATTCGTACCGGTAGGGCTCTGGGTCGGATCGCCGAAGAACTGACCGCGCGGCGTGCGAAGCGGGCCAACGATATTGGTCGCCGAAGCGCCGAACCGAGCGGGAACGCCACGATCGGCGACGCGCTCATCCTCGAAATGCTCATATCCAAGCGAAATGGTCGTATCGGGACCAATTTTGAATGAGCCGGTCGGGTTGAAGCCCCAGCGGTTATAGTTGACGCCATCGCGATAGCTGTCGCTGTCCTGATAGACACCGGTCAGTCGGACAGCTGCAAAATCGCTGATCGGCGTGCCCAGATCAAACTGGGCGCGCTTATGCTCGAAGCTTCCGCCTTCCAGTCGGAAGGCACGATGAAGATTCCAGTCCGCAACCTTGGTAACGCGATTGACCACGCCGCCTACGCCGCCCCGGCCGAAGATCATCGCGTTCGGTCCTTTGAAGATTTCCAGCTTCTCGATGTTATAGAGGTCGCGATAGGTCTGGATATCGTCGCGCATGCCATCGACGAAGAAGTCGCCGGTGGTCGAATTGCCGCGGATCACCAGCGTTTCGCGATTACCCTCGCCCTGGGCCGAGAAAACGCCCGGGACATAGCGTATGGCGTCACCGATGCTGTTGGCTGCCTGATCCTCGATCTGCTTGACCGACACCACATTGACCGACTGGGGTACATCGATCAGCGGCGTATCCGTGCGCGTCGCGCTGATGCTGCGGCTGACCTTGTAGGAGCTTTCGGCTTCCCGATCATCGATCGCGGTGTCCGTGACCGTTACGGACCCGAGAACCTGCTCCTGGGCTATTGCGAGTGAGGGGGAGACCAGCGAAAGGAGGATGCCGGGCGCAGTCGACGCAAGCAGCGCCGATCGGAAAATCGCTGAATATTGCAAGGTTAGATCCCCTTCATTTAATGCGAATAGTTATCATTCGCGAGGGGGGTTAGCGCTTCGGTCGGGACGTGCAACTGGCCCAGGGATAAGGTTGGGATGTTGTATATGCCCCCCAATGTTCCGGTAACTTATCGCGCGAGACGAACCTCTACAGCAAAACCGGGCTTGTCCAGAACGGTCGCACAGCCCCCATGGATTTGCGCGACAGCAGAGACAAGGGCCAGGCCCAGACCATGTCCGTCGGTGGTGCGGCTGGCTTCGGTCCGCGTAAAACGGCTGAACAGTCGATCACGCTCGGTTGCCGGAACACCGGGACCATCATCGCAGACTTCAAGAATAACGAAAGCCTCGCTGGCAGTCAGATTGAGCGCGACCGTCGTGCCAGCCGGCGTATGCCGCAGCGCATTATCCAGCAGGTTGGTGATGAGTTGGGACAGCAATCGGGCATCGCCCCGGATGCGAAGCCCCATATGGATGGTGGAATGCAGCGCATGACCTGAAAGCTCGAAATCGGGCGCATAGGTTTCGACCACATCCTCGACCAGATCTCCAAGCGCCAGTTCCTGAAAATCTCGCTTGAGCGTGCCCGCCTCGATTTCGGATATGCGAAGGATGGCCGAGAAGACCTCGAGCAGTTCATGGGATTCTGCTATTGCCGCCTCGATCGCGCGCGTGCGCTTGTCTCCGCTGAAGGCGAGTGCTTCATCCAGACGATTATTCAGGCGCGTCAGTGGCGTTCGAAGGTCATGCGCAACATCGCTCGACACCTGTCGAAGATTCTCGACCAGGGCAGCATTGCGGTCCAGCATATGATTGAGCGACTTGGCGACGCCGTCGAACTCGTTGTCAGATCCGTCCAGCGGCATGCGCTGGGTCAGGTCTCCTCCGATAATGGCCTGGGCCGCATCGTCGAATCGGCGCAATCGACTGCGCGTTACAGCGCCAACGGTCCAGGCGCCCCCGACAGCCAGAAGAAGCATGGCGGCAAATGAGGCCGAAAACAGCTTCAGGATCGTGATGTCCATCTCGTCAATCACCGTGCGATCTGCTGCCACCAGAAGGCGGCTGCCGTCGGGCAGATCGGTGATGAGTGCCTGGGCTATGGCGCCATCCTTCCCGTAGTGCAGTAATTCGAAATATCCTGCCTTTGCCGGAATTTGCGCATCCAGTGCGCCGGCCAGCCGTCGTCCTTGGGGATCGACCAGAATATATCCGAGGCTTGCCGTGCTGTGCCCGGCATCGCGCTGATGAATGAGTTCGGCCAGTGCCGGGGTTCCGCCAGCACCCGCCCGCTCCAGCAAGGCGCTCGTCTCGGTGGCGGTTCGATGGTCCAGTTGCACCTCCATCGCCTCATGGGTCAGCGCATAGGCCAAGAGCCCGATCACAAGCGTCGCCAGAACGAAGGCCAGGCTAACCAGTGCCGTAAGGCCAAAGGTCGTTTTCCATGGGCGGGGCATTAATTGCTCCTGATCATGTAACCCGCGCCGCGAACCGTCTCGATCGCATCGACATCGAAGCCCGCATTCAGCTTCGAGCGAAGCCGACTGAGATGGGTCTCCACGATATTGGTCTTGGGCTCGAAGTCGAAGTCCCATACGCGTTCGAGCAGCATCGTTCGGGTAACCACGCGATGAGAATTGCGCATGAGTTCGGCGAGCAGCGAGAATTCCCGCGGTTGCAAAATGACCTTCTTTCCTCCGCGATGCACTGTGCGCCTGTGAAAGTCGATATCGATGTCGCCAACGGTCAGCCGGGACTGTTCGACTTGCGGTGCCTGCCGTCGACCAAGGGCATTCAAGCGGGCGAGGAGCTCGGAAAAGGCGAAGGGCTTGACCAGATAGTCGTCGGCGCCTGCCTCGAGCCCCTCTACCCGATCCGCTATTCGACCAATTGCGGTCAACATGAGAACGGGCGTGAGGTCGCCGGTCGCGCGCAGCATCTTGAGCAGGGATAGACCGTCCAGTCCTGGCAGCATGCGATCAACGATGATCGCGTCATAATTGCTGTCCGTTGCCTGGAACAGTCCCTCTCGTCCTTCCTCCACAAGGGTCACGGCATGCCCCACTTCCTTGAGGCCTCGGCTGAGGAATTCGCGTGTTTCCCCATCGTCTTCGATAATCAGGATATGCATGCGTTCTTCTACTCCATCACCCTGACCGGATCGAGCGGCTCAGGTGCTCGCTGCCATCCACCGCCCAGCGCACGGAACAGGGAGATATAGGATTGTGCCAGCAGATGATCCGACTGTCCCTTTTGAAGAGCAGCCGTTGCAAGGGTTCGTTCGGCATCGATCACCAGCAATGGCGACGCGTCGCCAATCCTGGCCCGGGCACTGGTTCGACGGGCGTAAAGCCCTGCTGCCTCTCTTGCCCGATCAAGCGCCTGGTTCCGGATGGCTTCGCTTTGTAGGCCTGCAAGTCCGGTTTCGACTTCCCTGAGGGCGCGCAGAACGGCGTTGTCGAACGAAGCCAGCGCAGCGCGTTCGGCTGCCTGCGCCTGCGCGATCTTGGCGCGCGCCGGCGCCTGGTTGGGGAAGGACCAGGAAATTAGCGGTGAGGCACTGGCAGAAAAAGCGCCGGACAGAAGTCCCAATGCGCCGCCCAGCGTGATCCTGGGATAGAGTTCGGCCCGCGCGATGGTGATCTTGGCTGTTGCCGAAGCAAGCTTGCGCTCTGCTTCGCGAATATCGGGCCGACGTGCCAGCAGTGCAGCACCGTCGCCTATTGGCACTTCGCTGCTCGCTCTGGGCAGCAGCGTGCAATCAACCTTGGCCATCTGGGGGGTGGTAGGCGGCAAGCCCTGAAGCGTTGCGAGCCGGAATCTTGCGCTGGCGGCAGCGGCATCGAAAGCCGGGATCGTAGCTCTCGATGCTTCAAGCAGGCTGGCGGCTTGCGCGACCTCAAGGGGAGACACTTCCCCTGCCGACAATTGTTCGCGAACGGCCTTGAGATTGCGTTCCTGCGCATCGACAATCTTGTAGGCCACCGCCCCATTCTGACGCGCCGCACATAGATCGATGTAAGCGAGCACGGTATCTGCCGCCACGGCCACGCGCACACCATCCAGCGCGGCCGCTTGCGCCTGCGCGTCAGCGCGGGCGGCCAGCGCTCCCGCACGCAGCCGACCGAACAGATCGATATCCCAGCTTATGGTTGCTGCGGCATCATAATCACTGCTCGACACATTGGCTGCGCTTGGCTGCCCTGCAGGATTGTCGATCGCTGCGCTGCTTTCGAGGATCGGTTGCGGAAGTCGCGCTGCGTCCGCCTGCCGGGTCGCAGCGCGCGCTGCTTCGAGATTGGCAAAGGCTGCGCGAAGATCGGCATTAGCTGCGAGGCTCGCTTCAACAAGCGCATCGAGTTGGCTGTCATTGAAAAGCTGCCACCAGTTTTCCGGCAAGGGTCGGTCGATCACATGTTCGCCACGCGAAAAGGGAGGCGGAGCCTGGGTAAGGCCCGATGCGGGTGGCGCGCCTTGCTGGGAGACACAGCCGCTTGCCAGGAGTCCAGCAGTCATCAGGCACGCGTGAAGGATGGCCGTTTTCATATTGCTGCTCCCTTCATGCGAGCATCTTGGGGCGAGGGCTCGGCCGGCCCAGCCGCATCCTCGCCGTACCGAGCGTAGAGGGCAGGCATCAGGAAAAGATTGAGGAGCGTGGATGATACAAGTCCACCAAGAATGACGATCGCCATGGGATGTTCGATTTCATGGCCCGGCGCGTTCCCCGCCACGATCAGCGGCACAAGCGCAAGGCCCGCGCAGGCTGCAGTCATGAGGATGGGAACCAGCCGCTCTTCTGCTCCGCGCAGAACAAGCGATGGACCAAAAGCCTCTCCCTCATGAACACGCAAATGGTGATAATGCGACAGGAGCATGATGCCGTTGCGTGCCGCGATGCCGATGACGGTGACGAAGCCGACGAGTGATCCCAGCGACAAGAGGCTGCCGGTGAACGCCACCGCCACAACGCCACCGACCAGCGCGAAAGGAAGGCTGACCGCAACCAGCGCAGTGATCCGGTGAGAGCGGAACTCCATCCACACCAGCACCAATATCCCGACAAGACAGAATAGGCCGGTCGTCCAAAGTCGCTGGCGCGACTCCTTGAGTGCTGCATATTCGCCAAGGACCTTGGCATGATAGCCTTGAGCAAAGCGGGTCCTGGCCACGATGGACTCAACCGCCTGGGCGACTGTGCCCAGGTCCGCACCACTGACGTTGAGCGTCACATCGAGGCGTCGTTGACCATCCTCGCGCTTGATTTCATTGGGAGCAGGCACCACTGCCACGTCCGCCACATCGCGCAGGCGTACCGCACCGCCGTTGGGCGTCTGGATCATCAGATCAGCGAGGGCATGCATGTCGCCTCTGGTCGCTGCCTCTCCCCAGAGCGCCACGTCAAAGGCTTTCTGATCGCGGTAAATCTCGCCAAGCTTCTGTCCGGCAACGAGGGATTGTGCCTGGCGGCGCACCTCGCCCGGCGTCAGGCCGAAGGTTGCCAGATCGCCGCTGCGGGGACGGATGCGGATCTGCGGGACCAGAACCTGCTGCTCGACCTTGAGGTCCGCTACGCCTTCCACTCCGGCTACCTGTTGCTTGATCCGGTCCGCAGCAGCACGAAGCTCATTCTGATCGGGGCCAAAGATCCGCACCACAACCGTCGCGCTTGCACCGGACAGAACTTCCTTGATCCGTTCGCGCAGATAGGTGAGCACATCCCGGAAGAGCCCAGGATAGCCTTCTATCACCTCCTTGATCCTGGCCACGCTGCCGTCATAGTCCGCCTTCTCGTCGAGACTTATCCACAACTCGGTGAAGTTCGGGCCGACCACCTCGTCGGCCGCTTCCGCCCGCCCGATATGTGCGCCGAAATTACGGACGCCCGGGATCGCACGAAGCTCCTTGGAAACCCGGATGGTGATCCGATCCATGGCTTCGATGGAGGCTCCGGGTTTTTCGAGCCAGTGCATGAGGAAATCGGTTTCGCGGAATTCCGGCAGGAACTGATCCTTGAAAGTCGCATAGCCAACACCCGCCAGAAGCAGGCCCGCTCCGATCACGATCATAACCGCACGCGGTGCGGCAATGATACGAGGCAGCATTGCTCCATAACGCCCCTTGAGCGCTCGTACGAAACGCGTGTCACCTTCATGTTTGACCGGAGCATTGGGTAGCAGAAACAGGCAAAGGGCAGGGGTTACGACGAGCGCAACCAGCAGCGATGCTGCGATCGCGAGGACATAGGCAATGGCGAGCGGCTGGAAGAATGTGCCCGCGACCCCGCCCAGGAAGAAGATGGGGAGAAAGACCAACATCACGATCAGCGACGCGAAAACCACCGCAGAGCGCACCTCTAGCGACGCTGCCAGTACGACTTCGAATGGCGTCCTGGGATTATCGGCCTCGCGGTTGAGGCGGAGCCGCCGGGCAATATTCTCGACGTCGATGATGGCATCGTCGACGACCTCTCCAAGCGCGATCACCAGACCGGCAATAACCATGGTATTGATGGTCGCCCCGCTCCAGAGCAGGACGAGCCCGGCACCGAGCAACGACAGGGGAATGGCGACCAGACTGATAATCGCCTGCCGCCAGTCCCGGGTAAAAAGAAACAGAACGACCGCCACGAGGAAGCAACCAATCGCGAGTGCGCGGGTGAGATTGTCGATCGAGCGTTCGATGAAGGTCGCAGGTCGGAAGATGCTGCTGTCGACCTTGACGTCCTGCAAACCGGGCTTGAGCTCCTCCAGGGCAGCTTCGACCGAGCGCGTGAGTTCGAGAGTGTTGCCTGTCGGCTGCTTCTCTACGATGAGCATGATGCCTGGCCCATCATCAATGATCGCGTTCCCGATCGGCGCGGCATAGCTCTCGGTCACCCGGGCAACATCGCCTACGCGGATCGGTGCATCGCCGGTCAATTTGACGACAGTCCGAGCAAGGTCGTCGGCTGTTTGAACGGCGCTTGGCTGCTGCACCGCGAGGCGCTGATTGGCGTTGTCGACAAAGCCGCCGCCTCCCACCAGGACGGCATCACCGGTTGCCAGGCGCAGTTCGTTGAGAGTGACCCCAGCCGCACGTAGCTTGTCAGGGTCGACGAGAACCTGAAGCTGACGATCGCGCATGCCCCACATGGCGACATTGGCGACGCCAGGCACGAACATCAGCCTGGGTCGAATAGTCCAGCGAACCAGTTCGGACAGTTCCATCTGATCGAGCTTTTTCGAGGAAATGCCGATCTTCATGGCGCGGCTGGTCGACGAAAGCGGGGCCAGCATGATCGGAGGGCGTGCGGCAGCAGGCAGTCGAGCCTGTGCCTGGGTAACCCGCTCCTGCACCATCTGCCTTGCACGGAAGACATCCGCGCCGCGCTCCAGGAGAAGGACCACGGACGAAAGACCCAGGACCGACTTGGACCTCAGCGTGGCTATACCAGGCACGCCATTCACCTGGGTTTCGATCGGAACGGTAATGAGGCTTTCGACTTCCTCCGTCGAGAGCCCTGGCGCTTCGGTCTGAATCTCCACGATCGGCGGCGCAAATTCTGGAAAGACATCCAGCGGCACATCGGTCGATGCCCGCAGTCCGAGCACGACCAGGATAGCGGCAAGAACAAGAACGATGACGCGCTGCTGAAGTGCGCTGCGGACGAGCCAGGCGAGCATCAGTGCGCCACTCCGAATTCGGTGCCGAACAGTTCCATGGCGCCGACCGAAACTACCTGTGCTTCAGGCGCCAGGCCGCGGATGACGACAGCGCCATCCTGCCCGCTCGACAGGGCTTCGATGCGCTGCCGGATGAAATTGCCCGGCGCCGTCTGGAGATAGACCCATTCTCCGCCGTAAATGTCCCGCACGATCGCACTGGCTGGGACGGAAAGCCCTTCCTGGGTCTTGCCGAGGGGAAGTCGAATGCCGACGCGCTGTCCCACGCGCCAGAATTGGTCGCTATTATCGAGCGCATAATAGAGGTCGACCGTACCAGCTACTGCATTGGCCGACGGCGGGGCTTGAACCGGTGTCCCTTTGCGTCCTCCCTGCGTTGTTCCCAGGGGCGCGACGATGATGGATGCATTGCGGTTGATGGCAGCAACATCTGTGCCGGCGACGGAAACGCGGACCCAGAGACGTGACTGGTTGCCCAACGACGCAACCGCGGGCCCGAGCAAGCGTCGTTGCTCGATCGCAACCTGGGCCTGGGCCTGGGCTGTTGCGAGCGCTGCCGCAGCCTCGTCCCGCGCCCTGACGCTTCCAGCTTCTTCTGCAACGAGCCTGCTGGCGCGTTCCAGCGCAATGCGCGCGAGCCGAACCTGCGCGCGCGTCCGCTCGACCTCGCCGTCGGCGCTCGCCTGGCTGGCACCAATTTGTGCCAGATTGCTGAGAGCACCGGTGGGTACGCCACCAGTCCCATTGGGAACGACGATTTCGCCGCTCGTTTCTCGCGCCAGCGCAGCCGTTCCCGCACCAACCCTGGTCGTCTCGATGCCGAGCCTTTTTACAGCTTCGGGCTTCAGCGTCAGCCTGACCAGTTCGGTCTCATGCGCGACAACCTCACCATGGGATGGAGGCGAAGAAGACTGCTTGCCCTGCTGACTGCAGGCGCCGAGCATTACGAGCGCACTCAATGGCAGAAATAGGAGAGAGGTCGTTCGGATCATGCTGCTCACCGATAAATGGATCGGTTCGAGCCCTATCGAACTTGTCTGGCGTCCAAATCTCGCCAACTATACCATTTGTCCATCTTTGCTGGAAAAGTGGCTACAGCCCTCAAAATCGCAAAGCCATTGCAATCCCGCCCCCCTGCCCATCGCTCCAGGGAAGCATTCGAATATTGTTGTTGCGCCTGGTCGTGAGAAGCAGGCCTGATGCTTCGCCCAGAAGGGCCCCGGCAGCGACATCATACCAGTGATGTTTGGTACCCTGGACACGAGAGATTCCGACGATGGTCGCAACCAGATGGGCTGGAAGCCCGACTTTCCAGCCGTAGCGGTTCTGGAGCGTTGCAGCTGCCGCAAAGGAAGTGGCGGTATGGGTGGACGGAAAGCTCCGCCGGTCGCTGCCATCCGGGCGGGTTTCGGGAAAGATATCCTTCAGTCCAAGAGACACCAGCGTCGCGGCACCGACACTTCCACTTGCCTGAAGCGCGCCCTGCCAATCCTCCTGAACGAGGGGCGTGCCGAGCGCGGCAATCACCAGCGCGTCTCGACCGATATTACTGGTATCGCGCCACGTCCGGTCGGACGCCTGAGCAAATCGCGGCGTGAGCAGGACACAGCAAAATACTGCAATTACGATGAAAAGCCGCATGAAGATCCCCTGCCAGGCTGGATGCCCGTGCCGGCAGGACGGCGTCATCCAAGGGGTGCCTCAGTCGAGAAATGCCTGTGCAGCGAAAATTATGGGAAATGCTGTTGCGCTCGTTGAAACTAATGGTCCGATAACGATCTGGAGGGCGCCATCCCCCTCTCCTGCCCTACGCTATCAACGATCGTTTCTGAGCGCCCACCATATGATCCTGACCATGAGGGGCCAGCACCGACAGGTGCATTGGCGCTGGAAGGCGGGTTCGAGGGAAGATAGGACGGGATGCTTCTTTTCGGGTTCCACATCGAACCTCACAAGATTTCTGCGGCGGAGGCGGCCGCGCTGTGCGGGCGGTTGGCCGGGTAAGGGCGCCATTTTCGATGCGGAGGTTTCAGGCTGCATGGCGCACAGCAGTTCGCAGCGAGGAATAGGCCTCGAACAGCCAAGAAAAATGCTCGTCCATCGTGGTGACTGAAGCTGCCGCGGTTGCGGCTCGACTACGCCAAATGTCCGGATCGGTAGCTGCGAAATTTTCTATCGCTTCAACCAGACTTGCCGTGTCACCTGCACGGAAACGGAGACCGATTCCTGAACGCGCATGATCGGCAGCGCCTCCTTCATCGGGCACGATCACGGGGACGCCGCTGGCGCGCGCTTCGGCGGCGGTCATGCAGAAGGTCTCTGCCTCGCACCCGTGGACGAGGGCATCGGCGCTTGCCAGCAGGCTCGCGAGTCGCCGCCGGTCGGTCGTCGGCGCCAGCAGATGGATATGCGGGTTGTGCGCGGCTGCACGGCGCACCCGCGCGCTGTCCCGACCATCACCCAGGAGCACCAGGCCGACGGGCCGACGGTAACCGGCGAGCGTCGCAGCCTGTATGACCATTGGCCATCGCTTCTCGGGTGCATGCCGGCCGACCCCCATCAGCAGCAGGCCATTTTCATCCAGGCCGCATCGCGCGAGAAGATGCCGCCTCAAAGCTGCGTCGCGATGCGACGGGGTAAAAATATGGGGCTCTACCCCCATGGGGACGGTACAGACCGAACCGACGCCCCCGGCGCGCAGGCGCGCGGAAAGACTGTCATTTGCGCTCACGACCATGTCGAAAGCCTGTCCGAGCCGTCGCAAATGTCGCCAGTACCAGTCAAAGCCCCGGTCGATGGCTGCCCGCGGCGCAACATTGCCGAACCAGCGATAGGCGTAAGCCGACAGAGGATCTGCATGCATTACCAGTGCGCGCGGGACATCGCCGCGCCAGCGTGCAACCATGGAGGCACTCGACCATGGCGACGATGCTTCGACCAGGTCGGGGGCAAGCGCGTCCAGCATGCGATGCAGCGCTGCCTCATCATCGAAATAATGATAGCGCCGATCCAGCGGAAAACGCTTGGCTGGAATGGTCACGACGCTCCCGCCGCGCGCAGGCCGCCGCGCCAGTTTCTCGCCCGGCGCAAGGATGATTATGTCATGCCCCGCCGCTGCGCCGGCATGCAGTTTCCGCTCTACATAGGTCTTAACCCCGCCGCCCTGCGGCGCATAAAAAGCGCAAACGTCGACAATTCGCATGGGCTAGCGCTCCAAAGGTCCGAAGGAAAACAGGCCGCGCCGGTAATTGAGCCTGATGGGAATATGGGCCGGAGCGGCGCCTACGCGCGCCGATGCCTTTGCCGCTGACGGTTTCGACAATCCGAGTTTGGGATTGCCCGCAAAACCTACGCCGTCGATCGAGAGCGAGAATTTCCGGTTGGCATCGCGATCATGCATCAAGCTGATCGCGTAGACGCCGGGGCCTGGTGCCCGGATGCACAGCGTCACTGACCCCTGGGAGGGGACGGTTTCCTCGACCCGCCGAAACACCTTACCTTCCGAAATCAGGATATTGTCGTCGGCGAGAAAATCGGCGTCATTTGCTGGGTAGAGCTCAAGCTTGAGGCGTCCCCTGCGGTCCTTCAGTCCCTCGACCGACACGAGAAAGGCTGACCCGCTTTCATTTGGCCGACAGAGCCCCTCAGCCTTGCCCAGATCTGGCGATGAAGGGATCGGCGCAGCGGACATCATGGCAAACAGGATCATGTCCGATCCTTGATCAGGCCGTTCATTCCCAGAAGCAGACCGACAACAAGATGCGCGGCAAGAATCAGCGTGGCCATCAAAGCCATCGCCGAAACAATGTCGCTGTCCCGTCCGATCAAGAAAGCGGCCACACCCGCAAAGACGACGTCCTTGTTGGGAAGCAGGGGCAGCCTGGAAAGCAACTGTCTGATCGTTCCAAGGATGATCCACATGCTCAGGTCCACCGAGGGGAGCAGCAGGTGCCACATCATGGCGGCCAGCAATGTCGTGGCCAGGATACGCAGCACGTGAATGGCGGAAATCAGCCACAGTTCGTGCCGAGGCAGCGCGAACAGCCGATTGCGCAAAAGCATGGCAAGCATGGACGTCAGCAGGACGAAGAAGATGGATCCCGATATCTCCCATCTGCCAATCCCCGCGACGCCGCTGCCCAGAAGCGGGAAGGCGAAGATCATCATGATCAGCGTCACGACGTTGCCGGCGAGCGCAGACAGGATGGTGACGTCCTTGAGCGCCGCAAAGGGTGCGGACCTGATGTCGGCGCTACGCCTGGCCCATGCGTAAAAGTAGACCTCGCCAAGATAGCCCAGCAGAATCTCGTTGCTCACCAGCTTGCGAAGAAGCGCGCCGAAGCCCGCCGCTGGAATATGCCAGAGTCGCCGAAAAATGACCCATTCCGAGATCGGGCCGGCAAGATAATAGGCGGCGAACGCGGTCCAGAATATGGGTGTTGTCGGCAGAAGCTGCAGGAGGTGGGCCGTGTCCAGGCCCCTGAACTGCTGCAGGACCGCCAGCAGGATCAGCAGCGAGATGATCGGCCCCGCCCATATCGTCCAGTTGCGCCCTGTCCGTATCAGCGGCTCTGGCGAGATCATGGTGCCAATGGCTGGCACCGTGGGCTGGAAAACGAGATTTGAGGAAAGGACTGAACCACCTGAATTCGGGTCCGTCATGATCGTCTCTTGATAGTTGCGTCACCCATGGGACGGCGCACTCAGGACCGAACCTCAGCTTGCGGATGGCAATTATTTTCGGAGATAGAGTTGTATGTAACATGTTTAAAACAGGTGATATAATCGCCACATGCCTGTTCGATCGTGAAACGTTTCGCCTGGGAATAGCTGGCATCCTCGCATTGATCCATGCGGCGGGCTGCAGCGATCGCAGCAGCCAGATCATAGAGATTGCCGACAGGGACGAGCGTCGCCAGACGTCCATGTTGCGTGAGTTCGGACATGGCGGAACTGCAATCGGTCGCGATGATCGGAAGTCCGGCGCCGAGCGCTTCGATGATCACCGCTGGTACGCCCTCATAATTGGACGATAGCAAGAAAATATCGAATCCGGTGAGGTGCCTCGCCGGATCGGGCACATGGCCCTTGAAACGAACCCGATCTTCTATGCCTAGTTGCAGGGCCAGCGCAGCCAGGCGTTCGCGCTCCGGCCCGTCTCCATATATCGTCAGGCAATCGCGCGTTGTTGCAGCGACGGCGAAGGCGCGAAGCATGAGCCCGAAATTCTTCTGCGGGACAAGCCTTCCGACCGCCACGAATTGAAGGCCCTCATTTTCCTGCCGTCGACGGCCAGTGGCACCGGCTCGTAAAGTCTCGAGTTGGCGCTGGTCGATCGCAGGGTCGGCTATGATGGAGATGCATCTCGATGGGATGTGGATGGCGGAGGATATCTCCCTTTCCATTGCATGTTCCATACCCACGAAATGATCGATGAACCGGGCATGGAGGCGCACCCATAGCCGATACAGCGTGCGGATCGGCATGGGCATATCCCTGCGCTCGAGATCATTGCTGATCTTGGCGACAATAGGGGGACAACGCCTGCCAAGCAGCAATTTCATCGCCAGCGCAACGACCGTGTAGCTGTTGCCGGCACAAAATAGCAGATCAGGCTGGAGCCGCCGAATGACGGCCGGCAGGGTAATCATCATCCACAGCGTCTCGAACCGCCTGGTGGAAAAGGGGGGCTGGCGTGGCTGATGGAATTCGAGCGCGCGGGCGAGTTCGTTCCGCATCGGGCCATCGGACCGACCCATGAAGAGAGGGGCTTCAATACCGGCGCCCCGCCAGGCGCGGACAAGACGCAGCGCGATACGTTCCACGCCGCCGGCTTCGAAGCTGTGAAGAAATGTCAGCACGCGCATATTCGGTTCAATCGTCCAGCAAATGCCCATAGCGGCTCGGCCGGCGGGTCAGGACCGCCCGCTGCAGAACATCATTGATGCTGAGCATGATAGCCGGCTGGGTCGTGTCACCGGGATGGACGGCGACCCTGAAATTCTCCGACCGGTGCAATAGCGGCGGTAGGAGATATGCGACCGCCAGGGATGATGCCATGCGGAGTTTGCTCCGGCTGGCCCATGTCATGACCGGTCCACGCGCCAGAGTTTGCCCAGTCATGGGTGACCAGATCTTCATATGATCTTCCGCAATTGGGAAACCGAGTTCCTCAAGCGCTGTCAGGGCGGGTTCTCCATACAGCCAGGCCGGCGCAACAAAGCCGGCAATCGGTTGACCGGTAATCTCCTCGATCAGGGCCCGCCCGTCTGCAAGCCGCTGACGGGCCGTGGCGAGATCCAGTCCGAGAAATTCTCCCTCGCCAGCTGTCATGTGCTGAGCCTTGAACCGGGCGCCAAGGCCGCCGTGGCTGGCTCCGTCACGGTGAAACCAGCCATGCAGGAAAATCTCCGCGCCGCTTTCCGCCCATCGGCGAACCCGGCCAGCAAAGGGTGAGCGCGCCGAAATAGGATGATCGCCCCAATGGTTGGGGACCACCAGCATCGCGGTCCGGTCAAGCCGCACATAGGGGGCGACATGATCGACGAGGCGATCCACCTGGCCCTCAAAAGCTGGTCCGACGTCGTGGATCGAGAATAGAAGTCGCTTCTCTTTCATAGATGATAGCGAAAGCTGGCCAGGGCGCGCGCATCGTTGACAATGGCTGATCCCTCCAGGCCGGTGAGATCCATTGCGGGGCGACGCATGTCACTGACGCAAAGGCGCCAATCGATCGATCCGGAGACCCCCGGTGCCGGACTGGCAAGGGCAAGCTCAGGGCCAGAACCGGTCAATGGGGCGCCCCCCAGCGTCTCCGCCAGGCGAGTAAGGGCATCATGCCGTGACGGGCGAGAGATGGACCGATAGTCCAAGGAAAGGCGAGAGCCCCGCGCATCGTCGATGGCAAGCCCGATACTGGCAATATTGGTCGACAACCGGCGGGGGTTGATCTCCACGACATGGAGGCGTCGCCCCATATGCGCGTAATCCCCGTTCAGCGACAGGTTCAGCATATCCATCAATGGTATGGCCGCATTGAAGGATATGCTTCTCAAGGACCAGCGATCCTGATCAGCGCTTCCATCCTGATGAACAAAGGATGCGGCACGGTTGGCGGACAGACGCAGGCTGGAAGGACCAAGCAGCAGATTGAGCGAACGGGATCTGACCCGTGCCAGATCGAAATGATCGGTGGGCGTCGCGACGGCAAGCGCGTAGGTCTTGGGGGCGTGCGCAACCGGTATCCCGTGCAAGAGCCTGGCATTGCTCGCTACCAGTAGGGGAGCATAGCGTGGATCTTCATTGGCGGCTCGAGCCGGCATGGCTTCAAAAGCTCCGAATAAGACCAGCGTCACGATCCCGAACGCATGATGCGCAGATATAATCATCAGCTCACATCTCCCCGTTGCGTGCCTCGACGGCGTGGTGAGATGGAGACCTCAGCTTCAAGCCCAGCAATTTTTTCCGTGATGGAAACTGAGGTGCCCGTGCATTCGCATCGTCGCAGGCGGCGAATACGGGAGACACAATTTGCGGACCTCGAAGGCAGTTCTGATCGCAGCTTCGCTCATGGGCATGCTCGGCGCTGCGGCACCGACCCCGTCATCGCCGGATCTGACGCCCAGGCTCCCGCTGCCTTTCGACGGGCATTTGTCCGTGCTGACCTATAATATCCATGGTCTGCCCTGGCCCGTCGCAAGAGGGCGGACACAGGCATTCGCGCAGATTGTGCAGCATTTGCGGACCATGCGCGAGGATGGGACGCAACCTCACATCATCGTTCTGCAGGAAGCCTTTACGACTGACGCTCGGGCGATCGGCCGGGCAGCGGGCTACCGATATGTAGTGGAAGGTCCGGGCGCGCAGATGCCTGGACAGGGAAATCTGCCGTCCGGCTCGCATGCTCTGACAGACGCTGCCGCATGGTATCATGGTGAAACGCTCGGCAAATATGTCGGAAGCGGGCTTCAGATCCTGTCCGATTATCCGATTGCGGGCGTCCGGAAAATGGCCTTCCCGGCCTTTGCCTGTGCAGGATTTGATTGTCTGGCAAACAAGGGCGCGCTGCTGGTCAGCGTCGCTCTCCCCGGGCAATGGGACAGGGTCGATATCGTCACGACGCATCTGAACAGCAGGCGTGCGTCACGGGTCCAGGATGACCGATCGCTGGCCGCCTACCGATTGCAGGTCGATTATCTCACCAACTTCATTACGAGCGCGCATGATCCATCGCGGCCCCTGATCGTTGCTGGGGACTTTAATGTGGGCAGCGTTCCAGCGCGCAAGCAAATGCTGCTCTCCAGGGCTCAGTCCAGATGGTGTCAGGATGGCGATATTGACGACGCCTATGGAGAAGCGGCCCGTCGTGGCATCGCTCTTTCGGCCGATGCGCGTTTTTCAAGGAAGCGCGCCCGCGACTGGCAGTTTTTCACACCTGGCCGACGTACCGACCTCGAGTTGAGCAGCATCGATGTCCCGTTCGGCCATGAACCGGACGGAACCATGCTGTCTGACCATGTGGGTTATTCTGCGACCTATCAATTGCGCAATCGCCAGCCTCTTACCAGGATCGCGCCAGGGCGAGTGTAAGGGTGCGAGGTCGGATTGGCGTATATTGCGCTTCCTCCCGGATCGCGAAAGGATTGCCGAAGGAGAAGCTGTCACCCCGAATATCGAACAGATTGTCCATATTGACGCTGAGGGTCCAGTGGCCTCGCGTCGCCTCTGCATGGGCGGACGCGGTCGCATAATTGCCCATGCTTCGGTCCAGATCATCGTCGAAGGACAATCTTGCTTTCCCGATATAATTGGCCTGCAGCCCGGTCCTGGCCTGCCAGCCACCGGCCAAGGCGAAGGATTTGCCAAAAGATGCCCGGCCAGCGAAGGCCGGGGCTATGGGAAGGCTGCGATCATCGAGCTTGACGCCATCGGCCGCACGCGTGAGCAAGGCCGACTGCGCGCTGCCACCGGCGGAAATGGTAAAGCCATTGCCCAGATTCCAATCCAGAGCGATCTCGGCTCCGATGATCCGTCCCTTGCCTGCATTGCGGGTAGAGACCAGCCCATCTTCGAGCAGATAGTCCGACTGGATGTCGTTCCAGAGCGTGTAATAGGTGCTAGCTGAAAGGGACCAGCGACCATCAAAGGCAGTCTTGCGAAAGCCAAGATCGAAGGTGCTCAATTCGTCCGCATCGAATTGGCGCGCCGACGTGGTTTCCGCAGGCGCCAGACCTCCAGGACGCATCGCCCTTGCATAGCGGAGATAGACAATACCTGATCCGTTCAATCGATAGGAGATTGCAGCGCTGGGAGACAGGATGGTCTTGCGCGCACGAACGGGCGTGATCCTGGGTTCGTCACCGGTTCCATCGCGCGTGATGCTCTGAAACAGGCGCGCGCCGATCGTCGCATCCAGGCGATTGAAGAGCGGCAAGGTCGCTTCACCGAATATCGCATATTCGACAACCTGCCGATCGTAGATTTCCACTATGGCGGGATCGCCCCCTTCCGGGGTGACGGAAGCCTCCCCTCGAGTGGTCGCCCGAAGGTAGGAAAGGCCAGCAAGCCAATGCTGCTCGCCTTGAGGTGCGATGCGCAGTTCCTGGTTCAGCACCGTATATCGACGATCATCGTCGAACCGGACCTGGCCCGTCAATCCGAACTGGTCGGCAGCGCTGCTGGCATCGAGAATATAGTCGAAACCATGCTCGACATAGCTGGTCGCCGACGTCAGTTCCAGCGTACCGATATTGCCTTTGACGGTGCCATGCCACAGCTTGAAATCATTGTCGGTGGGCTCGGCAATGGGATGATCACGCGACAGCATTTCGTCGGATTGAAGCACATATTGGCTGTCGCGCGCATTGATGTCCTGCAGCATGAAGCCTGCATCGACCGTCCATCGCTCTGAGGGCTGCCATCGCAGCGCTATCCGCGCGCCGACGGTCTCCGTTGAATTGGTCGCCTTGTCGGAACCATCATTGGATATCCAGCCGCCTTCCAGAAGACGATAGCCCACGGCGCGTAATGCCAGGCGGCCATCGACGACAGGCAGGTTCATGATGCCCTCGGCGCCCGTGCCCAATTCGCCATGCTGAACGGCCTGAGCTGACAGTCGCGCCAGGGCATAGCTGTCATCCAGTTCGGCCTTTCTGGTGACGATGTGATAGATGCCACCCAGTGCGCCCGAACCATAGAGCGGCCCTTGCGGTCCCTTGAGGACTTCGATCCGATCGACATCGATGAGCCGGAGATCGGGATCCGGCGCATTGAATGTCACCCTTGCCTCATCGACCTGGACTGCAACCGTCGATTGGCTCAGGCCGTTGAATGGGCTGTCGGCAACCCCGCGGATAAACTGTCGGTTACGCCCTGGTCCCATGTTGGTCATGGCCAGGCCTTCCATGTCGAGGCTGATGTCGCGGGACGTCGGACTTCTCGCTCCCCCCAGCGGATCAAGCGACAGCACGGATACTGATAAGGGGATATTCGCGAGCGGCTGTGGCCGCTTCTGCGCGGTCACGATGATTTCACTTGCCGCAGGCGCCACTGTGGGGGCAGGCGTGCGAGGGGATTGTCGGACTGCGATTACCGCCGGCTTGGGCTCGATACGATAGAGGCGATCACCGATCCTGAGCGCTTGAAGTCCGGTTCCTTCGAGCAACCGCGCCAGGGCTTCCTCGGGCGACAAGCGCCCTTTCACACCACGCGTTTTCAGTTGTGTGACATTGGCCTTGAAGCCGATGGAGATACCCGTCGAGGCGGAGAATTTGTCCATCGCGGCCATGAGCGGCCCGGGCGCGATATCGAGACTGACTACCGGTGCGCGTGCAAGAACCGTTTCCGGGCCAATCTCACCGGCCAGCAGCAATATGCACAAGATCGCCTTGCTGACGCACTTCGAGCCCCATGACGGCCGCCAGGTCGCTGGCAAGTTTCGATCCGTCACCGATGACAAGAATGCCCGAAAAATGCTTGTTCTCCAGCGCGGAATCGACAGAAATCCTCTTGCCCGAATATCGTTCGATGTCGCCAGCCACCATTGCAAGCGGCGCATTCGTATAGGTCAGCCGGCCACTGCGCCAGCTTCCCACTTGGGAGGGCTCTACCGTGCTGAGTGTCAATAGACCATCCTTGCCGACCAACTGATGGCCGGCATCGACCCTGACTGCCGAAGCGGTCTGCGCGCCGGCGACGGAAACCGCCCCCTGTGCGACACCGACCCGCAAGGCAGAGTTTGCAAGATTGACCGAAAAGCGGGTGCCAATATCGGTAACGCGATAGTTGCCGGCCGATACGGTCAGGACGCGCGAGGGATCGTGGCGGACGTCAAAATAGGCCTCCCCCTTCGCAAGCTCGATTTGCCCGTCATTCTTTGCCGATACCAGAATGGCGCTTCCCGGCGACAGGGTGACGCTGGTGCCGCTGGCCAGAGCGATCATGCGCGGCGCTGAGCCTTCGTTGCTGTAGGCAATGGGTCTGGATGTCTGCCAGAATGTCGGGAGCGCAACGGCAAGCGCCAGGCAAGCGGCGAGAGCACCGCCCATCACCAGTCTCGGCTTCCAACGGTGTCTTGGATCGATTTCGGCGACAGGAGGAGAAGGCTCATGGCTCAGAACGTCCCGATGTTCGCGGACAGCAGCATCGACCAGGGCAATCGAATCAAAGGCTTCCCGGTGCCGGGGGTTTGCCTCCAGCCACGCGAGATAGCCGTCCCAATCCGCATCGTCGTGCTCGAGCGCCGCCTGCCAGGCAATCGCCTGGTCAAGCATCGCTTCGTCAAAATCCGCACGCGCCGTCATGGCGATTGCCCTTCCACCTGTTTGATCACTGTGTGACGATATCGTGACGGCATTACCTCAGTCCGTGAGCGCGCGGCGAAGATATTTCATGGCGACGGCCATATGTTTTTCGACGCCGCTCTTGCTGATGCCCAACTGCGCAGCCACCTCGCCATGTGTCAGCCCTCGAAGCTTGTGCAGTTCGAATGCCCTTCTTGCCCCTTCCGGCAGCGTCTCGAGCGCCGTTTTGATGCGCTGCACTTCCTCGCGCGCGATGATCTGGTCCTCGGCGGTTTGCGACCGATCGACCGGGTCGATGCCCGGTGCCGTGAAATCGGTTTCCTGATCGTTCCAGCGCCGCTCCCGAGCCATGCGCCGCTGCTGCTCGCGAAGTCGATCAAGAACGAGATTCTGGGCCATCTTGTAAAGATAGGCGCGACCATTGCCGATCGGCCCTGCCGCCACATTCCTGGCACGCACCCACAATTCCTGAAGCAGATCATCTGCTTCGGCAGCATCTCCGACGCGCGCGATCAGAAAGCGACGTAAATCAGCACGATGAACGCCATAAATGAGCTCAAGATCGCTATCGTCGCTAAGACTCATGATCGCGATTTGACAGATAAACGGACGAACCGGAAAGAGATTCTGGCCCAACGCCTGCTCTGGCGCCCGGCAGCCGATGTGCGATCAGCAACGCCATGGCCGCCCAACTCGCTCCTACGCACCATCCCGCTACCACATCGCTCGGCCAGTGAACGCCCAGGTAGATGCGAGAGCTGCCGATCGCCAGGGTGAGGCAGATTGCCACGGAGATGATGTAGATCCGTACTCGAGGAGCCTGCTCGGCTCTGGCCAGCAAGGCGCCGACCGTAAGATAGACGATAGCGGAGTTCATCGCGTGCCCGCTGGGAAAGCTGGCAGAGCTGACCTCCACCAGATGCTTGACGATATCCGGTCTCGGCCTTGCATATTCAATTTTGAAAAGCGCGCTCATCGCGGCGCCAGCCGCAATGGAGATCGGGAGAAAGAGGGCGGTTACCTGCTTTCGCGCAGCAAGAAGATAGCCCGATGCCAACAGGGTGATGAGCGTCAGCAGATTGATGCCACCCAGCGCGGAAATATCCACCATTGCCGATCGGAGCCAGGCGGGGCCGATCGGAATTGCGCTATCCGAACTGCGACGCAGGCACTGGAGAAGATATCGGTCTATCGCGAAGCTGTCGCCCTCCAATATTTCGGATCCAAGCTTCAGGAAGAGCAATATGCCCGCTGCTGCCGCAAGGAACATGACCAGTATATAGCTGTCGATACGATGCCTGGCGGATAATTTCTGCAGGACAGAGGGCATGAGGTTCCTCGCTGAGGTATTTGACGATCAACCCGCAATTTGGCGGCGCGATATCACAAGCACATGGAAACTGCCTGGCATGGGCTGCAGAGGTCCGCTGCCGCTCGGCGGCGATACCATGTTGGCGACCGGAAGATAGATCGTCCCCGTGGCCGGATCTATCGCGCCGGTGCGCGCGCCAATTTCGGTTTCCACGCGGCCAATCCTGCGGACCTCAGGGCCCTCGAGCGAAAAGATATCGAGTACCCCATCCTTGCCGCAAGGAATGAAGGCCAGTCTATGGGTCTCGTCGATCAGGACTGCGTCAGGTCCCCGCCCAATGTCTACAAGCTTGACCAAGCGGCGGCTTCGCGCATCCACTATCGCGGCCTTGCCATTGGCGCAGGCGGCGATCAGTCGGGTGGACTTCCCGTCGAGAGCAAGGCCGCTGGGGCCCTCGCATCCAGGAAGCGGGATCGACTGTCCCATCTTTCCCGTGATGGTGTCGAGCAGTTCGATCTCGCTGAAATCCTCGTTATTGACGAACATGGTGCCGGTCCGGTCGAGTACCGCATATTCCAGGCCCGGTTTCGCCTTGATTGTTCTTTCGATTTTCATGCTCTGGACATCGACGACCGATATCGTGCCGCTTGTCGCATTCATGACGAAAGCGCGCTTGCCATCGTGGGAGAGGATCGCCGCATCCGGCTTCAATCCGACGGTCAAGCGTGCCAGTTGCTTGCCATTGGCACGCTGAAGGAATCTTACGCTTGCATCGTCGCCGCTGGTCACCAGAAGTCGATCGTCCGAGACCGGCACTGCAGAATGACCGTGAGCGATGACGCCTAGCGAGCCGATCATCTTGTGGGTGCGGGTGTCGATTACCGTCACCTCGCGGGCACGGGCGACATAGAGCTGATGTGTCCGGCTATCGACGCGGGCATAGTCCCATCCCCCATCGGGTCCGGCAATTTTATCGGTGATCCGGTAAGGAGGGGGGCTCGCTGCAGCGAGCGCGCTGCCGCTTCCTGCCAGGGCGGCGAGAAGGAGGAGGGCATGTTTCATGGGCTGTTCCTTCAGATGGGCAGATTGCTGCTGGGGCGCTGGCCCTCTTGATATGGTCATGTGGCCGGTAGGGCTCCCGTCCCGGCTTGTGCCGTTTCGCCGCGCGGCAAAGTCAGTCGCACCAGCACTGGCATCGCCAGCAGCACGAGCGGGAACTGAAGCAGCAGGCCAGCGATGATCGCTATCGCCAGCGGCTGCTGGATGCCCGATCCCTGCCCGATAGCCAGCGCCAGCGGCAGGAGTGTCAACATTGCGGCCAGGGTCGTCATCAGGATCGGTCGCAGGCGATTCCGGCTGGCTTCCCGGGTGGCTTGTGCGGCGGGCATTACGCGGCAGAGTTCCTCGAACTCGGACACGTAGAAGATCGCCATTTCGGTGCCGATGCCGATGATCATCGTCATGCCCATGAGAGCGGTGATGTTGAGGTCCACGCCCGCGAGCCAGAGGGCCGTAAAGACGGCGGTGGTCGAAAGCAGGGAACAGCCGATGATGATGACCGGCAGCCAGAAGCGCCGATACAGGATCAGCAGGAGTATGAGTTCGGCGACCAGGGCCATGGCGAACACCTTGATCAGTCCTGCAAAGGCGATCTGCTGCTGTTGATAGAGGCCGCCCATTTCGTAGCGCACGCCGGTGCCAAGTGCCCCCGGCCTGTCGAGCGCCCTGGTTACGTCACCGACGGCTGCGCCGATACCGCGCCCCTGGATACGCCCCGTCACAGCCACCATCGGCTCGAGATTCTCGCGCGCAATCTGCGGTTGGCCGGTGACGGCCTCGATCGTGGCGACCCGCGAGAGCGGAAATATATGACCGTCGCCAGCCCGGATCGGCAGTTGAGACAGGCCATCCTGGCTGAGCGTCATTGTCTCGGCCAAGCGGACACGCACATCGACCGCCTTGCTGGGCTGCGCCAGTGTCGTGGCGATCGCCCCGGTAAGAGCGGTGGAAAGCTGCGCCTCGACATCTGCGGGGGCGACTCCTTCGATTCCGGCGCGAACAGGATCGACATGGACGTTGAGCGCGTCGCCGGCGAGTTGCACGCCGTCCTTCACCTCGATGACGCCTGGAATTTGCCCGATCAAGGCTGCAACTTTGCGTGCCTCGCTCTGTAGAATGCCAGGATCAGCGGCATAAAGCTTTACCTCGATCGGTTGAGGAACAGCCGTCAGATCGCCGATGAGATCCTCCATCAACTGCGCGACTTCCACTTCAACACCGGGAACCTTGATGGCGATCTCGCTTGCGATCGAGGCGGCAAGCACTTCGGTCGGCGTGCTGTGATCCGGCTTCAGTCGCACAAAATAGTCGCCATGATAGCTTTGTCCGAGGTCGCCCCCGAGCCCGGTGCCGAGGCGACGCGAGAAGGTCAGCACCTGGGGATTGGCACGCAGCATCGCATCGATCTGCCCGACCTGTCGGCCGGTCTCCTCGAGCGATGTGCCGGGCGCCGTGAAATAATCCATGATGAAGCCGCCTTCATCGACCTTCGGCATGAACCCGGTGGGCACATTGGAATAGCCGACAAAGCCGATCAGCAGCAGCGGGCCTGCGATCATGGCAAGGAGCCATGGACGAGCCGAAAGGCGATCGAGCGTACGCTCATGTAGACGCCCAATACGTCCGTCACCGGCCAGTCCAGGATCATGCCACTGGTTGAAATCGATCAGCCAGCGCGCGAGTATCGGAACGACGAAGGCCGTCATCGCCCAGGAAAGAGCCAGTGCTCCGGCCATGGTGATGGAAAGAGCCTTGGAAAAGGCACCGGTCACGCCGGTCAGGAAGGACAGCGGCAGAAACACGATCAAGGTGGCAAGGCTGGAGCCGGTGAGTGGTACCATGAACTCTCGCGCTGCGGGCAGGACGGCGGCATCGCCGAGTGGCTTCCCATCGCTGCCAAGGGCGCCCGCCCGCCGCGCAATATGTTCGACCATCACGATTACATCGTCGATGAGCAGGCCGACGGCCGCTGCAATGCCGCCAAGGGTCATGATGTTGAAGCTCATGCCGAGCAGCGAAAGCAGCAATATTGTCGCTGCCAATGTGGCGGGGACGACGATCACCGCGATCAGCGTCACGCGCCAACTGCGCAGGAACCACAACAGGACGAGGCCGGCCAGGACAAGGCCGATCAATACGGCATCACGCACGCTTGCTGCAGATTGGGTGACCAGTTCGCTTTGATCATACCAGTTCACCAGCTTGACGCCGGCTGGCAGTTTTACGCCAGCCAGCTTTGCCTGCACTTCACGGGCTATCTGGACCGCGTTGCCATCGGGCTGCTCATAGATATTGAACAGCACCGCAGGCTTGCCGTCGTCGACGATGCGCTGCCAAACCGGAACCGCGCCGTCCTGGACGGTCGCGACATCGCGGACGTGAACGATCCCGGCAGTTGCAGCCTTGATGACGATGTTGCCGACGTCGCCCGCACTGATGATGCTGCGGTCGGCGATGACCAACGACAGACGGCCGCGATCCTGCACCTGGCCGACCGCGCTCAACACATTGCCATTGCGGATTGCGCTGGCCAGGTCGGTCATCGACAGGCCGTGATCGGCTAATCGATATGGGTCGGCGAGCACCTGTACCTCGGCGGTATCACCGCCTTGGACACCGACACGCGCCAGGCCATTGATCGATGAAAGCAGGGGCGTGATCTGATAGGTGGCCAAATCCTGCAAGGCCACCGGGTCGCCATGCTCGGATACCAGCGCATAGGAGATGATCGGAAAGACCGTAGGATCCATGCGACGGACGTCATATTGGGTGCCGGCGGGCAGCGACGGCAATATCCGCCCCAAAGCCGTGTCGACCAGCAAAGTGCTGGCGACCATGTCGCGCCCCCAGCCAAAATCGACCGAGATCTGCGCCGATCCGCGGCTCGTTTCCGAGCGGACATTCTGGACGCCGGGTATGGCGCGGATCGCTTCTTCTGCCGGGCGGGTAATTGTGAGCGCCGTCTGGTCGGCCGGACGGCTTCCGGCGTTGAGATCGACCACCACCCGAGGGAAGGACACCTGGGGAAACAGTCCCGTGGGCAGCGATAGCGATGCAACGACACCTGCCAGCGCAAGCGCCATGGCGATGAGAACCAATGTACGCGCTTGCGTACGGAGCAGATATTCCAGCATCAGTTGCTCCACCGCACGGCGTCGCCGTCACTGACCTGATAGGCGCCCGAGACGATCAGCGGCTTGCCTGGATCAAGTGCGCCCTCGACGACATCGCCCCGGTCGGAGGCAAGCAGGATGCGGATCGGGATCGCCCGGGCCTGGCGATTGGCCACCTGAAACAGGCGGGCCGGGCCGCCAGCCGTCACCACCGACTGATGTGGCACGATCCAGCCGGAAACCTGGCCGGTCTCGATGGCTACCTGCATGGCTTCGCCGGGGAGCAGCGCGCCAGCCGGGAAGCTGACATCAACATCGATCAGTCGGGTGAGTGGGTTAAGAGCGCTGTCTGCCCGAACGACTTGTCCTGCCAGGCTTTGCCCGCCCGAAAGCCGCTTGAGCGATGCAGGCATGCCTACCGCTACGCGGCCATGGACGGCGGGATCGACCCCAACGGTGACGACAATCCCACCGGCCCTGGCAACCGTGACGATCGGGGCGCCAGCCTGCAGGCGATCGCCCTGTGCGACAGATATGCTGGTCACGATCCCGTCAAAGGGCGCGACAAGCGTGCGGGCTGCCTGCCCCGCCCCTTCCGCCTGAAGGGCTGCGAGTGCATGTTGCGCGTCGGAAACCGCCTTGTTCGCCTGGGTGAGCTGATCCTGGGTCGCGAGTTGTTGCGAGAGGAGTTGCGCTGTCGTCGCAGCCTGTTTGCGCGCGGCAGCCAGCCCGCTCGAGGCCTGCTCATAAGCGCTGCGGGCCGAGGGCGCGACCATGAAAGTCGCCAGGGATTGGCCCGCTTTCACGGCCGTGCCGGGCGCTACCAGCAGCGCGGTAACCTGTCCGGGTTGCGCAACGCTCAGGCTCTGTGTTCCATTGATGGCAGGTGCCACGGTGCCATAGCAGTCGAGCGTTGCCGGCAGTGCGCCACGCCGCGCTGTCACTGTGCTGACCAATGTCGTCGGCGCATCGCTCGGCGCCACTGGCGTATTTCCGCATCCTGCAAGAAGCAGGACGATGGGCGCAAGGAAAGCTGCGCCCTTCATCGTGCCGCATCCGGCGCAGTCAGCGCATCTGCCTTGGGCAGGCCCGATCCGATGAGGGTCTGTATGGCGATCTGGCGATCGAGGAGCGCAAGTTCGAGTGTCATGATTTCCTGCTCCTTGGTGAAGCGATTGGAAACGAGGTCGACATAGCCGCGCTCGTCGAGATTGGACGCGCCAAAGGCGGCCTGTGCCCGCTCGGCAGCAAGGCGTGCGGCGGGAAGATCATGCCGGGCCGTCATGAGCTGGGCTGAAAGCTGCTCTGCCTCGCTCAACATGGCTTCGACTGTGCCCATCGTGGCCGCGAGCCGCGCGGAATAATCGGCATGAAGCTGTTCGCGGGTAGCCCGGGCGATGGCGATATTGCCCTGGTTGCGATCAAATATCGGCAGGCCGATCTGAATATTCGGGCCACCATTGATGACCTTGGCATTGTCGCTTGCGACGCTTCCGCCAAGGTTCATGTCGGGAAATTGGGAAAGGATCGCCTGGCGCACTTGCTCGTCTGACGAGGCATAGCCCATGCGCAGGGCTATGAGATCGGGGCGGCGAGCCGGCAAGTTGGGAAGATCGGCCCTGATCGCTGCCATGTCGAATGGTGGGAGATCGACCTGCTCGGCCAATGGAAGCTGCGCGTCGGGCGTGAGGCCCAGCAATGCATTGAGCTGATGCTTGAGACCAAGTTGACGCTGATCCAGGGCATCGAGCGCGGCGCGGGCAGACTGCAAAGCCAGTCGATCGGGCGCGACCGTCACCAGCGTCACGCTATGCGCTGCCAATGCCTTCTCAAGCTTGGTGTTGCGCTCGACCAGAAGCGTGTAGGCTCCAGCATAGCTCGGGCGGGCGCGGTTCCCCATGATGAGGTCGCAGGCGAGTTGGCGCGCCTGGCCTGCAACCTGCCATTCCTGCCAGATGATGTCGGCTGCGACCTGTTGTTCACTGTCGGCGGCGGCACGGCGCCTGGAACGGTAGGTGACCAGGCTCTTGATATCCTGCGCAATGCCCAGATTCCACGCCGGTACGCTGCCGGCGCCGGATAGCAGCGGCAGCAGTGCGCCGCTCAGCGACGGATTGGGCAGAAGGCCGGCTTGCAATGTCTGTCCGGTGGCGATGCCGCGCTTGAACCGGATCGCCCTGAGATCGGGATTGTTCGCAAGGGCAAGGGTAACCACCTGCTCCACGCCAAGCGGTTCGCTGGGGATGGACGGATCCAGCGAGCGAAGATCAGGCGCGAGCGGCGCCTGGGTTGCGAGCGGCAGAGGCGTATAATGCGCGCAGCCAGCAAGCGACAGTGCCAGCAGGCTAAGGCTTGCAGACATGGGAAGGCGACGTGGCATGAGAAGGCTGACCCCTGTTTATGGAGCGACCGGGCCGGTTGGCCTGGCCCGGTACCAGGCGCTCAATCCGGGTTATGGCCTTCAGGCACATTTTCGAGCGGTTTGCCCGTCACGGCGTCGATGCCCACTTCATAGGCCCGTCCCTTGCTCATGATGTCGAAGGAATAGCGCAGTCCGCTGCCGCCCTTTTCCTTTTCCAGTTCCTGATCGGTTATCGTGCCGGGGCGCAGCTTGAGCGCCGCCATCCGCGCAGCAGCGAGCGAGAGCTTGGATTGAGCAGCATATTGGCTGCCCTTGAGTTTTGCAGCGGGCGCGGCGGGCAGCATCGTGGCAATGCTGCCAATCAGGGCAGCCGCCAGGGCGGTTGGCATCCTTTTCATGGCGATATCCTCCTGCGCGAATCTGCGCATTACCCGCTCTAGCGGTCGCCAGTTTCGCGCAGCGTGACGCGAACATTGATAATCCCCAACTTGCGGGGACGAAGGAAGATGAAGCAAAATCCTTCTGTTGAAGACCAGGATCGTGCGATGAGGACGGGCGATGAAGCTGCTGCTGCTCGAGGATGATGAAACGACGCGCGTCCATCTCGAGCGCGTCCTGACTGCTGCCGGTCATGTGCTGGATGTGTGCGACAATGGCCGCGATGCGATCTTCCTGGGATCAAGCGGGGACCATGCCGTCCTCATTCTCGACCGAATGGTACCGGGCCTTGACGGATTGGCGGTCTTGAAAGCGCTGCGCGCAGCTGGCGTGAGAGCGCCAGCCCTGTTCCTCACCGCCATGAATGGCGTCGAAGACCGCGTCGAGGGGCTTGAAGCGGGCGCAGATGACTATCTCGCCAAACCTTTCGCCGCGACCGAACTGCTTGCCCGCGTCAATGCGCTGGCGCGTCGTCCGCCCATCGCCGAAACAGTTTCCGTTCTTGAGGTCTCCGATCTCAGCCTGGACAGGATCAAGCGAACGGTGCTCCGAGGCGGTAATCGGATCGAATTGCAGGCGCAGGAATTCAAGCTGCTCGAATATCTGATGCTGCATGCCGGGGAGATCGTCACAAGGACGATGCTCCTCGAAAATGTCTGGTCATTCCATTTTGATCCGAGAACCAACATCATCGAAAGCCATGTCAGTCGGCTGCGCGCCAAGGTCGATCGCGGATTTGGCAGGGAACTGATCCAGACCGTGCGCGGGGCGGGATATCGTATCGATGACGTTTGAAGCCGTGCTGCGTGCGCCCTTGCGTAGCGCGGCGTTTCGTTTTGCCGTGCTGCTGGCCCTGATCTTTGCGATCGGGGCTGGGGCACTTCTGTTCACTGTTCGGAGCCAGATTGGACATTATGCAGCCGAGGCGACGAGCGGCCGATTGAAGGCGGAAGTTGCCATCCTTGGCGGCGAATATGCGCAGCTAGGACAATCGGGCCTGACCGATGCCATCGCGCGCCACCAGAGCGTGGGCGATGACGCGCAATTTCACTATCTGCTGGTCGATGCGCAGCGGCGGCGTCTTGCCGGCGACCTGCCGGTCAGCGCGGCCCGGGTTGGCACATATGCGCTCGAAATGGTTGAGCATGACAGCGGCCCGGTCAGCGGTCGGTTGGAGACGCTGACGGCGCTGGGGACGAGCCTACCGGACGGCCTGACGCTGGTCGTCGCCACCGACAATTTCGATGTGCTGGATCTGCGCAGTCGCCTCCTTGCCTTCACCCTGCTCAGCGGGGTGGGCATTACGCTGTTCGTTCTGGTGGGCGGTTTCCTGGCGGCCGTCCTATTCCTGCGGCGCCTGGAACGCGTAAATCTGGCGGTAAGCCGGATTGTCGAAGGCGAGCGGGAGGAGCGATTGCCGATGATCGGCTTTGGCCCGGAATTTGACGGGCTCGCCCACAATCTCAACATCATGCTCGATCGCAACGAGGCGGCTATGGAGGCCCTCCGCCAGGTTTCCACCGACATAGCCCACGACCTGCGTACCCCCCTCACAAGGCTGCACCAGCAACTGGAGCAGATGCGGGATGCCGATCCGATCGAGCCGGCGGCAGTGGAGGCAGCGCTGGCACAGACATCGGGCCTGCTTGCCACATTCAACGCCCTTCTGCGCATTGGCACCGTGGAGGGAGGAATTGGGCGCAGGCGGTTCAAGGCCGTGGATTTGAGCGAACTCATGGATCGGATCCAGCAACTCTATGAGCCTGTTGCGGAAGATGGCGACCACCATCTCCTTGCCGACCATGCCGGAAATATTCTGATCCATGGCGATGGCGAGTTGCTTACCCAATTGGTGATCAACCTCATCGAAAACGCCCTCGTTCATACGCCTGCCGGCACACGGATCACCTCACGACTCCGCTATCAGGATACTTCGCCTGTCATCGAGATCTGCGATGATGGCCCAGGCATACCAGCAGACGAGCGGGAAAAGGTGTTCGGTCGCTTCTATCGCCTGGATGCCAGTCGCAACACCGAGGGCTCCGGATTGGGGCTGGCGCTCGTGGCCGCGATAGCGAACTTGCATCAAGCACATTGCACAATCTGTGAGGATAGTGCCGGCATGTGTGTGCAAGTCACCTTTCCGACGCTTCAGCCCCAAGGATGATATGGCATCGCCCGTCGATGCGATCAGGTCGGGTCTGCGCAACGGCTTGCCGGATATTCTGCAGGACGGAACGAACGGCGCAAATGGCGGAAAGCAGCAACGCCGGAATGGCATTGAAGGTAATTGCCCGCAGCAACTGACCTTCAAGCCACAGGTCTGAAAGCGCCCTGCTATCAACGGGCCAATCGTACAGAATATGGAGAGAACGAAGCTCCAGATCGCAAAACTCATCGGATGGCGCCTTCCGCAAATATTTTTCGTTCGTGAGCTGAGGTGGCTCCAGTGCCACGGCGTCAGCGCCCCATGCGCATCGGCTTCCTGTTCAACCATGATCAGATCCACCAACTGGCCCACAGCCTGCCCATAGCGATTTCACTCGCTGCGGGCGGTTTTGCCGGCGAGATCATCATCGCAACAACAAATGATCGCCTGGCCCATGAGGTGCGGCGGTTGGCGGGACCGTTACTGGGATCAAGGATCCAGCATGTCGAACTCGGCCTGACGACGCGGTCGGAGCGGCTTGTCGGGATGCTGGGCAGCATGATCCCGGCCAGGAAATTGCTGCTCTATCGGGACAATCTCGAATTTTTCCGTAGCCTGGACATGCTTGTCGTGGCGGAGAAGACATCTCTGCTCCTCAAGAAGCGCTATGGCCTCGACAAGCTCTTCATGATTCATACGCGTCATGGCGCGGGCGATCGTGCGATCGGCTTTGACAAGGCCAGTGCCGGGTTCGACCATGTTCTGTGTTCGGGCGAGAAGATCCGTCGCCGGCTGATCGCTGAAGCCGGGATTGATCCCTCTACCATCAGCATCGTGGGCTATCCCAAATTCGATCTTGTTCGGCAGGCGGGCAGAACCCAGCATTTTTCCCGCGAGCGGCCGATCATTTTATATAATCCGCACTGCTCGCCGCATCTTTCTTCCTGGTACAAGCATGGCAGACAGGTGCTCGATCATTTCGTCGAGCGGGATGCGCAAGAGCTTATTTTTGCACCCCATGTAATGCTCTTCGAAAGGCCGTTCGTAGTCACGATAGACAAGTTGAGCGTCAATCGCCCGGGGACCATCGCGAAGCGCTTTCTGCATGGCGACAATATCCATATTGACCTCGGCAGCCGGGCATCGACCGATATGAGCTATACGCTGATCGCCGATGTCTATCTGGGCGACGCGAGTAGCCAGGTCTATGAATTTCTGCTGCGTCCGCGACCCTGTGTGTTTCTCAACAGCCATGGCATCGACTGGCGGGGGGATCCGAACTTTGCGCACTGGCGAGCCGGCGAAGTCATCTCGGATCCCAAGGATCTTGGCCCGGCTCTCGCCCGCGCAAATGGTCTGCATCGCGATCACTACCAAGCCATTCAGGAGAATCTGTTCGCCGACAGCTTCGATCTGGACGGCCGACCGTCGTCAGACCGGGCAGCGGCGGTCATCACGCAGCTTGCAGACAAGCGCCGAGGCAACGTCGTTGGCTTCAGCAATTTTCGTGCTGCCTGATGTCCTCGCTGACCATCATTCTGCCTTTCTTCAATGAGGAAGGCTGGATCGACAAGACGGTTCAGACCCTTGCGATTCAAAGTGATATTCGTTTCCGACTGCTTCTTATCGACAATGGCTCGACTGACAACGGCACCGAACAAGCGCGCGAGGCAGCCCGATCTCTCGGATCCAGGGCAGAGATATTGTCGTGCCCGACCCCCGGGAAAATTCACGCCATGGCGCTTGGCCTGTCGAGGGTTGAGACCGCCTTTGTGGCGATCTGTGATGCGGACACGGAATATCCGATCGACTATGTAAAGCGCATCCTCGACCTGTTTACGGGCGATCCGGAAGCGGCCTCGGTGATGGCCATCGACCTTTATGCGCCGCTGGAGAGCGCTGAGTCACGAAAACGGACCGATTTCATCCTGCGCAAGAGCCGACGTTTCTCGGCGAAATGTCATGCCGGTGGCTATGCCCAGGCCTATCGCACGGATGCCTTGCGGGCAGCAGGCGGCTTCGACGCCAAACGATGGCCCTATGTCCTTGAGGATCATGAAATCGTGCATCGCGTGATGACGCATGGCCGCGCCATCTACGACCGGGATCATGTCTGTTTTCCCTCAGCGCGGCGATCATGCCGCAAGGCCGTAAGCTGGACACGGGCCGAACGGCTGATCTACCGCTACACGCCGCGATTTGCCCTGGACTGGTATTTCTACACTTTCCTCGGCCGGCGTCTTGCGGCACGCAACGGCACGGGCGATGCCCTGCGCATGAAAGACTGGCCTGCCCAACGCCCATGATCGAACGAGCAACCGTTACAGGGCGTATTTTCAGGGGATTGGGACTTGTGCTCGGCGGCAAGGCCGGCGCCGGGCTCATCAGTCTCGTCTATCTTGTCATCGCCGCGCGCGCCCTGGGGCCGCATGACTATGGCATATTGGTTCTCGTCCATGCCTATGTGACGGCGATATGCGGCATCGTCGAATTTCCGGCCTGGCAGGCGATCGTGCGCTATGGCGCGGAGGCGCGACAGGAAGGGGCATCGCACCGCCTCGCACGTCTGCTTCGTTTCGGTGCCAAGGTCGAACTGGCGGGCGGCGTCGCGGCGATCATCGCCGCCATGCTGCTGGCGCCCTGGGTCGGACCACATCTGGGCTGGCCGCCCGAAACCATGGCTTTCGCCATTCCTTACAGCTTCGCCGTGCTGGGATCGGTGCGCTCTACGCCGGCGGGCTATCTGCAACTGATCGACCGCTTCGACCTTATCGGCCTGCACAATATGGTCCAGCCGCTCGTGCGCCTGTGCGGAGCCTCGCTGGCGCTGCTGTTCGGCTGGGGGCTCAAGGGCTTCCTCGCTGCCTGGCTGCTGGCCGCCATCGCCGAGTTCGCGGTACTCTGGGGCATGGGGCTTATCTGTGCCTACACAAGACTGGGCGCGGTCCTGATCCGTCCACAGGCGGGTAATGTGGCAAGCGAAAATGCCGGCATCTGGCGGTTCCTGGTGGCCAGCAATGCCGATGTCACGCTAGCGGAACTGGCTGGGCGGCTCGCACCGCTGATCGTCGGCTGGGTCATGGGGCCTGCCGTCGCCGGGCTTTTCGCGGTCGCCCAGCGCGCGACCGTGATCATCTCGCAGCCGGCACAGATATTGGGGAACACCGCCTATGCCGAACTGGCAGGGATGGTTGCCTCCGGCCAAGGCGGCGCACCGCTCCGCCGCACGCTTGTGCGCGTCATTCTGATCGCGATCGCCGCGGCCTTGCCCGTGGTCATCCTGGCGGCGCTTTTCCCGACCATGATGGTTACCCTGCTGGCGGGCAGCGCGTTCCAGGCGGCCGGCGCGGTCATGGTGGTTCTGATCATTGCGCGGGTAATCGCGCTGGTCGGACCGCCCTGCAGCTCTGCGCTTTCCGCTATGGGATATCCGGCCCTGTCGATGAGCGCGAACCTCTTTGCGAGCCTCATTTTCCTGCCGGCGCTGCCCTGGTTGCTCGGGTCGTTCGGGCTGATGGGCGCAGGGATACAGGCCGTTGGTCAGGCCCTGATTGCCAGTCTCCTGCTGGGCGGCCTGGCCTGGCACCGGAGCCTGTCGCAGTGAACGGCATGCGCATTGCCTATGTCATCAATTCGGTCGAAGGCGGCGGCGCTGCGCAGCCCGTGCCCGCCATAGCCGACGTGCTGCGCGCCGGCGGCGCGCAGGTGCGGTTGTTCGCGCTTCGGCCAAGCGACAGGCGCGGCTTGCCCGCGATTATCGAGGCGGGGCTGCTTCCGCGCGTTCGGGAAGGCGGGACAGGCGATCATCTGGCGGCCGCCTTGTGGCTACGGCGGGAACTGATGGACTGGGGCGCGACCCATATCTGGACGTCGCTCAGCCGTGCCACGATCCTTGGTCTCATTATCGGGCCTTCCCTCGGACTTCCGGTCGTCTGCTGGCAGCATGCTGCCTTCCTCAAGCCCTGGAATGAAAGGCTGATGCGCCTCCTGGCGCCCAGGGCGGCTTTGTGGGTGGGGGATTCGCAGTCCGTCACCGATCTGACGCAGCATCGACTCCAGGTTCCGGACGAGCGGCTACGCTGCTGGCCCATCTACGCCGTCGATCCAGCCATGCCGCAGGCATCCCCATGGCAGGCCGGCGAGCCGATCCGCATCGGTTCTTTGGGACGGCTTCATCGGGTCAAGGGCTATGACATCTTGATCGCGGCCCTGGCGCAAATCAAGGCTCGGGGCCTTGCCACGCCTCCATTCTCGCTGGCGATCGCGGGTGAGGGGAGCGAGCGCGGTCGCCTGGAGATGCTGGCTCGCAACGCAGGGGTCGATGTCGAATTCGCCGGATTTACCGATGCCCCCAAGAGCTTCCTCGCCGGACTGCATCTCTATGTTCAGCCGTCACGATCCGAAGGCTTTTGCATCGCCGCGCATGAGGCGATGGCGGCCGGGCTGCCGGTGATCGCTTCAGCGGTCGGGGAAATGCCCTATTCGATCATGCCGGGCGTCAGCGGCCTGACCTGCGCACCGGCAGATACTGATGCTCTCGCCCATGCGCTGGAGACCCTGCTTGCTACGCCTTCAAGGCTTGAAGAAATGGGGCAGGCCGCACGAAACCTGGTGAACCAGCGCTACTCAAGAGAGCGTTTCGAAAGAACAGGTACAGCCATTCTCACCCATATCCGCCAAGCGCACGCCTGATTTCCAGCGCCAGCCCGCGTGCGGATCGGTCGATCCGCTTCACATCGACCAGGCTGATCTCCCCGCATGCGGTCAGGCTGTGCATGCCGTCCCGATAGGCGCCGGCGGACAATGGGACCGGCATGGCGTCGCCGGCTTTCGCGCTGAAATTCGCCTCATCCAGCCTGTCGATCCAGAGAGGACGGATGGCTCCGCCATAGGTGCTGCTGCAGTCTTGGACCGGCAGAACGACATGTCCGGACAGGATCTGGGGCGAGCCACCAGGGCGCGATGATGTCACATCGACGCGCACGGGATTGCGCGGATGCACGATCCAGGGGCCCGCCAGGCGCTCGGCCCAGGCGATATGAAGCTGCGATATCTTTGTCTGCTTTGAGGTGGCCGGCGAATAAAAGAGCCACCAGCGGTCTTGATGATGGAGGATCGTTGCATCGACCGGAACGCAGTCCAGTGCGATGCGCAGTTCCGGCCGCCAGTCAGCCAGGCCGCCATGGTCGCGATAAAGCGTCAGCGCGCCCGATCGATGCGCCTCGGGCAGCATCCAGGTCGCACCTTCGCCGGCGAAAATCTGGGGGTAGGACAGGTGCCAGGGCTCACTCAGGCAAAGGCGCCGTTCGACAACCGACAGATGCTCATCGAGCGACAGGCGCATGATCGTGCCATGACGATGGCGATAATCATAATGCTCGGCAAAGATGTGAAGCGTTCCGTCCGCACCTCTCCATCCGAATGGATCGGCAAGAAACTGGAATGCCGGCTCCTCCGGGAGCCATGTCAACGCGCTATCGATCCGGCCCGATGCGATGATTGCAGCCATCGGCTGATGGACGATCCCGCATCTCCATATGTCTTTGCGCCGGGGCATGACTTGCTATGCACATCGGTCCAATATTCCGCTACCCCCTTGCTCTGGGATGATGGCCATGCTCGACGGCAATCGCACGCTTCGTGCCTCGATGATTTCCCACCCGGAACCGGACTGGCAGCTAGTGCATCTCGGCCGACGAGAAGCTGCCATTCCGCAATCGGCCATCCCTCGCATTCCGGGAAACTATCATCAGTGCTTCAGGAACGGCAGGTGTTGGACGGGAACCTGCCGTTCCCGGCGCAGCTCGCGAACGTCGGTTTTGTCCCAGACCACGTCATAGGCTGAATGCCCGCTGTCTGGCGCGATTAAGCATCGGCCTAATGGCGAGAATTCCTATTCACCTGAGCTCGAAGCCTGCCGAAGTTGGATAGAGCGCCAGGCCGAAGCTATCGATGTGCCGATCCTCACATGAAAAAGGCCCGGTGGCAGATGCCACCGGGCCGATCCGGCTTCAGAAGGGAATCTCTTCGTCATCCGGCATGTCGTTGCCCGAGCGATCCGCCGGCTTGGCGCGGGTTAGGAAGGTCACCTCGTCGGCGATGATCTCGGTGCCGTAGCGCTTGATGTCGTCCTGATCGGTCCAGCTGGTGTAATGGATGCGGCCGCGGACCATCACCTTCATGCCCTTGTCGACATATTCCTCAACGGTCTTGCCGACGCCGTTGAAGCAGGTGATCCGGTGCCATTCGGTGTCTTCGACGCGGTAGCCGTCGCGATCCTTGATGACCTTGCCGTCGCTGTCGCGCTTGGGCCGCGAAGTCGCGAGGCTGAAATGGGTGATCCTGATGCCGCCCTGCGTGGTGCGGGCTTCGGGGGTGGCGCCGACGTTGCCGGCGAGGATGACGATGTTCTGCATGTCGAGGTTTCCTTTTCTGTCGGCCGAGGGATGATCCCTTCGACTGATCCCCGAAAAAGGCGGCCAGGACAGCGCCTCCACCGGAGCGCGACAGCGCGCAGGGAAACCCCGAAACGAGGGGTGGTGCGGGCAGCCGTGGCACACGGCAACTCGGCCCGAAGGTTCGCGGGTTGGAGACGCTGGACGGCCGACTTAGGGGGCAGGTGAATAAGAAGGGGTTATTCCTCACTGCCGGCACGATCTGACGGAAACCATGCCGGACGTCGTCTATCCCCGCCCCGTCAGCCCACGATCCCCACAATCTCCACCGGGGGTGGTACAGCTCTCTCCATCTGCCCCACACTTCGGCCCCAAGCGTCAGCAACACGGCAGATAGAGCGCTGCGGAATTCCCAGAGATGGCATGATGGCCTTCACTGCTGCCTGGCGTTGGTGTTGGCCTTGCGGATCGACAAGCGCGAAGGACAACGGTCAACTGCCAAAGCCCCGCCTGCGGCACATCAGGACAGAGCGGCCGAGGTCACCTCATCGCAGAGGAGGTGACCTTCCGGGCCGCACTCACCAGCCCGGATGCGGCGCGTCTGCCCCGCCGCATGCGAAGCCATTACGCTGTCGCGCGCTCGGTGGCATTGCCATCGGCCACGGCGAATGGGTCGACAACGGTATGGATCGGTTGCGCGCGGCCCATCCAGGGCTTGGGCTGGATGCACCGAACCCAGTCGACAAAGCTCGGAATGAAACCGAGGTCTTCCATGACGTGCTGCTCGCCGATCAACCGAACCGGCACCTGGCGTCCAGTCGAAATGGTGATGGTGGCGCCGAAAAAGCGCTCGAGCATGAAAATGCCTTCGGCATGGTGCCGCAGCGCACGATGCCGATAATCGGCGGTGATGGATTTCGATTCATCGAACCACTGATGCAGCGGCAGATAATCCTCGGCCACGCCGCCCCATTTACGAACCGACGACAGCGCGTGGTGATAGCAATGTCCCATCACACCCTCCTCACCATTCATGCTCGAAGGATTCGACCGCGGTGTAGCGGTCGTTGTGATCGAGCGTGATTGTCCGGGCGGACACGTCGAAGCGGAATTCGCCATAGGCGCCGTCATTATTCTCCCAGCCCGGATGGCTTTGGGTGAGGAGTTGATACGCAAGGTCTTCGATAGCGTCGGCGACTGACATGATCGCCGTCTCAGTTCCGGAGCCATCCGGCTGCGCCTTGAGCAGGGTAATCTGCACCTGGGGCAGATCCGCCGGTTCGTCGCCGGCGACGGCATCAACGCTTTCGATCTGACCGGAATCGCCACCGCCGTCGAAAGCCACCGTGACCAAGGTGATACCGACAGTTTGGAACGCATCGAACAGCGCAGCCTTGTTCAATGGCATGAGCGAGGCGGTCTTCGCCTCGTAAGCGGCGTGGCGTGCCATGACGGCGCCCCAGTCGATATTGACCGGCGTCAGCGGTGCTGCATGATCCATTTCATGTCTCCAGTAGGGATGGTTTCAAGCCGAGCCGGCGATCCCGCGCGGCCCGCTCACGCCGTCGCAACCTCCCCTCTGGCTGGCGGGCGTTCTTTCCCGATGAGGCTAAAAAAAGGGGGAAGGCACCCACGTCAGGGTGCTCCCCTGGCCGTCAGCTTGATCGCTGACGGCCCTCGGCTTTGAGGGATGCCGGAGGGGCGCCGAGCGGCCCGCGCCGGTCAACGACACGGATGTTGCGGGCTTTCGCCTCGATCACGAGCCGTTCGGTCACACCATTGCCTTGGAATGCGATGACGAACCGGGGTTTGAGCGAGAGCATCTGCTCGTTGCGGCGGAAGCCAGCGCGATCCCCCAGCTTGCGATCGAGACCGAACCGCACTTGCTGGATGCCCTTCTGTTCGGCCCAGGAGGCTGCAAGCCGCTCGATGCCCTTCATGTCGCCACCATGGACGAGGTACATGTCGCCGACATGGGCGCGGACCTTGTTGAGCGTCGCCAGCAGATTGTCAGCGAAAGTCTTGAGGTCAGCATCATTGGCAAAGGTCAGGCGGCCACCTGCGAACACAACCGGCGTGCCGCGGGCAGTATTGGCCTCGAGGCGACGTTCGCGACGTGCCCGCAGGAAGGCGTTGCCGTCGACGATCGCGGCCGTGACGCCCAGCGAAATGCGGTTGCCGGAAGAGGGAACCCAGGACCGCCCCGTCTCGCGCATATAGTGAGCGGCAGCGACATCGCGCATGACCTCGAAGGCGCCTGCGGATTCCTCGACCTTCTTGGCGAGGTCGATCTTCTCCTCCAGGTCGTTGGTGCTGATCTCCGAGCCGTCCTGTTCGGCGAGGAGGAGCCGAATGTCGTCGGTCAGCCGGTCGACCAGCCCATGCTTCTTGGCGGCGGCGCGGTGGAAGAGATTGACCAGGCTCCAGCCGAGATCTTCGATGTCGCGTTCGATCGACGTGTTCGTCATCGTCGTGAAGAGGTCGCTCCAGATGGCGGTGACGGTTTGCTCGAGGGCCTCGATCGGCGGTGGCGCCATGCCCGACAGTTCTTCGGCGGCAGGTTCGAGATGGCCCAGTTCCAGTGCCGCCAAGGCGGCTGCTAGCGAGGTGGACATGTTGGCTTGCCTTTCGGTTCTGAACCGGCGGCCTCTCCGCCGGATGCGCACCTCCTGGGCGGTCGATCGAGAGGGTCAGGCACCGAGGCGCAGCCGAGGGAAACCCTTTCGTGGCGGGGTGGAGCGGGCAGCCGCGGCACGCGGCAACACGGCCCGCAGCGAAAGGGTTGCCAGGCCCTCGCGACCGCCCATGTGCCGCATCCTCTGGCGGCGAGGCTGTCGGTTCAGACGGTGAGCCCAAAATCCCCCTCGCAGGCGCTGATCGCGAGATCTGGGGCTTCGGATCGCGCTGTCACCCGTTTGCACTCGGCGGTGTCATAACCCCCAATCCGGCATGGCACCGGCATCGTCATCTGGTGCCCGCACCATGACAGGCAGCGTCCGCACAAGCGGATCTTCGAGGTCAGAGCAAATGGTTCAAGATCGGCTCACTGCGCCGCTCGTCCAACGGGAGTGGTCAGGCGCGCTATGGCGCAAGGCGCGTCGACCTCCTCGCACCGATACTGGACGATTTAAGGGCGAGACCAACGCGGGGTGAGATGGCGTCATCATGGTCGAGAACGCTGCAAGTTCGTGCCCGTGCTTGCGCCCACTGTCGTCACGATCGCTGACCTGATCGAGATGGTCCGACGCGGGCCATCGTTCGCGCAACCGTCGTTGGTGTCAGCGATCGGAGACCACAGGCGGCTCTTCCTCATAGGTGTCGCATGGCGCGCCGACCGCTTCGAGCCACTCGACCCCGTCGGTGCTAGTGTCGAGGTCACGGATCCGCGCGAACAATGCCTCCTTGAGCATCGCTGGCGTGAAATCCTCGCCGCGCTCGTGGTCCGAAACGATACTGAAGGCGATCGTGACAAGGTGGTTATAGCGTGGCATCCGGTCCTCCTTGGCTGAAACGCGACCTGGCTGATGCGCGCTCGGGATCATCAGGCAGGCGTGTTGTGGTGCGCAGCGCTGCAGCTGCGTGCTGGAAATCGTAGAGCCAGTCGCCCATCGGCGTCCGCTTCTCGACAGGAAGGGCGGCTTGCGCCGCCTGAAAATCCAAAAGCGCGTCTGGCGCGATGTCCATGATCTGGTCGATCTCGGACGGTGGCAGCAGCCCCCGCTCGCGGATAAACTCGGTGATGCTGCCGGGACGGGGGATCGCACCGCGACAGCCGAGCACCGGCTTGCGCCACAAACCCTGCACATTGCGCAAACGTGGCCGCGCGCGTGCCTCCATCAACACGATGACGCGCAGCTCATCGATCGACAGGTCCATGACTTCGTCCGGCTTCATCGCGCCGCAGAAGAATTATGTCGCCATTGAGACGATTCATTCTCTTTGACGGGCTATGGATATTGCCCCATCATCGATCGGGTCGGGGCAATAAAGCGGAAGCGCCCAGTGACATATCGAGGATTCAGTGCATCTTTTTCCGTTCGATCCTTGGCTCGGCGTCGAGCCTATATTTGTTGATGGGATGATGATCCGGCCTGCGCTTGATGACGCCATAAAGCAGGACGCAATCAAATACTTACCCGAAACAACTCTCCCTTCTCTCCTTCATTCCGACGGAAGCCCCGTTGTCGAAGTCAATTCGTTCATCACGTTCCTGCGATCCGATGGCGTGTCCCTTGCCAGCGC
>CAACXH010000190.1_pt1 | contig 47896 bp, 37 predicted proteins | sample 2275881 | NCBI WGS metagenome assembly CAACXH01 (sample SAMEA5312483, study PRJEB27640) | indoor metagenome | biome: indoor environment; feature: controlled; material: polymer antistatic dissipative epoxy resin | place: Italy | collected 2014-05-27 | reverse complement strand
GCCGCCTTCGACAAGCCGATCGTCGCGGCGGTGCAGGGGCTGGCCGTCGGCGTCGGCACGACGATGCTGTTCCATTGCGACCTGGTCTATGCCGCGCCCGACGCGCGCTTCGTCATGCCCTTCGTCAATCTGGGCATCGTGCCGGAGGCCGGCTCCAGCCTGCTCGCGCCCGCGATCATGGGTCATGCTAGGGCGGCGGCGATGCTGATGCTGGGCGAGCCGATGGATGCGGAAGGGGCCGATCGCGCCGGTTTCGTGACGGCGATCGTGACAGGGGACGCGCTGCTCGACCATGCCCGTGCCAAGGCCGCGGCGCTGATGGCCAAGCCGCCCCAGGCACTGATGGCGACGCGCCGGCTGATGAAGGGCGATCCCGCCGCCTTGCAGGCGCGTATCGCCGAAGAAGCCCGGCTGTTCCGCGAAGCGCTGGCCTCGCCCGAGGCGCAGGAGGCGTTCATGGCCTTTTTCGAAAAGCGCGCGCCGGTCTTCAAGCGGGCCTGATCGAAGCGCGGCCGGGGGAAGGGATCAGTCCTTGCCCCGTCGCTCGAACTTCAGTTCGCTCACGATCACGGCGGCGATGATCAGCAGCGCGCCGGCCAGCGCCGTGGCGGGCTGGCGGTCGCCCGCGATCCGGCCCAATATCCCGGCCCAGACCGGCTCGCCGGCATAGATCAGGGTCGCGCGGGTCGGCGATACGGTGCGCTGCGCCCAGTTCATCACGAACTGGATCAGCGCCGTCATCGCGCCCAGGCCACAGGCCGACAGGATCACCGTCCAGGAAAAGGGCGGAATCGCCTCGCCCATCGGCGCCATCAGGCCGAAGGCGAGCAGCGACGTGACCGCCAGTTGCACCAGCGTGACGCGGGCAATGTCGACCTTGCCAGCCCACAGGCTGATGAAGATGATTTCCAGCGCGATCGCCAGGGTGCTGATCAGCGTCAGCGCCTCGCCCTTGCCCAGCGACAGCCCTTCGCGCGGGGCCGCGATCAGGATCAGGCCGGCAAAGGCCAGCGCGACGCCGACCCAACTGGTCCAGCGCGGCCGCCGCCGCAATATCGCCCATTGGAGGATCGGCACCAGCGGCACATAGGCGGCGGTGATGAAGGCCGATGTGCTGCTGGATATGGTCTGCAGCGCCCAGGTCTGGAGCGTGTAGCCGCAGAAGATGCCAAGGCCGATCATCGACCCGGCCAGCAGTTCGCGCGCCGTCAGGCCGCGCAACACCGGCCAGGCGAGCGGCAGCGCCAGCAGCGCCGCCGTGCCGAAGCGCATCCCCACGAAGAAGAGCGGCCCGCTCTGCTGCATGGCATGATGCACGATCAGGAAGGTCGCGCCCCACAGCACGGTGATCCCGATCAGCGCGAGTTCGGGACGGCCGATCATCAGCCGGGGCGCAGGGCTCTTGTCGAGGGCGGCATTGTGCAACATAATGCACATCGCGTTATGAGCAATATATTGCACAGTCAAGTCGAAGTCCCGCGCCCGGACGTTCTTTCCCATGTCGCGGGCAATATCCGCCGCCTGCGCGCCGCCAAGGGGCTGAGCCAGGATGCGCTGGCCAGCGCGGCTGGGGTCAGCCGGCGCATGCTGGTGGGGATCGAGAGCGGCGAGGCCAATGTCAGCCTGTCGACGCTCGACCGGCTGGCGCAGGCGCTCGATGTCAGCTTCTCCCATGTGGTGCGCGCGCCCGACATGCCCGACAATAGCCGCATCGATACGCTGGCCTGGCAGGGCGAGGATGCGCATAGCTGCGCGACCCTGCTCGGCACCGTGCCGGCCGCGCGCGAGGCGGAGCTATGGACCTGGTCGCTGGCGCCGGGCGACCGCTACCCGGCCGAGGCGGACGCCGCCAACTGGCACGAGATGCTCTATGTGGTGGAAGGGGTGCTGACGGTCGAGATGGATGCCGGCACGCGCACGATCACGGCGGGCGACTTCCTCATCTTCAGCAGCGACCGCCCCTATGTCTTCGTCAATCGCGGAACGGACCTGCTGCGCTTCGTGCGCAACGTGGTGTTCTAGGCGCCGGCGAGTGTCGGGAGGGGTGGGAAGTGGACAGGCAACTTCTTGTTTATAAAGGCAGTAAAGCGGACGTTCGCGTGACGCCGTAGGGATTTCAGGGGCTAAGATGGCTAAAGCGATATGCATAAAGTGCGGCGCTCTAAAACGCGCTGCTTGGCAAAAATGTTCAAATTGCTCGTTCGACCCTCGGTTAGACAAAAACTCATTGATTAAGAGCGTATATCTTTCCGTTGGTCGGTTTTCAAATGACGAAAATCCAGAATATCAGGATGAACTCGATATAATTGCGGAGAAAATTAGGGGCGGAGTATCTATTGATTACAATCAAGAATGCATGGAGCGAATAGGTAATGAATCAAAAATGATTCTGTCTGTTCCATGGTATGCTCCATGGATCGTTGTTTTGAAAGTGTTTGGTCCAATATTTGGAATAATCATAATTATAGATATTATTCGTCGATTAATATGAATTTTGTATGTTTGAAAATTTGATCAAAAGATTGATTTTTTCTCGCAATATCTGTAAATATCGTTCGATTCTGGTCGAAATTTTACAATCATTACAAGCGTCATATTGACGAAAGTCAGGACCCATTCTGCACGACGCCAGATAGGGAGCGCTGAAGCGATCCCGGATCAAGCCTGTGCTGAGCCTGTCGAAGGGGCCGGGATGACGAAGAGGGAAATAGCCACTTCCAGTCGCGTCCAGGCCGACCGGATATAGCCTCGCGGCCTGAGGCCGGGCCTCCCCATGGGGAGGCCCGGCACGTCTCAATGGCTGTCGTTGCGCAGATCCTTGCCGGCCTGCTCCAGCGAGGCGCCGACATCCTGCTTGGCTTCCTTGCCTTCGCGCTTGGCGTCGTCGGCCGCCCGGTCGGTCGCGGCGCCGATCCGGTCCGCGCCATTGTCGATCGCGGCGCCCACGCGGTCGAGGCCGTTGTCGATCTTCGCGCCAGCATCGTCGACGGCGTTGCTGACGTCATTGCCGATCGCGGAGCCGGCATTTTCCAGATTGTCCGACGCCTTTTCCGAGCAGGCGGACAGGCTCAGGCCCAGGGCGGACAGGGCCGTGATGGCCAGAAGGGGTGCGCGCATGATGTCTCCTCATTGCGTTGGCAAGGCTTGGGCAGCGCCGCATCATATCTGACGCGGCGCTGCCTAATCTCTTGTTGTCGCGCCGTTTTAAGCGGAAAACCGGTTCCCGCTTTTCCGCACGACGCTCCTAAAAGCGCGGCAGCGGCCATAAGGTTGCGTGGTTTCGCGATCAGCCGCCGCTGAGGCCGAACACCATCGACCGGTCGGCATCGGGGATCAGACCCTCCATCACCCGCCAGAAACCGGTGACGGAACCCTGTCCGGCCTGGGCATAGGCGGCCGCCATCTTCTCGCGCAGCGCGCGGAAAAGCTCGGCCTCCAGCGCGCGGCCGGCGGGGCTGAGGCGCAGCAGTTTCTGCCGTCGGTCGCTGCTGCCGGGCCGGGTCTCGATATAGCCGCGCTCGATCAGGTCATTGAGCACCCGGCCGAGCGATTGCTTGGTGATCGCCAGCAGGCGCAACAGATCCTTCACCGTCAGGTCAGGCTGGCGCGAGATGAAATAAAGGGCGCGGTGATGGGCGCGGCCCAGGCCCTGCGCTGCCAGCCCCTCGTCGATCGAGCGGGTGAGCGCGGAATAGCCGAAATAGAGCATCTCGATGCCGCGCCGGATTTCGTCCTCGCGCAGGAACAGCGGCGAGGCCGGTGCGATCTGGCTGGGCGAGGGGGCTTGGACGGACATCGGCGCGGGTTTCCGGCTGGAGGGGAGGGGGCGTGGCGTTGATCCCTAAGATGGGTTGGGCGGGAAGGAAAGGGAAAGGCGAAGTCCATCGTCAGGAGGGCTTTTCTTTCGTGCATCAGCCGCTATATGGCGGTCCCGCGCTGACTTGGATCGGCGCATTGCTGGGGCGTCGCCAAGCGGTAAGGCAGCGGCTTTTGATGCCGCCATGCGCAGGTTCGAATCCTGCCGCCCCAGCCATAACGCATTGAAATAACTTAATTTATTTCGTTTCGTTCGCGATACGTTGCCAATTGCCGTGCCAAATGGCGCAATCTCGCCATTGCTATTTGTCGGTGTTTGAGAGCCGACTTGGCAAATGGGGTATGCGCGGGCGCGCCGCGGACTGCACTGATTGAGGCGTTCTAGCGCTTCATCCGATCTGACAGGATCGTTGAGGATTCCCTTGGGCCTGGAAATCCGATTCAACATGCTAGCTGGACGAGGAGGCCAGCCTGGCATGACAAGGTCGATTTCGGAGGCACTTCGTTTTCGGGTTGTCGCGGCGGTTGATGGCGGGCTGTCGCGGTGCGCGATAGCCGAATGTTTCGGCTGCAAGCGCCGACGCTGGGTTCGAGAATGGCCAGAGACTGGTTCGACGCGGATATGGGCTGACGATCAGCCGAGAAGATGGCTGCGATGGTCGAATTTTGACGGAAACCTGCAAGGCCGTGCGAAGACAATACGGGCGGGCACTCTCCCGAAGCGGTAATACCTTCTAATCGCAAATCGGACTTTATCGCCCCTGCCATCCCGCGCCGCCATGCTAGTTTCGGGGCAGGATCGGGGCGCCGCGCGGTGCGAGGCGGCGGTCGAGACAGTGAGAATGAGGCGCCGGCGAGGATGAACGCAGCGACGATCGATCCAGACAGGAAGCGCCCGATCCCCCCGGACGAAACCGGGCTGGTGGCGCTCGCGACCCTGCTCGCCATGCACTATGTCGTCGTCGATCCCCAGGTATTGCGGCAGGAGCTGGGGCATTCAAATCCATTGGACAGCAAGGATCTGCTGCGCCTTGGCAAGCGCCAGCCCGGCGTGCGCGCACGCAGCGTTCGGGCCGATTATGATCGCCTGCAGCGCCTGTCGCTACCGGCGCTCGCGCAAGCGGCCAATGGGCAATGGTTCATCATGGGCAGGATCAAGGAGCATGGCGTCCTGATCCAGCGGCCCGGGCATCCTGTGGAGACGCTGGATCGGGCAGCGCTGGATGAAATCTGGTCCGGAGAGCTGATCCTGCTTGCCACCCGCGCCGGCACCGGCGGTGAGATGAAGCGGTTCGACATAAGCTGGTTCATTCCCCAGATTGTGCGTTACCGCCGCCTGGTGGGCGAGGTTCTGCTCATCACCTTGTGCATCAATCTCCTGGGGCTTGCCGCGCCGCTCTTTTTCCAGAATGTCATCGACAAGGTGCTGGTCCATAATACGCTGGCCACCCTGCAGGTGCTGATGCTGGGCTTCGTGCTGGTGTCCTTCTGGGAAGTGGGTTTTGGCTGGTTGCGGACCCGCCTCTATTCGGAGACCTGCCAGAAGATCGATGTCGAACTGGGCGTGCGCCTGTTCCGCCATGTGCTGCGCCTGCCATTGACCTATTTCGAGGGGCGACGTGTCGGCGATACGGTGATGCGCGTCCGACAGCTGGAGGCGATCCGCGAATTTCTGACCAATGCCTCGCTGTCGGTGCTGATCGATCCGGCGTTCACCCTGGTCTTCCTTCTGGCCATGTGGCTTTATTCGCCGCTGCTGACCGGAATCGTGTTGCTCACCATACCGGCCTATGTCGCGGTCTCGATCATGGTGACAGGGCCGCTGCGTCGGCGCCTTGCCGAGAAATTCGATCGAGGCGCGGCCAATAATGCCCTGCTGATCGAAAGCATATCGGGCATGCAGACGATCAAGGCGGCGGCTGTCGAGCCGCAATGGAATCATCGCTGGGAATTGCAGCTGGCGGCTTACAGCACGTCCAATCAGCGCGCGATCAACCTTGCCAACAACAGCAGCCAGCTGGTCCAGCTCATCTCGAAGCTGGGGGCGGCGACGATCCTGTTTTTCGGGGCAGGGCAGGTGATCGCGGGCACGATGACGGTGGGGGCGCTCGTCGCCTTCAACATGTTTGCCCAACGCGTGTCTTCTCCGGTCATCCGCATGGCGCAATTGTGGCAGGACTTTCAGCAGGTCCGGCTGTCGGTGGCGCAACTGGGGCTGGTGCTGGATGCGCCGATCGAGCGGATCGGATCCTCGCGGACGACGCTGCCGTCGATCAGAGGCAATATCCGCTTCGAGGGCGTCCGCTTCCGCTATAGCGATGAAGGCCCCTGGACGCTGGAGAATATCGATTTGGGCCTGCCTGCAGGCGGGACTTTGGGCATCGCCGGATCCTCGGGCTCCGGCAAGTCCACACTCGCCAAGCTGCTTCAGCGCCTCTACCTCCCGGCAGCCGGGCGCATCCTGATCGATGATATCGACATCGCACAGATCGATCCGACCTGGCTGCGACGCCAGATCGGCGTGGTCCTCCAGGAAAATCTGCTGTTCAACTGCACCCTGCGTGAAAATATCGCGCTTTCCAGCCCGATCGCGCCTTTGTCGGAGGTGATGTCCGCCGCCCGGCTGGCCGGTGCCCATGACTTCATCATGGGGTTGCCGCTCGGCTATGACAGCATGATTGAAGAACGTGGCGTCAATTTGTCGGGTGGCCAGCGCCAGCGGATTGCGATTGCCCGCGCGTTGATGAGCAAGCCCCGTATCCTGATCTTCGATGAGGCGACATCGGCGCTCGATGCCGAGAGCGAGGAGATCGTGCAGGCCAATCTCAAGGCGATGGCCGCGGGACGCACGGTCATCATCATTGCCCACCGCCTGTCCGCGATCCGGGATTGCGACAGCATCGTCACGATGGAACAGGGCCATATCGTCGAGCGCGGATCGCATGAGGAGCTGATCGCCCGCAATGGCCGCTATGCCAAACTCTATCGGACCCAGACGCGGACCGGCATGGCGCGGGCGGTATGATGGGCGCGCAGGGCATATGGGCGACGGGCCGGCAGGCATGGCGTGACGAACGGGCGCGGGCGCGCACGCTGGTTCGATCCGAGGAGGTCGATTTCCTGCCCGCGGCTATCGAGATTGTCGAACGGCCGGTGTCGCCCACGGCGCGCTATACGGCGTGGTTGCTGATGCTGGGGCTGGCCGTCGGCCTGTTGTGGCTGATCTTCGGCCAGATCGACGTCGTGGCTTCGGCCCCCGGACAGTTGATCCCGGCCGATAATGTGAAGCTTATACAGCCTGCGGACGCGGGAGTGGTGCGCTCCATATTGGTGCGGGACAACCAGTCGGTTCATGCCGGCCAGGCGCTGCTCGAACTGGACCCGACCATGTCCTCGGCCGATGCGATCCAGGCGCGTAGGGCACTGGAAGCGGCCGAGCTGGATGCGGCACGGGGGCGGGCCATGCTGTCCTCGCTCGACGGCCACGGCCTGCGCTTCGTGCCGCCGCCGGGCACCTCGCCGGAAATGACGGAGCTGCAGATCGCACTTGCCCGGGCGCAGCTGGAGGGCATCATGGGCGAGACCGGAGCGCATGATGCCGACCGGCAGGCAGCCTCGGCCACCTATGCCGAAGCGACATTGTCGGCCACCAAGCTGGCGGAAACCCTGCCGCTGGTGGATGAACAGATCGAAGCCAACCAGAAATTGCTCGCCAAGGGCTATGTCTCCAAATTGCGCGTGATCGAGATGCGCCGACAGCGGCTTGGCTTGGCTCGGGATCGGCAGATCGCGCTCGAAACCGCGGCCAAGGCACGCGCGCAGATGGCGCAGGCCAGTGCCAGCCGTACCCAGTTCGTCGGGACGAGCCGGGCGAGGATATTGGAGGATCTGACCAAGGCCGAGGTGGAGGCTCGCTTGCGTCGCGAGGAGATGGTCAAGGCCAGTCGGCGCTCTGCCCTGCAGCGGCTGGTCAGCCCGATCGATGGCACGGTAGCCCAGCTGTCGGTGCACACGGTGGGCGGGGTTGTGGAAGTCGGAAAGCCGCTGATGCTGATCGTCCCGGCGCGCGGGCAACTGGTGGCTATGGTCAAGATATTCAACAAGGATATCGGTTTTGTGCGCGCCGGACAGGATGTGGGCGTCAAGCTCGCGGCTTTTCCCTTCACACGCCATGGCGTGGTCGAGGGGCGGATCGAAAGCATCAGTACCGATGCGGTCGAGGACGAAAAGCTCGGCCTCGTCTATACCGCCAGGATTACGATGGACCGTCAATGGCATACCCGCGACGGTCGGCTGGTCCAACTGGTGCCGGGTATGGAGGTGACGGCCGATATCCGCACCGGTCGGCGCAGCGTCGGCTCCTATCTGCTGAGCCCGCTCCAGGCGGTGCGTGACGAAGCGGGACGGGAACGGTGAGTGCCGCTCCCGCCCCGCGGCCATGCCATGTCCTGTTCGTGATCGCGGGACTGGGCGCGGGCGGCGCAGAACGCGTTGTCAGCCTTATCTCCTCCGCCTGGGTTGCGCGCGGCTGGCGGGTGACGATCATGGCCTTCGATCGGCCGCAGGATCCTGTCTATCACCGCTTCGACCCCGCAGTGGAAATCCGGCGCTTTGACATTCCGCCCGGACGCAACCCCGCTTCGACCCTGATGGCGCAGGGGCGGCGTATTCTTGCTATCCGCCGGCAACTGACGGACGCGCGGCCCGATGTCGTGATCTCGCTCCTGACCAAGATCAACGTCCTCACGCTGACGGCGGCGATCGGCACCGGACGGAAAATCATCGTCTCGGAACGGAATAATCCCCGTGCGCAGAATGCCAATAATGCCTGGAATGCGCTGCTGGCACAGCTTTATCCGCGGGCGGCGGGGATCGTGATGCAGACCCGGGCCAGCCTGGATTGTCTGCCTCCGTCGGCGCGGTCGCTTGCGCGCGTCATCCACAACCCGATCGAGGCCATCGCACCGCCTGTCTCGGCGGCTGGTGCGCAGCGGGTGCTGGTGGGGGTCGGGCGGTTGACCCACCAAAAGGGGTTCGATCTCCTGATCGAGGCCTTTGCCGAGGTCGCGCGCCTGCATCCGGACTGGAACCTGCGTATCTGGGGAGAGGGGGAAATGCGCGGCATGCTGGAACGGCAGGTAGCCTCACTTGGTCTTTCCCATCGTATCGAACTACCCGGAAAGAGCGAGACGCCGGGCGGTTGGTTGGCCAAGGCGGATGCGATGGTCCTGTCGTCCCGCTATGAAGGCTTTGCCAATGTTCTGGGCGAAGCGATGGCGGCCGGCTTGCCGGTCGTCGCCTTCAATTGCGATTTCGGCCCTGCGGAAATGGTCGATAATCTCGTCGATGGCCTGCTCGTGCCCGACGGCGATGCCGGCGCGCTGGCGGCAGCACTCGACCGGATCATGGGAGATGCTGCGCTGCGCATGCGCCTCGGCATCGCGGCCCGGCAATCGGCAACCCGTTTCGCGTCGCCGGCGATCATCGAACAATGGGACAGGCTGGTCGACGATGTGCGCGCTGTCGCTGGCGCCTAATAGGTCAGGCCCAATCGGATCATGCCCTGCCATTTGCTGAATTCGTCGGCCGCGGTATCGGCTGTCCGGCGGGTATAGGTGGCCACCGCCTCGATCCACATATGGCGGTTGAGCAGATAGCGTGCGCCGCCTTCGCCGGTCCAATAGCGCTGATCGGCATCGAAACTCTTGCGATAATGGACATTTCGCATCCCGACAGACCCGCGCACAATCAGGTTGTGCCGTACTTCCTGGTCGATGCCCAGGTCGATACGCGTGTCGATCCGTCCCATGGCGCCAGCGCGGATTGTCGCCACATCGCCCCGAAAAATATCCAGGCGGACGGCGGTACGGGTCTGAGGGCGCCAGGTCAGCTGGCCGTTGGCGGACAGGCCGGTAAACGCATCAAGGGCAAGGTCGCGAGGATTGGAATGAAATATGCCGATGCCGATATTGCCGTTGAGCTTGTCCCCCAACTCCAGAGACACGCCGGCCAATGCACCATAGGTCGTGGTCGAGCGATCGACGCCGTTGCGGTCTGTCTTGAGGCGCGGCTCGCGATCGTTGAGATAGGGCTGGACGAAAACGGCCACGCGCTGTGACAGCTTGACCTGTCCCTTCACCGCGACGCGGTATGTCAGCATGTCGCGATCGGAATCCTCGAGCGAGAGATAGTCGAGCTTCGTCACCCCGGCTGTGGCTGTCACGCCGATGCGCGGACCATCATAGCGATATTCCAGATCGCCGTTGGTCACATTGATAAGCGCTGGCGATTGCGTCAGGTCGGGATTGGCCTCGGGCGCGCCGCGTCTGTCGAAAGTCCGGTCAAAGGATGCCGTTGCCGTCACCCAGTGTCGGTCGCCGAACCCTTTGCGATAGCTTGCGCGAATGCCGAACTGATCGGTATTTTCCTGTGAGGTCTTGGCATAGCGCGAAAATTCGCCGTAGCCGCGCAGGAAGAACATCGACGTGTCGGTGTCGCGCTTTACCTCCACGCTTGGCCGCACCAGAAAAATGGTGTCGGATTTCCGGTTTTCGTCGGTGGCGAAGATATTGTTGTCGAACCGCACGCCCAGGTCCAACCGGGGTTCGATGACAAAGCCACCGGTTTGAATGGTGCGCGGCTCATAGCCGGGGCGCGGGAGATCGTCGATCGGGGTCGTGCGGGTGATATCCTGCGCGACCAGGGGCGAGCCGCCGAGCGCGAACGCGATCACGAGCGGCAGGCGACGATAGCGCCAGCGCAAACGCGCTGCGCGACCAGACCCGTTCTGGCACACGCTCAGAACCAGCTTTCACGAATCTCGATCAGATCGCCGGGCTGGACCGGACTGGTCTGGGTCGCACTGCCGGCCATATTGGCACGCGTGATTTTCACCGTCTTCGTGTTGGCGCGGAAAGTGAAACCGCCGGCGACCGACACGGCGGTCATCACCGACATGCCCGGGACAAAGGGATATTGGCCGGGCTTTTGCACCTCGCCGGTGATGAAGAACGGGCGATAGGCGATGATCTGGGCGCTGACCTTGGGATCGAGTACCAATTGTTGCGCGCGCAAGGCGGCGGCGACATCGGCCTGCAGTCCGTCGACGGTCTTGCCCGAAGCCGTGATGTTGCCGACCATCGGCAAGGACAGCATGCCCGTGTCCGAGATGAGATAGGTCTCGCTCATCATGTCCAGCCCATAGACATTGAGGCGGACCTGGTCGCCGGGACCCAGCTGATATGGGGTAGGGGCGGCAGTGGCCAGCGGCGTCAGCTTGGCTTCCGGTCCGGCGCAGCCACCCGGTCCCGTGGCGAACAGGGCAAGGGCTATCGAGATCAACAAGCGCTTTTCCATGCTATCCTCCCGTCTTCATGGCCTTGGTTGCCGCTTTAGGCGCGGGCACGCGTGGCGCCCGCCGGCGTGGAAATACCGCCGCCGAGCCACATACTCAGATCCCGTTGAAGCATGTCCTGCAGCCGCAAAACATCGTCACGATAATAAGCTCTCAGCATCTTGTGCAGTTCGCCATCCAGTGGTGGATAGCGCACCGGTGATGCCAGCGATGCGCGTACCCGGGCGAGTACGGGGTTGCTCCGCAGCGGGTCCAGGGCCGGTCGCATGGGGCGCAGCAGCCGTCGCAGCGTCAACGGCAATAGCGGCGTGCTGCTGTCGTTCTTCCGGCTGTCCAGCTGATCGGGCGCGATATGGGCAGGGACGCCGATATGTCTGCATATGTCGACGATCATCTGTTCGGCGGAATGGGCCATGTCCTCGTAGAGCAGCACATGCAGCTGCTCGCGCGGGAACAGCTTCAGGAAGCGATCGAGGTGTCGCGCATAAAGACCGCTTGCAAGGAACCGCCGCTCGGCACTGCGCTGGCCCTGCAGATATTTGCGGGGATCGCCGCCGACCATCCCGCGCCGGTAGAGCATGCAGTAATCGGAATAGGCGCGCTGCACGGGATCGCGCAATTGCACGATCAACCGTGCTCCGGGCAGCGTCTGGAACAGGCGATCGGCGGCATCGGGATGCGCCAGATAGTCAGCCGACTTTTCGCCAAGAATGCGGTCCGGCGGCGCATCGTCGAACAGCGTGGCATACCAGTCCGTGCCGCGGGCATAGTCACTGCTGAAATAATGGGGTTCGGTCTTGGGCAGCCACAGATTGGGATGGCAGCGCAACTGATGGGCGATCCAGGTGGTCGCCCCCTTGACCGCACCGATGATGATGAAATGAGGGCGACGGCCGTCCGGAAACATCATCGGGCTCCCTGTTGGATGACGGTGCGCAGGATATTGCCCATATAGACGCAATCGGCGGCGAACAGGCTGGGATCGACAGGCAGCAACAGGCTGGTTTCACCCAGTCGCCTGGCGACGGGCAGTCGGTTTGACGGGCCCATCGCGGCATCGGTGAATGCGCGTTCGAGATAGATTTCAGGGCAGCTGCCCGACTGGCACGGCACGCCTAGCTCTCGCGCCGTTTCGATGATCCGATCGCGCGACCAGCCATGCTTCAGCCGTTCGAGCCGCAGGAACGCATAGAATTTATAATAGGCAGGGTCGATCCCAGGTTCCGGGTCGATCAGGCGGAGCGCTGGAATATCTGCCAGTATGTGCCGCAATATCCGGGCATTGTCGCGCCGCTGCCGAAGCCAGGTCGGCAGCTTCCTGAGCTGCGCAACGCCGATCGCGGCCTGCATCTCGGTCATCCGATAGTTGCTGCCGAAATGATTGTGGAGCCAGCGGAAGGACACGCCATTGCCCCCCTGCACCATCAGTTCGGGATCCTTGCCATGATCCTTCAACGCCCAGGCGCGCTTCCATATGTCGGGATCGCGCAGCAGCAGCAGTCCGCCTTCGCCGCCAGTCGACATGATCTTGTCGGTACAGAATGAAAATGCGGCCGCGTCGCCGAACCCGCCCATGACCCGGCCGTGGCGCGTCGCGCCATGGGCCTGCGCGCAATCCTCTATGATCCGGATGTTCCGGGCCGCGGCGAGCGCGCAGATTTCCTCCATCGGGGCGGGATGGCCGGCCAGATGGACGACGATGATCGCGCGGGTCCGGGCTGTCAGGCAGGCGGCGATCGTGTCGGGGCTGAGCCCCTGGGTCACTTCATCGACATCGGCAAAGACGGGGGTGGCGCCACAGGCCACGACGCAGCTCGCCGAAGCCATGAAGCTGCGCGCGGGGACGATCACCTCGTCGCCAGGGCCGATGCCCAGCGCCTTTAGCGCCACTTCCAGGGCGAGCGTCCCGTTGGCCAGGGCAATGGCGTGGGGCATGCCGCACAGTTCGGCAAAGCCCTGCTCCAATGCTGCGCAGCATTCGCCATGATGCAGGGCGTTGACACGCCCGGTTTCCAATATCCCGGTTACGGCGGCGATCTCGTCCGGCGCATAGACTGGCCATTGCGACACGATCGACATGGAGCGCTGCGGGATGGCGTCATGATGGGGGCGAGCCAGCATCCTTTCCCTCCCTTATTGCATCTGGCGGACGGCGCCGTCCTGCGGCCATGTCGGCTTGGCGATCTGCGATTTTTTGATGGCCGTCAGGCAATTTTCGTTGCTCAGGGGGCGGGGTGGCAGCGGGGCTTCCCTGGTCACGGCATCCAGCATCTCGAACAGCAGATGGCGCACCTCGACCTGGTCATGGGCCAGGACGGCGCGTTCCAGTTGCTCAAAGCCGGCCTGCAGCCGTGCCGGCGGTACGGGCACCGGTTCGGCCTCGAACACGCCGGTAAGGTCGGACGGCAGTTGGCGTTCGCGTTCGTCGAACAATTCCTCATACAGCTTCTCGCCGGGGCGAAGGCCGACGATCTTGATCGGCACGTCGCGTTCGGGGGCGAGGCCGGCCAGGCGGATCATGCGCCGGGCGATGTCGATGATCTTTACCGGTTCGCCCATGTCGAGCACGATGATGCGCCCGCGTTTCAGGCCATATTCCATGGCGCGCGCGGTGCTGTGCAGGATGAGTTGCACGGCCTCGTGCACGGTCATGAAGAAGCGTGTGATTTCCGGATGCGTCACGGTGAGCGGCGAGCGGCTCTCCAACTGGCGCTGGAACAGGGGAATGAGCGAGCCGCTGGAGCCCAGCACATTGCCGAAGCGGACGGTCATGAAGCGTGGTGCACCGGGATTTCCGGCGCCCTCGAGATCAAGCGCCTGGCAGTAAAGTTCGCCCAGCCGCTTCGTGGCGCCCATCACGCCGACCGGATTGACGGCCTTGTCGGTCGACACCTGAACCATGGCCCTGACGCCATGGCGCTTGGCCGCGTCCGCGACATTGCATGTGCCGAGCACGTTGGTCTGCACGCCCGCGCAGACATTGGTCTCGACCAACGGCACATGTTTGAGCGCGGCGGCGTGAAAGACGAAATGGGGTTTCCATTCGGCAAAAACGGCCATCACATGTTGCCGCTGCCGTACCGAACAGAGCAGCGCATGGCAGGAAATGGCGGGATAATTTTCCCGGATTTCCATTTCGACCGAATAGAGATTGAACTCGCCACAATCGAGCAGCAGCAGTTCGGACGGCTCGAAGATGGCCACCTGGCGTGCCAGTTCCCGACCGATCGATCCCCCGGCGCCGGTTATGAGCACGCGCTGCCCCTTGATCGCCCGATGGACGATTTGCGCGTCGAGCTGGGTCTGGGGCCGGTCGAGCAGGTCGGCGAGATTGATCAACTGGAGGTCGAGCGGCTTGTTGATCTCCGTTGCCGGCGGCGCACGCAAGACGGACAGATTGAGCGTCTGCGCTGCCGTGACCAGTTTCAGCTTTTGCGGGCCGACCACGTCCTCGGGACCCGTGGCCAGGATGATGCAGGTGGGCCGCTGATTGCGCGCGGTGAGGTGCGACACGACATGGTCGATCGCTTCGACCCCGCCCAGCATCGGCACGCCACGCAGCCGCAAATGCGCCTCGCCGCTGTCCAGGTCGAGAATGCCGACGGGCAGATAGGGGGGCGTCGGCAGCATCTCCAGATGGCGCAGGATGGTTTCGACATATTCGGGATGACCCACGATCAGGGCGCGTTGCTGGCTGACGGCGATGTCGGAGCGTCGCGCATTGTCGCGCATGCCGGGCAGGTTGATGCGGTTCAGGCCGCGCGTCATGTTGCGCAGCACGCGGCGCCACAGGCGCCCGGCGGACAGGAGCGAGATCAGGACCAGGCATTGGATGAACGGCACCGAAGTGGGCATCCAGCGCTGTCCCTGGCTCAGCATCAGGACGATCATCGTTGCGGTGATGGCCAGGATCGCGGCCTCGACCAGCCGGATCAGGTCCGGCAGGGAGGCGAGGCGCCAGATGCGGTTGTAAAGCCCGCTCCAATGAAAGGTCACCAGGCCCACAAGGATGAAGATCGGCAGGCTGTGCAACGCGCCGTCGACCATATGTTCCGGGACGGCACCGTTCATGCGCAGGATGAGGGCGATGCCGAGCGAGGTTGCTATCGCCCATGAATCATAGGCCATATAGGTAGGTGTGCGCCATTTGCGATACAGGGCGCGAAGTTCACCGGCTATAGGCATGGTTTTCCCCTTGTCGATGCAAGCCAAGTTTCGGTGACCGCCTGAGCGCCCGGGCGCTCAGGCCACGAGATCCATCCGAACACGGCCTCCTTGAACAGGTTAGGTCGATGGCCGCCTGCGGTAAGCTGGGCATAGGGACATCCCGAAGAGGGGTACGGTGATGGCTCTTGTGGTGGGGCGCCTCCCCCCAAATGCCATGCCATGCTCAAAAGTAGTGCTGCCGGTCGCGGTGCCTTGCCCCCATGGATAGGGCCTAAAATAGCGAGCAGGCTGGCGCTGCGCTTCGATCTAATAGGGACGCTTCCATCAGGGGCACGTCGCGAAGCCATCTTCGGGCGATTTTTTGGGGCCGGCACGTCCATGAAGCTGCTTCATGTCATAACCGGATTGAACGTGGGCGGAGCCGAGACGATGCTCATGCGCCTGCTCCACCATTCGTCCGCGCAGGACCAGGACGTGGTGGTGGCCTCGCTGATGCCGCCAGGCTTTGTCGGCCAGCGCCTGCAAGACAATGGCGTGCGGGTCCATGCCTTGGGGATGACCAGCGTTGCGACCGCCTTGCCGGCGACGCTCCGGCTGGCTGCGCTTGTCCGGCGCGAGCGTCCCGACGTGATCATGGCGTGGATGCACCATGCCCAGTTGGCGACCATGTGCGCGACGATGCTGGCGCGTACCGGCGTACCGGTGATCTGGAATGTTCGTCATTCGCTTGGCGGTGGCTATGTGCATGAAAAGAGGCTGACCCGCCTCGTCCTGCGGACCCAGGCGCTGCTTTCACGGCGACCGCAGGCGATCATCTACAATGCGCGGGTGGCGATGCAGCAATATCGGGCCATAGGCTTTGATCCCACGCGGGCGATGGTCATCCCCAATGGGTTCGATCTGGACGCGGACGGGCAGCGGGCGGAAGCCCAGGATCGGCTTCGCCGGATTTTCGGCATCGCGCCCGACCGCATCGTGATCGCGATGGTCGCGCGGGCGCATCCAATGAAGGATGCCGCCAATCTGGTATCGGCCTTCGCCCGGCTGCATCCCGCCCGTATGCCGGCGCATCTGTTGATCGTGGGAGAGGGGATGGACCGGCCGACGCCGGAGATCGCGGAGGCGCTCTCGGCCTTGCCGACTGGCTACTGGACGCTGTCCGGGCAACGGAGCGATGTCGCGCAGTGGCTCGGTGGCGTCGATATCCTCGCCTTGCCCTCGGCCTGGGGCGAGGGATTTCCCAATGTCGTGGGTGAGGCGATGGCCAAGGCCATACCCTGTGTCGGTACCGATGTCGGCGACACAGGCTGGGTCATCGGAGCGACGGGCCGCACCGTGCCGCCGCGCAATCCGACGGCCCTCGCGCTGGCGTTGATGGAACTATGCCATTTGCGGCCAGAGGAACGGGTGATGCTGGGCGGTGCTGCGCGCCAGCGTATCAGCGAGATGTTTGCGATCGATCAGGTCGTGAAGCGCTATGATGCGCTGTTTCGACAGGTTGCGGGACGGATCGAGAGCGACGAGCCGGGGCCATCGCCGCGTGCCATGCAGTGCGAGGCGCTATGAAGATCGTCGTCGTCTCCAGCCTGGCTTTCTCGCTGATCAATTTTCGCGGGCGCCTGCTCGCATCGATGGTGGCGAACGGGCATGAGGTCATCGCCTGCGCTCCTGATCGGGATGCGGCGGTCGAGGCGAGGCTCGCCGCGCTGGGCGTGCGCTTCCGCCACATGCCGATGGCGCGCACGGGGATGAATCCGTTTCGCGACGTGCAAACTTTTTCCTGGCTGCTGGTGATGCTGTGGCGCGAACGGCCAGATATCGTGCTCGCTTATACGCAAAAGCCGATCATCTATGGCGGTTTGGCGACCCGTTGTGTCGGCAGGACGCGCTTTTATGCGATGGTGAGTGGATTGGGGCATGTGTTCAGCGACGACATGTCCGGCCGCCTGCGCCATGTCCGGCGTCTCGTTTCCTTTCTCTATCGTCGCGCGCTGGCGCACGCCCGGGCCGTGTTCGTGTTCAATCGCGACGATCAGCACGAAATGCTGGCCCATGGCATCATCGATGAGGGCGCCCAGGTCATTCAGGTGCCCGGATCGGGCGTCGACCTCGATCATTATGCTTGCCAGCCGCTCCCCGAAGTGGAGCTGAGCTTCCTGATGATCGCCCGGCTGCTGCGCAACAAGGGCCTTGATGATTATGCCGAAGCAGCGCGTCTGGTCCGGGCGGAGCGGCCTGACATCCGTTTCCGCCTGCTCGGTCCGTTCGACAGCAATCCTGCCGCCATTTCGCGCGAGACGATCGCGCAATGGAACCGGGATGGCCTGCTGGAATATTGCGGCGAGACGCAGGACGTCCGGCCGCATCTTGCCCAGGCGAGCGTCTTCGTATTGCCCAGCTGGTATCGCGAAGGGCTGCCGCGCACGTTGTTGGAGGCGATGGCAACGGGGCGAGGCGTGATCACCACCGACATGCCCGGCTGCAGGGAGCCCGTGGTCGAGGGGGAGAATGGTTTTCTGGTCCCGCCGCGCAACCACCAGGCACTTGCCAATGCGATGTTGCGTATCGCGGCGGATCCGGGGCTGGTCGTCGCCATGGGCGCGGCGGCACGGCGGACGGTGGAGGAGCATTTCTCGGTCGAGAAGGTGAATGCGATGCTGCTCGACACGATGGGCCTGGTTGCCCATCCGACGGGCGTCCCTGTTCAACCCGATCGATCCGCTGCACCTGTGCGGGCGTTTGCGACGGGAGGAGGGTGATGTCATCGATCCGGCTTCTCGATGTGGGGATATCGGCTGTCGGGCTGCTGGTGGCCGTGCCGGTGATGGCCGCAGTGGCAGGCGTGATCGCCCTGACCGATGGCCGACCGATCCTGTTCCGGCAGCGCCGTGTGACGCGGGACGGGCGGCTGTTCACGCTGGTCAAGTTCCGCACCATGACGAATATGCACGATACGGACGGTCATTTGCTCCCCGATGCGGCCCGAACGACGCCGGTCGGTCGCGCGCTCAGGGCGGTGCGGCTCGATGAATTGCCGCAATTATGGCACATCCTCACGGGCGATATGGCATTGATCGGGCCGCGACCGTTGCTGCCTGAAACGATCGTGGCGGCCGGAAAACTTGGTCAAGCACGGTGCGCCGTCAGGCCTGGGCTCACCGGCTGGGCGCAGGTCAACGGCAACACGCTGCTGAGCGATGCCGACAAGATGGCGCTCGATCTCTGGTATATCGATCATCGCAGCCTGTCGCTCGACATCAACATACTCTGGCGCACCGTCCTCGTCGCATTGACGGGGGAGCGAACCGATCCAGCATCCATAAGGAGGGCCTATGAGAGCGGTGCTCGTTGGCGCAGTTGAGAGCACGCGCGTTGCGCTGAAATGCCTTGCGGCTTCGCCGGCATGGGATTTGGCGGCGGTCTTGACCCTGCCGGTCACGCTTGGCCATCGTCATTCCGATTTCGTGGATTTGTCCGGCGATGCGGCGGCGCTGGCGACGCGGCTCGTCACGGTGTCGAACATCAACGCACAGTCCAGTCTCGAGTTGATCGAGGATCTCGCACCCGACTACATCTTCGTCATCGGCTGGTCGCAACTGTGCGGCGCGCGCGTGCAGGCCAGCGCGCCGGGCGGCCTGATCGGCTTTCACCCCGCGCCGCTGCCCCGGTTGCGCGGGCGCGCGATCATCCCATGGACCATCCTGCTCGATGAGCCGATTTCCGCCTCGACCCTGTTCAGGATCGACGACGGGGTCGACAGCGGCCCGATCCTGGCACAGCGTTTCTTCCATGTCGCATCGGATGAGACGGCAGAATCTCTCTATGCCAAGCATATGACGATGCTGGCCGAAATATTGCCGCCCATGCTGATCGAACTGGCCCATGGGCGTGCGCCTGGGGTGCCGCAGGACGAGCGGTACAGCAGCTATGGCATGCGCCGACGGCCCGAGGATGCCCGTATCGATTGGACGGCGCCGGTGGACGATATCTGGCGCATGGTGCGCGCCTGTGGCGCGCCCTATCCGGGCGCTTGGACGATATTGAACGACAGCAAGGTCGTCATCGCTGCGGCGCATCCCGTATCCCTGTCGCGCTACAGGGCGTCCATGCCGGGGCAGATTGTCGAGCGCACCGACAGCAGCTTTACGGTGCGCTGCGGCGATGAGGGCGGGCTGCAGGTCACGCAATGGTCCTGCCCGGCGGATGGCGCCTTGCCGGTCCACGCCATTTTGGGGCGGGAGCCGATGACGCGATGACGGCTCTCGATTCCGTGCAGCGGGCGCTGGTCATCGCACCGCATCCCGATGACGAGGTTCTAGGCTGTGGGGGAACGATCGCGCGACTGGTCTCGATGGGGTGCCAGGTCGAAATCCTGGTGGTTACGCGCGGCATGGCGCCGTTGTTCGACGAGGCTCAGGCTAACCAGGTGCGCGATGAGGCCCGCCAGGCGCATTGGCTGCTGGGCGTCACCCAGACACAGTTTCTTGATTTTCCGGCGGCTGGGCTGGACGGCGTATCGCGTGCCGCGCTCAATGCCGCCGTTGCGAAATCGGTTATGACGAGCCGGCCCGATATGTTGCTGGTCCCCTTTGTGGGCGATCTGCATTTCGATCATAAGCTGGTCTTCGATGCGGCCATGGTGGCGGCGCGTCCGTTGGGGCGGGATTATCCCCGGCGCATCCTCGCCTATGAAACAGTGTCGGAAACAAACTGGTCCGCGCCCTATCTTGGTCCCGCGTTCCAGCCCAATGTCTTTATCGACATCTCCAGCCGTCTGGATCAGAAATTGGATGCGTTTGCCTGCTTCCGGTCGCAGGTTCGACCGTTTCCCAATGAACGGTCGCTAGAAACATTGAGAGCACTGGCAATGGTGAGAGGATCCTGCGTTTCCTGCGCGGCGGCCGAGGCTTTCACCCTGATAAGGGAGGTAGCATGAACATGCCGGTCGTTTTCGAACCTACTCAAGAGGGGGCGGTCACCCTGGTGGCAAATTCAGGACGACGCGCGTCTTCCCGGCGATCCTTGCGCATGATGATGAGTTCGGCCGGCCGCCGGGTCAGTCTGCTGCGCAGCTTCCGCCAGTCGGCTGCACAACTGGGCGCGGATCTCAGTATCTATGGCTGTGATTTGCAGCCGGAATGGAGCCCGGCCTGTATCGAGGCGGACAAGGCATTCGCAGCGCCTTCAGCGGAAAGCACCGCATTCATTCCAGCGATGCTGGAGATATGCGAACAGGAAAATATCGGCCTGATCGTGCCGACCATCGACACCGAACTGATTGCCTTTGCCCGTGCCCGGGACAAGTTCGCGGCGCTTGGTTGCCATGTTGCCGTCAGTAGCGAGCAAGTCGTGACGATGGCGCGCGACAAGCTGGCGACAGCCCGCTTCCTCTCCGCCGCAGGCGTACACACGCCCCGGACGGCATCGGCCAAAGATGTCTTGCGCGGGCGCGAGGAAATGGTCTTTCCCTTGCTTGCCAAGCCGCGCCACGGGAGTTCGAGCCGCGGTATCATGATGGTCGAGACGCTGAACGAATTGCTCACGCTCGATGCCAAGGAACCCTATATCGTCCAGCAGTTCATTCCGGGACGGGAATTCACGGTCAATCTCTACTTCGATGCCGAAGGACGGCTGAAATGTGCCGTGCCGCATGAAAGATTGAAGGTCCGCGCAGGCGAAGTGGAAAAAGGGGTCACGCTGCGCAGCCAGCCGCTGGCGGACATGGCCCGCCAGATCGCCGCTGCGTGCAAGGGTGCGCGCGGGGCGCTGTGTTTCCAGGTGCGTCTGGCCGAGAACGGGATGCCGTTCGTGTTCGAGATCAATGCCCGCTTCGGCGGCGGTTATCCGTTGACGCATCATGCCGGCGCGCAGTTCACGACGTGGATGCTGGAGGAATGTCTGAACTTGCCGCGTACCGCCAATGATGAATGGCAGTCCGATATGCTGATGCTCCGGTTCGATGATGCCGTGTTCGTCTGATGGCCCGGCCGCGGGTGAAGTGCGCGCCGGAGCACGTGCTTGTCTTCGATCTTGATGACACACTCTATCTGGAACGGGACTATGTGCTGAGCGGATTGGGCGCCGTAGGTGCATGGGCGCGCGAACGCCTGGGCCTTGTCGAATACGGGACTTTTCTGCGCCGAAAGTTCGAGGCGGGTGCCAGGACACAGTTGTTTGATGACTGCCTGCGCGACTTGGACATTGATCCTACGCCGTCCCTGGTGGGGCGGATGCTTGCCGTCTATCGACAGCATCGACCGATTATCGAGCTGGCGCCAGATGCCGCGGATTTTCTGACGAATATCGCGCCGCATATTGCAATCGGCGTCATCACCGACGGGTATCTCGATGCCCAGAGACGGAAGATCCGCGCACTGGATCTGTACCGGCGTGGTGTCAGCCTAGGTATCTGTACTGACCGCTGGGGGCGTGCGCATTGGAAGCCGGATCGACGCGCCTTCCTGCATATGCAGGAATATTTCGGATTGGCGAATCACTGTTTCACTTATGTTGCCGACAATCCGGTGAAGGATTTTATCGCTCCGAAGGCGCTGGGCTGGCGTACCATAAGGATAGTGCGGCCGGGTCGGATCGACCATGCAGACCATCCTGCCCGGCATTGCGATGCACAAAGGGTTATTGAAAACCTTGGTGAATTATGATTTTCCTTCAAAGGAATTTACAAAATTTACTAATACTTTTGAGTTTGCCCTTCAAATGCACCTATTGGAAAAGCTTGATTGTTTTTCCGATTACTATAGCTCTTAGGCAGGGAAGGGTCGCGATCGGAAAGCCGGATGCTGCAAAAAGCAGGCTTTCCCTCTGAAGGGGTTCCTCGCTCTCTGGCAGTTGATGCCATAGTCGAGTTCGCTGCGTGAAAGCGAAGGCGCTCCTAATTTCTCGGAGGCGACTTTGAGCAATCAACTGCAAGTGATCATCGTCACGCAAAATGAGATCGAAGGCGAAGGCCTGCGACGTATTCTGACGGAAAGATCGTTGGATGTCGTCGGCGTTTTCCGAAATTTGGCTGATATTCCGCTGGAAACTGACAGCCACGGCGTGAACAACCTTCTGGTGATGGCCTCCTCGTCCGATGAAGCGACGCTCGAAATGTGTCGAGAGGCTCATATGCTCCAGGACGAGGCATTGATCGTCATGCTGGGACATGATTGTGAATGCGCGATGGTTGCCCAGGCGTTTCAGGCGGGTGTGGCCGGCTATATTGGCAAAGACACATCCTGCGCCAGCCTTGCAGCAATGATCAATCTGGTCGCACTCGGCGAAAAGATCGTGCCCTCTCGCATCATTTTCGAACTTGCAGGGCTCGATACCAATTTGCGCTGGAACGATAATGACGGCCGCATTGAAGATGTGAAGATGTCGGACCGTGAGGTAGAAATATTGCGTGGTCTGATCCGGGGCGAACCCAACAAGATCATTTCCCGCCGGCTCAACATTACCGAGGCCACGGTGAAGGTTCATGTCAAATCCATTCTACGGAAGCTTCATGTGGTTAATCGGACGCAGGCCGCAATCTGGGCGTTAAGCCGCGGTTTGCTGGGTGAACCAGTTCAGCAAAACGGCGAGCAGCCGCCATGCCGGGCCGTGCCAGCCGTAACTCCGGCCGCGGTACCGCGCCTCCCTTTAAGGCTGGCCGACGTGGCTTGAGTGACGACTAGCCAGTCGGATTTTCCAGGGCTGCGTCGGCGTTTCGTGCTGTGGGCGACTGTTGAAGCGAGCTTTGTCTGCTCCAGGTCCGCCTTCGAATGATATCGTTGTTGGAAGGGGATATCCTATGTCTTCAGGCGACGCCCTCATCGTTCCTTCTAATTTGAGCCCAGGTGAGATATTCATGGGGGCGGCGCGGGCACCGCAGCCAAGCACTCGTACGGGCTATTTCGGCGTTCACGATTTTTTCCGGATGATCCGGCGGCGCTGGATATTGATCGCCACGCTGACCGTGCTGGGCATGGCGATGACGATCATCGTCCTGATCAACATCACGCCCATCTACAGCAGTTCGGCGACCGTGGTGGTCCAGCCGCCTGACGCGGAAACATCGGTCACCGGCACGACCATCCTCAGCCCGAACCAGGAAACGCAGATCGAGACGAAAGTCGAAATGCTGCGCTCCCGGCGTCTTGCGCGGGCGGCGGCGACGACGCTGCATCTGGATGATGATCCCGAATTTGCCCGCAAGCCGGGAGAAGCCAGGGGCGTTGGATCCTGGGTCCGGGAAGTGATCCTGGGCAACCGTCCGGTGGAAGTGGATCCCGACCTTCGGGCGGAGGCGGCCGAGCGGTCGCGGAGCGAGGGCGTGGTCGACCGGCTGCTCGACAAGGTCGACATCATGCGCGTCGGCCGGTCGAGCACGATCAAGTGACGGCCTCTTCGGAAGATCCGGCAAAGGCCGCCCTGATCGCCAATCGGCTGGTCGAAACCTATATCCAAGGTGGATTGAAGAACGCCAAGGAATCGCGCGATAAGGAAATCCAGGCGCTGACCGCGCGGGTCGTGCAGGTGCGTACCGCCATGCAGCAGACTGATGGCGCCGCCGCCAGTTTCCGCGCGGCCCATGGCATATTGGCATCCAATCCCGAAGTCAGCGGCGCTGCCCAGGTCGACCAGTCGGCCGGCATTCTGGCCCAGGCGCGCGCGGAAAGCGCTTATGCCAGCCGGCTTGCCCAACTCAGTGGAGGACCGGCGACGGCGACATCCCCGCTGCTCATCGAACTGCGACAGCAGGAGGCAACCTTGTCGCGGCGTCTGGGCGAACTGAGCACGATGTTCGGTCCGGGCTATCCTGATGTCGTCAAGACCAAGGCGGAACTGGCCACGATCGGCCCGCGCATCGCGGCGGAAACGACGCGGTTGCAGGGCGAATTGTCGGCCGTGTCGGCGGCCAGCGCCGCCCGGCGCGGTGCAATCGATGCCAGCATCAGCAGCATCCGTTCGCAGGCCCTGGCTTCGGGAGGACAGGCGGTCGCGCTGCGGGGGCTCGAACGCAAGGCGGAGGCAACCAACACGCTGTACATGTCGTTGGTCGCCGCGCTGAACGCAAAGATCACGGCGCCCGTCGATGTGGATCCCGACATCTCGATCATCTCCCGCGCCTCTCTGCCAGCGGTGCCCAGCTATCCGATCCCGCAACGGGTTCTGGCGGTGGCGATGCTGGCCTTTCTTCTGCTCGGCCTGATCGTCGCCTTCGTGGTCGATACGATGGATACGACGATCCGCACGGCGGCGCAGGTCCGGCGCCTGCTCGGCATTCCCACACTTGCGATGGTGCCCGATCTCAGTGATGGTCGCGAAGATGAACCGGTTCATGCGGTCGTCGAATCCAAACCCCGGTCCCGCTTTGCCGAAGCGATCCGCAATCTGCTGATCGAACTGGAATCGCGCCATGGTCCCGGCTCCCAGGTGGTGGTGGTGACATCTCCGCTGGATGGCGAGGGCAAGAGCACCATCGCCACCAGTCTGGCGGCTGCGGCTGGCGCCGTCAGCAGGCGCGCGGTCGTCGTCGCTTTCGATTTGCGGCGCCCCAATATCGAGGCCGATTGCAAGGGCAATGGTGTCGTTGGCTATCTCACTGGTCGTGCTGGCCTGGAGGATCTGCCCGTCATCCAGGAAGACAGCCATTTTTCGGTAATTGCCGTCGGCGATACGCCCATGGACCCGGGTGCGCTGATCGCCTCGCCTCGTCTGCCACGCATGGCCAATGCGCTGCGACAACATTATGATCTGGTGATCCTGAATGCGCCGCCGATCCTGCCGGTGCGCGATGCAAAGACGCTCACCGAATATGCCGATTCGACGATCCTGGTACTGCGTTGGGGCATGACCAGTCCCGAAGCCGCGCGGGTGGCGATGGAGATGTTCGAGCGGCCGATTACCGGAGCGGTCATCAACATGGTGGATTATCCGGCCCATGCACGACGCGGCTATGGCGATGCGATCCACCATATCGCTCGACTGACCAAATATTATGATGCCGATGATCCGGCGGAGGCTGGTGCGATGCACAAGCGCCTGTTGCGCAGCTGGCGCCGTTCCAAGCGTCGCGTGGTGGAAGCGCTGCATTTCAATTGAGGGGTCGTCCCAACAGGACCAAAACAGGACCGGTGAACCGCATGGGTTGATCGGTCCTTTTTGCGTGTGATCGGAAAAGCCTTGTGGCCCTATCGCTGTTGCCAGGGGGCGACCTTGATCGCGCGGCGAAGGTTCAAGCTGAGACCGCCCAGCCAGACGATGCCGAAGGCCAGGTGGGCGAGATTGGCACCCATGGCACCGAATTCCATGATCAGTGGGGCGACCGAGCAGTAGAAGGCCATGGCACAGGCCACCACGGTACGTAGGACGCCCCGCTGTTCCCCCAGCGACAGCAGCCCGGCGCGACTGGCCGCGCCGCTGATCGTCATCGTCACCGCCAGGATCTGGACGATGAGGAGCGGTACCGCCCCCGCAAATTGCGCTCCAACGATCAGGCGCATCAGGCTCGCGCCGGCGATCAGGATGGTGAGGAAACAGGCCATGCCAAAGGCGAGCAGGATTAGCTCGGTTTGTATCACCACCCGCACGAAGGCGCGGCGATTGCCGGCCGCCGCCAACCGGCTGAGGTCTGGATAGACGACCGATTCCACTTGGCTGCCGATCTGTTGCACGACTCGGCTGATCCGCTTGGCAATGTGAAACAGGCCCGCGCTTGCCGGGTCGGCAAGCCAGCCGACGATCAGCGTATCGACCTGCTGGGCGCTCGACCAGACGGTCAGGGAAAAATTGGATCCCAGGGCAAAGCGCCATACCTTCGGAAAGCGCTCGTTGATGCCTTCGACGCTGGCGTCGAAAATGGCGCGCAGGCCTGGCGCGGGCAGAAGGCGTATCGCGAAGATGAAATTGGAAATCGACATGATGATCTGGGTAAATGTCCAGATCAGCACCATCTCGAACAGGTCTGCATCCATCACGAAGGCAATACCGATCAGCGCCAGTCTCAGCAGCGCATTGGCGACCTGAATGCGTGCGATCATGCGATATTGGTCGGTCAGGCGGTATATCGCCGTGGCCACACCATTATAGCTAAACAGCAGCGACACCAGGAAGATGAGGGCCATTTGCAGGGTTTCGTCGCTGTAGCCGAGCAGCCATTGCCCCGTCAGCGCAATCCCGTTCGCCACCACCCACGCCGCAACGCCGCCGCCCAGGTCGAGCAACAGTCCGAATTTGAGCAGCGCGAAAAACGCGGCGGAATCCTTTTCGTGATCAAGGCTGGCGCCATAGCGGATGACCGGTTGCCAAGACTGGAAACTCAACAAGCGCTCGCTTGCCTGTCCCAGTGTCAGGATCATTGCCAGGATGCCATAGGCCGCGGGATGTAGCAGTCGAGCCGTAAGGGCGATGGAAAGTAGCGTGATGCCCAGTGTCGCCGCCGTTCCGCTCAGCAGGTGGGTGACGGCGCGCACGCGCCGGTGCGACATGGCTCGAAGCCCCCATGCGTGGGTCGAGATGATGAACGACAATAGCGGGTGCGCCCTCTCCATAGCCATGTCCCTCCACCATGATCGTCGCTAATTCATGGAACCAATCAGGATAAAAGCGCAGCTTTCCTGTAGATGTAATCCCAAATTGCCGATCACCGCAGCGACGCTGGATGATAAGGAACAGGCAGGGGAGACGTTATGTCCATCACCGCCAAAGCCTTTTTTCATCCAGCCCGAAAGCCGACTTCGACCGATGTCGAAGATCGTTTCTTTTCGGATCTGCGCACGCGCAACTCGACCTTCAAACGGACAGCAAGCGATCGCTTCCATGATCTGGATGCGCGTTGTCTGGAAAGTTTCGAATTGAGTGGCGCCACCATCGGGCAGGTTCTTGATATCGGCATATCGTCCGGTGCGACGACGCTTGCCCTCTATGAGCGATTGCTGGCCTGTGGGCATATGCCGGCCGTGGTCGGCACCGACATCGCCATCGACGGCAGATTGGTGAAGGCCTATCCGGGCGTGCGGGTGCTGACCGACGAGGCGGGACATCCGTTGCAATATGATGTGTTGGGCCGGGTGGTACGCCCCTGGGGCCGTCGGGCCGACTATGCCACCGGCATGCTCGCGGTGCGCGCCCTGGCAAATGCCTGGCTGGGCGGACGTGCCCAGCGCCTCGTGCAGCAGGGGGGCGGGGATATCACGCCCGTGCGCCTCATCAGTCCGCGGCTGAAGGCCGCGTCGAACGTGCAGATCGAGAAGAATGACATCTTTGTCGATACCCCCGCGTTCCGCCATCGGTTTGACTTCATCCGGGCCTGCAACATCCTAAATCGCGGCTATTTCGATGAAGAGGCGCTGCGCCGGGCGATGGCCAACATCGTGCGCTATCTGACCGGTCCTGGGGCCTTCCTGCTGATCGCCCGCTCTGCTCGGGGATGCCATGTCGGCACGCTGTTCCAGGTTTCTGCTAATGGCCGTTTTCTGGACGTCGTGGACCGTTTCTGCGGCGGATCGGAAGTGGAATGGCTGATGCTTGAAACCCCGTTGCCCGAGCAATGGGCCATCTAGCATGCCGTCGGCCGTCACCATATGCTTTCCCTTCGTGGGAGACCTGGTGGGGGGCAGCCATATCTCTGCCAGCAGCTTGATCGCCAAGATCGATCAGCAGCGTTACGCGCCGCTCGTCATCGTCCAGAACCCGCAGGGCATCATCGCCCGGCTGTTTGCGGACAGGGGTATTGCTGTCGAGGCCATTCCCGCTTCCATTTCTCTCCAGCACGGCCGCAGGGTCGGCCCGTTGCGGGCACTGGAGCTAGCGCGAGGCGCCATTCCTCTGGCCCGGTTCCTGCGCAAACGCCAGGTTGCCATCGTCCACAGCAATGACGGGCGCACCCATGCGACCTGGGCATTGGCCGCTCGGCTGGCAGGAGCCCAATTGCTCTGGCATCACCGGGGCGCGCCCGATGCATTGGGATTGAGGATGGTTGCGCCGCTGCTGGCCAACCGGGTGGTTGCGGTGTCGCACTTCGCCGGCGACCAGGCGGGCGGCCTGCGCCGCAGGCTGCGTACCGATGTGGTACACAGCCCTTTCGATACATCCATCCAATGCGATCGGTGGGCGGCCCGGCAGGCGATACTCGAACTCATCAATGCACCGCCCACCGCCAATCTTGTCGGCTTTTCGGGCGTCCTGATCGACCGCAAACGGCCATTGCTGTTCGTCGATGCAATTGCTGCGCTTCGCCGTGTCGCGCCCGAACTCGATGCGCGGGGTGTGCTCTTCGGCGAGGCGCTTGACGGCATGGACGCCCAGGTTGCGGATCGTGCCCGGCGGCAAGGCGTTGGCGACGCGATCCACCTGATGGGTTTTCGCACTCCCGGCGCCTTCTGGCTGGCGGGGTGCGATTTACTGATGGTGCCGGCGATCGACGAACCTTTCGGACGAACGCTGATAGAGGCGATGCTGGTCGAAACGCCGGTCGTCGCGACTGCATCGGGTGGCAATATCGAAGCTATCCGAGACCGTGAGACGGGGCGTCTTGTTCCACCAGAGGACGCTCAGGCGCTGGCCGATGCTTGCGCCACCCTGTTACGCGATCCTGCGATGATGGAAGGCATCGGCCAATCTGCGCGGGCCGATGCCTTGCTCAAATTCGGCGAAGCGCGCCATGCCGATGCGATCATGGCGATCTATGACGACATGCTTCATGCTGGCGCCGGGCAGGAGACGCCCCATCGCTAGCGAGGCGACCTCTGCCTTGCTGGCGCGCTCATCCGGTCCGACCCGGCCTGCTTCGCCGCGCGACACAGCCGGGGGCGGGTTCAATGTGGCGGCGCACGGCTTGCGCGGCCTGGCAGCGATGATGGTGCTGCTGGCGCATATTCTGGGCGGCACCGCCAAACATATCTATGCCCAGAATGATGCCTATGTGCAGGGCATTGCAGGCGCCTGGGCATTAGGCACTTTTGGTGTCGAACTGTTCTTCATCATCAGCGGCTATGTCATCCTGCCAAGCGCAATGCGTTATGGCGCGCAGCAATTTGCGCTGCGCCGCTTCCTGCGGCTTTATCCGCTGTTTTTCGTGCTTTCGCTGCTCTTCATCGCGCTGAACGCAATCACCAATGCCTATCCTGCGCTCAATTCGACGAAAGCGGTGATTTCGGGCCTGCTGTTCATCAACCTTTTCACTGGCACCGAGCAGCTTACGCCCAATGCGTGGAGCCTGACCTACGAGGTGATCTTCTACCTGCTGATGTACGGGATCGTCTATTTTACGGTGCATCATCGTAATCGCGCGGGCGCCGCCGTCGCAATCCTCGTCGGACTGATCTTCCTGCTGACCCATCCGATCGCCATCTATTTCGTCATCGGCGCCGCGATCCGACTGGCCAGTGCCAGGCCGTGGCGCTGGCCCATCCCGGCGCGCGGTCTGGAGCTTGCAAGCCTGATCGCGATGATCGCCTTCGCCAGCCGCGGCCATTTCGAATATAGCTGGAGCGACTTTGCCGATCCGGTCCTGGTGCCGATCATCCTGTCGGCCGGACTCTATTTCCATTGCGCGGTCCAGCCGGGCAGCCTGACCGCCCGCGCGCTCGACAATCCGCTGTTCCGCTATCTCGGTACCGTCAGCTACAGCCTCTATCTCGTGCATCCCTACAGCTATTACGGGATACGCAGGATATTCGACCATTTCGGCTGGTTCACCGACAATGTGCTGGGATCGATCGCGATCTTCGCTGCGGTCGTGGTGGCCGTGACCATGCCGCTCACCCATCTCGTCCATATCAGCCTGGAAATCTGGCCCTATCAACGCTTTTTCGGGCAGCGTATCTATCGGGAAAAGAGCAGCGCGACGGCCCAGGCGCAGCCAGCGGGAGGCGAGGCATGAGCAGTGCGTCTGAAGGCACCGTGGCCGATGCGCGGGCGATGGCAGACAGCCCGCCAACGGCGATCATGGTCGGCATATTCCTGGCGGCCTATCTGTCATGGCGCCCGTCGATCGACATCATGTTCACGGTCAGCGACCTGTGCCTGCTGATCGGGGGCGCGCAGTTGCTGGTCCGGAAACATATTCCGCTTGAACCCTTCGGCCTGCTGTCGCCGCTCTGGTTCGCGGCCTTCGCCCTGATGATGGGCGGCCTGCTCGTCAGTTCGCTCTTCTGCCATGATCCCACGCGCTGGATCATCGTCGCCCTGCAATATAGCGTGGCCTGGGCGGTGCTGCCTTTCCTCCTGATGGGGCATGGTGCCGCCAACACCAACCGGCTGGCCTGCGCCTTGCTGTTCGGCGTGTTCCTGATGGAGCTGATCGGGATCATCGTCTATTTTACCTATTCGGGCTCGTTCGAAGACGCGCGCGCCACGCTGGGCCTCGATTTCCTGTCCGGCAGCGGGCGGCTGGGGGCTTTCGCGACCGACGCGAACTGGAATGGCGCAACCATCTCGATGGCCTTGCCCTTTGCCTTCTACCTGCGCGCACGCCGGGTCATCGGCCTCTGGCAGATGCTCGTCATCGCAGGCGTCCTGTTCTATGCCTTGCTGCTGAGCGCGTCCGCAACCGCCTTTGGCAGCATGGTTGTCGCGATCCTGTTCTTCGTCCTGTTCGGCGACCGTCGCATTCGCGCTTATGTTCTTGGCGGGCTGGTCGGTATCGTTGCGTTGGGCATCGTTCTGAACGCCGTCAATGTCACTTTGCCCGCCGTGTTCCAGAAGCGCGTCGCGAACGCCTTGGAGGCCGGCGACATAGCGGAGGCGGGCACGTTCGAGGACCGGCTGGGATTGGCCAAGGATGCGTGGCAGCGCGTCGGCGACCATATGTTCGTCGGTGTCGGTGTGGATCAGGATCGCGTCATCAGCCCGGCCGGCGCGCCGGTGCATAACATGTATCTGCTGCTGTGGGTGGAAGGCGGCTTTCTCGCCCTTGTCGGCTGGATCGCGATGATTGGCGTTGGCGGCGTGATCGGGTTCACGGCGTTGAAGCGGGACAGGCTGGCCGGGGCGCTTGCCCTGTCCGTCCTGGCGACCTTCCTGCTCTTTTCCGCCGCGAGCCCGCATATGTACGCACGGCTGTGGGCGGTGCCGGTGTTGCTGGCACTGGCGATCGCGCTGCATGGCGGCGAGGCCGACCTGCGGCGACGCAGTGGGCGTGCGCTTTCGTCCAGGCGGATGCGGGCCTTGCGCTATGCACGGGGATAGCCGTGCGGCGCTCTGGCGCCCGTCGTCGGGATGGGTGCCCAAGCGCTGGCATGCCCTGACGCCGGCCAGGTTCCTGATCTATGCGATCCTCGCCTTCGTGCTGATCGGCCTGTTCGGGCGGATCATCACCTTTCCGCTGGGGCATGACGAGCAGATCCACGTCAGTGCCGGTCGGCTGCTGTTCCAGGCGCCGCTGTATCAGGCGCTGGGATATAATCATCTGCCGGGCCTGCCCCTGCTGCTGCACACGCTCTATGCGCTGACCGGCGACAGCTATCTGCTGTTGAAGGGGCGTCTGCTCATCTTCCTGTGCTGGATCGCGACCGGGCTGCTGCTCTATCGCTTTGCGCTGCGGCAGACGGGGGATCGGCATGTTGCCCTGGTGGCCTTGCTGGTGCTGGTGGCGGGTGTGCTCATGGGCCCGGCAGGAATGCTGGTCACCAATAATTTCCTGCCCGTCCCGTTCGCGATCCTTTCGTTCGATCTTTTCTTGCGCGGGCTGGACGAAAGCCGGATCCGCCCGGGCCTGCTTTTCCTGTCCGGGCTGGCCATGGGCTTCGCGGCCGTGCTGAAGGTCAGCTATGTGTTCCTGGGACCGCCTTTTGCGCTGGCGGCGCTGTTGCTGCCACGCGCTCTGCCTTTTGGGGAAAGAGTGCGGCAGGTGTTCGTGCCGCTGATCATCGGCGGGCTGGTCGGTTGCTCGCCCGCGCTGGTGGTACTGATCAGCGATCCCTACGGATTATTTGCCCACACGGTCCGCTATTTCTCGCACGGCCATCTTGCCTATTGGGAGCAGGCGACCGCCGCCAAGGCGATGTCCTTTCCCGAAAAGATCATGGTGGCCGAAGGCGTGTGGCTGGCCGGATCGGGGCTGCTTGCGCTTATTCTCGCGGGCGTTTTTGCGGGAACATTGGTGCGCAGGGCAGGGGCGGCGGCGTTGGCCTGGTGGCCGATCCCTCTCGCGGCCGCGCTGGCGGCGCTCGGCGCACTCGGCGCATTCGTGCCGACGCCGGCCTTCCCGCAATATTATGAACCGCCGGTGCCCTTCTTCATTCTCCTTTTCATCCTCCTCTACCGCCGGCTCGATGCCGAGGCGCGGCACTGGATGGCGGCCGTGCTGGGAAGCGTGGGGGCGCTCGCGCTCATCAGCGTGACGCCGCGCCTTGCCGCGGCCGTGCCGGGCGTGGCGCAACCGGTTCGCTGGACGGGCACGGTCACACATGAACAGGGCCAACAGATCCGGGCAGTGCTGGACAGGGCTGGGGCACGGGGCAGGGTCGCAACCCTGTCGCCGATCGCGGTGCTGGAAGGCGGGTTGCCGATTTATCGCGAATTTGCCGCCGGACCTTTCCTCTACCGCGTCGCGCAATATCTGCCGGCTGCCGATCGCCCCTATTTCACCACGACGACTCCGCATGGCCTGTCCGCCTTTCTCGACGCCGATCCGCCAGCGGCGATCCTCGTCGGTGAGGAAGGGGAACTCGATGCCGCTTTTGCCAGCTATGCCCGGCTGCGTGGCTATCGGCTGCTGCCCATCGGCGGCGACGAAACCCGGTTGTTCGTGCGGCCGGACGCGGACGGTCTAGCCCTTTTGGAGAGGGGCGTTTCCCATAATGGTGCCCCCCTGTCCGAACGGACCGCCGACTAACCCACCTGCGCACGCGCGGCGGTGCCGCAACAGGATATCATGGCGGGGTGGGCCGATATGGGCCTGACGCCAAGGAAGGGGGAGCGACGATGCAAACCGTATTGTTGGCAGGAGGACTGGGATCTCGTCTGTCCGAGGAAACCGTCCGCATTCCAAAGCCGATGGTGGAGGTGAATGGTCGCCCGATCATGATGCACGTCATGGATATCTACAGCCATTTCGGACAAAAGGATTTTGTCTTGGCTTGTGGATACAAGTGCATGACGATGAAGGCGTTCTTCAACAATCTTCATCTGATGAACAATGATTTCACGGTCACGCTGGGCACCGGGCAGATGAACCTGCGTCCGTGCCGCAGCATGGACTGGAACGTCTCGGTCGTCGACACCGGCGAAACCACCATGACCGGTGGACGCATTCGCCGGTTGCGCGACTGGCTCGGCGACGAGCCGTTCATGGTGACCTATTCGGATGGCGTGGGGAATGTCGACATCGACGCCTTGCTCGCATTCCATCGTGCCCATGGCAGGATCGCGACGGTGACGGCGGTCCAGCCGCCAGCCCGTTTCGGCAATCTGGACCTGGAGGATGATCGCGTCGCCCGGTTCACCGAGAAGGTGACACGTTACGAAACCTGGATCAACGGCGGGTTCTTCGTCTTCGAGCCGGGCATTTTCGACTATCTGGGCGACGATACCGAGCCGCTCGAACAATCTCCGCTTGCCCGGCTCGCAGCCGATGGGGAATTGTTTGCCTACAAGCATCGCGGCTTCTGGCACCCGATGGACACCATACGCGATCGCGATCAGCTCGAAAGGCTGAGCGCTGAGGGCACGCCTCCCTGGCTTCAGTTCGAAAATGCGCATGGCGCGGAACTGCGGCCGAAAATCTATGCCTGATCCTGCCGGCATTTCCGATCGGATCGCCACCGCCTTTGCCGGTCGGCGTGTCCTCGTCACCGGGCATAGCGGCTTCAAGGGCGGCTGGCTGTGCCTTTGGCTCGCGCATGTCGGGGCGATCGTCAGGGGCATTTCGCTACCACCGACGGGATCGCGCTCCTTCTATGCGGCGGCGGGCATCGCCGAGCGTATCGATAGCCGCTTCGCCGATATTAGGGATGAGGCCGCCCTGCGCGCCGCCGCCCGGGACTTCGATGCGGAGGTCATATTCCATCTGGCGGCACAGCCGCTTGTCCGCCGCTCCTACGCGGCACCCGCCGATACGTTCGCGACCAATGTCATCGGCACCGCCCATGTGCTGGATCAGGCGCGGACCATGCCTTCGCTCAAGGCGGTGATCGTCGTTACCAGCGACAAATGCTATGAAAATCGCGACTGGTCCTGGCCCTATCGGGAAAATGACCGACTGGGCGGCACCGACCCTTACAGCGCGTCGAAGGCCTGCACCGAACTGGTCGCGCAATGCTATCGGCGCAGCTGGTTCTCCGATCCGGATGGGCCGATGCTGGCGACCGTGCGGGCCGGCAATGTGATCGGCGGCGGCGACTGGGCGGAGGACCGACTGATACCCGACATCATCCGTGCCGCCGCCGCGCAAAATCCGATGATCATTCGCAATCCCCTCAGCATCCGTCCCTGGCAGCATGTGCTGGAACCGCTCTCAGGCTATTTGCTGGTTGCGGAACAGATGCTGGCCCGCACCTCTGCCGCCGCCGAACCCGCATGGAATTTCGGCCCGTCGGACAATGATGCGGTGACGGTAGAGCAACTGGCGCGTGCGCTGATCGCGAGCGCGCCGGAACTGGACCTGCCGATCCGCTTCTCGGCCGACAGCAACGCCCCGCATGAGGCGCGTACCTTGCGGCTCGACAGCAGCATGGCGGCCAATGTGCTCGGCTGGCGCGCCTGCCTTTCAATGGCCAGCACCATCCGCCTGACCGCCGACTGGTACACGCACTATCTGCGGGGAGAGGCCGATATGGCCGCCTTCTCGTGCGCGCAACTGGCGGCCTATCTCGATCTGCGTACCGCCGCCCATTCGGAGGAGCTTCTGCAATGCACGTAAGTTACGGAAAGAGCGTCCATGGCGAGGCCGAAATTGCCGCCGTGGTGGAAGTCTTGCGGTCCTCCACGCAGATGGGCGAGAAGGTGCGCGCGATGGAGACACGCGTCTCGGCGCTGTTTGCCAAGCATCACGGGCTGATGGTCAATTCCGGCTCTTCGGCCAACTATCTTGCCATCGAACTGCTCGGCTTGCCGGTCGGGAGTGAGGTCATCACGCCGGCCCTGACATTTGCCACCACCGTTGCGCCGATCGTCCGGGCCGGGCTGGTGCCGGTGTTCATTGATGCAGAGCCGGGAACCTACAATATCGATGTCGCGCACATTGAGGCGATGATCAGTCCCCAGACCCGGGCGATGATGATCCCTTCGCTGATCGGCAATCTGCCCGATTGGGATGTGCTGATGGACATCGCCAAACGCCATGAGCTGATGCTGGTGGAGGACAGTGCCGACACGCTGGGCGCCACATTGCGCGGCAAGAGCACCGGTACGCGATCGCATATCAGCACCACCAGCTTCTATGGCTCGCATGTCATCAACGCTGCGGGCAATGGCGGCATGATCTGCATCAACGATGCCGAAATGGCACGCAGGGCGCGACTGCTGCGCTCCTGGGGGCGCACCTCATCCTTGTTCGTCGACTCCGAAGCTGCGGAAAACCGCTTCGGCGTGCAGGTCGATGGCATCGAATATGATGCGAAATTCCTGTTCGAGGCGCTGGGTTTCAATATCGAGCCTTCCGAAATGGGGGCGGCGTTCGGTCTCGTGCAGCTCGACCGGCTGCAGGAGAATATTGCCGCCCGCATCGCCAATTTTGCGCGGCAATATGCGTTCTTCGCCCAATATGAAGACTGGTTCGAACTGCCCCGTCAGCTCGATGAGTCCGTCACCGGCTGGCTTTCCTTCCCGCTGACCGTGCGGGAAAATGCGCCCTTCACGCGGCGTGAGATGCAGATGTGGATGGAGGGCTGGGACATCCAGACCCGCCCTGTCTTCACCGGCAATATCCTGCGCCAGCCGGCCATGCGTGGCGTGACCTGCCGTACGGAAGACGGCGGCTATCCGGTTGCCGATGCCGTGATGCGCGGCGGTATATTGCTGGCCTGCCATCATGGGCTCGACGAGGCGCAGATCGACTATCTGCAACAGACCTTCGCTGCCTTTGCCGATCAGCAGGCGGGGCCGCGCGCGCGTTCCGCTGCGGTCGCTTGAGGAGCGCAGGCCCATGCGCGCCCTGCTGGTCGGCGGAGCAGGCTTTATAGGGTCGCATCTGGCACGACGCCTTTTCGCCGAGGGATGGGAGGTGCATGTCCTGCTCCGCCCGGATAGCGATGGCTGGCGATTGGCGACGCTGCCCGGCGTGACGCAGCACCGGCTTGCCCTCTCGAACGGTCCGGCCTTGCAGGCCTGTATCAAGGATAGCGCGCCGACCCATATCTTCTGGCTGGTGGGCAATACCGCGTGGCGTCATGATGGTGCGGTGACGCAGGCCGGCGCATCGGTCGAGACGCTGGAGGGGTTCCTGGCGCTGCTCGAAGCCGCGGCACGGACCGGGCGACCACCGCAAATGGTCGTTCGGACGGGATCGATCGCGGAATATGGCGCGCAGGCGGTGCCGTTCCGCGAGGATCAGCGGGAGCGGCCGCTGACGGCCTATGCCGCATCGCTCACCGCCGCCACCTATTATGCCCAGGCACTGGCCCGCAACCTGCCATTCCCAATTGTGACCGCGCGACTGGCGCTGGTCTATGGGCCCGGCCAGGCCGCCGACTTCCTGGTTCCCGCCCTGATCGGGGCCTGCATCGCCGGCCGGCCGATCATCCTCAGCCGGCCGACGGACAGACGCGACCTGATCCATGTCGGGGACGCCGTTGATGCCCTGCTGTGCATCGCGGAAAGCAATGTGCGCGGCGGAACCATCCTCAATGTCGGTTCAGGCACGGATGTGGCCGTCGGTGACCTGGCGGATCGTGTGGTCGGCCTGACGGGGGCGAATCCGCAACTGGTCCGCCGCGAGACGATCGATGATCCGGTCACCTTGCGCCTCGCCGTGGAGGCGCTTGCCATGAACCTGGGCTGGCGGGCGCGCATCATGCTGGATGACGGGCTGGAGAGAACCATCTCCGCCGTCCGCGCCAGCAAGGCGGTGCAGGCATGAAGATGGAAGGGCCCTTGCGAACCCTGGTCTCGGTCGTGGTGCCGGCCTATAATGAAGAGGATAATGTCGAACGCTGTTATCGGGCGATCGTCGATGTATTCGTTGGGCTGCCCGATTATGATTATGAGATCATTTTCACCGACAATCATTCGACGGATCGCACGTTCGGGCTTCTTGCGCGGATAGCGGCCGTCGATCACAACGTCCGGGTCATCCGCTTTTCCCGCAATTGCGGTTATCAGCGATCGGTGCTGGTCGGTTACAAGAATGCAAGCGGCGAATGCGCGATCCAGCTCGCTTGCGATCTTCAGGATCCCCCTGCGATGATCCCGCAGATGCTGGCGCGCTGGCGCGAGGGACATCAGGTCGTCTATGGCATCCGCCGCTCGCTGGGCGATGGCCCGGCGACCCAGTGGGCGCGGCGCCGTTTCTACCGGATCATCAATGCGGTCAGCGAGGATGATCTGCCCATCGATGCCGGCGAGTTCCGGCTGGTGGATCGCCGCATCCTGCAGGAACTGGCCGCCGTCGCCGACACCACGCCCTATGTGCGCGGGCTCATCAGCGCGATGGGCTTCTCGCAGGTCGGCATCGAATATGACCGCGGCATGCGTCAGGCCGGACAGAGCAAATTCTCGCTATGGCCGATGATCGGGCTGGCGGTGGATGGTCTGCTCAACCATTCGCTGCTGCCATTGCGCATTGCCTCTCTCGTCGCCCTGCTGGTGGGCAGCACCACTTTCCTCCTGACCTTCGTCTATCTGCTCTGGCGCCTGACCATCGGCGCGGGCTGGCCGGCCGGTTTCGCGACGACGACGGTGCTGCTTCTGATGTCGATCACGCTCAATGCGATGTTCCTGGGCATATTGGGCGAATATGTCGGCCGCATATTTCTGCAGGTAAAGCGCACCGCAGCGCCGCCGGTCGAGTTCGCCCTCAACCTGCAACCACGATCGGCCCGGGAAGCGACAGGTGGGATCGCGCCGTCATGAGCGCGCGATGGCAGGCCATGCGCTTCCTGGTCGCCGGCGGCGGCGCGACGCTGGCGGATGCCCTGCTCTATCTGGGATTGACGGGGCAGGGGCTGGATGCGCGGCTGTCCAATATTCTGTCCTATGGCGGTTCGGCGATCCTTGCCTTCCTGCTCCATCGCCATTGGACCTTCAGGGCACGGGAAGGGGTATTGCTGTCGCAGGGCGGGCGCTTTGTTTTGATGGTCCTGGCCGGGCTGGTGCTTTCGACGCTTCTGGTCTGGCTGTTCGCGACGCCGATCGGTGCCGTGCCGGCCAAGGGCCTGGCCATCTGCGCCACGCTCTGTCTCAATTTCCTGGTATCGCGCCTCTTCGTCTTCGCCGCGCCCGGCCGATCATGACGGCGGGAGCGATGCGATGGCGCGATGGGAAGAAGGGGCGGCAAGAGGGAAAGTCACGATGTGGATCATGACCGCTGCCGCTGCTGCCGCCGGCCTTGCCGTCACAACCGCACTGATGCTGCCAGGCCCCCAGGCGACCGGCCAGTCGGGGGCGCAATCCTCCTCCTTCAACAGCGACAATTGCGAAGAGACCGTGCCGCGCACGAGCGGACAGGCGGCATTTCCCACAGCGGAAGGCTTTGGTCGCTTTGCCAAGGGGGGGCGTGGCGGGATGGTCTATCTGGTGACCAGCCTGCAGGACAGGGGACCAGGAACGCTGCGCGAATGTGCCGAGGCGTCGGGGCCGCGGACCTGTGTCTTTCGTGTCAGCGGCACGATCGTCGTCGACGACTGGATCAAGGTGATGCAGCCCTATCTGACGATCGCCGGACAGACTTCTCCGGGGGGCATCGCCATCCGCATCCGCAATTCGCTCAATTCACCGATGCTGGTGCAGACGCATGATGTCGTCATCCGCCACATCCGCCTGCGTCCCGGCGCATCGGCCAAAGCGTCGGATAATGTCGACACGATCCAGATCAGCGGCGGGGCCCATGATGTGATCCTCGATCATCTGTCGACCTCCTGGCCGACAGACGAGGGCATCAACATTGTCGGATCGGGGGATGTGTCGTTTCCCTGCGGCGAGACGCGCGACATCAGCGTGCAATGGTCGATCCTGTCCGAAGGGCTGAATGATGCCAATCGCGGGCCGCACAGCCGGGGCAGCTATTTCGGCTATGGCGCCCGCAATGTCAGCTTCCATCACAATCTGATCGCCAGCAATGTGCGGCGCAACCCGCTGGTCAACCTGCGCGGCAATTTCGACATCATCAACAATGTGATCTATAATTCGCAGCAATATAATGGCGAATTCTACACCCGCTTCGGGGCGCTGGCGATCAACATGATCGGTAACGTTGCGGTCGTGGGACCATCCTCGCAAAAGACCAATCAACTCTATCTGGCCGCCTATTTTCGCGATTATCCCGCGCCGTTCGATATCTATGTTCGGGATAATGTCGACATCCACCGTCCTGCCAACAATGGCGATCAGCGGCTCGTCATGCCCTCGCGCGACTGGCAATATATCCGGGCTGCACCAGTCTTTCCGGTGTCGCTGTCGCCTGCGGCCATCACCGGGCCGGGGCAGGCCTATCGCGACATCCTGGCTTTTGGCGGCGCGACCAGGCCGGTTCGCGATACCGCCGATAAAAGGCTCCTGAACGACATGGCGGTCTGCAAGGGGCAAATTCTCAACGCGCCGTCCCAGGTCGGTGGCTGGCCGGTCCTGTCGGGCGGTGCCGCGCCGCTGGATCAGGACAAGGATGGCATGGCCGACAATTGGGAGAGCGCCCATGGCCTGTCGCCGACGGATGGGCGAGATGGCGCACAGATCGCCTCCGACGGCTGTTCCAACCTCGAACATTATCTTTCCTCTCTGGCAGGCGACGATATCGTGCAGCGCGCGCCTTCGGCCATGCTGCCCGATCCGACCTGTGGCTTTGCGATCAAGGATGTCGGCCCCTTGCCCGAAATCAGCATCAAGGCGCAGCCGAGCCAATTGGCGGCGGCGGGGACGACGACGCTCAGCTGGACCGGCCAGAATATCAAGAGCTGCAAGCTGCTGGGGCTGGGCGTTCCGGCAAACGGATCGCGGCAGGTCACAGCGGCCCGTACCACGACCTACCAGATTGCCTGTATCGGCCCCCAGGGGGGCGATGCGATCGATACGGTGGTTGTGCGGGTCGGTCCTTAAGTAAATCTCCTAAAGGGGTAGGGTGGGCCTATCCCGATGGCATGATTCCACCCGGAATTTTCATGTCGTCGGCTTCTGCGCTGCGTTAGCCTTTCGCGACGGCGGGCGGACTGGGAAGCGCGCCTGTCCAACCGCAATCGGTGAGAGGAGTGCCACGGGCCATGGCGACGGGAGCCTATTTGCTGGGATCCAGCGAGTTCCGCATCAATTCGGTTCTGAGCGGCATACAGACCGATGCTTCGGTTGCGGCGCTGTCCTCCGGCGGGTTTATCGTCACCTGGACCGACGCAAGCAGCGACGGCAGCGGGACCGGCATCCGCGCCCAGCGCTATGATGCGAATGGCGTGGCGGTCGGCAGCGAATTCCAGGTCAACAGTTCGACGCTCAATGCGCAGGATTCCTCCGCCGTCACGGCGCTGGCTTCGGGTGGCTTCATCGTCACCTGGACCGACAATAGCGGTCAGGGTGGCGATGCCGACAAGACCAGCGTCAAGGCGCAGATGTACGCCGCCGATGGCAGCAGGGTCGGCGGCGAATTCCTGGTCAACAGCACCACCCAGATGGGACAGTCCAATTCGGTGGTGACAAGCCTGGCCTCGGGCGGTTTCGTCATCAGCTGGGTCGACGCCAGTGCCACTGCGCCGGACGCCAAGGGCACGGGCGTCCGCGCCCAGATCTATAATGCCAGCGGCGCGAAGGTCGGCGGCGAATTCCTCGTCAACAACACCATCACCAACAGCCAGCTCTCACCGGCGATAACCGGTCTGGCCTCGGGCGGCTTCGTGGCGACCTGGGTCGATTACAGCGCGCTGGGCGGCGACAGTTCGGCGACCAGTATCAAGGCCCAGCTCTTTACCGCCAGCGGTGCCAAGGTCGGCGGCGAATTCCTGGTCAACAGCGCGACGGCAGCGACCCAGGATCAGCCGGTCATCACGTCCCTCTCGAACGGTGGCTTCGTCATCGTCTGGCGCGACCTCAGCCTTCAGGGAGACAGCAGCGCGTCGGGCATCAAGGCGCAGATCTATGACGCCGCCGGCAATCGCGTCGGCACCGAAATGCTGGTCAACAGCACCACGCTCAATTCGCAGGATCAGCCCACGGTGACGGCCACGGTCGATGGCGGCTTTGCGGTCAGCTGGCGCGACAACAGCATCCTCTCGTCGGATGCCAGCGGCTTTGGCATCAAGACGCAGATATTCGATGCCTCTGGCGATCGGCTCGGCGGCGAATTCCAGATCAACGGCATCACCGCCGGCAATCAGGAAATGCCGACGATCGTCGCGCTGCAATCCGGCGCGCTGCTGGTGACATGGACCGATTATAGCGGCCAGAGCGGCGACAGCGATGGATCGATCAAGGCGCGGATACTGACCCCGACCACCGCCGCGATCAGCGATCTGACCCTGTCCAATACGACCCTGTCGGAAACGGCGGTCGAAAATACCAGCATCGGCAGTCTCAGCGCCAATGGCGCATCCAATGCAGTCTATAACTACCAGATACTCGATGATTCCACCGGCGGCGCCTTTGCGGTCTACAAGGACAAGCTGGTGGTGCAGGACAGTCTGCTGCTGGATTATGAGACGTCCACCCAGGCGACCCTGACCATCCGCGCCACCGATACGTTCGGCAACAGCTTCGACAAGGTGGTGACGCTCAACCTGACCGATGCCGTCAATGAACAGCGCTATACCGGCGGCACCGAACAGCTTGCCAACAGCATGACCACCGGAAGCCAGCAACAGGCTTCGGTCGTCGGTCTTGCCGATGGCCGCTACGTGATGGTGTGGAGCGATGGCAGCGCGCAGGGAACAGATACCAGCGGCAGCGGTATCAAGGCGCAGATCGTCGACGCCAATGGGGTCAAGGTCGGATCGGAATTTCTGGTCAATGTCGCGACCCTGAACGGCCAGGACAGTGCCGTGGTTGGCGCGCTCGCGTCGGGCGGCTTCGTCGTCAGCTGGGTCGATGCCAGCCTGACGGGCGGCGATGCCTCGGTGTCCAGCATCAAGGCACGCGTCTATGATGCCAGCGGCAATGCGACCGGCACCGAATTTCTCGTCAACACGGCCACCGCCAACGCCCAGCGCACACCCGCGATCACCGCGCTTTCCTCGGGCGGCTTCGTCATCACCTGGGCCGATTCCAGCCTGCAGGGTGGAGACGCCAGTTCGACATCGGTCAAGGCCCAGGTCTATGATGCCAATGGCAACCGGCTGGGCACGGAATTGCTGGTCAACACCAACACCGCCAACGCGCAGGATACGCCGGTGGTGGCTGCACTGTCCAACGGCGGATTCGTTGTCAGCTGGCATGATTCCAGTCTTTTGGGCGGCGACAACAACAAGGACGCGGTCAAGGCCCAGATCTTCTCGGCCAATGGCAGCAAGGTCGGCGGCGAATTTCTCGTCAATACGACGACCGCCGGCAACCAGCAGCAGCAGGCGATCATCGGCCTTGCCAATGGCGGTTTCGCCATTGTCTGGGCCGATAATAGCGGCGTTGGCGGCGACAATGACTATTATGGCCTGAAACTGCAGATATTCGACGCCAGCGGTGCCAAGGTCGGCGGCGAGAAACTGGTCAACACGACCATAGCCGGCGGCCAATTGGCGCCCAGCATCAGCGTCATGGCTGGCGGGAATATCATGGTCAGCTGGTCCGACTATAGCGGCGCGGCCACAGAAAATGGCACCGCAGGGATCAAGGGACAGATTTTCGACATCAACGGCGCCCGCATTGGTGGCGAATTTCTCGTCAATACCGAATCCCTCGGTGCTCAGGCCGATCCGGCGGTCGCCGGTGGCACCGATGGCGGCTTCGCGCTGGTATGGACCGATTATAGCGGTCAGGGCGGCGACAATCTGGGAACATCGGTCAAATATAAGCTGTTCGAACCGCTCGGTCCGCAAGGTGGCCCACCCGCGCTGATCGCCACGGCGGACAGCGTGGCCGGCGTGGAGGATCAGAGCATCACAATCCTCGCCTCGACCCTGCTCGCCAATGATGTCGATGCGGAGGGGCTGCCCATCTCGCTGGTCGGTGCATCGGCGATTTCCGGCGGCACGATCAGCCTCGATACCGATGGCAATATCGTTTTCACCCCCTATGCCAATTTCAGCGGCACGGCACTCTTCTCCTACGAGGTGGTGAACACCGTCGGGGTCGATGCGACCGGGCGGGTGAGCGTGGTCGTGGCCGGCATCAATGACGCTCCCACCGCGAATGCCGACATTGTCAGCGTATCGGAGGACGGCTCCACCTTCTCGTCGGCCACCTTGCTGGCCAATGATGTCGATCCCGATCCGGGCGATGTGCTGACGCTGCAAGCCCTGCCGGCGACCACCACCAACGGTGTCGCGCTGACCCTGGCGAACGGGACGATCAGTTATGCGCCCGGTTCGGCCTATCAGTCACTGGCCGTCGGGCAGAGCGTCACCGATTCCTTCACTTATACAGTCAAGGACAATGCCGGCATGCAATCCAGCGCCACCGTGACGCTGACGGTGATGGGCGCCAATGATGCGCCGACGACGCTGGCGCTGACCGGGAACATGGTGAATGAAAATGCGGCCAACGGCACGGCCATAGGCACATTGAGCGCAAGCGACATCGATAGCGGCGATGTGCTGACTTTCAGCCTGACCAACACGGCGGGCGGACGCTTTTCGGTGGATGGGGCAACGGGGCTGATATCGGTCGCCAATGGCAGCTTGCTCGATTATGAAACGGCGACCTCCTACCAGGTGGTCGGCCGCGTGACCGACAGCCAGGGTGCCTATGTGGAATCGAGTTTCACCATCGGCCTCAACAACATGCCAGAGCCGAAATATTTTATCGGCGACAATGGCGTGAATATCTTCACCGCTGCCACCAACGATCTGTGGACGATCAACGGGCTGGGCGGGGCCGATGTGCTGACCGGCAATGCCAGCAGCGACATCCTCTACGGCGGTTCGGGGAATGACACGCTCGACGGCGCTGGTGGCGCCGATATGCTCTATGGCGGCATCGGCAACGACATTTTCTATGTCGATAATCTGGGCGACCGGATCGTCGAATATTATGGCGAAGGCACCGACATTGCTTATGCCAGCGTCGATTTTACGATGGAAGACAATCTCGAAAAGCTGACGCAGACCGGCTCGGCCAATATCGCGGTGGTCGGCAATGATTTCGCCAATACCCTGACCGGCAATGGCGGCAACAACCTGATGCGCGGCAGCCTGGGTGGCGATCTCATCGTTGGCATGGGCGGCAATGATGGCATCTATGGCGAAGACGGCAACGACTTCCTGCAGGGCAATGACGGCAATGATCTGCTGGTCGGCGGCGCTGGCCTCGATGAGCTGACCGGCGGGGCAGGGGCGGACAGCTTCCTGTTCGATTCGCTGACCGTATCGGCCGATCGCGACACGGTGAAGGACTTTGCGCCGGGCGAGGACATGCTCGTTTTCGCGCGCGGCATCTTCACCGCCTTTGCCTCGATGCCGAGCGGAAGCCTGCCGTCATCGGCCTTCTATGCCGGAACCGCGGCAACCGCACCGGACCAGTATCTCGTCTACAACAAGTCGACCGGCGCGCTTTATTACGACCCCGACGGCTCCGGCTCCCAGGCAATGGTCCAGGTCGCCTTCCTCAGCACAAAGCCGACGCTGACGTTCCAGAATTTCGGATTGGCGTAGCACTCGTCTGACAGGGGTGAAGAAATGCAGCGCCGCTTATTGCGGCATTGCCGGCGCAGCACCAGGTCCGGCAAACCTGCGGGCGCACGGCGTGAATGCTGCATCCATCGGCGGCAAGGTGAGCACATGCGGAGCCGGCCGGCTTATTGAAATCAGCCGTGTCTACGGTGAGAACGGTACAGTAGATCAGGCAATTGCTACACGTCCGGTCGCCCGCTGCAGAACCTCAAGGCAAACTTGTTCGCGAAGACCCTTCCTCTCAGGAGTTAGGTCCTCTGGCAATCCCGGGGGCGGTTCATCTGTGGCGTGAAACCCGAGCCTTTGAGCTTCCTAGAGCGCTTCCACAGCTCTTCGGCATCACCGATGTCGTAGGGACGTGCATCTTGCTTATTCATCCAGCTCTATTTGCACGGCAATGGGCGCGCTGGCAGGCGCGGACCAAATCAGGACGGGTCGCTGCGCTGATTACGCAGCCAGTCGATGAATATACTTCATCTTGGTGACATGTCGATATCGAGCGCACCGTGCGTTTATCGGTTCTGAGTTTGGCAAACCGACCCGCTGTTGATCGAGCTTTAGGATCGTGGTCGAGGCAGATTACCCGTGCAGAACGGCTCAACTGACAACAGCTTATTCTGACGTCGCTCAGCCAATTTTCCAGCCAACTGAGGGTAAGCCAAGGGAATGGACAGGAATGATTTGAGAGATGCGCAATGCCATTATCTCCCTATGATACCCTATAAGCCTTTGATAAAAAGTTCGAATAATGCCGCCCCAGCTGCAATCCATTCGGACATCGCTTGGCTGGCCGCTACGCGACGACACCACCCCGATGAGCGCGAAGTTCAGCGCTCTCCCATTCGCTTTATCAAAGAAGATATTGAAGGCCGATTCGTCAAACTGGTTGATGTCGACGCCGACAGCTTCCAGTTCGCATGAGTTTTCGTAGAGTAGTTTGGCGAATTTTTGGGCCGACTTTCGCGGCTTTTACAGAGGGCATCATAGAAGCGTATCGATTTCGTCATCGGTGAGCGATGGCGCGGAAGACCGTCGGCACGCTCGCATCATGGCGATTGTGGACGCGGACGGTCTCGCGCTTCTCCAAATCGACACCGCTCAGATGCTCGATGATGGTGGTGGCGAAATGCTGGCGGGTCTACTTGCCCTTACCGACGATCGCGATGCCAGCCTGCCGCTGATCGTCTACGCCACGACGCGAAGTATGCTGCTTGCCGGCCACCGGTTCCTCGTTCGCCCGGTTTCAGAGTAGATTTCGGCCTGGAAACCATGGACGCGGTCAAGGTCGAAGTCACCTGGATGAGCCGCAAGGGGCGCAAGATCCAGACCTTGCCGAACGTCGACCCGGCGAAATATGCGGGCAAATCGCTCGTCATCAGGGAGCGGTAAGTCTCGCGAGATCGGGGGGCTGCGGGCAGGGCATCCGCAGCCCCCGGCGCTTTCAGGTCGCGTCGAACCGGGTGGCGCCCGCTGGCAGCGAGAAGCGCTTGAGCGTGCGCGCTTCCGCTTTGGGGGCATAGATGGTCGACATGGCGATATAGTCGCCGGTGGCCTTTTCCCGCGTCAGCGTCAGCAGGATATAGCCCTTGGCGCGCTGGTCGCAGAAGGCGACCTCCGGGCTTGCCTGTTGCAGCAGATCGCCGATCGGCATCTTCGGCAGCATGTCGCCGATCGACGGGCTGCTGATCGATGACGTGCCAAACTCCACGCCGATGGCATTGCCCTGTGCGTCGGCCAGTTGATTGGCCCAGAAGGCATGGCTGTCGCCGGCCAGCACCAAGGGATGGGCGCCGGCCCGGCGGATGCTCTGGTACAGCCGCTCGCGCGCGGCGGGATAGCCGTCCCAGGCATCGAGGTTGAACGGCAGGCCGGCGCGATAGCCGGCTTGCGCCAGTTCCACCTGCGCCCGCACCGACGGTTCGAGCGTCGCGACCATCGCCGCGGTCTTTTCCGCGCCGAACAGCTTGGCGAGGTCCGGGCCGTTGACCCGCGCCATCACCACCTGATTGCCCAATATCTGCCAGGGCGTGCCGGCCTTGACCGACGCGGCCAGTTCCTTTTCCAGCCAGGCGCGCTGCGGCTCGCCCAGCATCTCGCGGTCCGGCCGGTTGCGTTCGGCCAGCACCGCCGCAACTTCCGATCGGCCCGGCGTCTCGCCCTTGAAGCCGGCCTGTTCGCTGCGGGCGAGCAGGCGCGTCTCGACCATCAGCAGGGTGGCGAGATCGCCAAAGTCGAACCGGCGGTTGATCGCTTCCCAGGGATCATTGCCCTGCGGATCGCGGATCGGCATCCATTCGAAATAGGCCTGCATCGCGGCCGCCTTGCGCTTCGCCCAGTCGCCCTCGGTCGCGGGCTGGTGATTTTCCGCGCCGCCGATCCAGCTGTCATTGGCGGTTTCATGATCGTCCCAGACGCAGATGAAGGCGGCACGGGCATGGGCCGCCTGCAGGCTCCTGTCGCCCTTGTAATGGGCATGACGGGTGCGATAGTCGGCCAGCGTCACGATCTCATGCGCGGGTTCCAGCCCGCGCCCGATCTTCTGGCCGATCTCCGCGCCATAGCCGTCGGCGCCATATTCATAGATATAGTCGCCCAGATGCACGACCGCATCGATCCGGTCGAGCGCGGCGATCGAGTCATAGGCGGTGAAGAAGCCGCCGGGGTAGAGCTGGCAGGAGAC
>CAACXH010000058.1_pt1 | contig 49484 bp, 50 predicted proteins | sample 2275881 | NCBI WGS metagenome assembly CAACXH01 (sample SAMEA5312483, study PRJEB27640) | indoor metagenome | biome: indoor environment; feature: controlled; material: polymer antistatic dissipative epoxy resin | place: Italy | collected 2014-05-27 | reverse complement strand
CGAGCGCATCGAGCGCCGCCGCCCGTGCGGCCGGATCGACCAGTGCTACCTATAGCGCCGGTGCAGCGGGCAAGAACGGGGGAGACGCCGTCGCGGGCGGGATCGGTGCGCTGGGAAGAGCGGCCGGCTCTGCCGCCAGGTCCCCCCTCCGCCGCGCGGCCGATGCGATGAAGCAAAGCTTCGAAGCGGGGACATCGGGCGTATCGACGAACAGTGCTGGCGCTGAAGCTGCGTCCGGGCCGCCAAAATGGGCGACGGCAATGCGCCAGCGGCAGGCGATCGCCCACGGGGTTTCGACCGCCGCCCACACATTGCGCGGCGGCGACAGCGGTGGTGGCGGCGCTTCAATTGATCTGAGCGGAAGGGACTGACCATGTTCAAACGACCATCCATCCGGTACGGCCAGACCCCGGGGCCGGTCACGCCTTACCAGCGTGCTGCTCAGGCTTGGGACGATCGCATCGGCTCGGCGCGCGTCCAGGCGCGCAATTGGCGTCTCGCCTTTTTTGGCACGTTGATGCTGTCTGGTGGTCTTGCCGCCGGCTTGATCTGGCAAGCGGCGCGCGGCTCGATCGTGCCCTGGGTCGTGCAGGTGGACAAGTTTGGCGAAGCACAGGCCGTCGGCCCCGCCGATGCGGGATACCGTCCAACCGATCCGCAGATCGCCTTCCATCTTGCGCGCTTCGTCGAGCAGGTTCGCAGCATCCCGGCCGATCCGATCGTCCTGCGCCAGGCATGGCTGCGCGCCTATGACTTCACCACGGATCGCGGCGCCATGGTCCTCAATGATTATGCGCGGGCGAATGACCCGTTCGCGCTTGTCGGCAAGACGCAGGTTGCGGTCGATATATCGAGCGTAATCCGGTCGTCGGACAGCAGCTTTCGCGTTTCCTGGACCGAGCGGCGATACCAGGATGGGGCACTGGCTGAGACAAGCCGGTGGTCGGCGATCGTGACGGTCGTGATCCAGCCACCCTTCGCGCCCGATGCCCTGCGCAAGAACCCGCTCGGCCTGTTCGTCAACGCCATCAACTGGTCGAAGGAGCTTTCCCAATGATGCACGTTCATCGTTCCGGGGCCGCAATTGCGGCTTTGCTGATTTCCGTAAATACGACCACGGCCTGCGCAGCGACGCGCCCGGCCCTGGATGGGGCAACGCAGACGCCTGCAGTGCGCGTCGCGGAACCTGAGAAACAGGTCGAGATCGTGACTGTTGCAAAGCCGCTGCCGTTGCCGGGGCAACTCAAGCCGGTGTCGCCCATAGCTCCCGCCCCGGCGCTTGCCGATCCCAAAACCCGGATCGTCGCTGCCAATGCCGCGGCCCGCATGGAGCCCGCGCGCGATGGTTTCATCAATGCCATGCAGCAATATCCCTGGGCGGAAGGCGCTCTTTATCAGGTCTACACGGCGCCCGGCCAAGTGACGGACATCGCGCTTCAGCCCGGAGAAACGCTTGTCGGGGCGGGTCCGGTGGCTGCGGGTGATACCGTGCGATGGATTATCGGCGATACGCTCAGCGGTGCGGGCGAGACGCAACGCGTCCATATCCTGGCAAAGCCGACCCAGCCCGATCTCCTGACCAACTTGGTGATCAACACCGATCGTCGGACCTATCATCTCGAACTGCGCGCCACCCCGACCACCTATATGGCGTCGGTATCCTGGTCCTACCCTCAGGATGAATTGATTGCGCTGCGACAGCGCAACGCCGTTATCACCGCAAAGACGCCGATCGCGGCAGGCATTAACATCGCCTCGCTCGATTTCGGCTACGCGATCAATGGGGACAAACCAAGTTGGCGACCGCTGCGCGCGTTCGACGACGGTAGCCAGGTCTTCATCGAGTTTCCCGCAAGCGTCGCGCAGGGCGAGATGCCGCCAGTCTTCATCCTGGGAAGTGGCGGCAATGCCGAGCTCGTCAATTATCGGGTGCAGGACCGTTTCATCATCCTCGACAGGCTCTTCAGCGCAGCCGAGTTGCGCATGGGGGACAAGAAGACGGCGCAGCGGGTACGCCTGACACGGATCGCAAGCGGGAGGAGAAGCCGACCATGAGCGACCGTAACGAGCAGGATAGTTCGCCCGTGCCCGCGCCGTCGTCCGCGGCCCCGTTCAAGTTGGGAGGCGATGCGCCGACGGTCATGCGCCTGTCGCGCAAGACATTGGCCGGGGTGGGCGTGTTTGCAGGTTTGAGCATCGGGGGCGCTCTCATCTATGCGCTACAGCCGCCGGAGAAACCGGTCGGCCAGGAAGTCTACGCGACCGAGGGCAGGGCAAAGGCCGACGGGCTGGGATCAGTGCCCAAGGACTACAGCCAGGTTCCGCAATTGGGACCGCCACTGCCGGGCGACCTGGGACGGCCGATCCTTGCTGCGCAACAGGACACCAAGGGCGTCCCGGTTTCCGGGCAAGGCTATCCATCCGATCGCCAGGCCATCGATCCGGCCGTCGCAGCACGGCAAAAGGCGCGTCAGGAACGAGACGCTGCGCGTGCAAGCCAGTTGTTCACAGGACAGGGGAGTGCCCAATCGACGGGCGGCGCGCCGCAGCATGTCGCTACGGGGTCGCCGACCACCGCGCCAGCGTTCGGGCCGGACCTTGCCGCCCCAGCGGGAATGACGGCATCGGGTAGCGCGGCCAAACGTGCTTTCATGACGGGCACCATGGACATGCGCTCGCTCGCCTCATCTACCGTCGAACCCGCAGCGTCCGCCAGCATCCTGCAGGCTGGCAGCATCATACCCGCCGCCTTGATCACTGGCATCCGATCCGACCTGCCCGGTCAGATCAGCGCCCAGGTCACGCAGAATGTCTATGACAGCCCAACGGGGCGCATCCTGCTCATTCCGCAAGGCGCAAGGTTGATCGGGGACTATGATTCGCAAATCGATGCCGGTCAGTCGCGGCTTTTGATGGCATGGACGCGCCTCATCATGCCCGACGGGCGCTCAATGATTCTCGAGCGTCAACCTGGAACCGATGCCAGCGGCTTTTCGGGCTTGCAGGACAGCGTAAACAATCATTGGGGTGGCGTTGTGCGCGCTGCCATGATCTCGACGCTTTTGGGCCTTGGCACGGAATTGGCGGCCGATAGCGAAAACGACATCATCCGGGCGCTGCGCCGGGGGTCGCAGGACAGCTTCAATCAGGCCGGGCAACAGATCATACAGCGTCAGGTGGCGATAGCCCCGACCTTGACCATCCGGCCGGGCCATCCGCTGCGCGTCATGATCACGCGCGACCTTATCCTTCCCCCTCAAGGCAATCGGTGATGGCCAAGCTGCGCCTGGGATCGCTGGCGGACGACAAGCCCGTCAAGATCAGTCTGGAATTGCCAGCCAATGTGCATCGCGACCTTGTGCGCTATGCTGCGGCGTTGGCCACGGAAACGGGTGAAGCACAGGTTCCGCCCGAACGCCTCATCGCCCCGATGCTGGAACGCTTCATGGCAGGGGATCGCGGCTTTGCGAGGCATCGCAATGGTAAGTAGGCGAAGGCTGCGCCATGACGATCTGGAGCAGATGCGCCAAAGCAGGATTATCGCTGGCTTCTCGCCAACATAGGCCAAAGTCTATGCGCGCATGGCCATGGGGCTCGTGCACTGGGATAGCGACCAAGCGACTGGGTAATTGGCCCAGTTCACTTTCCTGCACGATTGCGAAGCTTTGCGCGTCGATCAGTTGGTAGAGCCCGTTCAAGCCAAGCGGGCGTCGAACGATCGCTGACCGATCCGCCGTTGGCTGCGATTGGGCCGGGGTCAGGCGCCCTGAAATCTGGCTCAGCAGATCGTTGCCGCTCTCGCCGTCCGGCAGCAGAAGGGCAAGATCGCGCAGGTCTGGCCAGTAAATCGGCATTCGCGCGCCCAAGGGGCTATCGCGAAGGATGACCGCAAAGAGTCGCCCGCTGCCAAGGGCGTGATAGGCCATTCCTGCGGGGGAAAGATGGCCCGCAACGATGATCGCGTCGAGTCGACCCTGATCGAGGTCCCGCGCGAGAATTCGCCTTTCATGGATCGCTGCCGACAGTTGGATGTCCGTATGACTTTGGCTGAATTTTAGAATCAGGGCCTGAACCGCAGTGCTGGGGACCGCCCCGGAGAGCCCCAGCTTCAACGCGCCGCTGTGCCCTTGGCCAAAGATGATGGTATTGCGATGAAGGCTATCGAGATCTGCGACCAGCTGACGCGCGCCCGAGATAAAGTGGCTGCCCGCGCGGGTAAGCCGGGCACCGCGGGTTGAACGATCGAACAGGTTCGTTCCAAGCCGTTGTTCGAGATAACGGACACTTTGGCTCAACGTGGATTGCTTCATGCGCAGCGACTCTGCGGCTTGGGCAAAACTGCCAAGTTCCGCCGTCGCGATGATATAATGGAGGTGACGGATTTCGATCATGCACCAGCCCTTTCCCGCATTGGTTTTAAGACAAAACCAATGTTTCGCGCTTCGCTCGTCGTGCAAATCCCCAGAAATGGGGGAGAAAATAGGTCCTGTTGGGGCCTTATCCCGCGGGAGGGGTTTGCGATCGGGTGCATATCGACATAAATTCGACCCAATGCCGCCGGCAGAGCGGGAAGTGACCGGGTCGCTGTCGTGTATGTCCAGGCTTTGCTAAAGGCGACAGCACATGATCCCAACTCATGTCTCACAGCGCGGTCATGTCCTGCGTCGCAAATAGGCGGCTTTCTCCCCATCGATGATCTGCCCGGCGCCTATTATGGGTGCTGATCAACGGTCGGTCGCGATTATAATCGGATTATAAAATTCTTATAATCGATCGCCGGGCACATCCTTGTCGGTGCCGCGAAATGGATCGCGGTCTATCGAAGAGGAACGTGTGATGGAAAAGACTGTCGAACGTCGCAACGACGATATGATCGACCTTGGCGCAATCAGCGTCGAGACGAAGGGCCCGGGCCTTGGCCAGGGTGACGAGATCGGGCTGCAGAACCCGGTCGGCCTTTCCGACGACTGACACCACTGCCGGTGCGCGGTGCTCCCGCGCACCGGTTATCGGAAAGGCGCCTTCATGGCTTTGTCGCTTCGCCCCGGACTGACATTCTGTGAAATCCAGCATCACCTCATCTTCATGGATTATGAGGCGGATCGCTATTTCAGTTTGACAGGGCCTGCGCGCGACAGTCTTCACAAGCTCCTGAAGTGCTCCGATGCGGGCTGTACGGAAAAGGAGATAGCGCCGCTGCGCGCTGCGGGAATTATAGGCCAGGGTGAAGGCGTAAAGCCACTCAAACCCTGCCAGCATGTACCAGCTGGGCGCAGCATATTGGACGAAGAGGATGGCGCGTCACGCATGGCGGCCCAGCTTCCTGAAATTATTGTCCGTTTGGCGGCCATGCGTCGCACATTGAAGCGGCAGGGTCTGCTGACCACCCTGCGTCGGCTTAGGGAAGCAACGCCACTGCGTGTTGGCGCTGGATCGTCCGCGCAAGGCATGCGACGCCTGTGCGCTGCCTATGAAGCGTCGCGTCGCTACTATCTCCCAGTCGATCATTGCCTGATCCGGGCATTGGCGCTTTACCGCCACGCGCAGCAGCGCGGCCATGATGCGAGGTTGGTCTTTGGTGTGCAGTTGCATCCCTTCTCGGCGCATAGCTGGGTCGAGCAAGACGATCTCATTCTCGACGATCATGTCGATCATGTGCGGCGTTTCAAGCCGATACTGGTCCTGTAATGGCGCTCCGCTACATCGCGCTCGTCTTTCCAGGCGATCTCCTCGAAAGCATCGAGACGGTGGTGAATCGCGTAATTGCCGTGACGGGCTTTGCCAAGGTCGCCGCATTCGGCCGCGCGGTCTTGTTGGTTGAACCCGGCGGCCCGTTTGTCATGGCGGATGACCGCGCCGGGATCATTCTGGGCTATATGTTCGAAAAGGTTGGCGGTCGCAGCCGCCGGGTCGCGGCGATCTCCCAAGCACCGCCGACCAGTCGCGGGTCATCGAACTGGGGGGCTTATGTCACCATCCGGCAGAGCCCGGACGATATGGCGATCGAGATCGCCCGCGATCCCTCTGGCATGGTCCCCTGCTATCATGTGCGGCATGAAGGAATCGTTGCCTTTGCGTCCGAGCCGGATTTGCTTGTCGACGCGGGTCTTGTCGGGACCAATATCGATTGGCGGGCACTCACGCGGTTCCTGATCGCCGATCAAATGCGTCCAGCGCAGACCTGTATCGAAGGCCTGAGCGAACTGCCCGGGGGCTCGCATATGCGGGTTGCCGAGACGGGTTCGCTAGATATCGGGGCATTTTGGTCACCGTGGCAACAGACGGATCGCACGTCGCTCATTCGCGATGAGGTGGAGGCGGTCCACCTGTTGCGCGCGACCATCATGGATTGTGTCCAGGCCTGGACGCAACCATTCGCACATATCCTCCTCTATCTGTCCGGGGGCCTCGACTCCTCCATCGTCGCGGCGGCCATGCCGCCGGACGTTCGAGCAAGCCATATGACATTGGTGACCGCCGATCCGTCGGGAGACGAGCGAGATTATGCCCGGCAACTGACCAATCAGCTCGGGCAGCCATTGTTCGAAAGAATGCTGGAAGTGGGCCTCGTTGACCTGCATCGCTCAGGTGCCGCCCGCTTTCCACGCCCCTCGGTCCGATCCTTCGCCCAGGCAGGCGACGCGCTGGGGGTAGGGCTTGCAGACGAGGTCGGGGCAGATGTCTTCTTCAACGGCGGCGGTGGTGACAATGTCTTCTGCTATCTGCAATCCGGGGCGCCGATCGCCGATCAGATGCTGGTCGAGAGCATAGGGCGTGGCTCTTGGCGGGCGATCATGGATATGAGCGCGCTCGCCCATGCAGATATCTGGTCTGTGGCCAGAAGCGGTTGGCGGAAGAGTCGGCAAAAGGCAGCCCGTTATGTCTGGAAGCCGGACCTGAGCTTTCTGTCTCCCTCTGCCACGCAGGAAGCGACGGCAGCTTGCAGGCACGATTGGCTGGACGCGCCCGACGGTGCGCTGCCGGGAACGGCAAGCCATATCGCCCTGCTCTTGCGGATCCAGAACCATCTCGACAGCGAACGTGGTTTCAATAGGCCCGTCATCTCGCCCCTGCTGTCGCAGCCAATCGTGGAACTTTGCCTGAAAATTCCATCTTGGCTCTGGTGCCGCGACGGCCGCAATCGCAATGTCGCCCGTAAGGCGTTCGAAGATGTCCTGCCACCGCCACTTATCGCCAGATTATCAAAAGGCACGCCCGACAGCTTCGTGGCGACCCTGTTCGAAGCCCATCGGCAGACCATTACGACCATGCTACGGGAAGGTCTTCTGGCACAGGCGGGCCTTCTGGATGTGGGCGCAATCGAGCAGAGCATCGATCGGTCACATCATACTCGGAACGGCGATTTCTGGCGGCTGATGCGCCTGGTCGATGCGGAGACATGGGCGCAGTCATGGGCAGCGAGACGGTGAAGCCTCCACATCGCTATGGACGACGTTGCGATTTCAGCCTCCGCCACCGATCATATTGCGCGGTTTTTTCGGGCGCTGGATCGACGACATCGCGCAACCAGAAATTGAACCAGTCGATATTGCGCTGATAGATGGCCAGGCGGTGAGCCGGTTGCCACTTGATGTGGTGATCGCCCGGGAAGAGGAACATCTCGACCGGCGGGCCGATCTCCCGGAAGGCGGTATATGCCTCAAGCGCGCGCAGATATTCGTCGCTGGCCAGTTGCATTAGTACGGGTCCCTTGATCCTGGCCGCGTTCATGGCGGGCGAGATGGGTTTCCAGAAGGCAGGATCGTCCGTAGTTGGCGCGGGGTAACCGAAACGCCGCCGTTCCTTTTCCCAGGCCGGTCCACCCATGATCAGGTCCGTCTTGGGGTCAGCGCAACAGGTGCTGACGGAGGTTGCAGCGAACAGATCGGTGTTGATGAGCAGATACCAAGCGGTGGTTGAGCCATCGCTCAGACCGGTCAGGCCAATCTTTTTTGGATCGATCACGCCTGTCTCCATGGCCGTCTCGACGCCAGCGACGATGGACGAGGCCACATTATGCCGTTCCCGCCATCCTTTCACATTTTCCGATTCCGCATCCTTCCACGTCCGCCAGTTGCCTTGCTTTAGACTGGTAGCGAAGAATGGCGGGCTCTCGACGCTCAGGACGGCGAAGCCCTGCGCCGCAAAGGCATGGATGGGATATTCGTCACCGATACTGCCGCGCAGGAAGCCGCGTGTTCGATATTGGACGACGATCATCGGAAGCTTTGTGCCAACGGGGTAATTGGCGGGCAAGACAAGATCGCCGAATGTCTCGAAGCCCAACGGATTCTTCCAGTAAAGACGTTGGACTTTTCCCATCTGCAGATGCCGGAATTCCGGGTTGGGATCGAAGACAACCGATGATCGGCCGGTATCGGCATCCAGCGCCACGATGCGTCGGGGCTGAGTCGATCCTTCCTGGGCGCAGATGAGATGATCCTCCGCAGGGAGGCAGCCCGTCAACAGGCCATCAGTCCCCCACATCTTTCGCGGTGCGGAGTGTCCCGGCGTCCATAGATAGAATGTCAGGCGACTGCCGCCATTGCCGTCGCGGCGCAGGTACCGGACGGCCCCATGTTTGGCGGACCACCACATGCCGATGATTCCATCGGCGCAACTGCTGTGCTGACACTGCCATTCGCGTCCCTGCCGGTCCTTGCCCCACAAGCGGACGGGACTGAGATAACGATCGGGCACCTCCGCCTTCACCCACCCTTCCTCGCCAGCAGGTCCAGTGACGGCGAGCGGACGTCCCAGCAGCATGCCCGGACCGATCCGGTCGAGCGCGGTCCGCTCGGCTGGCATGACGGATCGATCCGATGAGGAAGTCGAAGAAATATCTGCAGCGGCATAATGAAGGGGCAATGGCCCCCGGATCATCGGTCGGTCACCATAGATGGGCATAGCCCGATCGTCGAACAGGTAGCCGGTCAGGCTTTCCCGATCGAGCTTAGCATCTTCTTCGATCAGGGAAGGCCGGTTGGCATATATGAGCGCCCTCCCGTCATCCGACCAGGCGACGGCCTCGACATCGACAGGGGAATGGGACACCTGCGTGCCGCTTTTGCCATGCACACTCGCGCGCCATGCCTGCGTCCTGCCCCCGTCCTTACGCAGATAGGCAATCTGGGTGCCATCGGGCGACCAGCGCGGCTGGTTGATCGCGGCGATACCCGTGTCTGTCAGAAGTCCGCGCTGCTCACTCTGGAAGGTGACACGGATCAACTCTCCACCTTGATCGACAAGCCGGGCTACGCCGCCCGGCCGAAGATCGACCACCACGAGGCCCTGGCAATAGCTGTTGGTTTCAGGATGTGCTCGGGTCAGGATGAAGGCGATCGACCGCCCATCGGGTGACAGGGCAAGCGGACTCTGTCCTGTGGGCATGCCGCCGATTGGCCCTATGTCCCGCAACTTTGCGATATCGCCCGCCGTCACCGCGCGCGCGACGTCCTGACGCAGACCGGGTAGCAAATCCGCACATTCCGAGGCCATGGCTGGCGTCCCGCAGACACCGCCCAAGAACAGGCCGATGCCCATGATCAACGACCGCGCGCGATAGTTCATGCATGTCAATGCCATGACGATCACCAATGCTTGGTGATCGAAAGGCTGACGAAGCGCCCGATCGCTGAATTGTTGGTGGAGTCGTAGGGCAGGTCGTAGACTTGCGAGCGGCGCACGACCCCCGGCTTCTCGTTGAGGATATTGAGAAGGGTCAGCCCCACATCCATGTCCGATAGCAGACCCGCCTCGCCTATATGGTGCCGCGCCGTAAGGTCGATCGTCGTCATCTCTCCCGATCGGGTGACAGGCGTGAAGCGAAGGTCCTCCGTCGATCCTATATAGCTCAGGGTGCTCGACAAGGATGTGGCGCCGTTGGTCCAGGTGATGGCACCGCGACCCCGATAATGGGGCGGATTGAAGATCGTGCCTGCCAGAGCCACGAGCGGCTGGCTGGCACTGAGCTTTTGCGTGCTATGCAGATAGCTGCCGTTGGCACTCAATGTCAGTCGTTGCCCGCCGCCAAGGGCGAGTGCGTAGCGAACGGACAGATCCACCCCCTTGATATTCTGCCGCGTAGCATTGGCGTTGCGATTATCCACAATGGCGACAACGGTCACCGGGTCGTAGGCACCGGTCAGATAATTGATCGACTCGGTATTCGCCAGAGCGGACGCCTTGTCAGCCTCGGACGGTGAGAGATCGATCAGATCGGCATAAATGGGATTGCTCAGCGACTGGCTGCTGTAGGTAATGGGCGCGACGATGCGATCGCGATAGGCAATGTCGAAATAGCTCAGTTCGATCTGCAGGCTTGGGACTGCCCGGGGATGGAGATCGAGCGTCCCTGTCCAGCTCGTGGCGCGCTCGGGCTTGAGATCGGGGTTCCCCCCGGTCACCAACAGCGCGGTGGCGTTCGCCGGATAGCCCGATCCACCCACGTTGCGCACGGCAGTGACCGATACGAATTTCCCCGAATATTGCTGGAACATGGTGGGTGCCTTGAACGATTTGCCCCAGGATCCCTTCAATGAGAAATCGGGCGTCGGCGCGTAGATCAGGCCGAGCTTGGGCGTAGCGATCTCGTCGATGCCCGGATAATCCTCATAGCGGATCGCGCCGCTGAACGTCAGTTGATCGACGAAGCGTACGCCCATCATGCGCGATACAAGCGGCAGGTTCAGTTCTGCAAAACCGTAATAGCTGTCCTGGGACACACTGATGTTCTGCGGCGAGCCGGTTGTCCGATAGGCATGAAATCCATTGCGCCGATAGCCGCCGCCGACGGCGAGTTTGGCCTCGCCACCGGGCAACTGCATCAATGGCCCGCTGGCATTCAGTTCGATCGACTGGGCATCGTTGCAATAGCAGGCGCGGACAGACGAAAAGACGGATCCGCCGATATAGGTGTCGGAATCATAGTGCGTCTTGTCCTTACCGTACATGCCAGCAAGGGAAAGCGACCAGTCGTGGCCGACCGACCAGTCCAGCGAAGGCGCCACAGCGAAGGAGGTGTTGCGTGGAAACAGCAATGTTCCCAGCTGGCGATAGTCTCCGGTCGCGTTCAGCGGATAATTGTAGAGGCTGGTCCGGTGATTGTAGAGCGCATCGAGCGAAAATGTGATGTCAGCGGCCAGTGCCTGATGGCCACTCATGATCAGGTTATGCCGTTTTACAGCGGGAAAGAGGGATTGCGCGCCATAGCTGGCGGTATAGCTGCGCTGGCGCGCCTCGATCGCCGTGTCGCGTTCGAAATCATAGGCTATGAAAGCCCCGCCGCTGCCCCATTTCTTTCCCACGATAACGCCATATTGCTGCTGCTCGTTGCCGCCGTCTGTCGACATCCCCAGCCGGGCGCTGGTGCTGACGCCGTCGAAGTCGCGTTTGAGGATGATGTTGGCAACGCCGGCGACAGCGTCCGACCCGTAGATAGCGGACGCACCGTCTGCCACGATCTCGAGCCGATCGACGGCTAGCATCGGGATGGCGGACACATCGACGCTTTGCCGCGACACATTATAGGCCAGCCGATGACCGTTGAGCAGCGTCAGGGTTGCATCCGATCCCAGGCCGCGCAGATTTATGCTTGATCCCGACCCGACATTGACGCCGCTGGCCGAGGGGACATTCAATCCGACACCCACATTTTGGCCGCCGCCGAAACTCTGTGGGATGCTCCGGACGACGTCGCCGAGATTGGTTTGCCCGGCGTTGCGCATGTCTTCCTGATCGAGCACGATGGTGGGTGATGGCGACGTAACACCCTTCAGCCGGGATCCGGTGACGACGATCGCGTTCGCCGTTTCACCCGAGGTGAGGGCATCCGCCGCCCCATCTCGCCCCCGAATGAAGATAGTCCCGTCCGTGATGCGGGCATGCAGGTTGGTTCCAACCAGCAATCGATCGACGGCGACCTGCGGCGTGAATTGTCCCTGGAGCGGCGGCGCAGTAAGCCCGGCGACATCGGCAGGTACGAAGAGTATCTCCATCCTGGATGCAGCAGCGGCCTCGCGCAGCGCATCGGCCATTGGCTGGCTAGACTGATGATAAGGCACTGCGACGTCGGTTTGGGCCGTAGCACATTGGTACACCGCCAGCGTGGTCAGCGCAGCGCTGGCGAGCAGAGTAGAATGCAGAAATCCGGAAATACGCATAGTCAGCCCCTTTTGTGACGCCTGCCGTTGGCGGTCGTTCAAGGGGATCGATGCGGGGTTAGGCGACGACCTTAAGGGGGACGTAAAATAATTTCAGCGTCGCAGGATGATCGCGCCTGACGGCTGACGTTCTACGGTTAAATCGAGACTTTGGGCCAAATTATCAGCAAGCCGATTGGGATTGTCGATTCGAAACCGTCCGGACAACCGCATTTCAGGAAGGTCGCTGCCCTCGATGCGGATCGGCGTGCGGGCGTACCTGTTGGCGACAGCGACGATTTCCGAGAGGGGTGCGGACTCGAATGCCATCATGCCATCGACCCATTCGATGTCGCGCGGGTTGATGGCTGCGATCGGCACGGCATGATCGATCCGGGTGAAGGTCAGGGCCTGACCCGCCTTCAGTTTACGCGGCGGCATTGGACGTGCGATCGACGGTTGCACATCTACGCCTCCTTCCAGCAATCTGACCTGCACCGCGCCGCCAGGCGCAAGTGCGACGTCAAACACTGTCCCGGTTGCTGTCACTGTTCCTGTTCCGGCGTGCACGATGAACGGGCGACCGTCATGAGCAACGGAAAAGCGGGCGCGGCCGGCATCCAGCCAGATATCCCGGACCTTCGGATTGAAGGCAAACCGCATCACGCTTTGCGTATCCAGCGATACGAATGATCCGTCCGGCAAGCGCTGGCGGGAAATCGCGCCATGCAGGTTTTCTATGGTGGCCGATGCGACAACTGCGGTGGTTGCAGCGGTCTGTCGACCATCAGTCTCGATGGTGGCAGGGGGCGATAGCGTCTTCCAGAGCGGCGAGGCAGCGCCCAGCACCACGGCAACGACCGCGACGAAAGCCCATTGCTTGCGGTGACCGGGACTATCGACCGGTGCTGGCCGCCATCGCGTTGACCGGCTCAACATCTTCGCATCGTGAAAACGGCCGGCCGCCTTATTGTAAGCCGCAAGATTGGCGGGGTTGGCGGCGAGCCAAGTGTCCAGGTCCTTTTGATATCGCGCGGCATCGGGCCGCTGCATTTTTGCCAGCCACATGGCCGCAACGGTGCGCGGGTCCAGGTCAGGGGCGGGATCAGCGGGCATGTTGGTCATGGTCGTCCAGATAGCGGTCGATATGGGCTATGGCGCGCATCATATGATATTCCACTGCGCCCATGCTCAACGCGACTTTCGCCTGAATTTCCTTGTAGGTCATGCCGTCGCGCCTGCTCATCAGGAAAATCTCACGTGTTTTTGGCGCTAGACCGGCAACGGCCCCTTCGTAAAGGACAAGAAGGTCACCGGCTTCAATCTCCATTTCTTGTAGTGGCGGATGGGCGCAGTCGATGCCCTCTTCAAGCGCGACCATCTCCCGCTCGAAGGCTCGGCGCGGTCCACGGGCGCGGCCAAAGATGAGGTTTCGGGCAACGCGTTGCAGATAGGCGGCGGGATTGACCAGATTCCCAATGCGCGGGACGCGCGCGATCTGAACAAAGCTCTCCTGGACAAGATCACTGGCCGCTTCGGCATCGCCGGTCTTTCGCCGGAAATAGGAAAGCAGGCGTGAAGACTCTTGCCGAAAGAGCGTGTCGAGCAGAGCGCTGTCCGCGCTGGTCACGGTCAGCACAGGCCTGTCCTTTGGCCCGGCGCTCATGGCAATGGCTCGCAGTTCGTCCGCCCAGACGGGCAGTAATGGTAAGGCATGGAAAGCGTCCACGCGGCATGCTGAATATCCGGAAAACCGGTTAGCCAGATCAGCGATGGTCGCCGTCGTCCAGCGCGGTGTGCGCCTTATCCCGAAACGGCCACCCGTCCGGACAGGACAGGTGTGCATGATGCTGGCAGGGAAATCCTACACACGGTAGCCAGATCGATCCCGTAGTGCGCGGCGATCATGCCAACTTGGCAAAGGGCATGCAAGGGCGGGTCAGCCCGCCTTGCGGACCTCGCCCTCAAGGAAGGCCAAGCGTTCCGAACACACCATATGTACGACGCGACCCAACTCCTCAATCTGCTCCGCCAGCCAGTTCAACTGATCGAGAGAGACGCGATAGTGTTTGGAGTAACGCGCCTTCACATAGGCATCTTTGAGCTTTTCGAAGGCTGCGCGGTCCTTTTTCGTGTCCCCCGGCCAGACGTGGACGAGACGGCGGTCGATGCGTTCGGCCTGCGTACGTAGGAAACCCAGATTATGCACATGGGGGGTATAAAACGTGCAGACGAGCAGCACGCAATGGTACAGAAATTCGGAAGTTTGATGCATGTCGAACGCTGCCGGTTTCAAAAAACCCTTAGCCATCGAAAACTTTGAGACTTCAAATCGCTGCATGGCGATCGGAAACCACTCATCATAATATTCTTTGGCCATCTCCAGCGCTTGGCCCGGCGTTTTAGGCTTGGGCTGGTGGAGTTCGGTATCCTCTGCCTCATATAGCGCGATACCGTCCCGGGCGACGTCCATGAAGAAATAGCGTCCGTGGGCCAGACCGTCGTTCACCTCCTGAAGGGTGTGGACGATGAAGTTCACGGGTGTCCTCAAACCTTTAGTGACGGTCAGTTCGAGAATGAGGCGTTGATCCAGCTTGGACCAATAGGTGACGCGATCGGTCAGACGCTGATCGTTGACGATGATCAGGACGTCATAGTCGGATTGATATCCTTTGGCCGTATGCGGCTCATCCACCCATCCTCCGCGGGCATAGCTGCCGTACAGAATGACCTTCAAAATGCGGCCCTTCTTTTTCCAATCATGGCGGGCAAGCGCTAGCGCATCATTGAATTCCTCGAAGATGATCTGCTTTACCCGGTCGAGCTCGCGCTGCTTGTTGGCCGGTAGATGTTCGAGATCGGTTCGCATTTCGCCATCTTAACGTCAGAGGGGCACTGCTGCCCAGAGCAAAACGGATCAAATTGGGCCGATTGCCACTGGCGCAAATTGCGTCTGCTTGTCGGGCCGATGGTAGTGTGCGCCCCGCCGCTTCGCGGCAATAACTGGGACTTTCGAGACGGTCGGCTTTGGGAGCGTGGTAGCCTCGAACTTGACCGTGCGCGAGGGCGAGCCAACGTCCGCTCCCAAGGAAAGCGGCGTGCCCGACACGCTGTTCGACCAGTTTTTCGACACGATCACCGAGGATGAGGTGACGTTGCAGTCGCGGATCGACGATGAACCTTCATCGGCATCGCCAGCGACGGGGCGGTCAACCAGGCGCGGCGTTTGTTGAGCATCATGCAGGAAACCGAAGAGGGCGGGCGCGTCGCGGCCTGATCTGGCAGAACCGCTATCGTGATACGACGTGTATCTGTAACATAGCCGCTTGCCCCACCCGGTGCGCCATGCTGTAGCAGCCACATGAAGATGCGCGAACTGGAAGACCGGACCGGGGTCCATCGAGAGACGATCCGGGTCTATCTGCGCGAGGGGCTGATCCCTGAGCCTTCGCGGCCGCGCAAGACCGTTGCCGATTATGGCGATGAGCATGTACGGGCGATCGCGGCCGTGCGGCGGTTGCAGCGGGAGAACAGGCTGACCCTGGCGCAGATCCGTGCCATCATCGTAGGCGAAGGGACCGAAGGGCGGATCGAGGCCAGCGCGTTCGACCAGTTGGAGCAACTGGTCGCGCATCGCGTGGGCGTGGACGGGCCGCCGGTCACGATCGCGTCGCTGCTGGAACGCTATCCCGAAGCCGGACAGGATGCGCGCATCCTGCAACAGATTGGCATTCTTGACATCATCGACACCGACCAGGGCGAAGCGCTAAGCATCACGTCGGCGCAACTGGTGCGCATATGGGGCGACATGCGCAAGGCCGGGTTCGACCAGCGGCTGGACTATACGCCCGAAATACTGGGATTTTACACCGAGGCGGCGGATTTTGTCGGCCAGTGGGAAGCAGCGACTTTCATGGAGCGGGTCGAAGGGCATATCGAAGTGGATGAGGCGGCGAACATGGTGGAGCACGCCTTGCCGCTGATGCTCGATTTCTTCGGGTTAATGCGCCAGCGTGCTTTCTTTCGCCATGTCGAAGCGATCCGCGCGGGCAAAGGCGCGGATCGCCCGGGTGGTCCGGTTACGCCATCGTCAACACGGCCTTGACGCATCGACCGGCATGTTGGTCGGCTACCGCCTGATTGATCTGGTCGAGCGGATAGGTCTTCATCAGCTTCTCGAACGGGAACAGCCCCTTGGCATTGAGGGCGATGAGTTCGGGCAGGAATATCTGCGGATCTGCATTACCCTCCGTCACGCCGCACAGCGTAATGCCGAGCGAGAGCATTTGCAGGATGTTGACGCTGATAGCGGCGTCGAGTGCGCGGGGCACGCCGACCATGGCGAGGCGGCCGCGGACGGCAAGCACCGCTACTCCCGCTTCGATCGCGGGGACGGCGCCGGACGTGTCGAGGACGCAATGGACGCCTTCGGGCAGGATGTCGCGGAGCTGCGCCGCCGTGCGGCCCGCCGTCACGTCGATGACATGGGTTGCGCCAAGGTCGATCGCCATGGCGCGACGGCTTTCGAGCGGGTCAGCGACGATGATGGCGGATGCGCCCGATGCCTTGGCGGCCATCACGGCGCTAAGGCCGACAGGACCGCCGCCGCTGACCAGGATGGTTTCACCGGCTTGCAGCTTGAGCGCGTTCATCACGGCGCCCGCACCGGTCATGATGCCGCAGCCTAACGGCCCCAACAACTCCAGCGGGGCGTCGGGCGATACCTTCACCAGATTGCGCGCGGCGGCGATGGCGTGGGTGGCGAAGGAAGACTGGCCGAAGAAATGGCTGCTCACCCGTGTGTCGCCATCATGCAGGCAAACGGAGCCATCGGAGCGACAGCCGCCGAAATTGAGCGCGGCAAAGTCGCGGCAATAGGCCGGTTCGCCCGCCAAGCAATGGGGGCAGGCGCGACAGGCGGCGAAGCCCAGCACCACCGCGTCGCCGGGCGCAACCGTGGTGACGTCTGCGCCGACCGCCTCGACATAGCCTGCGCCCTCATGGCCCAGCACGGCGGGGAGGGGCGTGGGCAGCAACTGGTCCCGCACGACGATGTCGGTATGGCACAGGCCCGTCGCAACGATGCGGACCAGCACTTCGTCGGCGCGCATATCGGACAGGGTCAGCGGCTCGACGGTGAAGCCCCCGCCGGCGGTGCGGGCGACGGCTGCGATTATGTCCATGGTCATCCTCCTATTCAATCTTTGTAGCGGCCATTCAAAATTTGGAAGTCAGTTGCCGAATCGGGCGCTTGAATGCACCGAAATGCTGCGTTTCCTGCCATCCAACACTTCAATGGTCCGACCTGCTTTTTACGATTGACGACTCCGCTTGTCCAGAGTTACGTAATGGACATACGCACTACGCAAAGCATCAAGGCGGCGTAGCAGGAGAGGGTAGTTTCATGGCGACTTCGCTGGATGCTGACGTGCGTCCCATCATTCCCGACGATATTGCGCGGATCGTTCTTTCGCCCAAATCCTATACCGACGACGCGGTCATTTACGGCGCGTTCGAGTGGCTGCGGGCGAACATGCCACTGGGCATTGCGCAGGTGCCGGGGTTCGATCCGTTATGGATCGTCACCAAACATGCCGACATCAGGGAAGTGGAGCGCAACGCCAAGCTGTTCCACAATGCCGACCATAACCCGGTGCTGAACGATCAGGCATCGGACGCCTTCACCCGCGAGATCAACAACGGGTCGATCCGCATCATATCCTCGCTTACCTATATGGATCCGCCAGAGCATGCGTCTTACCGCACGCTGACGTCCAACTGGTTCCTGCCGGGCAAGATCAGCAAGCTGGAAGAACAGATCCGCGTGCTGGCGCGCAAGTCGGTGGACCATTTGCTGAGCTTTGACGGCGAATGCGATTTCGTGCGCGATTTCGCACTCCATTATCCGCTGCGCGTCATCATGACGCTGTTCGGGGTGCCGCCCGAGGATGAGCCACGGATGCTCAAGCTGACGCAGGAGTTTTTCGGCGGGCATGATCCCGAGGAGCAGCGGCCCGAGATGGTGGCCGATCCGGTCGCGGCGGCTAGGATGTGGGCGGCGTCGCTGGAGGATTTCTACGAATATTTCGACAAGCTGAGCGCACAGCGGCGGGCCGATCCGACCGACGATCTGCTATCGATGATCGCCAATTCGCACGTCGGCGGTGCGCCGATTCCGCGCAACGAGGCCAATGGCTATTTCGTTGCGATCGCCACGGCGGGGCATGACACGACGTCGTCCTCCACCGCCGGGGGCCTGCACGGGATGATGCTGTACCCGGAAAATTGGGGGAAGGTGAAGGCGGATCCGTCGCTGATCCCCGGACTTGTGGACGAAGCGATCCGCTGGACCAGCCCGGTCAAGCATTTCATGCGCAATGCGACCGCCGACACCGTGGTGCGGGGCATGGACATCCGCGCGATGGAGCGACTGATGATCTGTTACCCGTCGGGCAATCGCGATGCGGAGGTGTTCGCCGACGCCGATCGTTTCGACATCACACGGTCGCCCAATCCGCACATCGCCTTTGGCTTTGGTCCGCATATGTGCCTGGGCCAGCATCTCGCCAAGCTGGAGATGCGCATCCTGTTCGAGGAGTTGCTGCCGCATCTGGAATCGGTAGAGCTGGCGGGCGATCCCCGCATGGTCGAGACCAATTTCGTCGGCGGGTACAAGACGCTGCCGATCCGTTTTCGAAAAGCCTGATACGCGAAGATTGCACGGCCGGGACACCGATCAGGCGGGACCGGCAATAGAAGCCCGAGGGTAAGAAATCCCGGCGATAATGGGAGGAAGTCTGAAATGAAGAAGATCATTATGCTCGTCGCGGGCGTATCGGCAGTAGCGCTCCATGCACAGGCCTTTGCGCAGGCGAACACTGCGCCGCAGGCCGATACCGCGCCACAGGCGTCAGCGCCCGCTGGCCTTGGCGACATCATCGTCACCGCGCAGAAGCGGGATCAGGCGATCAACGATGTGCCCTTGTCGATAACGGCGGCGTCGGGCGAGAAGCTGGCGAACCAGGGCGTGACCAATGTCGCCGATCTGGTGAAGATCGTGCCAGGGTTCAACTATACCGAAAGCGCCTTTTCCACGCCGGTCTATACGCTGCGCGGCATCGGATTTTACGACACCAGCCTTGCCGCCAAATCCACGGTCAGCATCTATCAGGATCAGGTGCCGATCCCCTTTTCGATCATGACCCGCGGGGCGACGCTCGACCTGGAACGGGTCGAAGTGTTGAAGGGGCCGCAGGGCACACTATTCGGATCGAACGCTACGGGCGGGGCGATCAACTATATCGCGGCCAAGCCAACATCGACGTTCAAGGCGGGTCTGGACGCCGGCGTCGACAGCTTCGGTCAGGTGACGGGCGGCGGCTTCCTGAGCGGGCCGATCAGCGACACGCTGAGCGCGCGCGTCGCGGTGCGGACCGAACAGGGCGGGGCGTGGCAGCGCAGCTATACGCGCGACGAGAAACTGGGCGATCGCAATTTCACGACCGGTCGCCTGCTCATAGATTTCAAGCCGTCGGACAGTGCGCGGTTCGAACTGAACCTCAATGGCTTCATTGACAAGAGCGACGGGCAGGCCGCGCAATTGATCGGCATCGTGCCACTGGGTAATCCAGCGCGGCTGGGGCCGCTCGCCACCTATCCTATCGCACCGCGTAACAATCGCGATGCCGACTGGACGCCCGGGTTGAGGCCGGGCCGGGACGACTGGTTCTATCAGGCGTCGTTCCGGGGCGACATCGATGTGAGCGACGACATCACGCTGACGTCGATCAGCAGCTATTCGCGCTATCATAACGATCAGGATATCGACCCGGACGGCGTGGCGTTGCGCAACTATTTCTACAACACCACCGGCAAGATCACCGCGCTGTCGCAGGAATTGCGGTTGCAGGGACGCACCGGCGGCCTGACTTATATTCTGGGCGCCAATTATTCGAAGGAAAAGACATACCAGCAGGATGACGCTGGCCCCTATAATGATTCCACGTCGGCTTATCAGTTGGTGGACGCTGGTGTGGGCGTGCCTTTCTTCGTCTACAGCCAGTATGCGCGGCAGAAGTTCGTAAACAAGGCGATTTTCGCCAATCTGGACTATGATATCGGCGACACCATCACCCTGCACGGCGGGGTGCGCTATACGAAGACCAATATTGATTTCGCCGGTTGCACCGCCGATCGCGGCTTTGCGCTGGGGCAGGGCATCGAGAATCTGGTGAACTTCATTCGGGGCGGCGCTGGCCTTTCGCCGATTTCCATCGCGCCGGGCGCCTGCGTGACGATCGATGCATCGACCCTGACCGTGGGAGAAGTGCAGCGCTCGCTCAATGAGGATAATGTGTCCTGGCGCGCGGGCATCGATTTCAAGCCGAACAAGGACGTGCTGGTCTATGCGTCGGTTAGCCGGGGCTTCAAATCGGGCAGTTTCCCCCTGCTGTCGGCGAGCGATGCCAATCAGTTCAATCCTGTCAGCCAGGAGTCGGTTACGGCCTATGAAGTCGGCGCAAAACTGACGCTGCTGGAGAATACCGCCCAGATCAATGGCGCGCTATTCTACTATGACTATAGCGATAAGCAGTTGAAGGGCCGCGTCATTGCCAATCCCGACATTTTCGGGCCGCTCGAAGCGTTGGTGAATGTGCCCAAGAGCAGTGTGCAGGGTGGCGAAATCCAGCTCGACCTGGCGCCGACCGATGGCCTGCGCGTCAGCATCGGCGCGACCTATCTCAAGACGAAGATCAAGGGCAGCTTCGTCAATTATGACAGCTATGGCAGTCAGCTCGATTTCGGCGGGTCGGCCTTTCCCTATACGCCGAAGTTCCAGATCGTGACCGACGCGCAATATGACTGGGCAATCGGCGACGATGTCAATGCGTTCATCGGCGCGAATATGAGCTTCCAGAGCGATACCAAGGCGGTGCTGGGCGATGCGCGCGCCACGCCATCAGCCGCGTTGACGGCGCAGGGCGGCCTTACCATTGCCGACTATACGCTGATCGATCTGCGCGCGGGCCTCGATTTCGACGACAAGCGCTACAAGATCAGCGCCTTTGTGCGGAATTTGGGCAACACCTATTATTGGAACAACGCCACGCGCATCACCGACACGACCGTCCGCTTCGCCGGGCGTCCGCGCACTTTCGGCGTCAACCTGTCCGTCCGTTACTAAATAACAGCTCCCCCTGGGCCGCGCCCTGAAAGGCGGGCGCGGCTCTTTTTTCCTTGTTGGAGACTGCCCATGAATGCGCCCGCTTCCATTGCCTCCCCCCTGCACGGCGAAGCGGGGTTTGAAGTGCGCCTGCCGCCCCAGAAAATGTTGATCGGCGGGGCGTGGGAAGCGGCGGGAGACGGGCGCACGATCGACGTGGAAGACCCCGCAACGGGCAAGGCTTTTGCGACCGTACCGGCGGGCGGCGCCGATGATGTGGACCGGGCTGTGAGGCGCGCGCGCGCGGCGTTTGAATCGGCGAGCTGGTCGCGGATGCGGCCGCTGGATCGCGGCAAGATCATCGAGGCGATTGCCCGCAAGATCGAGGATCATGCGCAGGAACTGGCGCTGCTGGAAAGCTATGACAATGGCAAGGCGGTGCATCATGCGCTGGCGGTCGATGTGCCCGCTGCCGTCGATATCTTCCGCTATATGGCCGGTTGGGCATCAAAGATTTATGGGCAGGTGAACCCGATTTCGGGCGATGGGCAGCAATATCACAGCTATTCGGTGCGCGAACCGATCGGGGTGGTAGGCCAGATCGTGCCGTGGAATTATCCGCTGGCGATGGCGGCGTGGAAAATCGCGTCGGCGCTGGCGGCGGGGTGCACCATAGTGCTGAAGCCCTCCGAAGTGACGCCGCTTACCGCACTGCGGCTTGCCGAACTGGCGCTGGAAGCAGGGTTGCCCGAAGGGGTGCTGAACATCGTGACCGGTTATGGCCATGAGGCGGGGCAGGCGCTGGTCGAGCATCCGGGGATCGACAAGATCGCCTTCACCGGATCGACCCGCGTGGGCAAGGAAATCGTGCGGACGGCGGCGAAGGACTTGAAGCGGGTGACGCTGGAACTGGGCGGCAAGTCGCCGTCGCTGATCTTTGCCGATGCCGACCTGGACAAGGCCAGCGTGGGCGCTGCGCTCGCCATTTTCTTCAATTCCGGGCAGGTGTGCCTTGCTGCATCGCGCCTCTATGTCGAACGGTCGGTGTTCGATCAGGTCGTGGATGGCGTGGCGCAGGCGGCGAAGCAGTTCAAACTGGGGAACGGGCGCGATCCCGATACGATGTTGGGGCCGCTGGTGTCGCGTGTCCAACAGCAGCGGGTGCTGGACTATATCGAGCAGGGTCGGGCGAGCGGGGCGGAGATCGTTACCGGCGGCGGAAGCGGAGGCAGTGACGGCTATTTCGTAGAGCCGACTATCTTTGCCAATCCCGGCGCCGACGCCAGCATCGTGCGCGAGGAGATTTTTGGCCCCGTGCTGGTCGCGACGCCTTTCGATGATGTGGAAGAAGTCGTGAAGGTCGCCAACGACACGCGCTACGGGCTGGCGGCGAATATCTGGACCCGCGACCTGTCACGCGCGCATCTGACGGCGCGGAAGTTGCAGGCGGGAACGGTCTGGATCAACACCCATGGCATGAACGATCCGTCCGCGCCCTTTGGCGGGGTCAAGGAATCCGGCTGGGGTCGTGAGGTCGGCGAAGAAGGGGTGCTGCACTATACCGAGACCAAGACCGTGACGGCATTGCTTGACTGAAGCACATGTGTGGCCCCGCGTGACCGCGCCGATAAGTATCTGGGGCTTTCAGCAGCGGCCGTTGCTGCCATCGGAGCGACAGCGGTTACACGGTAACGCAGCCCCAAGTGGAGCGATCCCCGTCGACATTGCTCCAATATCGCTGCCATCCACTGTCGCTCGAGGATCGAATGAATTGCGTTTTGTGAGAGCCAAATCTGTAGAGTTAGCGGTGGCGCATGGTCGCTTCGTTCGATCTCAGCGCTCGGACCCTTCGGCGATTAAAATTTGGCCCACAGCCTCGAGAGTAGCATGTCGTGCGCCCGTTTTGACCAGTTCGAAACGTTGCAGATAAGCTGTGTGGGCTACTTCTGTGTGAGCGAACGTCTGAGTGAACTTGCCAATTACGGTTTAGCGCCGGCGTAGGCAGATCACCAAGGGCTCAGCGCCAACGATGTTACGGATGAATGTGTAGCGGACAAGAAGAGCTATCAATGCTTCGACCTGTCCGGATCAGGTAAACACTTTAGTCTCACAACCGGCTACTGAATTCCAATTTTCGATAGGTGGTGACCGGTGACGATAGCTTTTGACCCCCAGATTGTTTCCTGGCTCGCCGATCTGGCGGCATCAGGCCCCGAGCAAACGCCGCCGCCCGCAGGTGACGTCCACGCGCTACGGTCTTTCACCGACGCGACGATGGAGGCGATGTTTAGGCAGCTGCCAGTGGCTCCCAATGTCGAAATGACGCTTTACGCCGCCCCTTGTCCCGATGGGGACGTGGCGCTGCGCTGGTACTCGAGAACTGATACACAAGGCGGGGCTGCCGTTATTTATGTCCATGGTGGCGGGATGGTCTGTGGTAGTGCGGAAATCTACGATCGTCTAGTTCGGCACTATGTGGAGCTTACCGGCGTTTCCTTCCTGTCTGTGGATTATCGGCTGGCGCCGGAATATCGGTCTGCCGGGTTAGCCAAAGATGCTTTCGTTGCATTGCAGTGGTTGCATCGTGAAAGCTCAGTGCTGAACGTCAATCCGCGACGGATCGCCATCATGGGAGACAGCGGCGGCGGCGGCATCGCGGCCGCGACCGCCATCATGGCCCGAGATCGCGCGATACCTCTGTCACGCCAGATACTCGTCTATCCCATGCTGGACGACCGGAACGTCGAAGCCGATCCGCTGCTCGCGCCCACTGCCACGTGGACATACGAAGCGAACTCAACGGCTTGGGAAGCCGTTCTGGGTGTAGACCTTGGGCAGGACGCCGTTTCACCGTACATCGCACCTGCCCGACTTGCCGATTTCACTGGCCTTGCGGCTGCATATATCGAAGTCGGCGAGCTCGACATTTTCCGCGACGAGTGCCTGAGCTATGCTCAAAGACTGGTTGGCGCAGGAATCTCATGCGAATTGCATATGCACCCCGGAGCGCCCCATGCGTACGATATTATAGGACCGAACCTGAACGTCTCGCACCAAGCCATGGCGGATCGTGTAAGGGTCATACACAAACTATGACGTGGTTCGCGACTGCCCGATCCAGCGATGGGCTTGTCATTGCGCCTGGAACTTCGAAGCGGGCGGTGCAGTTGAAGTTCGTTCTTGTCCTTCGTTAAGTATCAGATGGCGCTCGCATGAGAATTATGAACCGCCACGCGGGCCGCAGTCGCTGAACCAGCCCCGATCGGCAATTGCGGGTCACTTGGCTCCCGACCGGCGGGAGCGGGCTGACTGCAGCACAGAGCGGATGTAGACAAACGCGCAAACACTGGAGTTACAGCTATGGCAACATCGACGTCAGCCGAACCGATCACCGCAAAAGCCGTGACCTACACGACGTGGGGCGGCCCGGAGGTGATCGTGATCGCAGACCGCGTGGTGCGACCACCCGCTCCCGGCGAAATTCGGATGGCGGTCAAGGCGGCAGCGCTCAATCCGACCGACGTTCTGCTGCGCGACCCGGGATATAGAGACGCGGCACTCCCAATGACGCCCGGCATGGACGCGGCGGGAATCGTCGAAGCCGTTGGCGCGGGGGTTGACCGATTCACCGTCGGCGACGAGGTCATGGCAGCTGTCATGCCGATGCGCGTAGAGGGCGGCGCACAGGCGGCGTCGATCGTGATCCCGGCTGAGTCCGCCGTCCTAAAGCCGACCAATCTGACGCTCGCCGAGGCGGCCACGCTGCCCATGAACGGCCTAACGGCGCTCTACGCGCTCGATCATGCCGGGCTTGCTCCAGGCCAGACACTGGCGATCACTGGTGGGGCCGGATGGCTGGCAAGCCTCGCCATTCCGCTAGCGAAGCGGGCAGGCCTGCGCGTCGTAGCAGACGCGAAGCGTGACGAAATGGATACCGTTCGCGACTATGGCGCCAACATTGTCATCGAGCGCGGGCCCGACTTCGCCGGAGCCGTGCGCGCCATGGTGTCGGAGGGCGTTGACGCGCTGCTCGACACAGCGGTGCTGGAGGAGGGAACCTTCGGCGCGATCAAGGACGGCGGTGTCTATATACCCGTGCGAGGATGGGACGATCGATCTGCGGGGCGCGGCATCAAGATCAGACCCGTGCTCGTCTATGAAGTGCTGGAGCGAACCGACTGGCTGGAAATGATCCGCGATCTGGCGGAGGCGGGCACGCTCATCGCGCGGATCGCCGGCGAATATGCTCCCGAGCAAATCGCGCAAGCGCAGCGCGCTTTGATGGCGGGCGGCGTTCGTGGCCGCCCGGTGATCGTCTTTTAGGAGGAAGCACACGGATGCATCTTGGTGACGAGACGATCCCACAGAGCGGAATCACCGAAATTTGTTGTCTTCGGCTCATGCTCTGAACGCCATGCTATCTGATCGTCTGATATTGCCTTGGAACGGCGGCTCCTTTCTAGAGCCGCCGTTGGTGTCGAAACTTCCGAATGTCCAGGTTGGTCCGCGACCTGCCGGTTAGCGGACAGTCCGGACCTTGGATTGAGAAATTGGACGCTGAATGGCGACAAAGGGTCGGTTTCGCCGAGTGGCAACGCCTTGGTCTGGGACTTTGCGGGCGTTCGTCACCTATGGGTCGAACGACAGATTTCTAGCCGATAGCCGACAACGCGTTCGAACTCCCATTGATCAATGACGCCATCGACTGGACCGCTTTCTGCCAGCCCGGCGAAAAAGCAATAGTTCCATCGATCCGTCAGCGTTTAAGTTATTTGGTATCGCATCACAGCGGATCCGTCGCTCTCCACCGATGGCATGGTTAAACCAAGGCCTTGATCCATAATTTTTTCATAGCAACCACCAAAATGCTAAGATCAAAGGCAATTCGGGCCATCTGCCCGCTCATCCCGCACCATTCTCTCGACAAGGCGGTTGAAGAGCGTGATGCCCCGATCATGTGCCGTTGGCATGATCGCGTCACTCGGGCTCTCGGCGATAACGCGGTTCTGGGCTTCGATCATTATTTTGTCTTCGCCAAAAGCCATCCCAGCGAGCTGCATCATGCCATCGCGTGTAGCTTCATCGCCGTGCCCGCAATGCGGACCCCAGCTGAAGAAATAGCGGGCGGTGCCATCGGTCAGCGGAGTGACAGCCTGGCTGGTAAAATTGCGCCCGCTGATAGCCTCATCGAAGTCGGGAGAGCCAAAATCAAGCGCCGCAGCTGTTCCGGCTGAAAAGCTGGCAGCCTCCATGAGTAGCACGCCCGGCAGCAGGAATTCATAGGTCATGAAGTTGTCGAACCGCTCGACAGAATCGTGGTTCCGAACATCGGGCGCGTTCTCAGTCCAGCGTGAGACGCGCACGCCGCGTTCAATCGGGGTAATGTTGGGCAGGCGTTCGGCGAAGGAAGGCCCTGCTTGAAAGCTGGCGGCATGGACGTATGTCAGGTGGCTGAAATCAAGCAGGTTGTCGCAAATCAGCCGGGCCTCCGCTGCATAGTCGAGATTTCCGTGTCCCAGTATGAAGCGGCCGTCGTCATAGCCCACAGCTGGGGGAATCAGGCTTTCGTCGGCCTGTGCCGGATCGCCCATCCACACCCAAACCCAGCTGTGCCGGACAGCCACGGGGTAGGCCCGGACCCGCGCTTGCCGCGGCACCTTTTCCTGCCCCGGGATCTCTAGCACGTTGCCATCGGACCCAAAGAGTAGACCATGGTACATACAGCGCAGGTTCGCGCCTTCGCAGTGTCCGAGCGACAAGGGCGCAAGGCGGTGCACGCAGCGGTCTTCCAGCGCATGAACGGCGCCATCACCATCGCGCCACAGCACGATCCGATCCCCTAGGATCCGTAGCGCCATTGGCTCAGCCTCGGCGAGCTCCATATTCCAGGCGGCAACGTACCAGCAGTTGCGAACATAGATCATTGGCATTTTCTCCGCATCGTCCTCACGCATCCGCGCCTTCGGCGTCCATCATTTTCAGCAGGGCACGTCTGCTCAAAACGGCGGTGCCATCACTCTTCAGCATCAGCTCGGGCGGGAGCTCATCCATCGCGCGGATGGTCTTTTCGATTTCGACCGTTGCAAACATGTCTTCTGCCAGCACTGGTCTGATGTACTCGATCATCTCGTCGACCCCTTCGTGGTCGATTGATCGCCCGGCCAAGGTTGGCCACGTTCAGGGCGGCAACGCTAAAGGCGTCCAGATCGAGGATGTTGGTCTGGTTGGACGCTTCGAACAATTGCGCAGGCATCGCGGTGATTGCCTGCCGTTTATCCTGCAGGCGTTGTTCGAGAAATTGCGCCGTGACGATAAACTCTTTGGCAGTCAGTGGCATTGTGTTCGCACGCGCTTTTCCATCAGCAGGGCTAGCCGCCGTAGGAACAAGCGCCAAGAGCGCCAGCAGCGAGCCAGTCGCCAGCCATGAAATGCACTCTTTCATTCAGGCTATCCCGTTGCAGCGCCTCTTGTCGAACGCCGTTAGACAAACACTGTTAGACATTGACGGAAGGACGGTCAATAGAGCTGGTATGAATAATGCGACCGATCCCAGACTGACTGTTGTACAGATCGTGGATCAGGCACTGGAGCTCCTTCGCGAGGAAGGCATGGACAAGCTGAGCATGCGCCGACTGGCCGCGCGCGTAGGGGTTCGTGCGCCGACTCTGTACTACTACCTGCCAGACAAGGCGGCCCTAATGGCGGCGATGATGGAGCGGCTGTTCGAGCGCTGCCTCGAACTCGCTCCTCCTACCACCGACTGGCAGACTTGGATGCGAGGTTTCGGGCGCGCCATCTGGAAGGTGCAGGACTCCTACCCGTTCACTGGGGAGCTGATCACTGCGAGCCTACTCGATGAAGACTACTTCGCGCGCACCACGCTGCGATTGCAGGAAATTCTAAGGGATTTTGAACCGCGGGTCGAAAGGCTCATGGACCTCCAGTCTGCGGTGCAATCATTAATGACCGGGTGGTCCACTTTTGCCCACGCCCGATATGCGGGCCAGCTCGGCCGAATACTTGACGTGGAACGGCTAGCTTTTGAAAGCCTCGATGCCTTGATCAGAGGCTGGCGACCAAGCTGAACTAATAGGCCGGGTTCCGGAACTCCATCGATTCAGGCTGCACGTCGTTCGATCACACCATAGTCGTCTTGGATGAAATACTCACACAGGCGACCGCGCTCAATCACCGCGCGTCGTATGAACTTAGTCCCAATTGCGGCCCAGAGCTGCACGTCATCGGCGGAAGCGGGGAAAACGGGGTGCCAGCACCCGATGCCCTCCATGAGGTCCAGCGATTCTTCCTCGGGTCTGCCCGATGCGGCGAGGAAGTGCTCCAAGGCGTCGATCGCGGGAAAGGACGCCTGCTCGTCGGCGTAGGCGACAAGTCCCTTCGCGCGCCATGTCATAGACAGGCTGACGAACACTTTGACGCCGTCCCAGGGATATTCGGCCATCGCCCGCAAGACCGCATCCTCCGCACTGCAATCGATGATTAGGTTCCAGCCCTCGAGCCGCTCGCGATCGGCCACCTTGGTCGGCGGAAAGGCGATCGTGATATCCTCGACGTTCGCGTCAGGCATCGTCCGGTTGAGCGCCGCTGCCAGGGCCTTCGCCTTGCCGTGACCCAATTCACGCATGGAGAGCGCGTGGCGGCTGAGATTGCCGCTGATGCCGAGGGGAACGCGCCACGAGCTGACCGGCATTCTTCTGGAAGGTGACTTCTATCCGGTGCTGCGTGTTGCCGATGGGGGCGAGTGGCGACTGGAGATCACCAAGGCCTGGCGGCCGCTGCTGGGCAAGCGCGTCGCCATCATCGGCGTGCGTGACGGTTTTGACCTGATTGCGGTCGAACGGATCACCTTGGCATGACGCGCGATCAGATTTTGTGGGGGGCGGTGTCCATGCTGATGAAGCAGCATGGTGAGTACGCACCGCGCAAGGTAGCTGAACGGATCGGTTCTCTCGCGGTTGAGGGCGACATGGCTGGCGTGGCGCTATGGAAAGATATTGCATGCCGGATGGACATGATGATGCGCTCGCCTGTCCAATAGCCGGTCATCGCCCTAGCCATTACATTCGAGGCATGGCAGGCGGTGTTCGAAGCAAGCGTATATAGGTGGCGAGCCGCGCCTTTCGACGGGCATGAAACTGCCGGACGTGCTTGGCCAATGCTGATTCCGTCGCAGTTTCGACTGACGATTCCAACTCAGCCAATTCTTCGCTCGTTTTCCCAATCACGCATTCATCCAACTGGCGCATGGCGTGGAGCCGGTCATTGGCGCTTTCAACAGCGCGGGTGAACTCACTATTGCCCTGCCTCAAGGCGAGACGGAGAAAGAGACGCGCGGTCCGTTCGGGCACATCCGATGCATCATGCTCCAACGTCGTGACACTGCCGATAGATGATCGTGGCTTGCGCATGGCCAGCAGGGCAAGTGCGGCGTTCCAGTCGAGCAGGTCACGCAACACGCTCTCGTCGACTGACGGCACGTAGAAGCCCCCGCCTGCGATGGCTTCGACCAGTCCTTCCCCTGTCAGCCGGTTAAGAACGTCCCGGACAGGCGTGATGCTGACATGCATGTCGTCGGCAAGCCGAGCAGCCTCCAGACGCTGCCCAGGACGGAATCCGCCATCGATCAGGCGCTGCTTGAGCGTCTGGTAGCTGCGCTCGAGAATCTGCGCCGGACTCACCCGCCCTTGCCCGCGCCATTGTCTTCCAGCCAGGGCCTGTCGTTCCCTGGCACCTGTCGGCTAAGGTAATGATCGACCAGATCCATCTGGTCGGGCCGGAGTGCGTCGATAGCGGCAATATGCGCCGGCATCTCGTCCCTGAGCAGGATCGAGGGGCATTGCCCCTCATAATTGCCCAGATTGGGGCGATGCTGGGCATATCCCACCAATGCGGCCAGCGTTGGCGAGAAGGTTCGCGCAACCGGGGGCGGATAGGCAAGCCAGGGGTTCTCATAGGGCTTGAGCCAGCCCAGCGAATAGCCGGTGACGATCGCGCGCCTCACCTCGCTCGTGTTGTTTCCGCCCGCGCCGTGCAGCGTCGAACCCAGGAACAGGATAGCAGACCCTGGCAGACAGGTCGCCGCGATCGGCTCGTCATAATCCTGCCGGGCCATGCCGGTCGCACCATGGCTCGCGGGATAGAGTTGGGTCGCGCCATTGTCCGCCGTGAACGGGGTGATCGGCCACATGACATTAAGCAGATATTCATGCGCGCCTTTGGCGCCCTGCCACATGTCGTGATCGCGATGCGGCAACTGCGTCAGGGCGCCGGGATGAATCTCGATCGCCTGGGCGACATTGAGCTGGATCCGGTCACACGCAGAGCTCAATATTTCGTGCGCGATTCCGACGATGAGCGGATCTTCCACCAGCGGCGCGATATGACGGCTGCGGCGCAAGAGACCGCCAAAACGCTTGGTCCGCTCGCCATAGAAAGCGCCCTCGCAAAAAGGCGTCGCCTCGAAGATCGGCGACAAATCCCGCTCCAGCGCCTGGAGCGCGCAAGCGGGACGCAGGTCGGGGATGATGCAGAAGCCGTCACGCAGGAGGCGGCCAGTCCAATATTGCACCGCGGCCAGATGATCGATCGTTTCGAGCGGGTTCATGACAGCATGTCTCCCGCGCGTGCCGATGGTTCGACGTCGCTACCGATCAGAGCGAAACGGATCGGCTCGTACACGCCACTTGCGCGCAGCTTGTCGATGGTGGTGTGATCGATACGAATATGGAGGCCCACCAACAGGTCGCGGCCATTACGCACCGATGGTCCGAGCGCCTGGCAATCCCAGCCGAAACGGGCGATCTGATCGAACCAGGCCTGCTCGGCGACGCCGGTATAGTCGGTGATCCCATGTCGGATGGCGTGGTCGGCTAGCGTGCTGACCAACTGATTGCGCGCGCTGCGCCGCTCGGCCGATCGCTGATGCCGGTCAAGACAGAAGCGCGTGATTTCCCGGATGTTGGGCCCGGTCGGGACAATGCCGGCACAAAGATGCGGATAGAGATGCCCCAACATATGCTCGCGCTGCGTGCGCAGCAATCGCGCGGATGCGCGATGGACATGGTCGGGGCCAAGCAGGATCAGATACTCGGCATCCCGCGTATCGAACTGGTCCACCTCGAACCGGTCGGCGAGGACGGGCAGATCCCACCCCAGAAGGTCGATGAAGACCTCCTTGCGGGCAGCAAACATCGCACGCATAGCGGCGCTTTCGCGCGCGCCATGACCGTGATCGGTCATTTCCATCATGGCAGGCTCCTTGTGTAAGGTCCGGCAAGGACAGCAGAAGGGGCATGGCTCTCCCATACCAAGAAATGGGGGGACGGCTGGGCCTGCCGCTACGCCATAGCCCCCAAAAGCCCGATTTTGCTCGACGATGGCGCGCGAAATTGGCAACCGTTTCCGCCCAAGACACTGAGGAAAGGCTGCACTTATGAACTCTTCTGAACTTATCGACGCGGTGGCGAGCGCGACCGGCACCACCAAGGCCGAGGCCAAGAAGATCATCGACGCCACCTTCGGCGTGATTGGGGACGCCGTCGGCAAGGGCGAAGAAGTAGCCGTCAACGGGTTCGGGAAGTTCAAGCTCAAGCTCAACGCCGCGCGCGAGGGCAAGAATCCGCGTACCGGCGAGCCGCTGTCGATCCCGGCTTCCAAGGGGCTTGGCTTCTCCGCTGCCAAAGCAGTCAAAGATAAGCTGAACGGCTGATACAAGCGCCGACGGCCGCATCGGCCGTCGGCTCATGCCCTATGTTCGATCGAGTTCGTCACCGCCGAAGTCCTGCCCGATCTCGTCGATCAGGCGCGGTCCTGTTTCCATTCGGCTAGCCAGCGCCTCGACATAGCCGGTCCAACGGATATTGGCGTCCGCGAGCGCGGCGCGGCGCGCTTCCTGCGGCAATGCAGGGTTCTGTAGCATCCAAGCATGCACGAACAGGGCAAGCGCTTCACCGTTCAGAGCATTTTGCCATCCCTGCCGCTGTATCTCCCGATTCATACGATCGAGACGCCGTCCGATCGCCGCCTCGAGCCGATCGGACCCGTCGGCCGACAGGAAGGAAGCAAGCGCCGCCTCGACGACAAGCGCCTGGGGCTTGCGCTTGCGCCGCGCATAGTCCGCCATCTGCATCGAAATCTCGGGCGAGAGGCGGATGGTGTGCTTGACCTTGAGCCCGCTCATAGTTCCACTCCATCGTCAGGATCGAGCGCGGCCTGCCGCGCAGCCTGGCGCATCCGCTTCGTTGCCCGCGCGCGCGCTGCATCCTTGTCGTCATCCCTCTCGTGAAATTCGAACTCCTCTCGCGGGGACCGCTGCGGCGGCATGATCTCCTCCTGTTCGGGAAGATCGGGCTCCCGGCGGATACCGGCATTGGCAGTGTCCGACTGCGTTGGCCGATCATCATTACGACCATCGCTGGTTCCCCCTGTGCTGATGCCTTGCGTATCTGTTGCCTGCTGGTGTGGCGACGCAGGCATTGACGGAAGAGGCGTTGCCACCGGCGCCGCGACGGTGGCGCGATCGCTCCAGTCGTCGGACGGCGGCTTGCGTTCATCAAGCACTGTGGCCTCCGGTGGCGGCAGCAATCTCGCCGTAAAACGCTTGTCCTCGAAATAGCGGGCCTTGGTCGCGCGCAGCGGCGGCATCCCCGATAGCATCACGATTTCTTCGTTCGGCGGTAGCTGCATGACCTCGCCTGGAGTCAGCAGTGGCCGCGGCGTTTCGGTGCGCGAGACCATCAGATGCCCAAGCCATGGCGAGAGGCGATGGCCGGCATAATTTTTCATCGCTCGCATTTCGGTCGCCGTGCCCAGGCTGTCGGAAATACGCTTGGCGGTCCGCTCGTCATTGGTGGCGAAGGCGACGCGCACATGGCAATTGTCGAGGATCGCGTTGTTGGGGCCGTAGGCCTTCTCGATCTGATTGAGGCTCTGGGCGATCAGGAAGGCCTTGAGGCCATAGCCCGCCATGAAGGCGAGCGCGCTCTCGAAGAAATCGAGTCGCCCCAGCGCGGGAAATTCGTCAAGCATCAGCAGGACCCGGTGGCGCTTGGCGTCGGGCTTCAATTCCTCGGTCAATCGGCGGCCGATCTGGTTGAGGATAAGGCGGATGAGGGGTTTCGTCCGACTGATGTCGGAAGGCGGCACCACCAGATAGAGGCTCGTTGCGCGCGCGCCCTCGACCAGGTCGGCGATACGCCAGTCGCATTGCCGGGTGACATGGGCCACCACGGGGTCGCGATAGAGGCCCAGGAACGACATGGCGGTCGAGAGCACGCCGGACCGCTCATTCTCGCTCTTGTTCAGCAGTTCGCGCGCGGCGCTGGCGACGACCGGATGAACCCCAGCCTCGCCCAGATGCGGCGTCGTCATCATCGCGCGCAACGTGTTATCGATCGTGCGCCTGGGGTCGGACAGGAAGGCGGCGACCCCGGCCAGCGTCTTGTCGGGCTCGGCATAGAGGACGTGGAGGATCGCGCCGACCAGCAGCGCATGGCTGGTCTTCTCCCAATGGTTGCGGCGTTCGAGCGAGCCTTCGGGATCGACCAGCACGTCGGCGACATTCTGGACGTCACGCACCTCCCACTGCCCGCGCCGCACTTCGAGTAGCGGATTATAGGCGGCCGACGTACTGCTGGTCGGATCGAACAGCAGCACGCGGCCATGGCGTGCGCGAAAGCCCGATGATATCTGCCAATTCTCGCCCTTGATGTCGTGAATGACGCAGCTGCCCGGCCAGGTCAGCAATGTGGGCACGACAAGGCCGACGCCCTTGCCACTGCGGGTCGGCGCGAAACACAGGACATGCTCCGGGCCGTCATGTCGCAGATAGTCTGGACCAGACCTGCCGAGCACGACGCCCTCGTCGTTCAGCAACCCGGCTTGCCTGATATTGGCAAGCACAGCCCAGCGCGCAGAGCCATAGGTCTCAGCCGTGCGCGCTTCGCGTGCGCGCCAAACCGACATGCCGACCGCCACCGCGATCGCAGCGAACCCGCCCGATGCTGCAACATAGGCCCCGCGCTGGAAGATATGGGGCGCATAGGCGTCATAGCTGAACCACCACCAGAAGAAAGCGGGCGGCAGGTAGATGGGATGGTCGCCGATCATGAACCAGGGTGGCCCGAGTGCCGGTTGGTAGCCAAGACTTGCCGCCGTCCACTGGGTCGCACCCCAGATGGCGATCAGCACGACCAGGCCGACGAGCAGCAACTGGCCCCAGAGTATGCGTGCGCCCGACATTATCTTACCTCCTTGTCGTTGATGAAAGTCACAGGCCGAGCCCGCGACTGCGGCCCGGCAACCAGTCGATCCGTCCGCCTGAGCTCATCGTGCCCAGCACCTGACTGCCAAGCTGGCGGTCGAGCGCGGGGCGCCAGGGCACGAGCTGGAATCCGAGGCCGTCGTCGATCATCGCGAAGCGGCCCGACGCCAGGGTGACGCGCTCGCGATATTGGCCGCTCACCATCTCGCCGGGTGCAGAAGGCTGATGGGCAAGCCCGGTCGCCTGCGCGATCTGTGTGGCGGCATCCTGCAACTCGGACGTGCGAAGGCTGGCGACCATGCCCGAAGGCAGGATCACCCGTCCGCCGCGCCGGGTCGCCACGCCGAGTTCAACCAGCTTCTCGCGCCGGGCGTCTAGGGCATCGCGGACTTCTCGGCCAAAGCCATTGGCCATGGGCAGGGGTTGCTCCCCGACAAGTTGCCGATCGATCCAGGTCGCGCCGAGCGCATCGACCTGGGCGTGGAGCGGCATGTCGGAGCGCGTTGCGAGCGACATGCGGGCGCGCCCATCGCGGCCCGTCCAGCAGCGCAGCTCAACGATGCCGCCGATCGGCGTATCGCCGGTCAGTTCGAGATCCTCGAACCGCAGATGATGGGTGCGCCCGTCCACCCCCTCGACGATTGCAAAGGCCGTTCCGGTCAGTTCTTCGTCAAGGCCGCGGGCGGCGAGTCTGCCGATGACCGGATCTGTGGGCATGCCATCGTGCAGGGTGAAGGTCGCAAGGTCGGCGCGGCGTCCGCTTGTCTGCATCGCCCGGTGCATCGTCTTGATGATGTCGGTGCGCATGCCGAGTTCGCGCAGGCTATCCTCAAGGTCGGGTCGCAATGTCCACATCGCCGGCGCAATCGACTCGGCTAGGCCCATCCGTTCCAGCCTGTTCGCGCGTCCCAGCAGTAGCTGGCTGGCGGGAGCGCCATATCCCGCTCCCTGCCTCGGTTCGGAACCCGCGTGCCCAGGCCGCAGATCGACGATCCCCATATTGCGGGCGGCCAGATGATCCAGTCTTTGGTCGAGCGACGTCCAGCGCTCGGCATCGACCTCGCGGGCAAGCGTCCGGGCAATCTCCTGGTTGGTCCGCGGCCCCAGTTCCAACGTAGCCCGCGCCTCGGCACGGGCGCGCATGCCTTCGCTGATATAGTCGCGGTCGATGACGAGATCGTTGCCGTCGTCGGCGCGTCCGCGCAGCAGGATATGGACATGGGGATTGTCGGTGTTCCAGTGATCCACCCCGACCCAATCGAGCGCGGTGTCGAGATCGCGCGCCATGTCGGCCATGAGGTCGCGCGCGAAGCCGCGCAGCTCCTCCATGGCTGCCCCATCCTCGGGCGAGACGATGAAGCGGAAATGGTGACGATCGTCCTCGCAGCGCCGCGCGAAATCCCCCGCTTCTTCCCCGTCGGTACGCTGGTCGAACAGCCGGGCATCCTGTCCGTCGCGTGTGACGCCGTCGCGGGCGAGATAGGCGATATGCCGGGCGAGCGGCGCGGCGCGGAAGCGGGTGCCCTTGTGGCGCACAATCCGCGCCTTGATGACGACCCTGCGCCTGTCGGCACGGAAGCGAGCGGATGCTGCCGCAAGCCTGCCCCGACCGATCGTGCCGGTGCCGCCCGAGCGGCGGGCTCTTGGCAATCGCATATGCCCGGCCTTGGCGGCCGCACGCCGGACCTGGGTGGCCAGCGATACGACGCGTCGCCCCTGTCCGGCACCGCGATCGCGTGCCCGGCCGGGCCGGACGTCGAAACTCTGCTCGTCCCGGTTCATTATGCTGAATTCCCGCCCGAAATGACCGTTGCCAGCCCCAGATGCGTTGAAAACAGGGGAGAAATCGCTCCGAGCGCCGTCGCTGCAATTGCGGTGCCGCCGCTGAAAAAGCCCCAAAACCAACCACATGAGCCCAGACCGACGGCGGGCCTTTTATCTCGCCATCCCCAAAAGCCCTTCATGGCTTCCCTCCAGACAGGAGGATGAAAAGGCCGTTCGCGCCGTCTTTCGCCGCGGACCGGTCGGGTCCATCGTCCGGGTCGGACGGCGAGCGCTCCTGGGTGGAGCTTCCGCCTGCCTTGCCGGGAAAGAGCGCGGCCTGCTTCCAGGACAGGGGTGGCGCGCCGACGGCGGTCGTCGTCTGGGCGGGCACCGAAGCGCCGATGGCGGGCGACAGGATGCGCATATAGGCCTGCGTCTCGGCGGGCAGCGGTCTGCCGCTGCGCATATATTCTTCATACCGCCCCGGCCCGGCATTATAGGCCGCGAGCATGCCCGTCAGCCCGTAGCGATCGTACATCTCGCGCAGATAGGCAGCGCCTGCCTGGATGTTGTCGTGCGGGGCGAAGGGGTCGCGACCAAGGCCGTGGCGGACGCGCAGATCGGTCCAGGTCGCCGGCATGATCTGCATCAAGCCGATGGCCCCGGCGCGCGATACGGCAAGCGCATTGCCCCGGCTCTCCTGCCGCATCACGGCCCAGATCCAGCGTTCGGGGATGGCAAAACGCCGCGCGGCCTGCGCGACATGATCGGCATAGGGATGCGCCTGCGTCTGCACGGTTCCCTGCGCTACGGCGACCGTGAAAAGACATAGCGGCTGCAGCGTCGCTGCCAGTGTCACGGCCAGCAGACGGCATGCGGACGGGCGCATCATCGGCTACCCCCTTGCCAATGAAGGTCGCCTTGCGGTGTCGCGCGGGTCAGCACCGGGCGGACGACGCCGATCATGCCGCCGGTCGACACTGGCCCGAAATAGCGGCCGTCGAGACTGTCGGCCGCTTCGTTGAGAAGAAACATTTCTTCGGCGCGCAGCGTCCTGCAGCCCGTCCACACCGGCAATGGTCGACCGGCCCGGTCGTGCGTCCTGGCGACGGCGGCTGCCCGGCCGTCGATCGTGACGCGATTGCCCGTTCGACAGACGGACTGACCGGCCGTCGCCGCGATGCGCTTGATCAGCGGCACGCCAAGCGGGAGATAATGGCGACGCGCAAGCCATAGGGCGAGTGGCCTGTTCGGTTCGATCAGGGCAAGCGCGCCGCTGGATGCGGGTTGGCCCGGCGACACGCGGTAAAGCCCCACCGGAGCGCTCGCACTCACGTTCCACACGAGGCGCGGCGCCGGGTTGAAAAAGGCAAGGGCGGCAGCAAGCTGCCCGGCGACCGCGGTCGCCAGAAAGTAACCGAAGCGCGTCATTTCTGGCACTCCCGTCGCAGTTCGAACGCACGATGCCGGGCAAGGCCGTAGGCACGCGGCGCCATGCCCACCACGATGCGGCTATGCACATGGCGCCAGTGATCCGGCGCTGCGGCACCCGGATCGATGCCGGCTGCCTCCACGCTGTCGATCGCGCCGATCACCTGCTCGACCTTCGGCCAGCCCTCGATACTGAGCAGGATTTCGCCGCCCGGCATCACGAACGGCAGGGTCGTGAACGGTTCGCCCGGTCGCACGGTGCGGACGATATCGATGCGGGACTTCACCGTGCCATGTTCGTTGGCCGCCCAGCGGACGAGCGCGAAGAGCATGTCGGGTCGGAAACTCACGACGCGCGTTCGGCGGCTGAGCACCTGTTCGCCGACATAGGCGCCGAAGCGCAGCCAATGTTCGAGCCGCTGCTCGATCCAGACAAGTTCGACACGGGTCTGGCCGTCCGCCCCATGGCTGGCGCGGTGCAGGCCGGGAGGGCGGCGAGCGGTCATGATGCCTCCTTCGCATCGTCGGGAAAATGCTGGTCGATCAGCGCGCGCATGAGATCGGCCACGGTCGTGCCGCGCGTGACGGCGGCAAGCTTGAGCCGTCGCCGAACGGCGGGCGTCACGTCGATGGTGAGGCGGGCGCTGAACGCCTCGCCCTGTTGCGGTGCCGCTGTCGGCGTGCGGATCCAACGCTCGGCGGCACCGGGCCGGGTCGCGAAGTTGACGTTGGCTGGCGGCTTTTTCATCGGCGTAACTTCACGATCTCGGATGCCAGGCGCGCGATCTCGCGCGCGGCCGTTCCGTCCGGGTCCGCCTCGAATGCCAGCCTGCCCTGCGCCATCACCTCGGCGAAGAGCACGCGCTGGGCGATGCTGGCGGCAAGCAGCGAGGGCTGCTGGCCGTCGAGCGCCGCGCGTGTCCCCTGCGCGATCCGCGTGCGCCGGTCGCACCGGTTGAGGACGAAGTGCGCATCGAGGTCGGGGTGGAAGGTGCGCGCTTCCTCGATCAGCGTTACGATCTCTGCCGACGCCCAGCCATCGAGCGCCGAAGGCTGGACGGGGACGATGGCAAGATCGGCCGCGATCAGGGCCGAGCGCATCAGTCCGGCGACGCGCGGTGGTCCGTCGATCAGCAGAAAGTCGACATGAGCCGCCTGCGCGCGCGCCTCCATGTGCAGCGTTTCGCGGCAGAGGCCGAGGACGCCGAACAGCCGTGGCAGCCCCGATTGCGCGCGTTGCTGCGCCCAGTCGAGCGCCGAGGCCTGCGGGTCCGCATCGATCAGGCAGACGCGCGCGCCATCGCGTGACCACTGCCCGGCAAGGTGCAGGGCAAGCGTGGTCTTGCCCACGCCGCCCTTCTGGTTGAGCAGCGCGACGATCATGGCGCGACGCTTCGCGACGCGATCGCTGCGACGGTGCCCGGCACGGGCCGCGCGCGGCGCGCAGCGGTTAGAAAGAATCCGTAGGATTCTCTATTAGCATTGTTAAGGGGCGAGAAAGTCGCGGATTTCTGCGGCCTTGCGGGCGATTTCGGTTCCCGATAGGCCGAATTTCCGGTTCCCGATAGGCCGAGTCTCGCGGTTCCCGATAGGCCGTGTTTTCTCATCGCTTCGCTCCCTGTCCATGGCGCACCCGGCGCATCGCCTGGTCGAAGGGGTCGATCGGGATGGGATGGAAGGAGAGCATCTCCATGCCCGCTGCCGTCTCGATGGCGAGGACATAGCCGGGCAGCGACTGGGCCCGCACGATGGCCCGCAGCTTGAAGGCGAAGCGCTTCAAGGGGATCAGCATGCCCGACTTGAGGTGGAGATGGCGGATCTCGAAGCTCCAGCCATTCTTCTGTCGTCCGCCATGCTTGCGCACGAGGCGGTAGAGCCATCGCTCCATGCCGCCGGTGAGCGTGAAGTAGGAGCGGTCGATCGTGAGGATCAGCGCCCGATCGAGGATACCGGCATAGAACCAGTCGGGCAGGACCAGCTCGATCCCGAGCGCACGGCCCTGGCCGTCTAGCCGCTCCTTCCACTCGTTGATCCAGGAGAAGCGGTGCCGGCGCCGTTCGCTCGGCTGGCGGATCGAGGTTGCGACCGTGGTGGACTGCAGGCGATCGAGCGCGGCCTTGAGCCGGTCGTAATGATCGCCGCCCGTGCCCCTGCCGATGAAGCTCAACAGTTCGTGCGGCTTGGCCGACATGAGGCGCGAGGTCGCGCGCCCGGCGTCCCGCGCCTCGACGATCTGGCTCGCGGCCCAGATCAGGATGTCGGCATCCCAGATCGTCGCCATGCCATGTTCGTGGGTGGCCTCGACTTCGATCCAGACGTCGCCCATCCGAAAGCGGATCGGCGCGACGCGCTTGCTCTTGGCCAGGCTGAAGAACGGCCAGGACATGAGGTCCTGTGCGTCGCGCGGCGCGATGTCCGCACGGATGGCGTGGAACAGTTCGAGCTGGCGTTCGGGCGTTGCCGGCATGGGCCTAGCGCCTGACCGGCGCGCTGGCGTCCATGCGCTTGGCGGGATGGACCGTCCCGCTCCCCTGGTCGGACGTGGAGCGGCGGGTGCCGATTTCGGCCCAGGCGTCGAGGTCGACGAGGGCATAGACGATGCGACCGCCAAGCTTGCGAAAGACCGGACCCGTGCCGAAGCAGCGATGCTTTTCCAGCGTGCGCGGCGAGAGGCCCAGATGCAGGGCGGCGTCCGGCGTCTTGAGATAGCGCGGCGTGACCACCGCAGGATGGCGTTCCATATCGGTCTCCAGGGACGAAGCCGGCGCCTCTCGCCAGCCATGGGGTGTCGCCGATCATGGTGGCGCAGCCCGGCGCAGGGGCCGGAGTGGCGAAAATGACGAGGGCAGATTGTCACACCGGCAAGGCTCGGCGCGGAGACCGGCTGTCAGTGATCGCGGAGCAGGTCGCGATAGCCGCCGTCGCGATACCGCTCGGCCTCGACGATCAGGCGATGCGTGCCGCGCCGCTCGCTCGATGCCTTCCATTCCGATGCGGTGAGCGGTGGCAGCGCCGGATAGGCGATCTGCGCCAGCTTTCGGAGCGGCGCGCCGGACGCCTTGGCATCCAGCAGGTCGAGCATCAGATCGAGACGCGCCGCCTGGAACCGCGAGAGACGGCTATCGTCCGCGATGGCGGCATCGCCGCCAGCGATCCAGAGCTGCGCCTGCCTGACGGCCCTGACGCGCCCGTCGAACAGGGCATCGAGCGGCAGGTAAAAGGCCGTATCGTGCAGGGCGGGTGCCCTGCGCAACCAGAAGCGCAGCTTCTGGCGCCCGGCCCGCGCGACGATGTGCGTGCCATCGTGGCATTGCCGACGATGGAGATGGCGGTCGGTTACAGCAAGCCGGGCGAGGCCATCGCCCTCATCGACGATGACGATCGACGCGGCGAGCGCGGGTGCCCACAGGGCGGGTCGTGTCTCGGGCGGCAGATCGGGATCGCAGGGGAAAGCGAAGGCCCCACGACCGGGCAAAGTCCTCCTTTGCCTGTCTGTTCCGCGCGAGAATGGCTGCGTAGGCCTTCCGGTAGGCCGGCGAACGCGACAGGAATGCCTGCGCATAGTCGCAGTGATCCCGGCCTGTCGTCGCCATGCCGTTCGCCATCGCGTCTCGCTCCTTTCGCGAGAAGGCTGGCAGCGCGCGACGCTTGCGGAAGTCCTCCGGTCGGGAGAGCGTTACCCCTTTCGCGGTGGATATCGCCGCGCTTCCCGGGGGGACGGTTTCGGCCCGCGCCCCGCCGGAGCGGGGGGCGGGCCTGCCGCGTCAGCGGGACCAGATGAGCGAGAAGCTTTCGCCGTCGTCGGTCGCCACCAGGCTGGCGTAGATCGGAGCCGGGAAGCTGGGATCGTCGATCTTGCAGCTCAGATAGTCCGAGCTGGCTGCCGAGACCTTGGCCCAGGCAGCGCCGAAATCGGCGGTTCCGGCATAGATGCGGAAGTCCGGCGCCTTTTCGCTCTCCTTGGCGGTCGGGCGGATGGTCGTCATGACGTTGAGGGTCAGCGTCTTGATCGTGCCGGCGAACCCGTCTGCGGTCTTGGTGAAAGTGCCGATGATTGCCATGATGTCTACTCCTGTCTTCGAACCCGCGCCTGTCGCGGCCTCGATGGGCATGACAGGCCCGGAGCGGAGGGCGGCGCACCTGAAAGGCCGGAGCGCACGCGCAGGACCCTGGCGTCGGAGCTATTTTGTCTCGCGATGCAAAGCCGGCTGGCCGGCGGCGGAAAATAGGTCTGACGAGAGGGTTGCGACCCGCCTGGAGAGGCGAAGCCGGTTTCGGGCAGATAGGTCCATCGAACGCAGGCCGTGCAGCCGGGACGACGACGAGACGGAGAGATGGATCAGCGGCTTTCCCGCGACCGCAGCCGGGACGCCGCGGTCGGTAGCCCCTTCCACTGGGAAAGTCCTTGCCCCGCGCCGCAGCCGATGATGAGATGAAGCGATGACCACAGCAGCCCTTCTCGGACGACGATGACGCGCCGCGTCTGTTGGCACTGTATCGGCGAGCCGCGCGTCAGGGCCGAAATCAGGGACGGGCAACCGCCCCGGCCATGCAGCTTTTGCGGGTTTCGACGTCGAGCGATCTCCCTCGAAGATCTCGCGACGCGGGTGAAGCAGCCCTTCGAGATGGTCGTTGGGCAGGCTCCGGCCGGCTATGTCGTGCGCGACGGAAATCCCGACTGGGCGCCCGACGGAGAATATCCCAGCTTCCTGCTGACGGAAATGCTTCAGGGGGACGACGAGGCCATCGGCCGCGAACTCGTTGCCATACTCGCGGAGCGAAGCCGCCGTCACGTAAATGACGGCGGCTTCGACTGGTATGACGATACGTCCGACGGCTATATCATTCTCGATGCCGAAGACGATTGGTTCGGCCGCAGCTGGCAGGGTTTCTGCGACGAGATCAAACACCATCGACGCTTCTTTCTCGATCAGAGCGCTCAGGTGCTCGACGAGATATTCGGCCCCGTCCTGCGGCAGGAATGGCCCCCGGGCGGCGCCATGCGAACGATCGGCCCTGGTACGGAGCATCGTCATGTCTTTCGGGGCCGAACGGCCCATGACCGGAGCGCCCAGATATCGATCTATCGCGAGCGCCTGCGCCAACTAGGCGCGCCCGCGCCAGGCGTCGCCGGGTCGGGCCGCATGAACGCGGCCGGGATCAGCGTCTTTTACGGATCGTTCGACCGCGATACGTGCGTTGCCGAATTGCGCACGCCGGTGGGAGGGCATGCGATCGTCGGTCGCTTCGAAATCCTGCGCCCTCTTACGGTGCTCGATCTTACCCTGCTCGAACAGGAGCCCGAGCCGCTGAGCTATTTCGACCCTCAATATTCCGAACGCATGGCCTATTCCGCTTTCATGCGCGGCTTTCACGCCGAGGTTCGGCGCGCCATCGTACCGGGCCGCGAGACGCTCGACTATCTTCCGACCCAGGTAATCGCCGAATATCTCTGGTCACGGACCGACCCGGCGGTCGACGGGATCATATTCGGCTCGGCGCAGATCACGGAAACGGCCAACAACGTGGTGCTGTTTCCCGATTCCGCCACGGTCGAGGGCGCGGAGGAGGAGGTTGCACGCACGATCCGTCATTTCCACTTCCAGCCCGGACGGGCCGACGACGAAGCCGACAGGCAGGATCGCGACCTCGTCGCCTTCCGGCCCCTGACGCCGGACGAGCGGGAAGTGGCCGCCCAACGTCCCTTCGACGAGGACAGCTGGTTCGGCGCGATGTTCGACGTGCCCGACCCCATCGAGGAACCCGGCCCTGCGCTCAGACTGGGCGACGACGACGTGTGGCGCATAAGGGTCGACGGCATCCGCTACGATACCCACCCCATCCAGGCCGGATTCCGGGACGTCGAAGACGAGGACATTGGCTGACCGCCTGGCGCGACCGTCCCGACCGCGCTTGTCGTGCTTCAGGATTTCCCTGTCGGCCTATTTCAGCAGTTGCGTTGCAACGGAATTCAGGGTCGCCGTGACCGCGCATATACGCCTTTGCGCATTGGCGCGGATACGCCTCTCCGTATCCGCGCCAATGCGTAAATCGGGGCGCCGCCAGGCGCCCCGGTGCGGCCCGGCCTCATCGCGCCTGCGCGAAGGCCAGGGCCGCTGCATCGGCAGATGCGAATGTCCGGCAGCTCAGCAGGCCATGGGCATTGCCGTCGCCATCGACGATGAAGATTGCGACGAACCAGCTTCCGTCCAGGAAGCCCGTCGCCGCGATCCGGTCGAGTTCGAGGTCGCTCTCCTGGCTGCTATAGGCGCCAATCCAGCGCTCGATATTGCGGGCATCCCAGTGGATATCGATATCTTCGGCTTCCATGAAGCGGGATGCCAGGGCTTCGCCGGCACCGCGGCCAAATTCCAGTTCAAGCCCTGCGATCAGGGCCGTCATCACGCGGTCCGATGCAACAGCAACGGCAGGGGCAATGGGCTGAACGATGCTCATGGGAAAATCTCCTTGTGCTTGCGTTCCCAGGATCGGGAACCGACACGGAGGGACGGGCGTCGGGAGGCTGTCAGGGTCGACGGGCCGCATGGACCGGAGCCGCATCAGCGGGCGCCGAGGGGGAGCCGATTTGGTGCAGCCAAATTGGGGGGAACCTGCGAGCCTTGAAAGCCGCGCCGACGTCCGTCACGATGGGAGGGTCTCGACGTGCCACCACCCTCTTCTCCGGTGATGCGCCGCCGGCAGAGCCGGCGCTTCCGCAGGCCTGTCCTTCTTTCCTCCCCACGTCGTGTCCATCGTCGTTCCCGTGCGACGGGCGCCAACCATGCCGATCGGCCGGACGCCTGCGCGCCGGCCGATCGGGTGTCAGGGGGAGGCTATGCCCCGCGCCGTCAGGCGCGGGGCGGCCCTCGCTCAGTCGCCGGGGTTCCAGATGAGGGCATAGCTGTCCTCGTCGTCCTGCCCGGCGGCGCGGCCGAGATTGGCGTAGATGGTGCGGGCGCCCAGTTCGGGGGCCGCCATGGCGACGCGGATATATTCGCGGCCCGAGACCTCGCCGGTGCGGATCCAGCCGCCACCCAGTTCGGTGCCGCCCGAGAGGATGCGATAATCGGGCTGGTCGCCGGTCTTGCCCCGGTTGGGGATGATCTCGATCTCAGCGCGGATCGCGAGGGTCTTGAGGACGCCCTTGAAACCGCCATTTTCGAGGCGCTGAACGTAACCGATGGCTGGCATGTGCAATCTCCTTGGGTCGTGATGCCCTTGCGGCCGATCCGCCGGGCGTGCGGACCGTCAGGCAGCGCGCTGGGCGCCCCCGAACCGAAGGCCGGAGCGATCAAGCGCAGGACCGGAAGGGCCGTCTTCAATTTGGAGCGAAGCGGCCGCGAGGAGCCGGCACGGCGGGGAAATTGGAGCGGACCGATGGTTTTGGGAGGCGTCCGAGACGCTGCCAGGTCGACGCACTTCAACCGGCAAAGGGTTGCAAGGGGCCTTCAACCCAAGAGCGTCATGCCGATCGCCACGGCTTCCACTGGCCTTGGTATGGCGAAGGTCAGGGAGGTTATCGAGCAGAGCCAGGTTCGATCGCCAGGCTCGACAGGCGCCATCCGGTCGGCCAAGCGCGAACCATGCCTATCCTATGCTCTCTCGCGGCGCTGACCAGGCGGGCCAATCCGCCCCGGCGGCACCGGGCGCGACTTGTCATGCTGACGCTCGCTGCCACCGTCACGCCCGCCACCCTTGCCAAAACGCCCGACGCGCGGATGGCGACGGGGACCGTGCGCACTGTCACCGATGGCGACACCTTCCGTCTGACGAGCGGCGAGCGTATCCGCATCGCGGGGATCGACGCCCCGGAGACGCAGGCGCAGCGCGCCCGCTGTCCGGCCGAGCGCCGCAGGGGCGAGGCCGCCAAGGCGAACCTCACGAGGATGATCGAGGGGAAATCGATCCGCTTCACGCGGGTCGGCCGCAGCTATGATCGCACGGTTGCGACCGTGCGTCATGACGGGCGTGATCTTGCCGCCCGCCTTGTCGAGACGGGCGATGCGGCCTGGTGGCCGCGCGGCAAGGCCAAGCCTGACTGGTGCCGGCTGGACTGACGGCCGGGCTGGTAGCCAGCCTCTCCACGGAGAGAGTAAAGAGAAAAGCCCCCCGGCGTTTCCGCGCGCGGGGGGCTGATTGTGCAGGCTGCGCTACCGATAAAACCAAGGCTGATGCCATTGAAGGCAGAGCTGACGAGGCTATTATTGAAGTTCCTGTTCATGTTCATGCCGTGTGTTCCTTCTGCATCTGGCCCCTGATCGGGCACGGAGTTGAGAAGAAGGAACAGCAGCAGCAGAACCGCACACACAAGAAGTAACGGAATCGAACCGACCGCAGCCCAAAGCTGATGCGATCATCATAACCGATCATGATAATTTTCGCAATATCGAGCGCTGGTCCCGGCGCGGAACCACGCACGAATCTCCGCGCCCCGGCTCGCTTGGCGGGTCGGGGCGCGGCCGATTTTTCAGGGCAGGAAGCGCAGCGGCGGCACGGCAGGATCGCCCGCCGTGAAATAGGCGAGGATGGCATCATAGCTGCCGAGCCGTTCGGCCCGATGCAGGTCGATGACGACCATATCGTCCTCGTCGGCGGCGAACAGCCTGACCTCGCCCGTGCCGGTGAACACGGCACGCTCCGGGCCGAACTGCGCCGCACTCCCGCCCGACCAGCGCACGAAGGGCAATCCCTGCGCGACACAGAAGCCTTCCAGTTCGTCGGCCCGCCCATAAGCGACTTCATGGGCGTAGAGGCAAAGCGAGCCATCGGCGGGAAAATCCTCCGCGCTGAAATCCTCGCCGTCATAGTCGAGGGCCAGACCCTCGCTCTGGATGCAGGCGACCAGATCGTCGCGCAGGGCGGCGGCGAGGTCGCCGCCGATGGTGATGGAAAGCGAAACACGATCGACCATGATGAAACTCCCAATGGGCGCGCCGTTGCCGGAACGGAGGCGGCGCGCCCGATTTTCGATGAAAGAGAAGGTGGCGAAGAAAGAGCGGGCGGCGGCGAACCGCCGCCCGCAAGAGGACATCAGGCGGCAAGGCGCTGCGTCCCTTCCTCCGTCTCGTCGGGCAGCGGGCTGACGCTGCCGGGTGCATCGGGGTCGGGTTCGGGTGCGTCGTGGATCGCCATGGCGGCGGCGACTCTGGCATGGGCATCGACCGGCCCGACGCCGCCCCTTGCCGAATAGGCGGCAGGCGGGAACTGCATCCAGCGCGGCACCCAGCGGTCCTTCTTCTCGCGGCCATTGGTGCCGTCGAGCGCATCGCGCACGATGGCCTTCAAGGTCTTGCCCTTTTCCTGGGCGTTGGAGGCGGCGACGGCGGGATCGGTGACGTCCGCCACCAGATGCCCCAATATCTCGCGGTCGCGCAGCAGTTCGAAGAACGCCCCGTCCGCCTGCCAATAGTCGGCCATGTCGACGCCGATATGCAGGCCGACCGCATCGACGGCGGCGCTGCCGCTGGCGAGGCTCTCGCCCATGACGATGGCGATGATGGCCATCACCTGCGCGTCATCGAGGTCGAGCAGGGTCAGGAATACACCGACCACGCCATAGTCGTCGCCGTTACCGCCGATCAGCGTGGGTTCCTCCGGGCTGAACCCCATCAGCCAAAGCGCCTTGCTGCGCATATGGTCGAAATCCGCTTCGCCCGGCGCATTCTCGACGCTCTCCGCGATAAGGTCGTTGCGGCTCGTCTGGGGGTCGGCCTGCACCTTCCAGTAGGGCGACCCGACGATGGCATGGGCGACCATCAGCCGCAGCGCCACGGCGGGAAAGCCGGTGAGTGCGGCGCGCACGGCGGCATGGCGATGCAGGTCGATATAGGTCGCCATGGTCGAGGTGATTTCGGGCCGGGCGACCTTCGTGCCCGCGCCTCCCGGTTCCCCCTTGGCCACGCGCTCGGCCTCCTTGCGGGTCAGATAGCCTTCGTGGAAGGTGACTTCGCCGGTGGCGCGCACCTCGACATAGATGCGCCCGCCCTTGCGCTTGGTGGTCTTCACATGCTCCCAGACCGAGAAATAGTCGTTGGGGGACAGGATGACGACATCGTTCCAGCCCTCGTCCAGATAGTCCTCGCGCCGGGCCGCGATGGCGGCATTCTGCGCGTCCCAGAAAGCATCCGCATCGGCGAAATAGCGGTCGTCGCCGAACAGGTCGGCAATCGTGACGAGGCCGCTCGCCTCGATGTCGAACAGGGCATGACGGGTGCCCACCGACTGGCCGCCCAGCAGCCAGCCCTTCAACTGGGAGCCGGTGGGCGCATAGGCGTCCTCGTCGTCCACCAGCGCCAGCCAAGCCTGTTGCTGGCTTTTCGACGCGAGGGTGAGGTGACGGACGGTCGCCCGGTCGATATCGTCCTTGGCATACATCTGGCGGATGCGCGGCAGGAGATTGCCGAGTGCCAGCACCCGTCGCACGGTGAGTTCGGGCAGGCCAAAAGTGTCGGCGATGTCGTCCAGCTTGCGGCCTTCCTTCACCAGCCGGGTGAAGCTCTCCCATTGCGTCACCTCGTCGGCATCGCGCCGGGCCATGTTCTCGATCATGGACGCTTCGACCGCATCGGCGTCGTCGCCCTCTTCGAGGATGGCGCAGGGGATCGCGGCGACTTCCGCGTCGGCTTCGCCCATGGCGCGCTTCTCTTCCGCGACGATCAGCGCGGCATGGTAGCGGCGGCTCCCCGCGACGATCTCGAAGGCGTCGGGCGCGCAGTTCGGGCGCACGATGATCGGCTGGATCACGCCGCGCCTGCGCACGGTCGGCAGGATATCCGCCACATCGGGCGCTTTCCTGGCGTAGCGCATATTGGTCTTGCTGATGGACAGCTTACTCAACGGGATAAAATCGAGTTTCATGATGTCACTCCTTGTGAGTGCCGGGCCGTCGATCTTTCGCGAGTTGGGCGGTCCGGCTTTACGGAAATGCGGCGTTACGCGCCGCGCGTCATCCTGCCGTCCCTTGGGTGGGATCGGTCGGAAGGTCGGGAACCGCGCCGCTTTTGGCGCGGATCAAAAGCTGCTCGGCATGGATGATCGACCCGGCGCGGCGCGCGGTATCGGCCCAGCAAGACAGGGGATGCTGGCTGTAAAAGCCTTCGTCCCGCTCGATCCGCATCCCGAAGGGCAGGCGGACGCTCTGGACTTCCATCAGCGAGAAGACGCCCATTTCCGGGCAGCCAAAGCCAAGATCGGCGAGGCCGAACAGGGTATCGTCATCACCATAAAGTTCGGTTGCCAGCCATGTGCCAGCGCCGAGCGGATTGAAGAATTTGACCACTGGGGCCGGGTCGAACCGCATGTCCTGCGCCTGCGCGGCGGCGCTGCTTATGGCATTGGCGCGCAGGGCATAGCGAAGGTCTGGGGTCAGGAGGATCATGCCGCCCTCCGTTCCAGAGCGGCGCAGGTCTGTGCCGGGACCAAGGCCGCTCCTTCGCTGTCGCCCTCGTCTCCAGCCGTCATGTCGATTTCGATGTCGAGGCCTTCGCTTGCCGCGCGATGCCGCGACAGCAGCCATTCCGCCGCCTTGCTGGCTGCGCCCGCCGCGCGGAAGATGGCGCGATTATCCTCGCGCAGCACCTCCAGTAATCGCGAGGTGTCGATAATGTGAAGGAACGCGGCCAGATTGGCTGATGCCTGCGGTTTCCTATCAACGTTCCTTCACATTATTTCAGAGCGTGTCGAGCCAGGCGAGCACGCTTGCATCGCG
>CAACXH010000245.1_pt1 | contig 50025 bp, 60 predicted proteins | sample 2275881 | NCBI WGS metagenome assembly CAACXH01 (sample SAMEA5312483, study PRJEB27640) | indoor metagenome | biome: indoor environment; feature: controlled; material: polymer antistatic dissipative epoxy resin | place: Italy | collected 2014-05-27 | reverse complement strand
CTCGATACCCGCATGTAACCGATCAACATGTGCGACAAACCTCAAATCAGGTGTTGCCGCACAGCCTAACATTCCGACAGGGTTTGTCGCGCAAAAAATGGCCCTATTGCGTGGCCAGTTTGCCCCGCGATCACGGTGAGCGGAAATCATGTGTTTCCCGTCACCTGCAAAATGCCCTTAGCGTGTATTAATGTAGAAATGACCACAGAGCCCCTAATCAGGCGAAAAGGACGCTTCGCTCTTCGCCCTTGCGCCTTCCGTGCGAGCGCCAAGTGAGGCCTCACGCGGCTCCGGGGGTCACCACTCGACCCAGACACTTGTAAAAACCACACGACCAACTCGTGTGGTTTTAGAGATGTTCCGAGGCGTGCGTTCACACGCATGTTTTGATCTTAACCTGCGTGTGTTCACATGTTAGGTTTGCTTCGATGGGAAGATCTTAACGACGATACTGATGTGCCGATTGAACCCACGTCGGATCGCTAGGGGGCGGGGGAACCATTAGTCTTGAGAGGATCGTGCAATGGCAATCTGCATATCGCTGGTAAGCGGCAAGGGTGGAGCGGGCAAGACAACCGCCGTAATCCTAGTCGCTGGAGAATATGCGCTTCATGGTAAGCAAGTGCTCTTGGTCGATGCCGATGGCCGACAAAACCTGAATGAGTGGTGGTCCCGTTCCGAGGCGAAAGACAACAGGCCAGACGGCATTGAGCTTCGCACGGCAGTAACCAACGCATCACTTCAGCATATTCTGGAGAACGAAACGCATGGGTTTGACGTCGTGCTGATCGACTCGCCCGGTCAAGACACCGTGCTGCGAGACACGATCATCGCCGGCTCGGACATCGTTATGACCCCGATCCAGCCAAACCAAGACGAGATTCTTGCTGCCGGCCAGGCAGCAATGGACGTGGCTGACACCTGCGATCGTACCGGGCGAAACATTCCACATCTCAACTTCAGAACCCGGATTACTCTCCCGGGACGTTCACTGGAAGCCTACCGCCTGATACGCCCCTTCATCGCAAACTTGCAGGAACAGGGATATGATTCATACCTCTTGGACACTGAGCTTTATGAGCGAAACCCATACCGCGACATCAGACTTGGATATGGGACGCTACAAATGCTGGAGCTGAGCGACTCAGTCAAAAAGGCCCGGAGCGAGGTCATGACCTTGATGCAAGAAATTGAACGTTTCCTGCCGAACGAGCAGAAGAGGTCGTAAGATGGCTAAAGGGACTTCCAGCATATCTGATTTTCCCGTTGCACCGCGACGGTCCCGGGGGAATGTACCCAATCCAATGTCGCAGCCGGCTATAGACAACGAAGCAGAAAACGCGGTCGCCAGCCATCAACCGGACGAGGTCGCTGTCGAAGAAGCTCCCGCTCAGGTACCAGCCGTTCAGGTGCCCCCAAGATCAAGTTTGATTTTGCCCTCACCGGAGACTCGCCGGGAGAGAGCGACGAACAAGTCGTTGGAGCGTGAGGCGTCCAGAATACGACTGCAGGAGCTCAAGCAGAACAAGGCGCGCGAGAGCAAGCACTTCGTCAATTGCCCTCTTGATTACGACACCAAGAAACGCTTGGAGCGCGCAGCCTCTGAAAACGACTTAAAAATGACGGTGATCGTCAAGGCCGCAATCGACCAGTTCCTGAAGGATAATGGTTATTGATCCTCGACCTTCGATTTCTGGCCGGGGTGGCCGTGGGCACCACCCTTGGCTTCTTGATCAACCCTGAAGCAGCGGAGAAGGCAGGGATCGACATTCAGTCCATAAAGAGGACTATGCCTCTTATTGGTTCTTCTCCAGCCGAGCCGGTCAAACAAGCTGATTGGCCAACCAACGAACACGCGAAACGGGAGCTGTTCCGGTTTGCGATGTGGGACTTTGAGACATTTGGGCCGAAGTCTGAGATTTTGATCACAAGGTGCATCAGCATCGACCAGCTTTTATTGGCATGCGAAATGCGCGTGAAGCTGAGCTGGATCTCCGAAGAAAGAACGGTCGAAGGCGTTTTTCAATCCAGCGCCCACAGCTGGAGCCTGATCGCTGCGAAAGCCGTGAACAGGAATGCTCCCACTGGATCTTGAGGTGATGGACAACGCGCCCTGAGTTGCGGATTTGATATCGAGGAGATCAGCATCCTGGCCTTCATTCCCCCCACTTTTGTTAGGGCTTTGTAACTGGCGCGCAGGATGACAGTGCCTTAATGGCACGTTATGGTGCGTGATATCTGCCACAGGCGGATTTGGGGACTGAGGGAATACCGACTGTGCGGAATCTATCCGACTATATCAAATCAAGGGAACTGGTTGAGACTACAGATCCCGATTTCCAGAGACCCTTGTACCGCAAGGAGGGATTCGACGGCATAGTCAGCTTCGGCGAGATCGACGCAAAACTTTCCGCATTCCTACTCGACGAACGCGCGAAAACTGGTCTGACCCAAAGTGATTTCGCGACCCTGGCTGGTCTCGCTCGAGTGGTCTACAGCCGCTACGAACTGAACATTTCGCGACTGACCGTCTCTCGAATGATTCACCTTTCCGAGCTCCTTGGGTTCCTGCCGATGCAGATGATTCATGCCGCTGCACCTCATCTCTACGGTAAAAATCCTGAAGAGGCAGATGATCGTGTTGAACTCTTCAGACTCATTCATGACCTCCCGCATGACACCATACGCAGTTTGATCGGTATAGTTGGCCAACTGACGCCTAAGGATGTTCTTGAAGCTCGGCAAAAAGCGGAAGCGGAGGCCGAAGCACAAGCTGAGGCCGAACGCCAACGACTGACTAGAAAAGCGGCGAGAGTCAGCAGGAAAGGCCGTCCCCCTGGCCGGCCACCAGGTCGAAAATCATCCAAGGTCGATACCCCGACAGACGATTGAAGAACGGAAAGGGCCGTCAAGTGATGGCCATTTAGGAACGCGTCGTCCCTCACCCCGTTTTCCGATCGCTGTTCGCATTTGCACGCATCAGCGACATCAGCATCGGTCCCAGTCCGAACTCCCCTCCCCTCGCCCGGCGCGTGAGATCGCGGAGATATCCACCTGCCGAATTGATATGCCCTGCCCTCTCCAAGATTGCAGCCATGGCAACCGCAGCGTTCTCCGGCCCCATCACCTCGCAAGCCTCCTGGTAAGCCGACGGGCTAACACCAAGCATTGATCGTACCACCACCGCGGCGCCCATCAGCTCGCGCCAATGGGAGATCGTGCCGCCGGGCCCGTAGTCCGAAATCTGCGGGCAGGCTTTCAGGACCATCGACAGCGGGAACGCCTTCATCTGTTCCGGCTTTGCCAACGGCTGAGCAACCGCTTTGGGTGCTACTTCCAGCTCGACGGCTCCGCCCTGCTCTTTTCCAGAGCTAGGTTCAAGTTCATAGATGGATTCGGGTTTTGAATTCTGTATGTGGCAGCCATTTTGAACAGCATTGCCGTCCATATTTTGAGAATCTAACTGATTTTCCAGAAGGTTGAGGATTTCGGTACGCAAAAGCTGCATCTCGTCGAGGATTGCCTCCACCTGGTGACGGTCAGGATTGCGGGGAGGTCGGCTGACAATGCCGACATACATGTCTTCGATGGCTTCCCAGTCGCCGTCGGCCCCCTCCTCCATCGCTGCTGAAATCAGCTTGCGCACATCACGCCGGCAGATAGTCAGTGCCTCTTTGGCTCGCCTGAACTGCAGGCGTTCGGCAGCGACTTCCTGTGCCAGAATTGCAAGTTCCGCAGCACGAGCCAAAAGTGGAGAAAGATCGAACCCAAAGGCTTGCTCGATATCGCCACCCTTGTCCCGGTGAGCGTAGCGCTTGCCGTTCGGACTATCCTTGCGCTGGATGAGCCCGGCTTCGACCAGGGCAGCCAAATGGCGCCGCAAGGTCGTTCCAGTGATGCCGTGCGCTCTGACAGAAAGCTGGGCGTTCGAAGGGAAGACCACCAATCCGCTATCGCAGTTGAGCTCGCTTTCCGGATAAAATGTCAGCAATGCGTCCAGCACAGTCAGCGCCCTGTCCTGGAGGCCGAGGCGTTCACGGGCCTCACAGGCGTCGCGAAACACCTTCCATTTTTCGACCGGGCGGTTTGGTTTCGTCTCGGACGTCTGGAGCTGCCTTTTTACAAGAGCAAGCACAACCGGCCGCCGCCCAAAGGGCGTCGTGACATTTCCACTTTGCATTATCTCTGCCTTCAATAAGGCAAAAGAAAACTGCTCACCAAATTGGCGCCCTAGACTCTTGACTGGGATTCGGGGAAATGCGATTCTCTAGTTGCTACACGATGAGAAGGGCTTCCACGACGGCGACGTTTTGGGGGCCTTTTTCTTTTGCGGGTCTGGTCTCCAGGTTTCACAAGTGATTGTCAGCTGACAATCACGCTAATTGTCTGTTTGAGAAGAATTTTCTCGTTCGAACTGTTCGACGAGATCGCTCATCTTAGCGTCAAGGAACTCCGCGAACGCTCTTGATGTGACGGTGATTTTTGAGCCTTTTGACGTCCGTTCAACAGCTGCCAGAACAAGCCCCTTCCGAGTGCGAATCTGTCCTCGACTATTGTCTTTCGAAGCTTTCCGTGCCTGACCGCTTAGCCAGAGACGCGTAAATCTCTCGTTTGAATCAATTGATGTGAACTCGGCCTCGCCAATCGCTTCAGTGATCCTTCCGTAAGCTGCCTTGTCCTTCAAGAGATCGGCAAACGCCAACCAGCGGGGTCGCCCCACCTTTGCGGCTGGCCCTATAGCGAGGATTATTTGTTCTGGGATAGCGTCAGCAACTTGCAAAAGACGGGAAATTTCAGGTTTGTCCACCGACAGAACCTGGGAAATCCTGTCCCGGTCAAAACCATGCAGCTCGAGATGTTTGGCAAACAGGGCACGCTCTATGAAGCTGAGATCGACGCGGGGACCGTTTTCTTGCCCTTGTGCGACGATCAGTTCATCGTCTGAAAGTTGGCGCACGATTGCCTTGATTGGGCGATCCAGAATTACCGCTGCACGCAATCTTCGATGGCCATATGCCGCCTGATAGTGGTTTTCCTTTGATGGATGCGGACGAACTAAGATGGGAACTTGCTGTCCGCTTTCCCTCATGGACGAAATGAGTTCTTGCAGGGCGGGATCATGGTCAGTCGGGATACGATCCCGAATGAACGAGGCTTCGATTTGAGCGGGACTTAGCTCGACAACTTTATCACCAGCTGCAAGCGCGGTGCGAAGCTCCTTCGCAGCGGCGGCCTCATCACCGAGTCGACCGAGTGAGAGGTTCATAGCTCGAACGGCCCCAGCTGGCTTGTGTGGAGGCTGCGCTTGAACGGGCGACTTGGTTGAATCGCTCGCAGACGAGCTCACCATGTTCTTCAGGATATCGCGGCCTTTCATGCACGCCCCCATGAACTCTTCAGCAGATTCTCAACTTCCCAATTGACTCCGTCCATCGCTTCCACGGCGCGATCATATGTCTGCCGATTCATTGACTCTCGCGCCGCTTCATAAATTGTCTGCTTCGACAGGCCCGCATCAGAGATCGCAGTTGATTTCACCATCATTGATGTAAGGACGCGTTCGCCAAACAAACTTCGCAAGAAGGCAACGATTTGCGCTTGGGGGCCGTCGTTCGGCTCGTACCGTGTGACGAGATATCGCATCCAATCGTATTCGAGATTGCCACCTGCTTCCTTGACCACGGAGAGAAGATCAGAGGTCATAGCCAAGAACTGGTTCATTGATGCCACGTCCAGCATCTGAGGGTGAACTGTTATCAACACCGCAGTTGCCGCGCACAGCGCTGACAGCGTCAAAAATCCCAGAGTTGGCGGGCAGTCTATGACAACGACGTCATAGCGATCGGAAAGATCGCTTAACGCCTTCCCTACCCTGAGAAAGAACATGTCGGTCTCCGAGCTGCTGCGCTCGGCAAGAGCCCTAGGGGTGTCGTGCTCAAATTCATGCAATTCGAGATTGCCCGGGATCAGATCAAGTCCAGGGAAATAAGTCTCCCGAACCACCTCCCCTACTGGACGGCGAAGCTCATCATATCGGATAGCTCCGAATAGTGTCTCGTTTTCGCCAACATCGAATTCCGGCTGATATCCAAGCATGGCTGACATCGACGCCTGAGGATCAAGGTCGACAGCAAGCACACGATAGCCACGGAGCGCCAGATACTGAGCGAGATGCGTTGACGACGTCGTCTTACCAGATCCGCCCTTGAAGTTAGTAACTGCTATGACCTGCAGGTGGTCCCCTTCACGGCGTCCAGGAAGATACGCGGGTTTAGTCTTTCCCAAGATGTGTCGGATCGTGTTGATCTCCGACAGAGAAAACGTTCGGCGACCACCCGCTGTCTTCTCGGACGTGACCGAGTCCTCCTGTGAAGCCAGGTGCCGGACATAGCTGTCGGTCACGCCAAGCAACTTTGCAGCTTCGGTACTACTGAAACGCCTCAACGCTTTTTGTTCGTCAGGTGAAAACAGACGCGCTGATAGTTCCTGCAGATTGCTGCTGAGTTTTGCAGAATCATCGGCAATAGTTTTATCAATCGAAACGCGTTCGATTTTTTCGATCCGGCTGATTTTCGCGGTCTTATTCGCCATTCACGGTAAACCCGATAATTCGCTGCAATTTGCGCAAATGATCTCATGGCGCGTCTATCCGTCAAGCAGTTTTTGGTTAACGCAAATTAACCTCTTGGACCAAGAGAAAGATATGATTGGATTCAATGGCTTGATCTAATTGTCAGCTGACAATCAGCAGGCATTATAAAACGCGCTCTTGGATCTGATTGCCCTGACCAACTAGAATCAGTCTGCAGCGGCGAGTTAGGGCATCGAACTCGCCGCAATCACAGGAACGGAAGATGCGACTAACTTCTCGGATGGCAATCCGTTGAATTCGAGAAATTCAGAGTTCGCAGATAGTCAGCGACTGCCTGAGCCTTTGCGGCGGCAGTGATGACTGCACGTGAATCCTGCTTGAGCACCTTGAGCCAGTTTTCAACGTAAGTCGCGGTGTTGTCTCGCGGATCATGCTCGATACCAAGATCGGCGCAGACGAACGCGGCTGAGATCTCGGCAACAAGCTCCTCCATGGCGTAGGCCTCACTGCCGAACCGCCCACTCAGGTCACGGCCCAAACGTGCCTTTGCACCACTCCAATGAGAAATTTCATGAAGAACAGTGCTGTAAAGGTGAATCTCGCTGAGGAACCGCCCCCGATCCGGAATCAGAATGTCATCGAGACCAGGGCGATAACAAGCCTGCTTGCCGCCGTAGGTGATCTTCGCGCCAGTGCGATCTATGAAGGATTCGACGTTTTCGAGAACTGGAACGGCATCCATTGGCACATCATCGGCCGGGCTCTTGAAGCGGTCAGGCAGGTTATCGATCTGCTCGACGTTGAAGACAGCGTAGCCCTTGAGATAGGGGACTGCGCGATCGTCCGCCTCCTGATCCTTCGGCGTGAAGGTGCCGTACTTGACGACGAGGGTTCCTTGTTCGCCCTTGCGGACCTGAGCGCCAAGCTCCTGAGCCTGCCGGTAAGTCATCCATGTGTTTTCGTCGTAGCCGGCGAGTTGCCCGGAGAGCCAAAGCATGACCACGTTGATGCCGCGATAGGCTTCGCCGGAGGCACGCAGCGGCGTAGCCGACCTGCGAACATTTCCGCGCCATGGCCGAATCCAAGGCTTGGTGCCGGCCTCGAGCTGCTGGATGATGGTGTCGGTGATCCGCTGGTAGGTGTCCTTTACGCTCTGCATTGCCGTCTCCTGTTCGTTGGTTGACGGCAAAGATCCGAAGATAGCGAAACGAGCCCATGCACCCGTAGGGCCGCAACGGAGTGTAGGACCGCGCAAGCGGTTGAATGGGTGAGGGGCTATCGTAGTTTGTCCGTCAAACCATCCAACGGACAGGAGAGGGCGCTGAGCGTAGGCACCCCGGCCGACGATACGGGCCCTCACTGCAGCGACAGGGCCGCAGATCAGCGCTCTCGGTCGTCTTGGTCGCGGTTTCGCTGGCGATCGGCAAGCTGCTGCGCTTCGATAGCCTTAAGCTCGGCATTGATGTGCTGCGACTGAGGCTCTTGGGCCTTTTGCTGACCTGGCTGCGAATGGGCATCTTGGACCTGTTCCGGCCGACCCAGAGTCTTGAAATCAGATCTTGCGGTGAACCTAACTTCCTCGTCGTCAGCAGGTATTTGCTCGGGGAGATCAGCACGATCTACGGCCACAATCCCCTTTTCGGTCACGAGGCTCGCTACTCGATTGTCATGGCCGAGAACCTGGCCTTCGATCACTTCGCCCTGGCGGGCCGTGCGGATATTGTGCTCGAACGGTTTCTCGCCAGCCTGGTCAAGATCGGACATGGCACTGCGGATCGCCTTGCGGCGGTTAGGATCCATTGCATCCTCGATGAGGTGCTTCATCGCCGGACTGGACGGATCATTCGTGGTCTCAATGGATGCCTCGATCATGCGAGGTTTGGTGATGACGGTCAGATCGATATCATGCCCGTAGGTGCGGCCCAATGAGACCACCAGAGCTTCGTTTGCCCTTCCATTGCCTTCGCGAAAGGCATGAACATAGTTCAACTCAGATAGGACGTGAGCGGCCTTCTCGGCGAATTGCTCGGGTGTGGCGGCTCGCAAGCCCTGAACGTCTCTAGCAGGCCTCAGCGCCTCGTTGAGACCCATTTCGATGCGCGAGCCGGGGAGGAAAGTCGTATCGCCCTTCGAAAGCCCGCCTACCGGCTCTACCCGATGCCCATCGACGACAGGACTTTCATTGCGCGTGTGTCCTGCCCATTCATAGATATCTTGAAAGATGTAGCCGTGCAGAGCCTTCAGATGCGCTGCGTCGTGATTACCGGTAGGGCCTTTTCCCTCGGCCAGCTCCGTAATCCTTGAGTCCGTAATCGCGTACTCGGCTTCGCGCAGTTCTGAATAGCTCCTGATATTGAGCTTGTTCTTCAGAACATCCTTGTAATCTTCATCCCCTGACGTGTTGGGATAGGTGTAGGAGCCTTTGGCTTCATCATCGCGGGCCAAGCGAAACCTCATGCAAAAAGGCCGCCTGAGTTCACAGGCGGCCGCTATAAATGTCTAGGTGATGATCAAGGCCGCTTGAACCGGGCCAGCATCTCTTGGCGCATTTCCTCGGAAGTGATGTCCCCAGCGACGTAGCGGGCCTTCGCTTCTTCCAAGACCGGGTCACCGGTGTAACCCTGCCGCATATTCGCAGCGCGTGCCTGATCTGAAGCCTTCTTCCGTGCTGCAACAGCTTCCGGAGAGCGATCGGGGCGAGTGGCATGAACGTTCATTGGCAGAGCCTCCAGTTACTGTTCAACTTAGCACAAAAAGAGCCGAATATCCAGCGAATGCGGGGTAAGCGGCTCTTTTATGGTGGGAGCCCGATCGGAGATCGGGCCTCCCAGAGCGATCAATCGCGGGGTTCCCATTCGATGATGGCCTGCAGTGCCACGTCATCTTGGCCGGGGTAGCGGCCCAAGTTGGCGTTGAAGCCGAGGCGCTTGATGGAGAGGGTGTAGTACGGCTTCCCTTCTCCGCTGGTCTTCTTCCAGATGCCGCCAACTTCGATGTCGTGGCCGCGAGGTGACTTGGCATAGACGCGATGCGTCGGAGCCTTTTCGTTGGTGGAGTCGAAAGGTGTAACCTTGATGTCCAGGTCCCGGTCGATGGTGGAGATGAGGCCGGTTCCTTTGGCATTGTCGATGTCGTCTTTGTCGAACTGGATGAAGTTGGTCATGCTCATGTTAATCACTCCTCTATGGTGGTTGCGATGATCGTCCATAAGGCACGGCGAAAAGCGGTGCGCACCGTAGGCCGGAGCGCAGCGAAGGAGGCTGGACGGGGACAAATTTTGTTTCGCGAGGAAGCTGAAGGCGGGGAAAATTTGGAGACGAACGGCTTTGCGCCAACCGCGTCGCCGTGCGAACGGGCATCAAGAGCAACCACTTTGGAGGTGTGGGGCCTGAGCGCTTGCAGCAATACGTCACCTCGAAAAATGGGACATCGGCACAGGTCAAGGGCGGGATTGTGCTGAATGCAGCCAAACCAGCAGCCTGAAACAAGAGGCTGGGGTAACCAAGAGTTCCACCAAAACATGAGATCTCGCCATCTGTTGCCCATATCAGCGCCGCCAGTCGTTCAGTTGCCGGAATGGCTACGGCGATAGGAGGAGGGTGATTCAACCTGAGCGCCCCACAAGCCTTGGCCTAGCTGCCGGGCTCTTGCCTCGGCGCGGCGATACTGGTCCAGGTCGATCGGATGGGATCTTGGCAGATACCGCAACAAGAGGCTGGCTTGGCCCGCCTTCACCATTTCAAGGCCAATATCCGAGTTGTCGATGAAGCACTGGCCGACAAGGCGTTTGTACTGGTCTCGATCGACTTCAACGCAGCGGACATGCTTGCCATCGATCATGCGGGCGAGGAAGCGACGTGCCTCAATCCCGCAATTCCATATCACACCGTTTTTGGAGCCAGTCTGATCCCGCTCACAGGCGTCAATGGCCGCGATACGGATCCTCTGTTGGCGAATGCTGAAGGTGTCACCGTCGATCACTCGCGCCCGGCCTGAATAGTCGGCCGCTGCAGAAGACGCGGTGAACAAAAGCGCGGCCAGCGCGGCTCCAACCAAGCGATTTCCTATCACGAGTGTGCCTCCATCGAGTTGCGGGCTGCCAGCCCAAAGACGGAGCGGTTTAGATGAAGGTCTCCGCTCGCGGCGCGGTCGGTCATAGCCCGCAAATACCCGCCCGGCGAGCTGATCTCGGCCCGCGTGTATTTCTCAAACGTCAGAGCAATCGCAACAGCTGCCGCCTGCTGCCCCATTCGGTCCACGGCCCGCTGGCGCGCGTCCTCAGACACACCGGCGATGCGGCAAAGCTTGGGGGCAATCCGGTCCAGGTCCGCCCAGCTGCGCGGCGGCTTGTAGCCATATTCGGCAAGGCTTGGCGTAGCCCTCCACACATCTTCCAGCGCCACAAGTGACGGCTGCGGGTGCTTTTGCCTGTTGCTTTGGCTCGAACGGCGCCTCAGGCTTTCTTCAAAAGCCCTCTTGCTGGCGGAGCCAGCCTCTAACGAACTGACTTGTTCGGCGTCAGCCGAACGCCGATCATCATTACGAGCTTCAAAAAGTTTCGGGGTTGTAATCTGTATGTGGATGTCGTTTTCGACATCCGTGCATGTCATATTTGCATCTACGTCGGAGGTTCGCGGGGTCCGATTCACGTTGCGCAGTCGGTCGGCAAGCCACTCCAAAAGCATTGTTGCCTTCCGGAGGACTTGGGCCGGTGCGTGCCTGGCTGATCCGATGAAGGCCGCGATCTTCTCAACACGGGAGCCGATCCGCCCGAGAATGACTTCGCCTCGTTCGGTTGAGGACACGAGAGCATACCTCGCGGCACGTAGAGCGTCTCGGAAGCGACGCGCTGCGTTGTCGCGAACTCGAATCTCTTCCCGCTTCTGGCGCACCAGCTGATCAAGTTCATGGTGCCGAGCGATCAGGACACGTAGATCAATGCCGCAAGCGTCGGCAATATCTCCTTCGCCATCACGGATCGGGTAGCGCTTGAAATTCGCGCTGTCCTGCATGGTGACGAGGCCGAGGTCGTACAAACGCGAGAGAATACGGCTTATGCGTCCCGGTGACTTGTTGATGTCATAGCCAAGCTGCCTGTTCGACTTGTAGACGATCGGGCGCCCTCCTTTATCGAAGGCGTCAGCCTTGGCGGTCGTTACGATGGCTTCCAGCAATGCGTATTCTGCAGTTGTGATCATCCCGACTGTCATCAGGTTCTTGGCAAGTACTGCAAGCTGACCACGCGTCACCGTTCCGACTTCGGTTGACTGCGCCAGTCGCCGGAAGTCGGCTCGCTCCTTCGTCATTCTGCGACCTGTCGGCCGCTTGTGTTGTGTGGGTTCCCCCATCGTCCGTCTCCTGTCAGAGGCCAGACAAAGCTCCGCCGTTCACCGAAAAGGTGTTTTGATTATTGACATCGGAGGGGAGGTCTGCGAGAACGATCTTGCTTATATTTTCGAACTGCAGACCGCTTCCGGATCTTTCGGGAGCGGTTTTTCTTTTCTGGGCCGGGTGCGATCTCCAAAAAACTGTTAAAATGCGCGAGTCGGAATCGGTTTAGGTTCCGCCCGATTGCGATTAGTAACCTGAGATACCGAATTGATGCAAGTTGTCACATTTCCGCGTTGCTTTGCCGGGTCAGCTGACATCTGAAATAGCGCCTAAATTTCAATTTTTTAGCGCGCTTGTCCGCGCCTTCCCTCTCTTCGCGCCTAAAATTGGAACGTTTCCAGAGTATGAATTAGCCCCCTTTATTGTTGGGGAAATTTAACAGGGTGGGGAGGAGAGTTTGAGAGGAGGGGGCGAGGGCCTCCTCTCAACAAGGGCCTGATCTGCCGTCCCCCGATATGTTTCCGCCTCCCAGGCACCTGCGAAAGCGTCCGCATTGGCTCGATGCCAAGGCGGGCGCTAAAGTGCGATCTTGAAGCAGGCTCAGCCGCGCTGAGCAGCATCCTCAAGATAGGTCGCCGGTAGATCGAAGGCCTTTAGCGCTGCATCGAGTGCTTTGTGCACATCATCCCAATCAACATGCTCCGGGTCGCTCAGGTAGGCGTTGATTGGCTGACATCAGCTTTCGGCGGCGAGGGTCGGATCAGGATCGGAAGCGAGCACGGCTTATCCTCGGGAATAGGGGAGCCGGTCACGCTGGAGGACGTGACCGGGGACAAGCAGCGGCGGGATTATTCCGCTGCCATCGGGAACGAGTGTTCGTTCTTTTCCTCTGAGGTTTCAGTCTCACCCTCTGCGTTGGGGTCTGACGCGATCCGAACGTGAGGCGGAAGCCAACCGCTGTCCTTAATGGACTTGGCGGCATACTCCGCAGCCTCGCCCTTCTTCATGCTGCCGATACCGGCGGCGAAATCCTCGCCGCGCACCTCGGCAACAACGGCTTGAATGGTCGGCCTGTTGACGTGGCTGAAATAGCTTTCCGCCGTAGTCTCAAACCAGTCATGCATGTCCACGTTCAATGCGCGGCCCATCTGGTCGGCATGTGCCAGCGCTTGGCTGCGACTGCTGAACTTCTTCTCGACCGCATTGACGGAATGGGCGGCGGCATAGGCCAGAAGGTGCAACAACTCGCTTTGCGATTGATCCATCAGCCATTTCCAAAGGTCAGCAGGATCGCCGGGAAGCCGGTGCCCATAGTTTTCCTCAAGGCTTCCCCACGCCTCAAGGGCCTTGTTTTCGGCGGGACGCTTCATCGAACCGTCCAGCACTTCATGAGTGACAGAGATTTCAAGCGCGCTCTGGTGGCCGGGAATGCCCCATGCCGTGCGATACTGCACTTTGAGCAACATCGCGTGGAGGACCGCCACAAGCGCAATGTCGGGATTGTTCGCCAGCTCGACACGAAGTGCCGCCGTCTTCTGAGCGGTCAGGTCTTCAATCAATGCGGCTGAATGGGTCAGCCCCTTAGATTTCGAAGCGCCGTCAGCCTCCTCGGTCGCCCCGCCTTGCTTCCCTTCCGTGGCCTCGGCCTTCTTCTTGTCCTCGTGGCGGACAAGACCTCTCAGCACCGACAACTTGCCCCAATGGTCGATGGTGACGATTGCCCCTGCCATTGCGAGGTCTTCGCTGCGATAGGCTTCTTCGCGCTTCTGCAGGACGGCAATTTCCTGCTCGACGGCGGACAAGGCGGCCTCTGCACCTTCATCCTCCTGATCCGCATCGATCTGCGCCGCCAGTTCGTCATAACGCTCAGTCAGTGCGTCAAGCTTGGCTTGATCCTCGTCGCTGAGGTCCAAGCGCTGCGGGTAAACCCGGGCCATCTGATAGATGTTATCCGGCTGCTGAGCGCACCACTCAACCCATTTCCAGCCTTCGGCCTTCACGGCTTCCGCCTCGACCTCCAACTTCTCGGCAACCAGCTTTTCCAGCAAGCCGCTATCGCACGCAAACCCGCCTCCCTGCTCGGCGAACAGATCGCGGCGCACAGGACCGCCGGCCGCCTCATAGGCTTCTAGACCTCCGATCAGCGCCAACCGTTTGTCGCTTGCGGGGACTTCATCTGCTGCGAGACGGCGCTTGATCGTATGGGCGCTACGATCCCATGAGGGGAGGGCATTCCAAACCTCTTCCTGTCGAGCGTGATCGTCGGTGATGGTGAAGGCGGCAAGCTGCTCAAAGGTCATGTCCTCGGCGCGGAACGCCGCGAACAGGACAGGGGAAACCTTCGCTAGCGCAAGGCGGCGGTTGACGATGATTTCGGTTGTCCCAAAACGGGCGGCGATGTCCTTGATGGACTTGCCCTCATCGAACAACGCTTTGAATGCCTCGAACTGGTCGGCAGGGTGCATGGCCTCCCGCATGACGTTCTCGGTCAGGCTCAATTCCGTTGCGTCACCCGCCTCTCGGACAATGACATTCACAGCGTAGTCAGCCGTGATCTCGCCCCGTTCGGCCAGAAGATTGAGAGCAGCTAGGCGGCGACCGCCAGCCGTCACAAGGTATCGGCCCTTGGGTGCCTTGCGCACCACAAGGTTCTGAATGACGCCATTGGCGAGGATCGACGCCGACAGGCTCTCGATGCTCTCCTTGGTGTAAGTCTTGCGGACGTTCTTCGGGTCTGCGTCCAGCTTGTTCATTGCTATCGCGATGATGTCGCTCATGGTTCCTTGCTCCAGTTTTTCCCGTTTCCCTTGGGAGCAAGCCCCGCTAGTGGGCGAAGCCTCTGCCTTCGTTTTCGAAGGATGTGCCCCCACATCCGGCGGAACGAAGGGGGAGGGCTTGAGCCCGCTCCCGTTAGGACGCCGATCGGGTCATGGGGCGGGAGGAAGGAAAAAAGGAAGGTTTGCCGGCCTGACGGCGAAAGCCGTTTTTCCTGACGAGGGACAGCGCTTGCGCGCTTGCCCATTGGCGCGATCGGCGACCTATCGTAAGAGCGGTATAGGGCAGGGTAGATGGGCGGCCGATCCCGGCCGCTCCTTGCGGATGCGAACCGGCGACGCCGGTTCTCCGTCTTCTGATCCAGGTTATAACACGATGGATCTGCCCGCTGCGCTCCGAGTGATGAGCGCTCCGCTCCTCGGGCAGCTCTCCATTTCAACTTGATTCAACGTTTCGATAGCGGCGGTTAGCCGCTCGGCTCGGATCGATCGGCGCCAGTCCGAGATCCGAGAAGGACAATGAAGAACATCGGAGCTTTCAGCATAGCGCCGACCCTCCTTAAGGGGCGGGAAGGCGGGAATTCTCGATACGGTTTTGACGGATAAAGGGAAGCCGCAGGAGGCTTAGCATAGCGCCGCGAAGCGGAAGCCGGGACCGACTTCCCCCGCCAAATCCGTTCCGTGCCTCTACAGTCTAGGCGTTGCATTCATGATGTAGTGGGCAATCTGAAACAGCTGCTCAACAGTCGCAGTCAGGTCAGCAGAGGCTTGCTGGATCTCTGGTGGTTGGGACGGATCGCCGGCGAGCACACCGGCCTTGGCGATGATATCCTCGCAAGGATCTGCAATACTGTGAATGAGCTTCAGCAGCTCCTGGGCGGTTGTCTGATCCACCAGTGCCTGTCCTACGTCGATTCCGGGCACCAAAGCCTATGGAGCAAGCTGACTGAGGTCCAGGGGCTTTCTAAGCGGGTTCGGGATCACGACGTAGAGGCTGCACCCTGCATGGCAGGGTGCAGCCGTACCTCACTGAGGCTTGTGGTCGTTTCCGGCCTTACCATTTAGCTCGAATTGATAGCTGAATTCCACCTTGGCGATGAGCGGAAGCATCACGGCGATGGAGAACTGAAGTTGACCCTTGTGGGACAACTTCGCGATTTGCCGGTTGATGAACTGGCGAAGGCGACGGCCGGTTTTCTGGCAGAAGGTTACGAGCGTTTTCATCAGAGGTCCCTCCTTAGTGGTTGTGCGTAATCGCGAAGCTCGAATACGGCTGGAACCGCCGAGTGCATCGCGCAGCGATCGCAACAGAGCGAAGCGGAGAGGAGAACCGTTAGGGTTGCACGCCAAGGCAGGGCATGCCGTATCGTGCGCAGCATTAGATTACGTACGGCCGCTAAGGAGCGGCCTATAAACGCGGCCTTCGTAGCCCCGGCCGTCGCCTTTGCCTTCAACCGGCAAATCGTAATCCGGCCGGCAGGTCGGATCTCCATCGCCGTGATGCTGCAGCGGTGGTTGAGCTCGCGTCGACGCTCATAGCCGGAAACGACCACAGGCCTCAGTGAGCCGTCCCGCTTTTCATTGCGGGCGACGGGAAAGCGGGCAGGTCCGGTGATAAACCAGTTCATGCAACGGCCTTCCGCTGCCCAATACTTGGCGGTGATCTCGACATGACGGCGGGCAAAGGCCTCTAATTCAGCGTCCGGCAGGGGCAGTTTTGCTTGCTGCCACAGCTCCACCATGTAGGCGGCAAAGCCGTTCAGGCGCTCTGCCAGCCCTTCCAGTTCGGAAAGGGTGCGCCGCTCCGGAAAATGAGTAAGGGCATGGAAGCTATGTTCGATGTCCTTCGCCGCGATGGTCGCGGCAAAGGTTCCGGCGAGAATGGACAGGGTGCGGTCCTCGACAACAGCGATGATCATCGGACTACCCCCGCCATGACGGTTGGGTGAGTGCGGGTGATGCGGGTCTGGAACCCGATCAAAGCGCCGCCCAGAATGACCCCATTGGCGGAATGCTCGTCTGCCTTGGCAAAGACCGGATCAAGAACCGGCTTGCAGACGTTCAGGCGGGCCGCTGCTTCCTCAATGCTGATCTGCGGCGGTAGGACATGCGAGCCGTCCAGGCTGGCAAGAACGATCTTCCCAGCCAATGGCTGCGGGTAGCCATCAAAGACAGTGAAAGCGGTCAAGCCGTCGCGCAAACCCTCCTCATCGACGATAAGAACGTGGTTCGTGTCGAATGGCACCACTTCGACAAGCTGGCATCCAATCAGCCCGTAGGTCTGAGAGAACGCGCTCGGTGCTGCGACCTCTGCGGCTTGAATGGTCCCGGCTTCCGGGTCCAGCAGGTAAACGGTTGCGGTTGTGGTCATAGTTCTCACCTTTTCTCCAACTCCGCGAAGCGGTCTTCTCGTGCCCCTCGTGGGCAGGAGCCCCGCTCCTGTTCCCGAGTTCGCGCGGAGCAGCGGGGGAGAGGGTGGCAAGGGGATAAAAACGGAGGGGGTTCGCCCGCCCGAGGCAAAGCCGAAGGGGCGGCGCGTCAGCGGCGATCCTGCACGAAAGCGCGGCCTTAAGGCTGCGCGAAGGAAGGACGGGGAGACCGTTTTTTCCCCTTGTGAGGGAGAGGGGGCGGCGCTCCTCTTTCCCTCATCAAAGAGACAGACAGGACGCCTGCGGCGTCACTGCTTCATCGTGACGTAAACCGGACAAATCATCCTGATGCTGATGACTGTGAAGAGCTTTGAGAGGCCGCCCCGATCAGGCGGGACGGCCTCCGCAGGCATGACAGATAAGGGCTAGAGATCTGCCATGACCTGACCTGACCTGACCTGATCAGCCGGCAATATGGGTCGATCGCGCGAGGCTGTAAATGTTCCGAACCGATTTTTGCCCAAGAGGCATGTGATGGAAGGCGAAGCCGCAGCGCAACCGATCGTAACCCGAATGGGCGGAGACGGCGCCTGCTGGCTCCGTGCCGAAGGCAATAGAGCGGGGTCGCAAAGCGATGTGCTAAAGCAGCTATCCAGGGTAGACTTTCGAGGCCCCATCTCTAATTGTCCCGGAGGAACGACGATCAATTTCCAGTGTGGTTGGTGGCAATGGCAGGTTTCGGACTCGAGCAGTGGGTAAGCTATCTCGGACTTGAACGCGTTGACGATCCAACCAAAGATCATCCGGTTTATCGCAAGCGGTTCGACGGAAAGATCATCGACCTCAGGCAACTGGATCTGCTTGTCGCGCAAAGGCTGCGTGACCTGCGAACCGATCGACAACTTGCGCAAGCGAAAGTCGCGACCCTGCTGGGGTTGAAGGAGGCAACTTACGCCCGCTACGAAAACGCCTCCTCCTTGATGACAGTAGGACGCCTACTCCACGTTTTCGAAGTCCTGAATATCACCCCGGAAGAGTTCTTCGATCCTCTCGTCAACGAACAGCCCTCTCGCTCGAAAGCCGAGTCACGCGAAGCCCTGAGAGACCAGCTGATGGAGGAAACGGTCGACCACCTGAAAAAGCTCGACGATACGACCTTGAAGATGGTGCATGACCTGGTGATCGCCATGGAGCCCCGGATGATCGGAAGGCAGTAAACGAATGGCGCGGCGAAAGCCGCGCTATAACACTCAGCGGGTTGGGTTGGGTTTCCGCCGCGCGCCGGCCGCCTTTGGCGAACAGCTGGCGCTCATGCAGCGTCCTTCTCCGGCACTTCTGGCGGAGCCATCGCTCGGATCGATCGGCGCCAGTCCGAGATCCGAGGCAGGCAATGAAGAACATCGGAGCTTTCAGCATCGCGCCGCCCCTCCTTCAGGGGCGGGAAAGCGGGAATTCTCGACACGGTTTTGGCGGAAGAAGGGAAGCCGCAGGAGGCTTAGCATAGCGCCGCGAAGCGGAAGCCGGGACCGACTTCCCCCGCCAAATCCGTTCCGCTAGATTCGACAGTGACAGAAAAGGTGATCCCTATGACCAATGCTTTTGACCAGGCACTGCAAAAGGCAACCGGCGGCTACGCAGTCGATACACTGATCGTAACCAAAAACGAGGATGGCGAACCAGAAGTGTCCATGGTCGTCCTCGATGCGGACAATCAGCTGCTCAAAGTCTCATATGACCCGGAGGGCGGCATCATATTCAAAATCGACCAATTGGACGACTTGCTTTTCTCGCGCCACCTCCTGGAGCTGATCGCAAAAATGCGGGTTCTGGCCGACCACAAATGGAAAGAGCTTCAACGTCATTGGGTGGACGACAAGGCCACCTGGGAAGGGTTTGAAAATCTTCTCGATACACCAAATATTCAGTGAAGCGAGCGCGTCGGCTTCGGCAGCAGCTTTACCATCTGCTTCACGACCGTTCGCAATTTTCTCCAGTCTCGTAGATCGCCTTCGTTCACGCGCTCCTGGATCGCCGTTAGGATCCATCCAACGCAGGCGATATCGTCCGCAGCGCGATATTTGTCTGACCTGTGGAAGCACGCGACGATGCGAGGCCGCGCGCCTTCCTCGGTCTTTGGTATCTGCGAAACCAGATCCTGCGCTTCTCGATAGGCATTTGCCACACGTTTGAGGTCGTCTGGCCCGGCTTGGGTGATCATGCCGACGGTCCACATCAGCGTGTTTGACAGGTGTTCCACTTCGTCAGTCATGGCGATCCTCATTCCTCTCCATTGTGACAACGCCTCAAAAAGTTAACACCACGCGGACACTCGCGTCAGGTGCAAATCTGCAGATTAGGCTCGCGTCATGTTCCATCTTGACTTTTAGCGGCCCATACGTTCCCTGTTTGTTCCTTTCATTCCGTATCACGAAAGGACCAGTTTGAAATGCTCGCCGGCCTGAAAATCGAGGCAGAAGTCTATGTGCCTCTCATGCTCCACGGGTTATGCGCCGGCTTTCCGTCACCCGCAGATGACTACATCGAAGAATCGATTGACCTCACAAAGCTCCTGATCCGGAACCCGCCGGCGACGTTCTTGTGGAAGGTCGACGGAAATTCGATGCGAGACGCGGGAATCTTCCACGGGGATTTGATCGTGGTCGACCGCAGCCTGCGCCCGGTCGACGGCGATATTGTCGTAGCGACCGTTCATGGCGAGCGGTCGTTGAAGCGGCTGCGCATGACGGGTGGTCGCCCGCGGCTGATGTTCGAGAATTCGGACATGCCGCTGTTCGACCTTCCGGAGATTGCAGAAGTCGAGATCTGGGGCGTGGCACTCTGCAACGTTCATTGGCTGCGACCGAGGAGAAAGGGATGACCTCCTTCGCACTGATTGACGGCAACTCGTTCTATTGCTCCTGCGAGCGCGTTTTTGACCCTTCCATTGCAAAGCGCCCGGTGATTGTCCTGTCCAACAATGACGGTTGTGCAGTTGCCAGGACGGCGGAGGCCAAGGCGCTCGGCATTGGCATGGGAGAACCCTATTTCAAGATCCGTGACCTCTGTCGCGACAACGGCGTGGCGGTCTATTCCAGCAACTACACCCTTTATGGCGACATGAGCGCCAGGCTGAATGCGATCTATCGGCAATGGTCTCCGGATGTTGAGGTCTATTCGATCGATGAGAGCTTTTTGGATATGACCGACATCAGGCCCGCCGATCGCGTTGCCTTCGGCCGCGATCTTCGGTCCACGGTTCACCAATGGACCGGAATCCCGACCTGTGTCGGCATTGGCCCGAGCAAGACACTGGCGAAGTTCGCAAACCACGTTGCAAAGAAGAATCCGGAGCTTGGCGGCGTCTGCGATCTGACAGATGCAGGCGTTCGACAAAGTTGGCTCGATCGCGTCGAGGTTGGGGAGGTTTGGGGCGTCGGTTCGGCATCTGAGCGAAAGCTATTCGGCCTGGGTATTGAGACAGCCGGCGACCTGGCGCGTATTGATGCACGGCTTGCTCGCAATCTACTGAGCGTGGTGGGCGAGAGGACGGTTTTGGAGCTGCAGGGCATTTCATGCTTGCCGCTTGAAGACGTGCCGCCACAACGGAAGGGCTGCGCCGTTACCCGATCCTTTGGGACGCCGGTTACGGATCTCGCCGGAATGCTCGAGGCAGTCGCGGCCTATGCGATGAGGGCGGGAGAGAAGCTGCGCCGGCATGGCCTCGAGGCGACACATATGGCGGTCTTCATGCATACGTCGCGCTTCAACTCGAAGGACAAACCGCACTCTGCTCAAACGACAGTCCATTTTCCCGAGGCTTCGAACGATACTTTTGATCTGATCCGGGCTGCTCAGAGCGGAGCGCGGAAGATCTTCAGGGACGGCCATCGCTACGCAAAAGCCGGCATCATCATGAACGATCTGGTGCGGGCGGCGTCACAGCCTCGGCCCCTGTTCGATGCGCGGGACCGTGACCAGTCGCAACGGCTGATGACAGCCCTGGATGCGGTCAATGGGAAATTCGGGCGTGGTTCGCTTATCCCGGCCTCGGCCGGCATCAAGCGCGACTGGCAGACAAAGTTTGACCGTCGATCGCCGCGCTACACCACAAATATCAAAGAACTGCCCGTAGCCGTGGCGCGCTAGAAAACGAAGAAGAAGCGAGGGATCTGGATGAGCCTGCCTCGGCTTAAGGATTACCGGGCGGAAAAGATCGACGTCGAGTGCCGGCGCTGCGACCGTTATGCCGTGCTCGATCGGAAAGCATTAGTGAAGAAATACGGCGCCAGCTGTCAGTTCGTCGACCTGAAGCGCGCCCTCGCGATTGGGTGCGACCGGAAGGGGGCAGATCTTTGTGAGGCGCGGTTTCCCTGCCTCCTGAAGATCGGCGTTCTGATAGATCGTGGTTAGTCACCGAAAACGCCGGCTCGCCACGATAAACACAATGCCCAAGCCTAAGAACGGCAGAGAGTAGGCGAGGGCACCTGGATATTTCCATGGCGCCGGGGGAAGGTTGCTACAGCCGCCCGCGCCGTCCAGACCACAACTGAGGCTCGCTACAAAGTACCAGAAGCCGACTGCAAACAGGCAGACGGCTATTCCTGAGAATAGAAAGACGCGCTTGACCATAGCGCGACAATACCCAAGGCGCCGGCATTGGAAAGAGCCGCCCTAGTGAGGCGGATCGGCGCTCATCAGCGCATCAAATGCGGCCTCTTCTTCGGCAAGCTTCGCTTCGGCCGCCGCCAGCTCGGCTGCGATCTGCTGACGCTCCGCCTGGTCGATTGACGCTGCAAGTTCGGCGCGCAGTTCGTTGATGTGGTCGTAAGTGGTCATCGTCGGCTCCTTTGAATGAAAACAAAGGTGCGGGACCGACAAGGTAGGGTTTGGGTCAATGACCGCCGTAGGCGGCCTGCGGGGCGTGGGGGAGCCGATTTCGTTGCGCAGCGGCGAAATTGGGGGAACCGCGCATCCTTGACGCGAACCCTCCCTTGTCGGTGTAATTGGGTGATGTTGAGAGAGAATAAACCTCTCCGTATTCGCCGGCACCTTTCTTTCGGAACCTGTGACTCCGCTCGGCGTTTGGGCGGCGGAGGGGCAGCGATAACAGATAAATCTCACGTATTCAGGCAGCTCGCCTGTAGCGGAATGGTTCGCAAGCCGGCACAGGCCAATCATCAACCGATACCGAATAACGGCCGCATCGACGCCCTGTTACAGCGGCTTTCTCAGGCTGAACAGGATCCACACGGGAAAGCAACAAAAGGAAGTCCGTATCGAAACCCGGACTAGTCGCCTTGCGGGCCGTGTTGCGGGGACCCATATAGGTTGGTAGTTGACGTGCGTACCCACCTCCCAGTCCGCGCGTCGGCTGTTCCCCTCTGGAGGTTATTGACCCCCACACCTTAAGGGCCGCGGCTTTCCGCTGGTCCTTTTTCTTTTAGGAACAGCCAATCATCCATAGGCTCGGTTTCACCCGTGGGCAGAAGGAGGTTCAGCCTGCCGTATTCCCTCTCCAGGAGCGTGTTGAGGCCGCGAAAATCATGCCAGATGGAGGCGAGGAAGGCAGCGCTCGCAATGGGCCGATCAATGACTTGTTCCAGCTTCCTCGTCAAAGCCGCGCTTGTGCGTTTCAAATGCGATGAAGCATAGGGATCTTCGCATATTGCGGTGGTGATTGTGTGTATCTGCCTCACTGATCTGACTGTCTGCGCAGTTCTCAGATAAGCAGAAAAGCTCTGTCCCATAGATAGCTCCGTACCGGCCCCCGAAGCTAACGCAAAAGCCCCCCGATTCTATGGGGGCGACTGCCTTCTTGTTAAGCAGCAGTTACCATGATCGGCGTAGCTAAATCAGCCGCAGGTGGCTTGAAAAACAAGACCGGATGCAGGATCCGTCTCGATCGTCAACCGATCCTCACGGAGGTCCTGGGTCACCATGTCGCCTGGCTTGATCTGACGCACGGTCTTCACGCCGGTAAGCTGCATGGCTTCTCCGTCGGCCGGCTTGGGCTTGCCCACGAGGCCTCCAGCGGCTTCAGCATTGCATCGTGCTGCTGCCGTGGAGAGGGCGCTTTCGTCTGCGCTGCAGGCGGATAAGGCCAAGGCTACGCCGGCGACGATCACTGGCGCGGAATAGGGCAGTGACTTCATTGAGACTCTCCTTGCTATCAAGCTCTACAAGGAGTTCAGAATTGGCTTTTTCGTGTCACTGCCGTCATAGCGAGATGAATTCACCTCACGGCCGACACGATAAAACTCAAGCTGGCTGTCGATCTGGTTTTCAAGAAGGAAGGCTTTCGCGTCAGCACCCTGAACAGAGCCATCCAACCAGATCCCATAGGCAGATGGACCCAGCATGAGGGGCATTCGCGTATGAATGTGAGCGATGTGGTCGACGGCCGGCGCTGTGATTATCGTACAGCTGGTGACGCCTAGCTTGTCGTTATGCGCCCAAAGCCCGGCGAAGGAGAAAGGCTTCCCCTCGGGCAGTTGCAACAGCCATGGGTCTTTCTTGCCGTCCTCTTCGCTTGTGGTCCATTCGAAATAACCATCAGCCGGAATGAGGCATCGCTTAGTCTTGAAAGGCTCTCGGAATGCCCCTGAGGTGTCGACGGTCTCGATCCTGGCATTGAACATTGCCGCTTTCGTTAGCTCTTTCGCGAAGAAGGGGACGAGCCACCATCGACCGTAGCCAATGACTAGCGCACCGGCTTTGTCCCGATGAGCAAAGTAGACGCTCTGTGTCGGCGCGATGTTGTAGCGCTGCGGCATGTTGGACGGAGGTGGGTTCTCTGCATGAATATTGTAGAGGGCATAGATCTCGGCCCAAGTCATCGTGTTGGTAAACCGGCCACACATACTCTACTCCGTCATGTTTCTTGGGGAGAATGGCCCCAAAACTCCCTCAATCACGGAATGGAAATAGCGAGGCCGGTGCCAGAACACTTATAGTTCTGAAGCGGGAGGCCTTCAATGTGGATTGCGGTACGACAGCGCTTTAGTCGCTTCCATGAAAATCTGAGCCTGACGACCGATCAACTTGAGGACGGCCTTCGGAAGCAGCTGGGCGTCAGAAAATCCCTCCACGCAGCCTATTGGGGGGAATCAACGGAGACTCCGCACGGCTTTATCGTCGGTTCCTGGGGCAAGGGTACGGCAATAGGTCCGCCAAACGATGTCGATATCTTCTTCGAGCTTCCTATCGAAGTATACACTCGGTTCGAAGGGTACCAGGGGAACAAGCAGTCCTCCCTTCTTCAAGAAGTGCGCCAGGTGCTCGTAGATCGGTACTATCAAACAGACATCCGTGGTGACGGCCAAGTGGTAGTCGCCGGGTTCAACACGATCGCTGTCGAGGTGGTTCCGGTGTTCAGGTATGACGATCAAGGTCGCTTTCTGATGCCGGACACCAATGATGGCGGGCGATGGAAGCTAGTCGATCCGCGAGCTGAACTTCAATTTATCGAAACGGCCGACATCCTCTCGTACCGAAACGGGCGGCCAATGGCGAAGATGATGAAGACGTGGAAGAGACATTGTAATGTTCCCCTCAAGTCGTATCAAATCGAGATGCTGACCGCCGAATTTATGTCGGCCTATGCACATCGCGATCAGGACTACTTCTATTACGACTGGTTTGTCCGTGATTTCTTGATCTTTCTGTGCGGCAAAGCGAATTCCTATCTCGTCATCCCTGGCACCCAAGAGGTAATCAACCTTGGTGACGGGTGGCTTTCGCGAGCCCAGACCGCAAGAGATCGAGCAATTCTTGCATGTGAATATGAGCGCGACGATTTCACGGTGTTGGCAGGGGAAGAATGGCAGAAGATCTTCGGAAATCGCATCTCGATATCGGTGACCTAGAGAAGCGCAGAGCGGCAATTATCGCAGAGTGCCGGCGGCAGGAAGAATCCTGCCTATACACTTCGACCACGCTCTTTATATGGCTGCGCGCCGTACGAACTCAGAAGCAGGTTTTTGTCGCCGCTCCGATCGTTATCGGTGGCATCGCCAGCTTGTCGATATTGCAGGATTGGGGATACGAATGGGTGATCGCAATTCTGGCTCTTGTCGCGAGCCTGTTCCCCGCCTTGGCCGACGCCCTGAAGATTGAAACCAGTGTCGATGAGATTTCTCGGCTGGGCGCTGAATTCAAATCGTTGCAAGACCGATTCCGACGCATTGCAACCATTACGGCGTTGGGCGACGTGCAGGCGGCCGAACAGGGGCTTGCTGAGCTGATGGATCGAATGGATATCGCGAGAAGCCACAGCATCACGCCTCCTGAGTCAGCATTCACTAAAGCGCAGAAGAAGATCGAAGCGGGTCACTACAGCTTTCAAGCGGACAAGGCTGATTGAGCGTTCGGGGATGACGGTAGCCTGTCTATTTCGGGTATACGTGCTGCGACTGAATCCTTGAGACATTAGTGTGTCATTTGGCCGATCTTCGCGTTACGCGACGCTGCGTCGCAAGCGTCTAGAAGCGAATGAGACGTAATTCGGCAAGAGCAGCCCTTAGACGGGGAGGGGTCGGACAGCCGTCTTGGCTGCAAGTGCATCAGGTGTCGCAGCACCGAGCAGCGTGATCTGAGCCGCCTTTATTTATACATTCCAATGGTTTAGTAAAAATTGCATAAGCAAAATTATGGAACCAAAGAGGCAAGTTTGCTCCACCGGCTATTCTACACACTGGCTGGTTTCACGTCACTACATTCAGTTTCTTTGGCTCGCAGGGAAAAGGTCCGCCATGGTGTCGGCGGTCCCTTCACAGCGTGCCAAGAGCAGGCATTCAGGCTGATCCTCGAGGAGTCGGGCCGGCGGAAAGCGATCCTGATCCGGCGCGTCGTTCCGTCATGACGGTTCGATAGTTGGCCAGCACGATGATGGCACCGCCAAGGAAAACCCAGAGGTCGATCGCCTCGCCATAGGCATAGGAGCCGACGACGGCGGCCATCGGCACGCGCAGAAAATCAATCGGCATGGCAACGGACGCATCGACGCGCTTCAGCGCTTGCGCCTGGCAGTAATGGGCGCAGAGAGCTCCGAGGCCGGCAACCACCATCCAGGGGATATCCGCGACATGCACCGGCCGCCAGTCGGTCAGCGAAGCCACAAGGCCGAGAGGCAGCTGGATGACGATCATCCAGACCACGATCGCAGCTGGTGAGACGTCGCGCGTCAGCCTTTTGACGAAAATCAGGGAGAGCCCGTAACCGGCGGCGGCGATCAGGACGAGTCCCGCAGCCGGGTCGACCATCGCGATACCGGGACGGATGATTACAAGCACGCCGATGAAGCCACTGATCGTTGCGAAGATCCTTGGCCTCGTCATCTTCTCGCGCAGAAACAAGAAGGCAAACAGGGCAACCCAGATCGGCATGGTAAATTCCAGGGCGAACACGGAAGCGAGCGGCAGCATGACGACGCCAATCGTCCAGAGATACTGGGCCATGAAATGCACGAGGTTGCGCGCAAGATGCAGTTTGAAGAGCTTCGCATGACGCAATTCCGGCAGCAGCATCCGGCCGAAGGCGACGATGACACAAAGTCCGATTAGCGCGCGAAAGAAAAGCACCTGTTCGATCGACAGCGTGCTGGCAAGCTCTCGCGATCCGACGGACATTCCAACGAATGAGATCATACCAAGGGCCATCCAGAGGAGCCCCTGGATGAAATCGGAATGTTGAAACTGTGCGATTTTTTTTTGCATGTTCGGTTCTTTCAGGTCGGACGCGTGCCCGGGAAGAGCAAGCGTCCGACAGAGTGATGGAATAGGAGTCAAGCCGCCGAAGGACCCGGATCGTCGGGACCGTCCCAAGCACCGACAAGCTGACCGTGACGTCCATCCATGCCGCCCGACACGAGACGCAAGTGCGGTCTCTGCAGGCTCGTGACCGCCTCCTGACCCATCATCTGCCGTTCCCGCCGCGATGCCTCGGGCTGGTATTCCACTGCTTCCAGCAACATGGTCTCTGCGAGACCATTCGAATTTTCAAACTCGATCTTCTGGCTTGCGCGAAGTCCGAGCAGAGCGAGGCCACGCAGTGTCGTGATAGGCAGGAACAGGCCGACCGGGCCAGTTGCCTGGCCGGTCGAGATCACGCGGATATCGCTCTCGCCGGCATGGGCGCGAAAACGCACACGGCTGTTGATGCTGGCGACATCCCCCGGAAGATCGTCGCGGAACACGACGATGGCCTTTTGGATCTTGCGCCTGCAAAGCGCACGAGCCGATCATTGCGGCCCTGCCAGTTGTCGCACAAGGCTTCGAGTATGGTGAAATCCTTTGTAGTCAGAATGTAAGTGTCGTTCGACATTTCGCAGTTCTCCATCGCGCCGTCGCCAGCGCGTCCATCAACATGAGCGGGAGATACCCCTGCGCGAAGATCGCGCAGGGGAGCCTATCCTGCGATGAGACAACCTCCCCGGGTCGCGAGGCGGGAAACTACTGGCAACATCATGCCGGATCGACCATTTCAGGAGATGCCACCTCTTCGACATGGAGGCGGTGCGAACGGCCGTCCCGTGCCACCCAATCGATGGACTGACCAGTAGAAAGACCGATCAGGGCCGCACCGATCGGTGTCAGGATGGAGATCTTGTTCGCCGCAATATCCGCTTCAGCCGGGAAGACCAGCGTGACGCTGCGGTCTTCCCCGAGATCGCTGGTGAAGCGGATCCTGGATCCCATACGTGCGACATTGGCGCCGATCTTGGTGTCCTGAACGATACGCGCACGGTCGAGCTCGATGAGAAGCTCTTCGGAAACATCGGGGTTCCGTCCGGCATGGGCCTCCGCGAGGCGGTAGAGCCTTTCATGATCGGTCCGGGTGAGGATGATTGCCGGCTTGCGCTGCCGTTTCTTTTCGAGAGCCATCGTGAGGCCTCCTGTATAAGACGCGCGGTCGCGCATCCGGCGCACCGCTCTGAAACTAAGAACTGGGATTGAATGTCGCTTCGTAGCCCGTTGCCCCCTCGCGGGGACGCTACCCATGCCCCACGACCGTATCGCGACGCGATTGGGCCGGGGGTCAGATGCCTGCGATGAGGCACATCCGTGTGCGGATGTTATGGAAGCGTTCGATCAACATGATCGAAAGATGGCCGGCTCGGACACGGAAGTCAAGCAAGGCCGGTTGCCCCCTAGCCAGTATCACAGCGCGGGCGATCTGATGCCGAAGAAACAGACCATCTGTGGAGACGAACTCGACCTCTGAGCTTTTTGACTTCTATCAATTGGACACAAGGGCTAGCTTCCCATGTAGGTATGTCGAATCGAGCGGAATTAGCGCAGATCATTGCGCCCTCTGCATTGTTTTGGCTGATTGGGTCTGAAATCAGGGGCGAATGGACGACGTGCAACGAAATGAAAGACGATTTCTCCCCAATTCCTGGGGTTATGTCGTAGCTGTTCTCGGAACGGTCGCGATCGTCGGCGTGCCGCTTTTCGTCATGGGCGCCGCCGCTTCGCAAACGCTCTCCCTGCTCGTGCCGATCCCGGTCATCGCCATAGCTATGATCGGGGGCGCGGGTCCGGCTTTGCTCGCGGCTGTCTTCGGCCTCGCCCTTTGGCTTCTCAATGTGCATTCATCCGTCTCGGAAATCGTCATCGCCGAAGCAATGGTGCTTGCCGTCCTGGCGGCGTTGATTGTCTGGTTCGCCAAACGACGAGACGAGGATCGAGAAACCCTGGCAGAGCTCAAGGACGCGCTGGATGATCGCGAGGCCCGGATGGCGTCTATCCTCGACACCGTTCTCGATGCCACCATTGTCAGCGACGAAAACGGGATCATCATTTCGTTCAACTCCGCAGCTGTCCGCCAGTTTGGCTATTCGGAGGCCGAAGCCATCGGGCAGAACCTCAAGCTGCTCATGCCTCAGCCTTACAAGGTTGAACACGACGGATACATGCGCCGCTACATGGAAACGGGCGAAAAGAGGATCATCGGCGTCGACCGCGTCGTGGTCGGCCAGCGTAAGGATGGGTCTACATTTCCGATGAAGCTCGCGGTTGGCGAGATCAAACGTGGCGGGAAGCGCTTTTTCACCGGCTTCGTCCGCGACCTCACGGAGCGAGAAGAATCCGCTGCCCGCCTGCAGGAGATCCAGACCGAGCTCGCAAGGCTCGGCCGATTGAACGAGATGGGAGAGATGGCGTCGACGCTGGCGCACGAGTTGAACCAGCCTTTGTCGGCCATCGCCAACTACGTGCATGGTTGCGCTCGCCTGCTGCAGAACGCGGTCGGCGATCGCGACATCCAGGTTCGTGACGCATTGCTGGAAGCGGGCGAACAGAGCATTCGCGCCGGGCAGATCATTCGACACCTGCGCGAGTTCGTCACCAAAGGCGAGACGGAAAAGCGCACGGAGAGCCTGCGTCAACTCGTCGAAGAGGCCGGAGCGCTCGCTCTTGTCGGCTCGCGGGAAAAGGGCGTGCGCACCGTGTTCGATTTCACCTCGGACAACGATCAGGTCTTCGTCGACCGAATCCAAATCCAGCAGGTGCTGACCAACCTCATGCGCAATGCGATCGAGGCGATGAAGCAAACCGAGAAAAAGGAAATCCGCGTCAGCGTCTGTTCCGACAAGATGGGACTTTTGACGGTGACGGTCGAGGATTCCGGTCCCGGAATTTCTCCGGAGGTCGCCGAGGATATCTTCAAGCCGTTCACGACGACAAAGGCAGGAGGCATGGGGATCGGGTTGTCGATTTCCAGGCGCATCATCGAGGCCCATGGCGGCGAGATGACCGTTTCCAAGAGTGAGCTTGGCGGAGCCTCCTTCTGTTTCACCCTTATCCAGCACGACGAGGACCAGAATGCAGCCTGATGACTTCACCGTCCATATCGTTGACGACGAAGAGGCACTTCGCAAATCGCTGGGCTTCATGCTCACAGTGAACGGTTTCGGCGTGAGGCTTCATGTCTCCGCAACCGCCTTTTCGGAAATCGCCCCGAGCCTTCGCAACGCCGTGCTGGTCACCGATATGCGCATGCCGGACATGAGCGGCCTCGATCTGGTGCGCAAAGTTTCGAGCATATCTCCCCCGATACCCTCGATCATCGTCACCGGGCATGGCGATATTCCCATGGCCGTCGAAGCGATGAAGGCGGGTGCCGTGGACTTTATCGAGAAGCCGTTTGAAGAGGCCGTCATCATCGAGGCGGTGCGGCGCGCGGCCGAGAGGCTCGCAGACTCGGCGGCGGGCACACTCAGCGTCGATGACATCCGCTCGCGCATAGGCAGCCTGAGCGAACGCGAGCGGCAAATTCTGGCGGCCGTCGTTGCCGGCCAGCCAAACAAGGCCATAGCCTTCAATCTCGACATCAGCCCGCGAACCGTCGAAGTCCATCGCGCAAATGTCATGACGAAGATGAGGGCGCGCAGCCTGCCCGAACTGGTGCGTATGTCACTGACCGTCAGCATCTAGCCGAATCCCCGCGCAATCCGACAATACGCTTGATCCATGACAAGGTGGCGCGTCGGCCAAGATGCGATCTGCAAGCTTGGTGAAAGATCACGACCGAGCTTCTGGGATCCCATTGTCCACGCTGTCTGCAATTGTTGCTGTTGTCAAAGACCCGGCTTTGCTGCGGTCGATCAGCTTTGCGCTCAACACGCATGGCCAGCCGGTGGAACAGTTCAACGACTGGACCATGGCAACGGAGGCGATCAGTCGTGCGGAATGCGTCATCCTCGACACCTGCCTGCCGCCCGCCGATCTGACGGCCGGCCTCAGCCTGGCAGACCGCGGCATAAAGCTCGTCGTCCTGGCGGAGGACGACAAGGACTACGGCAGCGGGAACAGGCAAGACATCTGCGTGCTGTCGAAACCCCTCAACGGGCCTGACATTGCCAACGCAGTATCGACCCTACGTAAGAACCCGTAGTGGAAGAACTCAATAGCGGCGAAGCCCCCGATCCAACATGATCCCTTCAACCAGAGGGAACATGCCGATGCAAACCGCCGCTTCCATCACACTCAATTCGCGCCTTTTCACATCGCCACGTGCACGGTGCCAGGCGCATATCAGGCCGGTAACCTTCCATGCGCCGGATTGCGTGATCTACGCGCAGGGCGAGCGCACGCGATCGCTCTACCAGATAGAATATGGCGCAGTGCGCATTTACCGTCTCCTCGCTGATGGTCGCAGGCAGATCGTCGCCTTTCATCTCGTCGGCGAAACTTTCGGTTTCGAGATCAACGAGACCCACAGTTTCTATGCGGAGGCTATGGTGAACACGGGCCTGACCAGTGTCGAACGCGCAGCCGGTGGCCACCTCAACGACCGTCTGGTCGGCGTTGCCTTGAAGGCCATGGTTCGCGCTCAGGAGCACCTGCTGGTCGTCGGCCGTCAGAGTTCACTTGAGAAGATTGCCGTTTTCCTGGTCGACTTGGCCGATCGCCAGGGTGGCACTGACTTAATCGACCTGCCCATGAGCCGTATCGACATAGGCGATTATCTCGGCCTCACCATCGAAACAGTCTCGCGCACGATTTCGAAACTGCGCGACATGAGCATCGTCAAGCTTCACAATGCCCGCAGCATAGAAATCATCAAGCCTGAAAAGCTTCGCATACTCAGCAACTAGTCCACCTGCGCGGCTTGGGAAAATGTCAAAATAGAGCTGGGTTTCCCGATATTTTGATCGCATGGCTGCCGACACCCGCGCCGCAGCGACAGGCCCCCGACACAACCATCGCGATATCACGAATCATCACTTTCTTTGACAGAAGAGTGAACACTCCGCACACTTGCGGCGAGGAGTAGGAGGAGACCGCGTGCATCACAGCATCGAGAATTCGACCCCGCTACCTGCCTCGGACCGTCGTATGCGGCGCCGATCAGAGCTTGTGACATTTTTTATCCTCGCCTTTGGCATCTGGCCGATCCTTGCGGTAGCGGCCGTTGGAGGCTTCGGCTTCATGTAGAGGCCATTTTCAAGATCGACGCCAGAAGACAGCAAGAAATAGCCGGAGAGCCAAAGCCCGATGAAAGCTCCAAGGCCCGCGCGCAGGACCTCCATTGGAGCCGGGCCAGTCACTGCCGGCCCAAATGAACGTAAGAACTGCAATTGAATATTCCCGATCGATTGAAAGCACAAACTTTCAGCAAATGATTGAAATTTCAATCGTCAGCCAGTGTGCCGAGGGACATCATTCAACAAGATGCGAGCGGATCGACACTAAGAATCGCATTTTTCAATGGTATTTTCACATCTCGGAAGCACTGTAGACCCAGTCGTCGCAAGTGCAACTAGGTGGACACCTGGTGTCCGTAGTGCCCGATCCTGACGCACTGGAGCGATCCAACCCGCTAGCCCTCCAAATCATTCATCCAGGTCACTGAAAGACGGTACTGCTGAATCAGGCGGACTTGTGGAACCACAGGACCTAACTTCATGATTTGTCGGCTCGTATGGCGCATACATTAATAGCTAGGTTGATTATGCGTTCTGTCCTCAATCTTGACGATGCGACCATCCTCCAGCGTAAGGATGCGGTCAGCACGGTCGAGGATACGGTTGTCGTGGGTTACGAGCAATGTCGTCGTGCCTCGCACTTCACCCATGCGCTTCAGAAGATCGACGACATCCGCCGCGCTGTCTTTATCCAAGGCGGCTGTGGGCTCGTCGGCTAGCACGAGCGCTGGGCTTGAGACCAGCGCTCGGGCGACAGCAACGCGCTGCTTCTGACCGCCTGACAGGTTCGCAGGCAGATACGTTGTACGGTCGCTCAAGCCGACTAGGCCAAGTGCATGCTCAGCCGCGTTTTGCGCCACGCTATCGGCCACTTCGCCATGTACCTGCACGCCCATCATCACGTTCTGCAGCGCTGTCAGACTTTCATGCAGATTGTGCGCCTGGAATATGAAACCCAGACGGCGGCGCAAACTGACAAGCTGTGACTGCGATGCGCCGTTCAACTTACTTCCCAGAAGCTGCACTGATCCATCCTGCACGGCCCGGAGGCAGCCGACAAGCGTGAGCACCGTCGTCTTGCCGGACCCGGAAGGCCCCATCAGCACGGTGAAGCTGCCGCGTTTCAGCGTGAGATTCACATCAAACAGCGCCTGTTTGCGAACGTCGCCACTGCCGAACCAATGGTTCAATCCACGCACCTCAACGATCGCCTCGTTGTCCATCGCAGCCTCCTAAAAAAGATCGGCGGGGTCGGCAGCGTCTAGCCGACGGGTCGCAATGGCGCCGGACAGGGCGGAAAAGACTATGGTGCCGAGAAAGACGGTCATTGCCATCGAAGGTGTCATTCCCAGAGGTAGGGTCGTTATCTTGCCCATGAGCGTCAGGATGGTCGTCCCGACAACAAGTCCTGGAATAAAGCCCATGATCCCAAGCACCAGCGCCTCTTCGAAGACTATGCCGAGGAAAAAACGCGGGCCATAGCCCATGGCCTTGAAGGTTGCGTATTCGCGCAAGTGGTCGGCCACGTCGGTGGACAGCACCTGGTAGACGATGACGATGCCGACGAGAACGCCGATCAGCACGCCGAACCCGAAGATGATGCCCGTCGGCCGCTTTGTCTGCTGGTAGCGCAGATCCTCCTGCGCTGCATCCTGATAGCTGCGTATGCGAAGGGATGGGTCGGAGACCAGGGTTTTCAGGCGCGCTATTGCAGTGTCTGTCTCAGCGCCGGGGCGCAGGCTCAGAAGAATATGATCGGGTGCAGAGGAACTGCGCGTCGGGAATAGCGACAAAAATGTCTGGTCCGAAACCAGCATATAGCCATCGCCACCGAAGCCCCCTCCGCCGGAGAACGTGGCATAGGCGGTGATTGTACGGCCTTGCGTTTCAAAGGACAGAGGCGTTTGCGGACGGATTGAAGCAGCTTCGTCCTTGGCAAGACCCCGGGCCATCCGATCAAGTATCGCTGCGTCCCGCACCTGCAGGAGATTGAGATCGCTTGCAATATCCTTCGACAGAAACTCGGTCTTGGTCGGATCCACGCCGAAGGTCGTCAGACTGATGTCCTTCTCGCCACGGTCCCAGGGAACGTTGGCGATGAAGAGACCCATTCCAGCGGCTACATCCGGATCTCCCAGCGCCTGCAGCAACCACTGTCGAGCCACATTGCCACCGTCGGTCAAGGTACTCGCATCGCTGGCAGAGATCATGATATCCGCCTGGAAGAACTCATAGGGTCGCAATGTTGCAGCCCCCATCGAATTCATGATCCCGAGCTGGACGAAAACCAGCACATTGGCAAAGGCCACCCCGGCAAGTGCTGCCGCAAAGCGGGTCCGGTTGTGGGTCAATTGCAGCCAGCCGATGGGCAGCCGCCCGAACAGGCGTTGCAGCAGGTAGCTCATGGGTTGACCCGTACCGTGGTGTCAATGCGGGCGATGACCTCGAGATTGGTGAAGCGTGCAGCGACATCCGAGGAGGCTTCGTCCAGTACCACCAAGACCTGGATGACGCGCGCGTCCTTGTTTTCCGCCGCATCGTCAGAAATCAGGCCCTGCCGTCCCACGGTCAGTCCGATCCTGTCCACCCGGCCTTGCAGCGTGACGCCGAGAGCCGGGGTTACCAGTTCCACCGGCTGGCCAACCATGACGGCACTGATGCGATCCTGCCAGATCTCAACCTCGGCCATCATCTGATCCGTATCCCCCATATCCATGATCCCGTCGGTGGGAGGTCGCTGTCCGGGCGTGACATGGATGTCGAGGATCGTGCCGGTGATGGGAGCTACGACCTCAGCCCGTGCAAGATCGAGTTGCGCACGTGCGAGGTCAGATTTGGCGGCGTCGACGTTACGACGAGCGACGATCACATCGGGCTGTTCGTCCAGCGTGACTGCCGCATATCGCGTGAGCGTTGCCTCAGCGCGCACAACAGAAAGATTGGCGCCCTCTGCTGCTGCACGGGCCGCATCGAGTGCGGCCTGCGTGCTGACTGCGTTCGAGGCGAGCGCCTCAGTTCGTGCGAGCGTCGATGCAGCCTCTGCAGCCGTGGACACCGCTTGATCCAGTGCGGCCTGTGCTTCGTCGCGGCTTGCCTCCACCGCCGCACGTGTCTGGATGAGGGTTGCTTCGCGCACAGCGAGATTTGCCTCTGCGGTGAGCACGGCACCAGCGAGAGCCGCATGATTGTCGAGCCGCGCCAACACGGCACCCTTTTCCACTTCGTCGCCAACGGAAACCAGGATGTCCGCGATGCGCGCATCGCCAGCCCCGTAGGGTGCTGCGACGACCGAAACGTCGCCACGCGGCATCACCCGCGCCAATCCCACCACGTCAGATGGCAGCATGGTTTCCGCCATCTTCGGTGGAAGCTCAATATCGGGCGGCAACGCAATGGGTGCGTCAGAGCCGCCGCCGGGTTGGAGCCCCGTCAGCGCGTAGAACTTCTGCAAACCTGTCGGTTGGAAATACATTCCCAGCACAGCACCCGAGAACATGAAGACTGGGACCAGCAGCACCAGCAGGTACCGCTTCCGAAACCGGCGGCGCTGCCGAGGTAATTCTTGCTCGGACAGATTCAGATTGATCGGGAGGCTTGTTTCATCAGTGGCTGACATTGCAGATCACGCGCTCCTGTCGATCTTTGAATGTGATGTTGACTTCAATACCCTCGTCCCGGCCTTGCCAATCGGCAAGCATGCCTCAGCGATTAGGCTGCAACGAAACACATATCACAAGACATATATTTTTATGTTCGATATCGTGCATTTGTGAGCCTGGCCAGACATCAAAGCGGATGTCTGGCCAGGAAAGATGCGACAAAGCTACGCAAGCCCAGCGCTTAGCGACCGAAATCAGCCGTGGTCACAACTCCGTCTGTGTTCCGGTCCAGCATACCCATCCAGGCGACAGCACCGCCGAGGAATTCGTCCCGTGACACCTTGCCGTCCTGGTCGGTGTCGTTGTTCTGAAGTGTCATTCCCTGGGATGCCCGGTCGGCTCTGCCACCATGACCACCGGCATTGGCCTTCATGTCGTTGGCGCGCGCCTCGTCGAAATACACGTATTCATCGGCGTCGATAAACCCGTCCTCGTTGGAATCGAAGGTGAGGAAAACGTCACCGCGCTTGGTCTGCAGCTCGGAAAGGGTGGCTTCGCCATTTGCGTCGAGGTCCCAGTTCTCCAGGAAGTGGGCACCGGGATTGCCCTGTTGCTGAGCCATAAGGGGTGCGGCGGAAGCAGCCAGAGCCATGGCGGCGATCAGAGTTTTCTTGGGACTATGCAATTTGCGTTCCTCTTCATCGGATCTCATTTGCGCGTCTTGAGCGGCGAATTCTGTTTCACCCCGCCTCGACTGCGATGGACATGTGATGACGGATGCATGTCGCACGATGACGCCGTCTGCGGTCCTTGTTGTAACGGTTTGTCGCAGATCTGCGGACTGACATCCGGCGTGACAAAGGAGGAGTGGAACGCAGTCCCCATCATGCGCTAGAACCGTGCCATGACCTCAAGCGACCCAAGTCCCCATATCCTGATCGTCGATGACCATCGCGACATCCGCGACGGACTGGTCCGCTACCTGGAAAAGAACGGTTTCCGGACCACGGCTGCGCGCAACGCGACCGAGTTGGACAAGTGCTTGCATGGCGGACGCTTCGATCTCGTGGTCCTCGACGTCATGATGCCGGGTGAAGACGGCCTTTCGATCGCACGTCGGCTGAGTAGCGCAGGTGGGCCGCCGATCCTGATGTTCAGTGCCTTGGCCGAAGAGACGGATCGCATCGTCGGTCTCGAGGTCAGTGCTCATGACTACCTGCCGAACCCTTCAGCCCGAGAGAGCTGCTGGCAAGGGTCAAGGCCATATTGCGACGGACCTGCAGAACGACCAGCCTGGCCGGCAGCCTCTCCGGCCGACGCCTTGCCTTTTCCGGATGGACGCTGAACACGGATACGCGGCAGCTGACCCGTGACGAGGACGCAAAACAGATATCGCTGAGCTCGACGGAATTCCGCCTCCTCATCGTCTTCCTCGAACGCCCCCGATTTGTTCTCTCCCGGGATCAGTTGATGGATCTGACGGAAGGACGGGCCCCGGACGTCTTTGATCGGGCGGTCGACAATCAGATCAGCCGGCTGCGTCGCAAGATCGAGCCCGATCCGGGACACCCGACCATCATCACGACGATACGGGCGGGTGGCTACAGTCTCGCCTGTGATGTGGCAGTATTGCCATGAGCATTGGATGGCCCAAGGATCTCAGTGCGTAGATCGGACTGACCACCCTCGCCGCGCTGATCTTTACCCAGATCCTGTTTCTTGCCTTGTTCGGTGCCGAGCGGGGCCTCTCGCATGGGGAGGAACAAAGGGCGGATATTGTCAGGCAGGGTGAACGCCTGGTTGGGCTCCCGCCGAAGATCCCCGAACCTGAAAGGAAAGACGTTCTTTCGGCAGCCGGATCGGAACACGTGATATTCCGGCTGAGCGACACGCCAAACGTCGCCGCTGTGACATCAGATGGAGACGCGCGCATGGAGCTGGGAGCGCGTGGCAGCTCCTCATTCCACCACTTCGACGATGGACCGGTGACGGCGTTCGCGCGACGGATTGGCCTCACACCAGCAACGCTGCACTTGTCTCTTCCGATGTCAGGCGGTCAATGGCTCAACATCGAGGCCTCCCTGGAGCGGCCCGGCGCATTCCTGCCGCCGCGGCTGTTGCTCGGCGCGATCCTCTCTGCCCTCGCCGTGTGGATCGTCATGCGCTTCATGGTGTCACGCATTACCCTTCCATTGAGACAACTTGCCGAGACGGCGGACGCCCTGGATCTGGACCGGAACCCACCGGAGCGCATCGAAACCGGTCCGAGCGAAGTGAAGGTCCTGGCGAAGGCACTCCACAGTCTGCATGCACGCCTTGTGAATGCAGTCCGCGAGCGGACCCGCATTCTGGCAGCACTTGGCCACGATCTGCGAAGCCCGATCACGGCGCTCAGGCTGCAAGCAGAATTCGTCGATGAGGATCAACTGCGCGAGCGGATCGCCCGTATTCTCGACGAAATGCAGGAGATGACCGAGACGGCCCTGGCCTATGCGCGGGGCCTCAGCGAAGCAGGTGACAAGCGTCCGTCCGACCCCTTCGCACTCGTCCCCGCCTCGCCGAAGAGCTCAACACGACCGCGAGCCCGGTGACGCTCGGCAGCATGCCGGTCGTCACGATGCCACTGCGGGAGCTACCGGTGCGCCGCGCCGTTCGCAATCTGATCGAGAATGCCCAGAGATACGGCGGGAAGGTTCACATCAGCGCTGAGCTGGACGGGCCCAGCGCCCGCATTCATATCGATGACGACGGTCCAGGAATTTCTCAGGAGGACCTGCAACGCGTGTTCAGCCCCTTCGAGCGCCTCGAGGCGTCCCGTTCCCGCGAGACGGGCGGGCACGGTCTCGGCCTGACGATTGCGCGCGACATTCTACGTGCCCAGGGCGGGGATGTGGAACTGACCAACCGGACAGAAGGTGGCCTGCGGGCAACCGTGACCCTCCCTGTTGATCCCGGATCTGACACTCCTTAGTCGCTGTTTCCCTGCAATGTAGCGCGCCAAGCTAGCGCGCACTCTCCAGCCGACCGACCAGATTATTTACGTCAAACTCGCCGACGGTCCTTGTACCTGGCACTTCTCTCCCCTCGCCCATCTCTACGATGAAGACGGTTGGAGGACCCTCTGCATGCAGAAACTGAAGCAGTGCGGCATTGTCGGCCGTCCAGGCGGTTACGTCGATCTTGAGCAACGCAAAGTCATTCATCTGCGCCCCGACCCTCGGATCCACGAGGATCTGTCCATCGATCGTCTTGCAGAAGGCACACCAATCTGCAGCGACATCGACCAGTGCATGCCTGTTGCGCATGCGGGCAAAGGCGATTGCTTCGGTGTAATCGCGGAGGGATCGTATCGGCCCGACCACTGTCGACGCCGCCTGCACCTTAACGGCAGGTGCGAGGACGGCAGCAATCAAGCCGACGAGAAAACTCCGCCGGTTGACTCTTTCAATAGACCGCATCCCCTCAGCCCTGCCTCGCGCGCGCGATCGCATCAACGAGCCCCTTTTCGTCCAGCACACCGGGATAGAGGCTCGATCCGATGACATAGGCCGGGGTGCCCGCGAAGTTGAAGGCCGTGGCCTGGGCGTAGTTGCGGTCCAACAGGCCCGAGATCTTGGCCGAGTGTTTGTTCACGGCAACAGCGATTTCATCCATGGACAAGCCCGCGCCGGTCAGCGTGCTCTCGATGTCATCATGTGTCAGCTTGCCCTTTGTCTTCATCAGGGCACCCATGGCAATCTCGTATTTGCCGATCTGTGCCGCACCCAGCACCGCCTGGGCCGCAAAGATTGAGGCATCGCCAAAGATCGGCCAGTCCTTCATGACCAGCTTCACATTGCCGTCCTTTTCGATGACCTTTTTCACCATGGGATGCGCCTTTTTGCAGTAGGGGCACTGATAGTCGAAGAACTCGACAATCGTTACGTCGCCCTTCGGATTGCCGAGAAACGGTGCGTCCTTGTCGTTGAAGACCTCGTCCTTCGTAAGCTGTTGTCCGAAGGACAGCCGACTGCCGAAGACGGCGAACGTGCCAAGCGCGAGCGATGATGTCAGTATTGTGCGACGCTTCATCATCAGAATTCTCCCTTTCCGGATTGTTCGGCAGTGAGGACAACCATCTTTGACCCTTCCGGAACTCGGGCATGCAGATCGATGATGTCCTGGTTGAGAAGGCGAATGCAACCTGACGAGACGGACTGGCCGATCGACCAGGCCTCGTTGGTGCCATGGATTCGGTAGAGCGTGTCTTTTCCGCCCTGATAGAGGTAGAGCGCGCGCGCACCCAGCGGATTGTCGATTCCTCCCGGCAAGCCCTGGGCGAGTGGGCCATAACGATCCGGCTCGCGGGCGATCATGTTGGGCGTCGGCACCCAGCCCGGCCAGCGGGCCTTGCGCTTGATATCGCCCTCACCCTGGAATTCCAGCCCGGCCTTGGCGACGCCGACGCCGTAGCGCATCGCCTTATCACCCTCCATCACGAGATAGAGGAAGCGGGCATAAGGGTCGACGACGATCGTGCCGGGCAGATAGGACGTGCGATAGTTGACGATCTGGCGAACATTGCGCGGATCCATCTTCGAGACATCGACAGCAGGAATGATCTCCTCGCCATCCTGCATCTCGCCATACATGGCCTGCAGCGCCGGATCGATAAGCGGTAGAGATGGCTGAGACGGCGTGCTTGTCGTCTGCGAGCAGGCGGCAAGCAGGAGAGCGAGCCCCGCCGCTGTGCCCAGTTTCTTCAATATGCCGATCACCGGCTGCAATTCTGCAAGTTCCATTATGAGTTATTCCTTATGTGCGGGGATCACTCGGGCGATGGCGGCATTCAAGGCCTCGCGCGAAATCTCTCCGAAATGGGTTGTGACAACTTGTCCGTCAGCGCCAAGAAAAAGGGTGACCGGCATTCCGGGCGCCGCGTAGTGGCGCGAAAGCGAATGGGCCGGATCAACCAGAACTGTTTCGAGCTGAAGGTTCTGATCGTCGAGATAGGCTTGGATCACCGATGGCCCTTCGCCCTGATTGGCGAAGATGAAATCGACGTCTGTCCGAGCCGCTGCCACTTCCGCCAGAAGTGGCATCTCGCGGCGGCAAGGCGGACACCAGATTGCCCAGAGGTTGACGACGGCAGGGCGTCCACTGCGCTCCGACAAAGCGACAAACTGAGATCCATCAAGATTTGCCAGCGTGAAGCGGGGTGCCGCCGGCCCTTCCGCTGCCTGCCAGAGCATGGTCAGCGCGAACCAGACAAAGCATCCTGCGGCGAGCGGCAAGGCGGCAAGCGGCAGCGTCTGCCGGGATTCACGCATCAGAAAGACGAGCGTGATCGCAACACCGATCGCGCCGCCAATCATCGAGAAGCCGCCCTGCCAGACATAGAGCGCGCGCCATGGCTCGGTGAGAAAGCTGTCGAGATGGATCAGGACATGCAGTGCCCTGGCTGCGGTGAGGCCCGACAGTACCGCAGCGGTCGTCCAGGGCGCGAGCCGCTTGTCATAGCGATGCGCAAGCCATGAGCCGAGACCGAGAAACACGAAGATCCCGATGATGGCCGCCAGCCTGTCGGATGCGAAGGCAAGCGGCCCCAGGGTCACGACATCCATCAGGGCGTAGCCTTGGCCGCCCGGGCGGAGGCCGCGAGCCTGTCGATGGTTACGTCTCCCACCAGCCGCGTGCCCGCCACCTCCTGCTTTTCGTGATCGAAGAAGATCATCGTCGGCGGACCGATGGCATTGAGGGACCTCAGGAGTTCATCGGTCTCTGGAGAGATCGAGGTCATATCGATGGTCAGCAGACGCGCATCATGGAGGGCCGCCGAGACACTCTGGTCCGGCAGAACGGTCCGCTCTATGGCGCGGCAGGTGACGCACCAATCCGCGGTGACATAGACAAGGCTGGGTCTGTTCTCGGTCGAAGCCTCGGCCAGTACCGAGGCCAGCGCTTGTGGCGATGCGACGGCTTCAAAGTCCGATTTCGCGATTTCGGTCACCGTCTGCCCGACACCGGTCTTCATTGTGAGCGGCTCCAGAGGGGCAAGCGGATCGCGGGCACCCAGCCCGACGCCGACGAGCAGCAGGGCTCCCCAGGCGATCGAAACAGTGGCCACAGATCGCGAGATGACAGCCGCGCGAGGAGAGACACTTGTGACCCGGATTTGCCAGACGAATACTCCGACTGAAACGGCAAGACACGCCCAGGCAAACAGCACCAGCGTTTCAGGCAGAAGAGGGCTGACCATCCAGATCGCCGTTCCGATGAAACCGAAGCCGAAGGCGGAGCGGATGCTTGCCATCCACGCCCCGGCACGCGGCAGTGCCTTGCCGCCGAGCGTTGCCATCAGGATCAAGGGGAGGCCTTTGCCTAGCCCAAGCGCGAACAGCGCGGCCGCCCCGATGAGGACATCTCCGGTGCGGGCAATGTAGAGCAGCGCCCCCGCAAGTGGCGCGGTGACACAGGGACCGATCAGAAATGCGGAGGTAAAGCCCAGCATTGCAGCCCCACCAAGCGATCCGCCACTGCGTCCCCCGGACGACAGACGACTGCTGAAGCCAGCCGGCATCTGGATCTCGAAGAGCCCGAAGTTGGACAAAGCGAGGATCAGGAACAGGCTGGCGATGACGATCGTCGCCGTTGTCGATTGCAAGGCAAATTGCAGATTTTGCCCCGACCAGGCTGCGACCATGCCGAACAGCCCGAACGCCAGCGCCAACGCTCCGACATAGACGCTCGAAAGGATGAAACCACGTTTCGGCGAAAGGGCCCCGCCCTCTCGCGACAGCATGGCGGCAACGATCGGATACATGGGAAAGACACACGGGGTAAACGCCAGAAGCACGCCGAACCCAACAAAACCAATCAAAAGCAGAGGCAGGCCGCCTCGCGCCAGGAGTCCATCGACACCGGTCGTTGCTTCATCGTGAGCGAGCGCGAAATCCGGATTTTGAGCGCTGAAGGACGACCATCCGCTTTGCGGTGCATTCGATGTCTGGAAAGATATCGGACTTCCGTGCTCCGAAGTGCTGAACTTCAGGCTGGCCATGTCGATCGTTTTCGTCACAGGCGGATAGCAGAGCCCGCCATCCTGACAGCCTTGATAGGTCAACTCGATCGTCGACGCGTCACTGATAAGCGTCGCCCGGGCGGTGTCATAATAGACCTCGGTCGATCCAAAGCCCGGATCGTCCTTGATCTTTCCATCAGGCGTCTCCAGTTTCAGCGGACTGCCATCGTCATTTTTGGCGGAGAGATAATCCCGGTAGAGATAGTAGCCTGGCTCGATCTCCCACGTCACGGCAACTTCGGTGGCGGAGATCCGTGACAGCGAAGGCCGAAATGCCTCGTCCATCTGAAGCGGCGCAGTCTGGGCAACGGCGATGCCGGAGAAGAGCAAAACGGAGAAGAAAATCGCCAGGTACCTCAAGAGTTGCATTCCATCATTCCTTGTGACACATCGAATGTGCGGCGGTGTCTGCGGGGCAGCTTAAGGCAGGCTTAAGCTGGGCAGGCCATGGCGTGAAACAACATTTTTCTCACGGAGGTGTGATGCGTATTCTTGTCATCGAAGACGACGCGATCCTGCTCGACGGGTTGAAGGTGGGGCTTGGCCTCGCCGGCTTTTCGGCAGACACAGTCAGCACGCTTTCCGATGCTCGGGCAGCGATCGAAAGCGATGCCTTTGATGCCATCGTGCTCGACCGCATGTTGCCGGATGGATCTGGGCTGGATCTGCTTCGTACGATGCGCGCCGCCAGTAACCGCACCCCCGTACTTGCGTCTATGATAGAGAGACTTATGCGACGGTGCAAAACGAGCATTGATCGGGACATTTGTTATAAAAGGATAGAGTCAAAAAATGACGATTATGGTGACGGGTGGCGCAGGTTTCATCGGAAGCAATTTCGTTCTAGATTGGCTGGCCCTTAGCGATGAAGCTGTCATCAACATCGACAAATTGACCTATGCCGGAAACCTGGAAAATCTCCAGAGTCTAAAGGGCCACAACGGCCACGTTTTCGTACGGTCCGATATCGGCGACGCCGCGACGGTCGGTGAGCTCCTGAGAACACATAAGCCACGCGCCGTGGTCAACTTTGCCGCGGAATCGCATGTTGATCGCTCCATTCATGGGCCTGCAGATTTCATCGAAACAAATGTCGTGGGGACCTTCCGACTTCTAGAGGCCGTGAAATCCTATTGGACTGACCTATCGGATGCTGACAAACGAGCCTTCCGATTTCTACATGTCTCGACAGACGAGGTCTATGGAACGTTGTCACCCACAGATGATGCGTTTCGCGAAACCAATCGATATGAGCCCAACAGCCCCTATTCGGCGAGCAAAGCGGCCTCAGACCACCTCGTGCGCGCCTATCACCACACCTACGGCCTGCCGGTTTTGACGACCAATTGCTCGAACAATTATGGCCCCTATCACTTCCCGGAAAAGCTAATACCTTTGTGTATCCACAACGCACTCGCGGGCAAACCCTTGCCGATCTACGGGGACGGCCAGCAGGTTCGCGACTGGCTCTATGTCAAGGATCACTGCTCTGCCATTCGCCGCGTTCTTGACGCCGGTCAGTTGGGCGAGACCTACAATATCGGCGGCTGGAACGAGAAGGCCAATCTCCAGGTCGTCGAGACCTTATGCACCATCCTTGACGAACTTTCTCCACGCAAGGATGGAGTGAGCTATGCCCAGCAGATTACCTTTGTCAAAGACCGGCCGGGCCATGATCGCCGCTATGCGATCGATGCAACCAAGATCGAGCGGGAGCTTGGCTGGAAACCAGCCGAAACTTTTGAGACCGGAATCCGCAAAACGGTAAAGTGGTATCTCGACAACCAGACTTGGGTCGGGAATGTGACGAGCGGCGCCTATCAGAACTGGGTCGGCCAGCAGTACGGAGCTTAAAGGAGATGATGCGCCTGCTCTTGACTGGTAAGAACGGCCAGGTCGGCTTTGAACTGCAGCGCGCCCTCGCCCCTCTAGGCGAGGTTGCAGCGCTAGATCGAAGTGTCTGCGATCTGGAAAACGAAGCCTCGATCCGTGAGGCAGTAAGGCAGTTTAAGCCAGATGTGATCGTCAATCCTGCAGCCTATACCGCCGTGGACAAAGCCGAAAGTGACGCGGAAAGAGCGCATGCGGTGAACGCCAGCGCACCAGCCATCCTGGGCGAAGAGGCGGCCAGGATCGGTGCACTCGTTGTCCATTATTCGACCGATTATGTTTTTGATGGCAGCGCCGACGGCTACTATCGCGAGACGGATGCAACTCGCCCACAGGGTGTCTACGGACAAAGTAAGCTTGCAGGCGAAGAAGCGCTGGCCGCAACAGGCTCTCGCCACATAGTATTGCGGACAAGCTGGGTTTTCGGTGCGCATGGGGCCAATTTCGCTAAAACCATGCTGCGGCTCGCAGGCGAGCGAGAAACGCTCGGCGTTGTCGCCGACCAAATAGGCGCGCCGACTTCCGCAGCGCTCATTGCTGATGTGAGCGCTCACGTCATTCGGCAACTCGTCGCCACCGATTCTGTGGACTTCGACGGCATCTATCACCTGGCCGCAGGCGGCGAGACAAACTGGCACGCCTATGCCTGCCACGTGATTGAATATGCTCGCCAGAAAGGCGTCCCAATCAAGGTAACGACTGATGCCATACGGGCGATCTCAACGGCAGATTATCCGACGCCGGCCAAGCGACCTGCCAATTCGAAACTGGACACCCAGAAACTTCGCAACACTTTTGGCTTGACGCTTCCGGATTGGAAGGTTGGCGTAGATCACGTACTTGAACAGATCCTCTGAGGCAGATTATGACAAACCGTAAGGGCATTATCCTTGCCGGAGGTTCCGGTACCAGGCTGCATCCGGCGACACTGGCGGTATCAAAGCAGCTATTGCCTGTCTATGACAAGCCAATGATCTATTACCCGCTCACCACCTTGATGTTAGCGGGGATCCGCGAGATCCTGATCATCTCCACCCCGCAGGATATTCCGAGGTTTCAGGCTCTGCTTGGCGATGGAGCCCAATGGGGACTTCGCCTCGAATACTGTGTTCAGCCAAGCCCTGATGGCTTGGCACAGGCCTTCATACTTGGCCGAGATTTTGTCGGCAAGGACCCCAGCGCTCTGGTGCTCGGTGATAACATATTCTATGGCCACGATTTTCAGAAGCTGTTGCGCAATGCGGCGTCTCAGACCGAAGGAGCGACTGTGTTCGCCTATCACGTTCACGATCCCGAACGGTATGGTGTGGTCGAATTTGATCACGACCAACGGGCATTATCGATTGAAGAAAAGCCGACAAAGCCGAAGTCCAATTATGCGGTCACTGGGCTATATTTCTACGATACACAAGTTTGCGATATTGCAGCCAGCATCAAGCCTTCACCGCGCGGTGAACTGGAAATCACTGATGTCAACAGCCGTTATCTGTCAGAGAACAAGCTCAGCGTCGAGATCATGGGACGCGGTTATGCCTGGCTCGACACAGGGACTCACGACTCGCTTCTGGAGGCTGGCCACTTCATAGCAACAATCGAAAAGCGCCAAGGCCTGCGTGTCGCCTGTCCGGAAGAGGTCGCATACCGTGCGGGCTGGATTGATGCCGCCAAGCTTGAAGAGCTCGCCAGACCCTTAGTGAAAAGCGGTTACGGGACTTATCTACAGAACATTCTCAAGGAAGACATATTCTAATGCAGGCGACAAAGACCAATATTCCCGACGTGATTGTTCTGGAACCAAAAGTGTTTGGCGACGACCGCGGCTTTTTCTTTGAAAGCTTCAACGCGCGCAGTTTCGAAGCTCTGACAGGCGTCGCGCGTTACTTCGTCCAGGACAATCACTCGAAATCCGCACGCCACGTATTGCGGGGACTCCATTATCAAATTCACCAACCACAAGGCAAGCTCGTTCGGGTGGTTCAAGGCGAAGTATTCGATGTTGCCGTTGATCTGCGCCGTTCCTCGCCGACGTTTGGACAGTGGGCGGGCGTCACGCTTTCTGCCGACAATAAGAAGCAGTTGTGGGTACCGGAAGGGTTCGCGCATGGCTTCGTAGTGTTGAGCGAGACAGCTGAGTTCCTCTATAAGACGACCGATTTTTACGCGCCCGAATACGAACGCAGCTTGTTATGGAACGATCCCTCAATTGGCATCGAGTGGCCTTTCGAGGGCGAGCCAAAACTCGCGGCGAAAGATGCAGCCGCTGTCACCTTGGAAAAAGCGGAAACGTTTGACTAGGCCGTGTGGACGAAATTCGGTCGTATAATTTTGAGGGTTTTCTTGGAGAATCTGTTGTGATTCATAGGGTTCCGACCGAATCGGAGGTTGGGATCGATGTCGACACGGATGGACGAAGAGGATTGGGCGCACACGTTGGCGGTTTTTCGGACTTGCCTGCCCCGGCGCGGGCGAAAGGCTGTTGATGATCGCCTGTTCCTGGAAGCCCTTCATTTCTTCGCGGTTGAGAATGTGCGCTGGCGTGCGTTGCCAGAGCGTTTCGGCCATTGGAATTCGGTCTGGAAGCGCTTCGACCGGCTGAGCAAGGCGGGCGTGTTCGAGGCCTTTTTCGACACGCTGGCTTCGATGAGTTCGTCGGCTCATCTCACCCAGATGTTCGACTCGACCATCGTTCGTGCGCATGTCTCGGCAGCCGGCGCAAAAGGGGGCAACAAGGTCAGGCGCTCGGACGTTCACGCGGCGGTTTCACAACCAAAATCCACGCCAAATCGGATCGTTCCGGGGACATCATCGCCTTCGACCTGACCGGCGGCGAAGCATCAGATGCAACCTATTTTCAGACCCTGCTCGACATTGGGCCGGACATCACGCCGCGCGTTGCGATTGGCGACAAGGGCTATTCCAGCAAGGCAAACCGGGCAGCAGCCCGCGCGCGTGGCATAGCGCCGGTGATCCCCCACAAAGCCAACGAGAAGAACAGGCCGGCCTTGTTCGCCAAGACCCTCTACAAAGCCCGCGCCCGCATCGAGCAAGGCTTCGGCCGCCTCAAACGCTTCAAGCGCGTCGCACTGAGATGCGAGAAAACCGCGAGAAATTTCAGATCAATCGTGAGCTTCGCCGCAGGACTGTGCTTGATCAAATTCGTCCACACGGCCTAGTGAAGATCCTAACTATGTTGTTGTCGATTTCGATTCGGGCATCATCCGTGTAGACGCTCAAGGCCCTCTATCATCGCGACAGCGCATATCTCATTTTCGCAGCCAGTCTCTGTTTCTGTGGCGAAGTTAAGAGTTCAATTCAGGCTGTGAAATGTCCAGAATGGGCCGGACATGGTGTTGACGCAGAGTACGCGGCCCAGTCGCTGAAATCGCCGCCCTCACCTGCCCGGCCGCCCAAGCGTCCTTGCAATGTCGATTATGTCATCACGGGCGGCCGTCGGATCATCCTTGCTCCAGGCAACTCCGAGCCCGATCTTCAGATCTATCCCCGTCACCTTCTTCAGCACCACGTCCCTGCCCGGCAGATCTGCCGTCCATTCCGGCGCAAAGCCGACACCTAGACCTGAGGAGACGAGCGAGATCAGCGAGAAGGTATCATCACAGGTATAGGCGACATTGTCATTCAGCCCGTGTTCGTCGAAGGTCTCTGCAAAATAGCGCTCGGTGAAAGACAGGTTCTGTCGTTTGAAGGCGATGATCTTCTCGGCCCTCAGATCCTTGATCGTCACCTCGTGCTTCGAGGCAAGTGGGTTTCCCATCGGCACCGCCAGTAGATACCGCTCATGGGCGATCGAGAAGAAGCGCAAGGATCCGATGTTCTCGACGGGCCGGATGAAGCCGAGGTTCAGCTTGCCGCATTCCAGCTGGCGGATGATCTCCGATGTCGAACTGTTCGACACATGTAGGCGGATGTCGGGAAACTTCCGACCTATCCGGGCGAGGAATGCCGGCAGTACCCCTGTCGTTGCCGGATAGATCGTGCCGATCCTGACTCCCGCATGGTCCTGCCTCCTGCCGCCCGCGCCATTTCCGCTGACAGATCCCGTTCTCCCAGCATCCTGACACAGCGATCGTAGAACACTTCCCCTGCCCGCGTCAGTTCGACCTTGCGGGTCGAGCGCGTCAGCAACTGCACCCCAAGCCCCTTCTCCAGCGCCTGGACCTGCGTGCTCAGTGCCGGCTGAGCAATGTTCACCCGCATGGCGGCACGACCGAAATGAAGCTCCTCGGCGACGGCTATAAAGTAGGAAAGTTGGCGGAGTTCCATAAACACCACATATTGTTCTAAGCTCTAACGCCGTATTGTACATAGACCCGTAGGCTTTGTCATGAACAAATTGTGGTATGGAGCCATTTGCAACCAATTTGAGACGCCGCGCAGAGCTGCTCGGCATCACCAACTCGGAAGTTGCCCGTCGTGCAGGCCTAACAGACCGCAGATATGGCAATTATGTAACTGGACGGAGGGAACCGGATCTCTCGACGTTGGTCCGCATCGCGACTGTTCTATCGATCTCTGTTGACGAACTGATCGGCATGACGCCAGCAAAAGATGTTAAAACTGCTGAGGAAATTTTTCAGGAGCGCATAAATGCCGCGCTTAGTGCATTAAAGACAAATGACCTAGGCAGGCTGGCCGTGATGGTAGAAGCCTTGGCGTCTTCGCGTCAGGAGTGTGAGTAAACTTACTTTCAAGAATCTGCAATTTTAGAATAAACTCATCACATTGCTTTTCCTCAGATAATATAGGCTTACTGGTATGAGATAGAAGCAATTGTAGTGTTGAGTCAAACTCTGCTCATGACTGGGTCTGGCCGTGTTCGACTAATAGCTGTCACGTGGTAATTTCAATATGGAACGGACAAATGCGAAGCGGTAACCTGCTGGCCCGTTTGGGAAAACAAGCCATCGCATGAGACGGGCACGGACGGAATTTGTCCCTTGACCGATACCATTGCACAGCTTTCGCGCTAACTTAGGCGCATGATTTTACTAAAACGATATCTCATACGACGATGGTTGATCTATCACCGCGGTCGAGCTATTTGCTTTATGCGAGGATCTTGGCACTCGTAAGGCTCAGTAAGTTAAAGCTCTGCGCCTTGATCGAATAACCTTGAGTTTCCCGCCACTTAAATCTGGCGAATGGTAAGGTAGTAAACAGGACATGATTGGCCACGTGCTGTCACGGTTAAGCCAGAGAGTGCGTGCTGCTTCACGGCGCTACTCCGGATTGGAGGCCAAGCTGAGAAGAGCTCTGACTGTGTTTTTGCATGAAAACAACAAGAGCGCTGGCGAGGGCTTTAGCCAGTATGAAATGCGCATCCCCTCACAGCAGAACGCCATCGATGCCATGCCAGGGTGGAGCTCTGCATTCCCACCATCGGCACAAGTCTCAGCCGGTACGATACCGCTCTTCGCTGACAGTCGCATCTTGAAAGCTCTGGCGACGCACGGCTCCATAGAAGGA
>CAACXH010000091.1_pt1 | contig 54077 bp, 63 predicted proteins | sample 2275881 | NCBI WGS metagenome assembly CAACXH01 (sample SAMEA5312483, study PRJEB27640) | indoor metagenome | biome: indoor environment; feature: controlled; material: polymer antistatic dissipative epoxy resin | place: Italy | collected 2014-05-27 | reverse complement strand
GCCAGCGCCCGCAACAGCATATGCCCGCCCATGCTGTGGCCCAACATGACTGTCGGGCCACGGCCCTCCGCTCGCCAATCATTTGAAAGCGCGCGCAAATCACCAATCCACCGGGCGAAGTCGTCGATATGGCCGCACAGCGGATCATCGGTCAGCCGGCCCGACCCACCCTGCCCGCGCCAGTCGAAACTGGTCACCGCCCAGCCCCGCTGCGCCCAGTGGTGGATCACCTCCAGATATTTCTCGATCATGTCGCCGCGACCGTTGAGGATCAGCATCCGACCACGCGTACCAGCGCCCAGCTGATAGCGGCGGATCGGCCAGCCGTCGGGGGCCTGCCAATAATCGAGCTGGCCACCCATCGGCCAGGCGCGACGGTCAAGGGCGGGCGACGGGAAGATCGGCGAATCCATGGGCCATGGTTACGGTTTGGTTAACCACATGGGCAAGTCCTCGGGTGAGAAATAGGGGGTTTGAAGGAGTTTGAAGGTTTCGCTTCCGTTCTAATTGCGTTTCCGCTGCCACTTGAGCATGGCCGCCTGTCCCAGCTTTTTCTGCGACCGCTGCCGCGCATAATATTCCACCATCTGGAGCGACTGTCCGCTGATAGCCGCCGTCTCGCCGGTGCTGCAGCCTGCTTCCAGCAGCGAGTTGACCGCGTTCTTGCGCAGGCCGTGCGGTACCACCTTCACCGGTGCGCAGACCGCCTGGATGGCAAGCCGGATCTTGTTGTTCTTCCCTTCGGTCGGTTTGCCGGGAATGATCGTGGACAGGCTGCGCTCATGACGCGACAGTTCCTTCGCCAGTTCGGCGTGGATCGGGATCTCCAGCGCCTTGCCCGTCTTCTTCTGGGTTAGCGAGATCGTGTCGCCAACGATGTCGCGCCAGGTCAGCGCCGCGACGTCGCCGATACGCTGCGCGGTGTAGTAGAGCAGGTGAACGCACAGGCGGACAAACCCGTCCTCGCTCGCCAGCGCTTTCGCCAACACTTCGTCGGGCCACGGCTGGTGCTCGCCCGTTGCCATCTCCTCGATGTCGGCGAAGGGATCGTTCGTCACATGCCCGCGCCGACGCGCCCAGCTATAGGCGGCGCCACCCGCGCGCTGCACCATGTTCGCCGCCCCCGGCCGGTCCGCCATCTTGTCGAGCAGCAGGACGATATCCTTGCGCTCAAGCCGCTGGGCCGGGGCAGTGCCGAGCTTGTCGACAAGTTCGCCCTGATAGAGCTCGTAGAGTCGCTTCGTCGAGGCAGCCTTCTTCTTGAAGGTCTCACTTGCCTGGTAAAGGTCGATCAACGCCTTCAGCGTCAGTTCCGCCTTCACGTTCGCCCGCCGCGTGCGATGCCCCATCAACGCGGCATAGGTTCCGCCGAAATTGCGGTCGCTTGGCGCAGGCAGCTTTTTCCAGACAGGCTTGCCCTTTTCGTTCACCTGTCCGGTGTCGAAATAGTAGTAGAATCGTCCCTTGGCTTTCGTCCGTTTGACGTAGGGGATGGCCTTACCCTTGGGCATATAGCTTCGTTCCCTTGCGCCAGTCATCCGGCGCATCAGTTTCACCGGTCAGGCGCTCCAGATAGGCGTCGATCTCGGCGCGGCTCCAGTGGAGACTATTGCCGAGGACGACAGGATGCGGAAGGCGCCCGCCCGCAATTTCGCGCTCGATCTCGGCGGCGGACAGCTCCAGATAGGCACATACGGATGCCTTTTTGAGCATCCTCGGCCAGAATGGCGCCTGCCCGCCCACGCTGCGTTTGCTCATGATGAGGGTTCCTTCGCTGGCTCCGGAACGAGCGCGATCATGTCCCCGATCGTCTGGGCTGAAAGGGCGGCCTCGTCGTCGACCTCCTGGCCACGGATGATCTGGAGGTGATAGGCAATCCACAGACGGCGGAACGGCGTCGCCACCATCGGACGGTCATCAGTCGCGTCGTTGAACGGAATGTGCAGGTGCGCCGCAACAATCGTGCGGGCCGCCCGCAGATCGTGCTGGCCAGCGCGAAAGGCCACAGCGATGAATTCGGCTGGCGGCACCTCGCCATCGGCGTTGCAATCACGGCACCAGCCGTCGATCGCGCACTTGCCCGCCATCCAGCGTCCGTCAGCCTGCAGATATTCGTGGCGCACGTCGATCAAGTCGCGGCACACGCGGACACCGTCACGCATCGCGAGGGTCCTCCCTATCACCGCCGATATGAGCGGCAATGGCAGCGAGGATCGCCTTCGCCCGCTTCAGCGATGTCGCTCGACGCTGCTCGTCCATTTTGCGCGTGCGCTCCGATTCCGGGAGCACGTAGCGGCCGGCGGCGCGCAGTTCGGCACGATCAGTCCATGCGGGAGGATCGATGATGCCGGCGATGGTCTGTGCGAGGTCATTTTGCATGAGCCAGCACCTCCATGACATCGGGCGGCAAGCGGAACAGGCCAAGCGCGCCTTTGCACGGCACCGGCGTCTTCAGCGCCACCGGCTGGGCGAGCTTGATGCCGACCGGTCCGAAGAACCACGGGCTGCTGCTTTGCTCGACCGAACCGCACAGCTCGACACTGCCGACGATCGCGCCGCAGCCGTCCTTCATCTTGAGCCAGCTGCCGACATCCGGGCGCGGCCGATTCCATGCCGGCGACGCCATGTAGCAAGGGCGGACGGTGTCCCACCATTCTTCCTGCACGGCCTTGGCGTTCCACCACGAGCTGGCATGCAGCCAGACGCGGCCCCGGTAGTGCCAATGGCGCGGCCGGTTCTCGATGTCCTTGCCCAGATGGAGGATTGCTGTCCACCAAGGCGCGCGGACGCTTATGGCGCGGTCGGGGATCATGCTTGCCCGCCAATCGAGCGGCGAAACGCAACGCCCGCGTCTGTAACGACGATGAACCGATCCCGCCCGTCCTCGCCGCGGCGACGCTCGACGAAGCCGTGCCCCTCCAACACGTCGAGTGCCCGCGATACCACGGGCTTAGAGACGTTAAGCGACATCGCCATGTCCCGCACGCGGAGCGGGTAGCGCTCGCTCATCGCGACGCCCATGATGGCGAGCTGGCGCGGCGTGATCTCGATATACTTGGGCGACCGAACGAAGGTCACCGCCTGGTCGAACAGGTCAGCCATGGGGCAGAAGCTCCATTTCAAGCATGTAGGGAAGACAGGTGGCCGGCCGGCGCCGCACGCAGCGCGCCATTTTCTCGATGTCGAGCAGCTCGTAGCGCCCGTTCCACACCCATTTCGCAATGGCCTCGGCAGCGCCAAGGGGATCGTGGATCAGATGCTCAAAGGGCATGTTGTAGAATCGGCCATCGCCGATACGGATCACGGCCTCGCGCGCGCGGCCAGTGTCGCGTCGCACGCTGTGCTCCATCGCCCGCCGCGCCCTCCGGTCGCTCCGCTCGCCGATCAGCTTGAGCATGCTCTTTGCCTGCTCGGCTGGATGCCGGGTCAGAAATATCGTGCGGTAGCTCAAGCCGATCGGCGGCTGGTGCAGATGCGGATCCAGCAGTTTGACGGCGTGCCCAGGGCAGCGGGCGAAAAACTCGCGCTGCGCGTCGATCGCCGGCAACTCCGCTGTCACGCGATCTTCGAACGCTGGATACGTCCCTATCGTCTGCACGTCGGCTGCGCTCAGCATCTGCATGACAAGCGACGATCCGCAGCGGCCGAGGCCGGCGACGAGGATGACGGGCTTAGTCATGGGCCAGCTCCGGACGCTCGTGAGCGCATTTCGGGCAGGCGGCGCGCGCCATCAGCATCGCCGCCTTGTCGAGCGGCATCGGGAGATGAGCGACGATCCACTCGTGCCTGCAGGCGTTGCTACCGCAGCGCGCGGTGATGACGTTTGGGCCGCCAAGGTCTGGTTGGCCCAATTGCTGCAGCGTGAGATTATCTGACATGCGCTGCCTCCGGCATTGCATCGTGGAGCGCGCCGTCGAGGAAGCGTCCCGCCTTCTTCTTGCCGATGGGGTGCATGGCAGCGGCCATGCGTGCGTAGCGGTCCTCGCCATCCTCAAAGGTGCACCATCGACGGCGATGCAGGTTGAGGCGCACAGGCTCTGCCGTTCGCTGCCCCTCAGCAGCCCACGCGCCCCACTGCTTGAACAGAAAGGCGATCCCGACCGCTGCGCACTGATCGCGCAGGCTACGGGCCCAGTCGGGATGCATCGGCCGGGCACCCGGCCCGCTCTCGCCGCCGGCAACGACCCAATGGGGCAAGGCGGCGTGGGCCAGGATGTCGAGATGGCCGAGGAGCGGCTCGGCGCTCACCCAGCGGACGGCGGCCGGCACCTTCGCCAGCACCGACCAGCGCTCGTCATAGTGCTTCTGATCCTCGGCGGAGATGCCAAGCCACACATTGGGCAGCGGCTCGCCGGCCAGCAATCGAAAATCGGCGGTGAACTCGTTGCCATGTCCGATAGCGGCGGCTGGCCACGCGTTGACGATATCGCTCACGCGGCGGGCCTGGTCCGGCGCCGACAGGTAACGACGCATACGGTCGGCACGCTTCGTCAGCACCTGGAACGTGTGCTGTGGGCACATGGCCATAATGGCGAAGCACTGATCGATCCATTCGTCAGGCACGCTCTCGTGGAAAAGGTCGGACGTCGAGCACACGAAGATGCGACGCGCCTTCTTCCACCGCAGCGGCTGGGCGAGCTCGTTCGCGTCGAAGCGGGTGACGCCCGTCCAACGATGATCCTTGCCAGACGGCGTCGTGACGATCTGCGCCAGGCCCTCGCCCCACATGCCCAGCTGCGAGAAGCGCGCGGCCATGATCTCGGCATAGCAGTTGATGCAGCCGCGCGACGCCCGCGAGCAGCCCTTGACCGGGGTCCAGCTCGCATCGGTCCATTCGATTGTGGTGCGATCAGCCACGGCTAGCTTCCGGCATGATCGGCATGTCAGTCCAGGCCAGGTGCGTGACGAACTGATCCGATATGGGCTCAAACGTCACGCCGCCGTCCGCGCCCTCATAGCGCTCGAACCAGCCCGAACAGGTGCCATCGGCGGCGCAGACCTCAGCCTTACGACCTTCCTCGTCCCAATCGAGATGGACGCGGTTGAGATAGTAGATCTCGCCAGACGCGACGCGTGCCAACCCGTCATTGCTCTTCCAGCATGCGATGACGCGCAGTTCGCGACCTTCATCCACGCACGGCGGCTGGTCCATAGGGTGCCAACGCTCGGCGAAGTAGGAAATGACGCGCTCGGCCGCATCGCGCTCCTCGGCGCCAGGCGCCCCGAAGTCGCCGCCCGTCTCGTCTGCGATCAGCCCTGCGACGTGCTCGACGAGATCATGCCCCGGAGCAGCGACGAGAACGGTGCGCGCCGCCGCGATGAGCACGGACAGGTCGTCGCGATCGATCTGCCGGATCGAGCCGAGCCCCACCTTCGTATCCAGAGCCTCTTCGGCCAGCTCGATCACGCCGGAAAGCACATGCTGGTCAATGGCAGAGGTCATAGCGGCAATCCTTTCAGCATCGCGTCGCGCGCGGCGTTCAGCACCGCCATGTCCCCGCCCTCGCCCGCACGGTCGGGATGCGCCGCTTTCGCAAGCTCGCGGTGGGCTGCGACGATTTCGTCGCGGGTGTACATCCGCCCTGGTACATCAAGCCCCAGCAACTGGCCCGGCGTCTTACCGCCGAACATCTCGGGCGACGGCAGCGCGACGAACCCGGTAAAGGTCTGACGCACGATCTGCAGGCCGCCATGGCGTGCCTCAACGATCCGCGCCTCAAGCACGTGGTGGATCGCCTGCAGGTTGTGTTCTATCTTCGGATATCGATCGACGGCGATGCAGCGCTCGCTACCATCCCACAGGAACCAGACTGCGACGCCAGGATCACGCGGGCTCCGATCGCCCAGCGTGTAGTTAGTCGAGATGACGATGTTGCTGACCGTCTTTCCGGTAGCCTCGCCGAATCGACGGAGCGAATTGCTCACGTTCTTGAGCGCCGGGTCGAGTGCCGTCTTGAATTGCGATGCACCGCGGCGGCCGGCGTCGGTGCGCGGGATGCCGATCGGCCATGCAAGGGGATATGCCTGCGCCATTATGCCGCCGTCCTATTGCTCGCGAGGGTGCTGGACCGACCGGCCTCGACGGCCGGCCCAGCTATTGGGGGGTAGGTGACGCCGGGGGCGTGGCGTCCGAGGCTTTGGGGGCTCGTCAATTCATGCGCTCCGCAGGCGCGCCACCGCCGTTGCGGGCAAAATCACCAAGCGTGCGGATCAGCAGGCCGACGAAGGCCTGCGCGCCGTCCAGGTCGAAGCGGGCGAACAGTGCGTCGCGCTCTCCAGTGTGCAGCGACACGAACAGCATCGGCTCACCGTCAACGACATCAACGCCGACACCAGCAGCGCCCGCGTCATCTTCGATCCCGCTCGAAGACAGGCGCTCCAGCACCATCGGTTTGACCGTCTCACAGCGCATCAAGGTCATGACCGGTCGCGCGAAGTGAATATTGGATGACATCAGCGCTTCCTCTGCGACTGGGGGATGATGCGCGGCAGCGGCTTGCGCTGATCGGCGACGACATGGACCTGACCCCAATGATCACGCCCTTTCCGTGGGAGCGGCTCGAGCTCCTTGCCGCGCGGCCGGCCGATCACAGCCCTGCCTCGTGCTTGAGGCGATCGCGCTCGGCCATGACGAACGGGCGCCACATCTCGGGCACGTCACGCCAGTGCTTCGTCCAGAACTGCTCCGCCCGTCCGTCGAGCATCGCCTTGGGCAGGCCGTCGATCAGTTCCTTGACCACGAGCGGCTGGCGGAACGCCGGCGCCAGGCCGATGCCGGCGTTATTGGGCGGCGGGAGCAATTCCTGCGCCCGCCGCCCTGCGACCCGAACGGGCTCTCCCGTCGGCTGGTTATTCATGCGATCGAGCAGGTTGCGCAGTGCGCGCTCCAGTTCGCCGATTCCTGCGCCGGTCCAGCACTTCCACACATGCTTGCCGTTGCGCTCGTAGCTCTCACACTCGGCCCAGACAGCTGGAAACTCATAGAGGTAGCGTCCGATGCCCCACATAACGGCGGCACGCTTGAACGCGCCCGACAGCCCGCCCTTCTCGCCTTCCATCGCCGTCGCGCCCGCGCCGTCGCTCTTCGACACCCAGCGCGTGCCCATGTCGATCGCAATGGTCGCGATCACACGGCCTGCCGCCGTCTCGGAAAAGCTGCTCTCCCAGCCTGCCGGGCCACACACATCGTCCAGCCGGTTCTGCACCGCGCGCGCCGTGATGTAGCACAGCGCCATCGCGCGCCGGCCGTCGCGGGACACCTGCTGCGCACGCCAGCTATGCTCATTGGGCGCGAACGGCGCTTGCAGGGCGGAGAGGTCAACCACGGCTGGCGCTCCACGCTTCCAGGGCTTCAAGCGCCTGTTCACGTGCGCCGGCCTGCGCGAGGGACAGTTCCTCGCCCGATGCCGTCTGCGCGTCGATCGTCACGCTCATCACGCGATCAAGCGCACGCGCGAGCAACGTCGCCACCGCCCCGCCGCCAAGGACGATCGGCTGGTCAGCAAGGGCGGTCTTTACAGCGCCCACGACGCGAAGCTCCGGGCGATGGCAAAGAAGAGCAGGCCAATCGAGATCACGCCAGCCGCGACCATCACGACTTCGTGCCACAGCTGTTTGTGCCAGATGCGCGAGATCAGGCGGGCGCGATACTCGGCCGTGCCAGGCGTGAAGGCCGGCGAGGCAGCGACGCGCGTGAGGAACTGCTCCGCCCAGTCAGCGGCGTCGTCGCAGTCCTGGGGCATGCCGAAGCGCAGCGCCTGCGCCTCGAGCAGGCGATAGGCCGTGCTGAAGGACGAGAAGGTCGCAGCATCCGACACGTCGCCGAACGACATGACGTGCTGCCAAAGATGATCAAGCCGGTCGAGCGCGGCCGTGTCCGTCGCGTTGCGGACGGGTACCGACGCCAGCGCCCCAAAGGGCGAAGGCGCGGTGCAGAATGCGGTAGATGCAGTGTGCGACGACATTCGTCCCTCCCGGTTGTTACGGGAGGGTTATTGCGCAATATGCAATTTACGGTCAAGCAGGAATTTGCATGTTACGCAAAATGACGACTTAGCCCTTGGCGAAAGCCACATTCAGCTGCGCCAGCATCCGGTGTTCCAGATAGTTCGGATCGTACCCTTCAAAGCCCACCACGACACAGCCCTTGCCCCCCGAAAGCTCCACGTAACGAGCAAGAACCTTCTTTCCGCCCACCACCGCAGCAGTCACCCTCCAGGCGTCCCCCCCAGCAATCGCTTCCACGAAATGCCGGCCTACGTAAACGCGAATTTCGTCTGAATCAGGAGTGCAGTCGAGATAAAGCGGCGCCTTATCCGAGCTCTGTCGGATTAATTTACGAAATATGGCACTATCTTTCACCAAGAAAGCACTTGGATGATTATATTGCCAGAAGATAACTTGCCGCCCGTTATCGAAGAAATTTACCAAAACTATCCCAGAGAATACCAGAACCGACACAGCAACAGCTGATCTTAACGAGATGCAGTGTGGATCTATCGCAACCATTATAACGGAGACGGCAAAAGCGTGAGGCAAATATTTGATCGCGCGCCCAATGGACCATGCCAGTTGCCCCTTACCAGCATCAAAAATATCCGAATGCGCCATCAGACCGCCCTTTAGACCAAAACCAGATATTTCAGAGAAAATCTCGTTCCACCTTTTAGTAAAAGGGGTTCGATGTGGAACTAAAATATCCAGCTTGCGAAATGCTCTGTAAAATCTGCAATCTTTCCTGCGCTATGCTCCCGGCGCGCGTCGACTATTGGTACCACGAGATAGACCGGCTTTGCCGGATGGCTTCAACGCAGCCGGGCTCAACCGAAGTCCGCCTACAGCTTGAATCAGCCTTAGCTGTTCATACAGACTTGTCGCAACGGCTCGCGGCCAGTCCGCGAACGACGTCCCGGCCGACATCTCCTGTTGCGCGATACGGAGCATTTCAGTGAGGTGGTCCACCGTAAGAGGCGAAATGTCTTCACCTTCCTCATCGGCAAAGATTTCAGACACCTTGCATTCGTAGATGCGAGCTAAATCGGGAAGGCGCTTGCTAGGAATGTTATTTGCGTGCGCCTCCCACCGAGACAACTGACTGACAGAGTAGGGAGTACGCTCCGCCATCTGCTCTAGCGTGAGCCCAAGACGATCACGGAACTGCTTCAAGCGGACTATCATTCTTCGCAAATTGCACGACCTCACGTGGTCGGCCATGGCGCATTGCGCAACTTCATCGTTGACCAGAAATTGCATATTGCGCAAAATAAGCCTCATGACCCTAGCTGAGTATCTCGACTTGCCTGGCAATACGGCAACGGCGCTTGCTGCTGACGTCGGTTGTTCGGTGTCAACCATCACGCGAGCGGCGAAGGGGGAAACCCTGCCCAGCCGTAAAATCGCACAAAAAATCTATCAGTGCACAGGAAGTCTCGTTCCGCCCAGCAGCTACTATCAGATCGCTGCATCCATTGGGCAGGTACATTGCTCTAACGTGATGAGTTAGCTCGCATGCAGAACCTCAGAACAGGGCGGAATACTGGCCCGCCGCTTGATTGCTGCACCAGCTAACACTTCGGTCTGACACCTGCCAAGCCGTTTCGTTTTATTTTTGTCCTTCCGGGGAGAGTGGAAATGGGCACCTTCTTCATTTCGATAGCTTGTAGCGCCGTCGCCTTCACCATCGGTCTGGGCGTTGGCGGGTTGTTCACGGTGCTGCGCATCGACAAGCGGCACGCCGAGTTCGGCGCCGATGACGAAAGCGCGGCGGCATGATCGACTGCCCGAGGCACTACGCATGCGTGTCGCCATTCATCTTCGCAGGCATGGTCTTGGCTGCCGTCACAACGGCTGGCGGTGCGGCGGTTTTGCTATGGCTCTCGCAGCCAGTATGCGATCCACAACACAAGGAGCGCCGAGAAACTGATGCCGGCGAGCAATGTCGCCCCGAGAAGAGCTTGCTCGAGCTTTTTGGGGAACATCCACGCATAGCCCAACCCCAGGGCGGCACAGGCAAAGATGGTGCCAGCCCCAGCTGCGCCGTACGCCGCGACATTAAAGAAACTTCGCCATTTCCGGTCAGACTTGTAGGCCTGTGCGCCGAGCGCGCCGACGATGGCGACGACAAGGCCTGCCCACGCGGCGTAATCCATGCCGATTCCTTTCGTGGTGGTGTTGCAACGTCCACGATGACCGGAACCCGGCCTGCCGACAAGGCGGGCCGGGGGAAGATGCGCACGTGATCGCCCGCACTACCGTCCATATCGGCGACGCCACGCTCTACCTGGCCGACGCTTACCAGCTGCTGCCCACGCTCGGCTGGTTCGACGTGCTCGTGATGGACCCGCAATATGAGTTCGACAATTCGGGCGGCGGAGCGTTCCGCGCAGCACGCGGCGCCAGCGACCAGATCGTAGAGGAAGGGCTCGACCAGGGCTTTGATCACACGATCATCAACCCGCTGATGTGCGGCGCCGTCGTGAGCTTTTGCCACAATGACCAGCTGCCCGAGCTGCTGCCCTATCTCAATGGCAGCTTCCATCGCTGCGTCGTCAATTTCTGGGCGAAACCGAACCCGTCGCCGCATCGGAACAAGCATTATCTGGCTGACACCGAGCCCTACATTCACGCGTGGAACCGCGAGTTCCCGCCTGTCGGCGATCATCATGACATGCATCGCTGGATCAGCGCCGGGTCGCAGCCCTCGAAACTCTACAGCCACCCCACGGTGAAGCCCGACGCGGTGATGTCGAAGATCGTGAAGAATGTGGGCGGCCGGACAATTTGTGATCCGTTCATGGGCACCGGTTCGACCGGCGTCGCTGCGATGCGCGCGGGCAAACAGTTCACCGGCATCGAATGGAACGAAAAGCATTTCCGCACCGCCGTGGAGCGGATCACCGACGCATATCGCGAAGACGGGAGGGACGCCGCATGATCTGGCCCTTCAGGCGCAAGAAGCGCCCGACAGGACAATTGCCGCCGATCAACGAGGATTGGCGCGTCGGCGACCTCGCCGCATGCATCATGGATGGCGGCTGGACTGGCGGGATCGGACCGACATTCGGTTCGATCCACCGCGTCACCGCCGTCGTCGAGGGCAATCTGAAGAAGACGAACGAGCCGGTCTGGGGGCTGCAGCTGCAACCCTGGCTCTCCTATTACCACGCCGAGGCCTTCCGCAAGGTGCGGCCAGACGCCGAGGAATGCTCGACAGAGTTCAAGGCGCTGATCGATCTCGTCGTGCATAAGCCCGTGAAGACGGGAGCGGACGCATGATCCGTTGCCCCTTCACTCGCGATGCAGTGCGCCAGATGCTGCCTATCTTTCCGTGCGACGAGCATATCGCCCGCCGCGTCTCCAACAGCGCCTACCGCGTCAGTGCGAAGCAAGTTCGCGCGCTGCGGCATCGCGCCCGATAACGGGAGCCCATAATGTCCGAAGGCAACATAGCAGCCGACCAACTGCGCCTCCTGATCGAGCGTATCGAGCGGCTGGAAGAGGAGAAGAAGGGCATCGGCGACGACATCAAGGACGTCTATCTGGAAGCCAAGGCAACCGGTTACGACCCCAAGATGATGCGGCAGATCATCCGCCTGCGGAAGATGCAGCCACACGATCGCCGCGAGATGGAAGCCGTGCTCCAGACCTATATGGCGGCGCTGGGTATGGACAGCTTCCGCGACGACAGCGCACCCACCATGTTCGACGGCCACGACGGCCGACCCGATCCGTCCACCCCCGCCCCCTCGCCCAGCGCCAGCGCTGACGAGATGTTCATGACCGCGCTCAATCTCGTGGTCGATCATCAGAACGCGTCCGCGTCCTGGCTCCAGCGACAGATGCGCATCGGCTACAACCGTGCCGCCAAGCTGATCGAGGATCTCGAGAAGCGCGGCGTCGTCCGGCCGCCCAATCATGTCGGCAAACGTGACGTGCTCGTGGCGCCTGGCGGAGAGGCGAATACCGGCTCGCTCAAGGATCGCGTGGGCGCGGCCATGGTGGCAGCGGCGCAGTCCCTCGACGGAAATGCACTGCCCATGACGCTCTCGACGGGCGACGGGAAGGTGCTGTTCGAGAACAAGGCCGCCCGCGAGAAACGCGAGGGTGCAGCGACGTGACACGCAAAACTATGCGCTCCCGTCTGGAGGCGCGCCTCATTGCAGAGGGTAGATTGCCCCCGAAGAAAGAGCCTACCGCCAAAAACGGCAAGGATCGGCTCTTCGCGCTCGGCCGCATGAAGGTGGGCGAGAAGAACCAGACCGAGCAGCGGTTCGAGGACGAATATCTCCGGCCGCTCCTGCTTGCTGGTGAAATATCATGGTATCGGTTCGAGGGCATAAAGCTGCGCCTCGCGGACAACACCTTCCTCACCGTCGACTATGCCGTGCTGCCAGCCGGCGGCGTACTGACGATGATCGACGTCAAGGGCGGCGCGGCCGTCGTCCAGGAGGACGCGCGCGTAAAGATGCGCGTCGCCGCCGATCAATATCCCTTCCTGTTCCAATACGCTTTCCCGGCCAAGGGCGGCGGTTGGACGATCAAGGACGTCTGATGAGCATCCGGCTGATGAACGTCGTCCTGGGCGTCGACATGGATCATCTCTCAACCACCGAGCGCTATGTGCTGCTCGTCCTTGCGGACTCCGCGAATGATGACGGCGTCACGTGGATCCCGATCAAGGGACGTGCTGACAAGCGCAGCATCATGAAGAAGACGTCGCTGAGCGAGCGCGCAGTCCAGAACTGCCTGCGCAGTCTTGAAACTGCCGGCCATGTCACGCGCGACGAGCGCCCCGGACGCGGCGTCATGTACACGCTTCACCCCCGCACGAAATGCACCCCCGCACGAAATGCACCGGTTGCAGGAGAAAATGGCACCTGTTCTCAATCCCTTTCGGGCGCCAAACCCCCGCACGAAATGCACCCCCGCACGAAATGCACCGGTGCATCTGGTGCGCCAACCCCCGCACGACGTGCACCCAAACCATTATATAAACCAGATTCCCCCTTAGAGCCTAACGGCTCTAGCCCCCCCGAGGGGGCGGGAGGGACTGGTTCGAAGAGAAATCGGGGGTCACGCATTCCCGAGGATTGGTCGCCTCCATCGATCGCTGACCTGCCGCCGTCTGCGAAGGCCAAGGCATCGCAATGGCCGGCCGGTGCGTACGAGGCCGAGGCCGAGGCGTTCCACAGCTTCTGGCTTGGCGAGAGCCGAGCAGGATCTCGCAAAAGCGACTGGAACCGCGCCTGGTACAATCGGATCAACGAGATCACGGGCCGTGTGCTGCGCGATGCCAGGGCCGGCGTGAAGGTCACAGCGCCCAAATCGCCAGCGACCGCCCCAGCCGGACCGCTGCGTATCCACGACACCAGTCGCGAAAACGCCGGTGCCCGCAAGATCCGCGATGGCATCCGCAAGCTGCTCGGCGATCAGGTTTATGACCAGTGGATCGCGCCGTCCCGGCTCGACGTGCAGGGCGACAAGCTCACACTCGTGGCGATCAGCGCCTTCGCTTCGAACTACCAGCGCGACAATTTCGCCAACGACATCGCCCGTGCCATGCACGCCGTGCTGGGCCCGGATGCTGAACTCCGCTTCCATCACGAAAGGCCGCCAGCATGACACCCGCCGAAGAAATCCGCGCGCTCGCCGATCGCGCCATGGCCGACGCCACGTCAGAACGCCAGGGGGCGAATGACGCACTGATCCGCGCCAGCTGCTACGAGGACAAGGCGCACGAGCTGATCGCCCTGGCCGATCGCATCGAGCGGGAAGAGGCGGGCCGTCGTTCGCACTTCCGCCGCGTCGTGAACACCGATCTCAGAGACATAGTCATTGATTGAGCGCGCGTGCCTTTGCGGCGCGCGCGAGCCGGACGACGAAGCGCCCTGCCCTCGCATCTGCTGGAGCTGCGGCGAAATGGAGATGGGTCGCTTCGATCGCGGGATCAAACCGGCTCATCATGTTCACATCACGCCCCGCGATGTTACGCCACCACGCGCTACCCAAAAACCACGGGCAATTCCTGCTAACACAGCAGCACCCAGTCAACGCCCCACAAACATTGAAAATCAACATCTTAGCGTCGGTCAGCTAGATTTAATCTGAACTTTGAGCAGCATCATACTGATAATGCTTGCCAACCCCACGCCAGACGCGCGAGATTCGCGGCGAAGACAAAGGCGGCGGGCGCATGACACAGGGACAAAAGCCAAGGAAGGCTTCCCGGAAAGGGCGGCCGAAGAATGCGGCAACGCAACGCCTCTCCATGCAGCAGGAGAGGTTCGTTCACGAATATCTGGCCGAGACGCCCCACAACGCCACCGCCGCTTATGCGCGTGCCGGCTATCAGGCGACGGGACAGGCCGCGCGCACCGCCGCCGCCCGCTTGCTCAAGCAGCCCGCCATCAAGGCCGCCATCGCCGAACTGCGCGCACGCGACGCTGCCAAATTCGAAGTCACACGCGAACGTGTGCTCGAAGAATATGCGAAGCTCGCCTTCTTCGACCCGCGCAAATTCTACAATGAGGACGGTACGCTCAAGCTGCCGACCGAGCTGGGCGACGCCGAGGCGGCAGCGCTCACCGGCTACGACGTCGAGGAAGAATTCATCGGCGACGAGCCCGACGTCGAGATGGAGGATCAGGCGCACGGCGGGAAGCTGAAGCGCCAGCATGCCAAGACGCTCGCCGTCGGCCGTACGGTCAAGATCAAGTACCAGCGCAAGAAGGACGCGCTCGACAGCATCGTCAATCTCATGGGCTGGAAGAAGGAACCCGCTCAGCTCGGCACGCCGGATAACCCGATCACGATGGTCGTGAAGGAAATGCAGGGCGTGCGTAGCGCCCTTTCGCCCGTCGCCAGCGACGAGGGTGACGGCGAATGAGCAAGATCGATCACAACTTTGTGCCGAGCGACGCGGAGGAACTCAGGGACTGCCTCGCCGATCCGATGTGGCGCATCTGCTCGGGCCAGCTCTACAAGATCATGATCAAGGACGAGACGTTGGAAGACGGCCTGAAGGTCGTCCCCTTCCGTCCAAATCGTGCGCAGATGCGCTTTATCCGGCGCCTCTGGTTTCGCAATCTGATCCTCAAGGCCCGGCAGTTGGGCTTCACGACTCTGATCTCGATCCTCTGGCTCGACCATGCCTTGTGGAACCCGAACCAGCGTTGCGGCATCATCGCCCACGATCGCGAGGCGGCGGCGACGATCTTCCGCGACAAGGTCAAGTTCGCCTACGAGAACCTGCCCGACTGGCTTCGTGCCGAGATGCCGCTCAAGAAGAACAGCGCCATCGAATTGCTGTTCGCCCACAACAACAGTTCCATCCGCGTCGCGACGTCGATGCGGTCCGGCACGATCGACCGACTGCTCATCTCCGAATATGGCAAGATCTGCGTCAAATATCCGGAGAAGGCCCGCGAAGTCGTCACCGGGTCGCTGCCCGCTGTCCCGCTCAACGGTATCGCCGTCATCGAAAGCACAGCTGAAGGGCAAGGTGGAGACTTTCACGACAAGAGCGTGAAGGCAGAGGCGATCGCCGAGACGGGCCGGCAGTTGCACAATCGTGACTGGCGCTTCCATTTCTACGCCTGGTGGGAGAACCCCGAATATCAGATGGACCCGACAGGGATCGTCATCACCGCCAAAGAGCACGAGTATTTCGACGTCATCGAAGCGCAGTGCGACACCGAGCTCAGCATGCGCCAGCGTGCATGGTGGATCGCCACGCGTGACAGCGACATGTCCGGTGACAGCGAGAAGATGTGGCAGGAATATCCGTCCACATCGAGGGAAGCCTTCCAGCGTTCGATGGAGGGCAGCTATTATGCGGTGCAGCTCTCCAACGCGCGCCGCACAGGCCGCATCAGCAACGTTCCCCACGTCTCCAACGTCCCAGTCCACACCTTCTGGGACATCGGCAAGCGCGATGGCACCGCCATCTGGCTCATGCAGAAGGTCGGGCTGGAGCATCGCTTCATCGGCTATATCGAAGATCACGAACAGCCATTCGAGCACTATATCCTCGAGCTCGAGAAGCTCGGCTACCTCTGGGGCACGCACCATCTCCCGCACGACGCCACTCATCAGCGTCAGCTCAAGCGCCGCAATATCTCCGCGCAGGAGATGCTGCAGGAGATGCGCCCACACTGGTCGTTCACGATCGTGCCCCGCGTCGAGGACATCACCGTCGGCATCCAGCTCACGCGCTCCAAGTTCAGCGAGTGCTGGTTCGATGAGAATGCATGCGCTCTCGGCCTCCAGCGCCTGACCAACTATCGCAAGGAGCGCGACGCCCGCCTCGGCGTGTTCAAGCCGACGCCCCTGCATGATGAGAATAGCGAAGGCGCCGACGCCTTCCGCCAGTTCGCACAGGGCTGGTCCGAACCCGCAACTCCAGCCGGATCGCGGCCCAGCCGCAAGCGGCGCCCCTCAGCAATGGCAGCTTGAACATGGCACGACGCGAATTCGCCCTCGATCTCACGCGCTATCACGCCCGTCACCAGCGTGGCGATCTCGCCGTGTTTCTCACATGGCACGAAAGCGACCTGGAGCCGTGCCTCGTCATTGTGCCGGCCCATTATGAGGGCCACGAGCGCGTGACGCCGTGCATCGTGCCGCAAAAGGCTGCGTGGATCTGGTCCGAGGCGCTGGGCGACGGCGCCCATTGCGCCCGCACATCCTATCAGTTCTGCGAGTTCCTGCGCATCAACCCCGACCCAATGGCCTGCATCCGCATCACGTCGATCATCCGCGAACACATCGGCGACCTCCTCTCCATTCCCCCTGCTCCGTTCGAAACTGTCGTGGTGGCTGATGCCATCCGCCGGGACAGCGACGGCAAGGAGCGCTATTCGGAGATAGTTGACCGTGTTTGACGACGCGCCCCAAGACAACAGCATCGCGTTCGGCAAGGTCCGACGCGAGAACCCCGAAGAGCGGCTCTATCCCGACAGCACGAACATGCTGCCGGTCAAGCCTAACCGTGGAACGTCGGATCTCGACAGCGCGCATAGCATCGCCCTGCAGCGCAAGCTCATCGGCTATTACCAGCGCGAGCTGGAGCGGCAGGCGGTCAACCGCGCCGAGATGGTCGAGGATGAGGACTTCTACGACAACGAGCAGTGGACGCAGGCCGACAAGGCCACACTGCGCGAGCGCGGCCAGGAGCCGCTCGTCTACAATGTCATCTCGACGACGGTGAACTGGGTATTGGGCACCGAAAAGCGCAGCCGCACCGACTTCAAGGTACTGCCGCGCCGCAAGGCCGAGGGCAAGCCGGCCGAGCGCAAGACGCAGATCCTCAAATATCTGAGCGATGTGAACCGCACGCCGTTCCATCGGTCGCGCGCGTTCGAGGATACGGTGAAGGTCGGCGTCGGCTGGCTCGAGGACGGCGTCCAGGACGAGGATGACGGCGAGCCGATCTATTCGCGCTATGAGAGCTGGCGCAACATGCTGTGGGACAGCGCCGCGACGGAATATGACCTGTCCGACGGCCGTTACATGTTCCGGTCGAAATGGCTCGACTATGACGTCGGCGCGGCGCTGTTCCCCCAGCGCCGCACTCACCTGCGCGAAGCCTGCCGCGAGGCCGGCGCATTCGGCACGGACTGGCTGTTCGGTGATGACGCCATGGACAGCCTTGAGGATGCGATCGCGGAGGGCACGCTCGAGAACCTGGCGATGAACCGCGACCGCTTCCGCGCGATCGAATGCTGGTTCCGTCTGCCGGTGCAGGTGCAGTCGCTACGCGGCGGTGACTTCCGCGGCGAGGTGTTCGACGCCGATTACGCGCCGCACCAGCGTCAGCTCAACGAGGGCCTCGCCACGCTCATCAATCGAACGATGATGCGCATGCACGTCGCCATCATGACCGAGAACGCGCTGCTCTACGTCGGGCCCAGCCCTTACCGGCACAACCGTTTCCCGTTCACGCCGATCTGGTGCTACCGGCGCGGCCGCGACAACATGCCCTACGGCATGATCCGGGGCATGAAGGACATCCAGCGCGACATCAACAAGCGCGCGACCAAGGCCCTCCACATCCTATCGACGAACAAGACGATCATGGAAGAGGGCGCCGTGCCCGATCTCGACGAGTTCGCCGAAGAGGTCGCACGCCCCGATGCCATCATCGTCAAGAGGCACGGCAAGGAGTTGATCATCAATGCCGAGCGTGAGCTTGCGCCGGCTCATCTCGACCTCATGAGCCGCTCGATCGTGATGATCCAGCAGCAGAGCGGCGTCACTGACGAAAATCTCGGCCGTCGCACTAACGCCAGTTCCGGCATCGCGATCGGCCGTCGTCAGGAACAGGGCGCCATGGCGACCGCCGGCATCTTCGACAATCTGCGCTTCGCTGCGCAGGTGCAGGGCGAGAAGCAGTTGTCCACGGTCGAGCAGTTCATGACCGAGGAGAAGGCGTTCCGCATCACCAACATGCGCGGCACGCCTGAATATGTGACGGTCAACGACGGCATGCCCGAGAATGACATCATCGCCGCCAAGGCGGACTATGTCATCAGCGAGCAGGACTGGCGTGCGTCTGTTCGCCAGGCTCAGGTCGACGAGCTTCTCGCGCTCCTGTCCCAGCTTGCCCCGGTCAATCCGCAGGTCGCGCTCGTCATGCTCGACCTCGTCGTCGAAGGTATGGACGTGCCGCAGCGTGACGAGCTGGTGCGCCGCATTCGGTCCATTACCGGCATGCGTGATCCCGACGCTGAGGAGCCGACGCCTGAAGAGATCGCACGCGATCAGGCGCAGCAGGCCGCGCAGCAGCGGCAGGACGCGCTCACCGATGCGACGATCGCCGACAAGCAGGCCGGCGCGCAGCAGAAGGCGGCGCAGGCGCAGAAGCTCGCACTCGAAGCTCAGAAAGCACAGACCGCGATCGCCGAGGGCAATCTCGCCGCGGTCAAGGCCGCGCTCGAAACCGCGCTTCAGATGATGTCCGCGCCGGTCGCCGTACCGGTCGCCGACGAGCTGCTCCACGAGGCGGGCTACCAGTCCCGCTCCGAGCAGGAGGAAGATGCGCGCATCCAGGGCGTGATGCAGGGCGAGGCCGAAGCCGATCAGGCCGCCGCGCTCCAGGCAGCGCAGGAGGAACAGCTCGCGCAGCAGCAGGCACAAGCAGCCGGTGAACCCGGCATGGAGCAACCACCCGCGCCGATGGCCGGCGCTTAATCAGAGGAGATGAGCATGCAGAAGTTCATCGGCACGAAGGTCGTACTAGCAGAAAAGGAAGAGCGCGACGGCGTGCTCGGCTACGCCGTCGTCTATTCCGACGGCTACCGTTCGTGGTCGCCACCGGAGGCCTTCGAAGAGGCATACCGCCTGTCCGGCGAGATGAGCTTCGGGCACGCGCTGGAATACCTGAAGCGCGGTTGCCGCGTCGCCCGTGCCGGCTGGAACGGCAAAGGCATGTGGATCGCGCTGTCCGGTCCGCTCCAGGGCCGGAACATCGCCTTTGAGAATTTCTGGTCGAAGCCGTGCAGCGAATATGCCCGCCAGAACGGCGGATCGGCCACCGTTCTCCCCTGCATCAACATGCTCACCGCGACAGGCGAAATCCTCATGGGCTGGCTCGCAAGCCAGACCGACATGCTCGCCGAGGACTGGAGCGTCCTCGACTAATAACTTCTCTTGAAAGGACAGACCAATGGATCCCGATAAGTTGAACGACGAAGAGCTGAACCTGCTCACCGACGAGGAGCGTGCCGGTCTCGAAGATAACGACGAGGGCGATGAAGGCGATGATGGCCAGGACGACGGCGACGATGCCGGCGATGATGATGATGACGCCGGTGATGAGGGCGAAGGCGAGGAAGGCGACCAGGGCGCGGGCGATAATGGTGACGACGCCGGCGCCGGCGCGGAAGACGAAGGCCGCGACGACGGTGATGACGATGACGACGATGATGATACGCCCTCGCCTCGTCCGAGCGCCGAGCGTGTCGACGCTGCCGACATCAACAGCAAGATCGCGGATCTCGGCACCAAGCGCGCTGCGCTCGAAAAGCAGCTCGACGATGGCGAGATCACGGGGAAGGAATTCGCGGCCCAGCTCGACAAGCTGAACGACGAAAAGGCGGACCTCTCCGGCAAGCTCACGCGCCAGGCCGAGCAGGACAAGGCGGTCGAGGAAGCCTGGTACGGCGACGTGCGCAAGTTCCTCGCCAAGAACCCGGAGGTCAACGCCAACCAGTCGCGCCTGGCCTCGTTCGACAGTGTCGTGCGTCGCGTCAACGGCGATCCGGAGAACGCGTCGCTCTCCAACCGCCAGCAGCTCAAGAAGGCGCATGCGATCTGGCAGGAGGAGATGGGCATCAAGCCGGCCGCCAAGGCAGATCCTGCTCCCAAGCCGGACACCGGCAAGGAAGGCGACAAGCCGGCCAAGCCGAAACCCAAGGCCAAGCCTGCGCTGCCGCCGACGCTTCACAATCTGCCGGCCGCCGACATCGAGGTCGGGGACGATGGCAAATATTCCTATCTCGATAGCCTGCTCGAGAAGGGCATGACCATCGAATATGAGGATGCCCTCGCCAAGCTGCCGGAAGCCGAACAGCAGGACTATCTGAGCCGCGCCTGAGGCGCCGCTCTACCAGAAGGAAGCGGGGACCATGTTGAAGCTCGATGTTCGCGTTGGCGAGAGCGTCTCAATAGGAGACGGTGTCGTCATTACGCTGGAGAAGAAGTCCGGGCAGCTCGCCCGGATTGCCTTCCACGCCGACCCACAGACGCGAATCCGGAAGATGCAGAACATCCCCGGTATCCCGGAACAGCCCCAAATTTAGGAAGCTGTTGCAAGTGCCACGCGGATAGGGCAAAATCCGCGTCGGCATAAGCGCATGAGTGCTCTTTGCGGATATCAATCCACGAGGGCACGAAATGGGACAGACTGTCATCCCCTTCGGCGACGCAAAGGCGCAGAAGAAGTGGTCGGGTAAGCTCTTCATCGACACGGCGAAGAAGAGCTACTTCCAGCGCAAATTCGTCGGCGAAGGCGAAAATAACATCATCCAGCGCAAGACGGAGCTGGACAGCGATGCGGGCGACCGCATCAGCTATGACCTTTCCGTCCAGCTGCGCGGCAAACCGACGCAGGGCGACAATCGCGTCAAGGGCAAGGAAGAGAACCTCAAGTTCTATACGGACGAAGTGGCGATCGACCAGACCCGTCACGCGGTTTCGGCCGGCGGTCGCATGACGCGCAAGCGCACCGCGCACAACCTGCGCAACGTCGCGAAGGATCGCCTGTCCGACTATTGGTCGCAGTATATCGACGAGATGAACTTCATCTACCTGTCGGGTGCTCGCGGCATCAACGAGGACTTCATCGAAGACGCGGACTGGACGGGCCACGCCGGCAACACCATCCAGGCGCCCGACAGCGAGCATATCCTGTTCGGCGGCGACGCGACCTCGAAGGCCACTATCAGCACGGACGACGGCTTCAGCCGTGAGCTCGTCGAGCGCGCCACGGTTCGCGCCCGCATGATGCGCGCCCTCAACCCCAAGACGGCGAACATGCTGCCGGTCGATATCAACGGCGAGCGGCATTACGTCATCCTCATGTCGCCGTTCCAGGAATACAGCCTGCGAACGGAAAGCGGCGCGGCCGGCTGGATGGAAATCCAGAAGGCAGCGGCCACCGCTGAGGGGCGCAGTTCGCCGATCTTCAAAGGCGGCCTCGGCATGATCAACAACGCCGTGCTCCATAGCCATGAATCGGCCATCCGCTTCAGCGACTATGGCGCTGGTACCAACCTCCCCGCCGCACGCGCCCTGTTCATGGGCCGCCAGGCGGGCGTCGTGGCCTATGGCACCGCCGGCGGCCTGCGCTTCACCTGGAAGGAGGAGGTCGACGACTACGGCAACGAGCCGACCGTCGTCGCGGGCACCATCATCGGCGTCAAGAAAACCCGGTTCAACGGCAAGGATTTCGGCGTCATGGCGCTGGACACCTATGCCAAGAACCCGACTGCGTAAGGAGCGGGCGACATGGCAACCATCATCCATTCGAAGCACGCGCTGGGCACGGCGGCGACGCCGCGCCCTCAGACGGCCGGCGCCGTCCACGCCGTGAAGTTTCGCCACACCTTCTCGGCAGCGCTGGCCGCAGCGGCGATCCTCGAGCTGGGCGTTCTCCCGTCCTACGCGCAGATCGTCGGCTACAAGCTGATCCCGGAAGGCGATTTCGGTGCGGTCACCGCCAGTGGCGGGATCATGACCGGCGAGTTGGGCGCCGACGACGACGCGCGCGTGGCTGGTACCGAGCTGTTCTCGGCCGCCACCGCGCTCAATGCCGTAGCATCTCCGGACAAGGCAGCAGCTTACAATGTCGCGCCCGTCGAGGCTGCGCGCGGCATCGGCCTGCAGTTCAGCGGCGCGGTCGCGGCGGACGCGACCAAGAAGCTGACCCTGATCGTCTTCTACTCCCAGTAAGGCGAAGGCGGGAGGGCTGCACCCCTCCCGCCTCTTTCCCGTCCCCCGCACGGCAAGGAGCCCGTCATGCTCATCGAATCCATCATTCATCGCCCGAAGGGCACGAAGGTCGCTCTGCTTGGCGGCTCTTATCATTTCCTGCCCAATACCGAGGGCAAGCACGTCGCCGAAGTCGAGGACGATCGCGACATCGCCACCCTGCTCGCCATCAAGGAGGGCTTCCGCCCGGCCGATGGCAGCGTGCTTTCAACCGCCGGCGAACTGCCCGTGATCGACGGCGCCTATTTCATCTTCCGCGGTCCGCAGGACGCCGAGGCTTTCCAGGACTGGCTGCGCGCGATCCCCGACATGCTGACTGAGCCTGCCGAGTTCGTCCTGCTCATCGACAAGATCGCCGCCGGTGAAGCCAATCTCGACGGATTCCCCCTGCCCGAACCGCGCAAGGATCCGATTTCGCCCGCGAGCCTGTTCGCTGGCGTGCGGGTGCCGACGGAGCTCTCCTCTCCGCCGCCACCCGCCAACAGCATCGTCCCCAACCAGGCGGACTCCCCCGGTAGCGACGCCGGCGGTTTGCAGGACACTGGTGACGGCGGAGCCGGCGCGGCGGGTGGCGCCGGCTCCGATACCGACGAAGAGGAGGAAGACGGTGACGAGGAAGAGGAAGAACATTCCCCGCCTCCCCCGCCGCCTTCCGGCGATCTCGACCGCGAGGCCTTGGCGAAGGAATATGACGAACTGATCGGCCATCGCCCCAACGGGCGCTGGTCCGCCGAAAAGATCGCCGCCGCCATCGCCGAGCACAAGGCGGGTTGATCTCATGGCGCTGGCTTCCGAAGTCCTGGATCGTGCGCGGCGCCTGATCCAGGACGAAACCAGCGTCCGCTGGCCGCTCGTCGAGCTCGTCATGTGGCTCGAGGACGGCCAGCGCGAGATTGCGCTGCAAAAGCCATCCGCCGTCAGCGTCAACCGCGTCATGCCGTTGGACGCCGGCACGCTCCAGACGCTGCCAGACGACGCGATCGCGCTGCTCCGCATCGTCCGCAACATCGTCTCGGTCGAGGGCGATGGCCGCCGCAATCCCGGCCCTGCCATCCGCATCTGCGCCCGCGACATGCTCGACGCGCAGAACCGCAATTGGCACGACAGCCGTGACGTGCGCTACAGCCGCACGGTCAAGCATTATGTCTATGACGAGGAGGACACGCGCTCCTTCTACGTCTACCCCGGCAACGACGGTACCGGCATGGTCGAAGCCGTCGTCGCGATCGATCCGGCACGCATCGTCATCGCGCGCGGTGCCGACGCCGAAGATCTCGCCGCCTATGAGGTCGAGCTTACCGTCCAGAGCATCTACGTCAACGCGCTGGTCGATTATGTCCTCTATCGCGCCTTCGCAAAGGACGCGCAGTATGCCGGCAACGCGCAGCGCGCCGCGCTCCACTATCAGCAGTTCGCCAGTGCGCTCGGCATCAAGTTCAACCAGGAAGCCCTGTCGAGCCCTAACCAGTCGGCACGGACGGGCGCTGACTGATGCGCGACATCCCCGATTTCCTACGCTGGGTCATGCCCTACGCCTCGTCCTGCCCGGAGCCGGTGGCAGAAGCGCAGATCCTCGCCGCCGCGCGCGACTTCTGCGCCGCAACCCGGTGCTGGCGTTTCGTCGACACTATCGCCGTGCGCGACGACACCCCGGAAATCCTGTGCGTGCCGCCGCAGGCGACGCTGTTCGAGATCGAGGAGGCGGCTTTCGACGGCCGCAAGCTCGAGCGCGTCTCCTACATTGATACGTCCGAGGCGGCTGGCGATCCCTACCAGATCTCGCAGGCCGACATGAACAGCGTGCGCATCAACCCGCATGCCGCGGGCTCGCTCAAGCTCTCCATCTTCCTCCAGCCGGCCCAGCACGCCGATGCTCTACCCGACATCCTCTATGATCGCTGGGCCGAGCAGATCGCCGACGGCGCACTTGCCCGCATCCTTGAGCTTCCCGGTCAGGCGTTCACCGATCTGAACAACGCCGCCTATCGCCGTGCCCGCTTCGAAGACGCCAAGAGCAGCAACTTCAACATCAGCAAGCGAGGTCAGCAGCGTGCCCCCAGTCGAACCCGCGCCCGCTTCTTCTGATCCGTTCGAGGCGATTCCGCTTCAGGGCGACGCGCTGCCGTTCGTCGGTGATCGTGAGGTGCATGATCGCGGCTCAGGCATGATGGAGCTGCACCGCAAGGACGCGGCCGTCGTCTACGCCTATGTCATCGACATGCGTCGCTATCTCGACGAGGGCGAGTTCGTAACCGCCGCGTCGGGCACCGTCACGCCCGTCTCTGATCCGGAGATGGCGATCCGGCGCATGGAGTATGATGCCGACGGCATCGCGCTCTGGCTCACCGGCGGGCAGGACGAGCTGCGCTACACGGTCGAGATCATCGCTCGCACCAACATGCGCCGCACCTGGCGCCTGCGCTTTGCGATCATCACCCATGGCGATGCCGCGCCGGCCGAGATCATCGACATCACGGTCGAGCAGATTGCGGACGCGGTCGGCGCCGGTGTCGGTCCTATCCTCGCCCTCGCCCCCGCCTCGCTCACCTTCCCCGCCACGGCCGTCGGCGAGACGTCGGCGGCGCGCACGGTCGATGTGCTCAACGTCGGCAGCGACACCGTCTCGCTTCGGTCGATCGCCCCATCTGGCGCGTTCAGCTTCAAAAGCAATGCGCAGGGCCGCGTAGCGCCTGGCGAGAGTTTCACCCTCACAGTCCGGTTCACCCCGACACGCACCGGCACCGTCTACGGATCGATCGTCATCGATGGCAATACCAGTGTCACGTTGCCTCTTTCAGGGCGCGGGACTTGAGCTATAATGGCGTCCTTCCCGCGCATGAGGTGCGGCCTATTCAAAGGCTGCGCGCATGCCCATTCTCGAAGGTTCTTCCTACGCGTCTTTCCTGATCAGGCTCTCCCAGAGCCCGACCGAGGCTGTCAGCGTAGAGTGGAAGACGGAAGCCGTCACGGCCGTGCCGGGGCAGGACTATGCCGATGCCGCCGGCACGGTGACGTTCAATCCCGGCGAAACCGAGAAGACGGTGCAGGTGCTCGTCTATGGCCGCGCGCCTGGCGACACGTCCACGCGCACATTCCGCATTCGCCTCTTCCCCGCGCCCGACGCGATCCTCGGCAATTCGCTGCTCAACGCCGTCATTCGCGTCATCGACGAGGACGACGCCATCGTCACGTCGGTCACGGTTGCGAATGGTCCGGACGGCCTCTCCGCCTATGAACTCGCCAAGCTGCAGGGCTTTACCGGCACGGTAGAAGAGTGGCTCGTCTCGATCGAGGGCGCGCCGGGTGCTGACGGCGATTCCGCGACCAAGCAGCTCGCCGACGCCGGCCTGATCGCCGAGGATGATCCGGCCGCCCTCTTCCAGCGCCTCGCCGCGACCGGCGGGCCTGCTGGCGGCTGGTATGAGAGCCTGGCGCTGGGTGCTGCTGACGTCGACGAGGGCGAAGGCTTCTACGTCTGCACGCCGGAAGGTGACTTCTTTGCCGCGCAGAAGATCGGCGGCGTCGGCGTGAAGATCGCCGTGTTCACGACGCGGTCCTACCTCCGCAACAACGGCATCGACCTTTGGGAAGAGGCCAAGGGCAACGGCTCCACCGATCCCGCCGACATGATCGCGACGACGAACGCGATCAAGAACGTCATGGAGGATGCCGCGGCGTGGGGCGTAGGCGCCATCAACTGCGGCGGGTCGGACAAGGTCTATGTCTGCGGCGGCGATTACACGACCTATGGCTTTCTGATCCTCAAGGAAAAGGGGCTGGCGGACGCGCCCTTCGCGTTCAAGCGCGGTCGCATCCCGCTTGTCTCGGGCGTCGAGCTGCGCGGCAACAGCCGCACGTCGCGCGCAAAGTTCCTGGCGGCGCCGGGCGATCATAATCCGGGCGGCCTCTTCTACGTGCCCTTTTGGGAGGAAATCCCGGACGACAAGATCTCCAAGGTCGGGTTCAAGTGGCTCGACATCGATGGCAACGAGGAAAACCAGACCTATTCGGCTTATGCCGCCAAGACGTCCGACGGCAACATGTGGATCCAGGGCCACGCCATCTCCGGCGGTGCGGTCCATGGGTTGCAGGTCTATGAGTGCGCCATCCACGGCTGGTGGGGGCATGCCGTGTTCGGCTGGGGGGCGCTCGACTTCGGCAAGACGTCCAACGACTGGGCGATGATCGGCAACGACATCTACAATAATATGCAGGGCGGCGCGCAGATCGCGATGTCCCGCTTCTACAGTGAGCGCAATTATTATCACGGCGACGGCGGCTGGACGGCGCTCGGGCCTAACATCGAAGTGCATGGCGAGGACGAAGAATTCTTCGACATCGTGTCGATGAACGATATCTTCGACGGCCGCGACGGCCTGTCCACGGTCATCGCCACCACGAACTGGGCGAACGCGATCGGCGGCTTTGCCGGCTATGACACGGACAGTGCCGACGCGATCAATGGCCGCCGTCATTTCCGCCGCGGCATGATGATCTCAGGCAACTGGTACACGCTGCCAGCGGACAACAAGTTCCAGCGCCAGCGCGGCCGTGTGTCGATCATTCACCCCAAATGCTGGCAGTCCAACATCGTCAGCACCGGCACGGACCGCGTCATCGTCGATAGTGCCATCATCGAAACCACCTATGAGGATGTCAGCAAGCTCTGGCCGATGGCAACGGATGCGATCCGTATCTCCCCCGCGAACGGCGAGCTCGACATCACCGGGTTCGACCAGGCTGTCGTGCGCAATGCCGTCATCAACCACGACATGGACGGGCACGGCGTGTTCTGCTCCGGGTTCAAGAAGATCGACGTGTCTGCCCAGATCACGGGGAGCCGCAAGACGGGCGTGCGCCTGGAGGCTTGCGGTGGGCGTGTCGTCGCGGACATCGAGAATGTCGGAACGATCGTCGACGGCCATCCTGAAGCGTCGTCTGCCGTCACGATCTACGGGCAGCGCGGGCCGCTCCTGGTCGACGTGCAGGCGGTGGAGAGCCGCGAGGGTGCCGCCCGTCAGATGACGCACGCGGTCTACGTCAACACCAGCGTCGGCTTCCCCGTGCGGATCTCGGGCAGCGCGACCGGCATGCTCACCGACAAGTGGGAGAATGTCAGCAATAACGCCATCGATGCCGGCCTTATCGACCAGGCCGAGCGTCGCCTCTCGCCCAACATTCCGTTCTCGCCCTCGGCCGGGTTCGAGACGGAGGGCGACATCACGTTCCGCAGCACCTCGGGCGATCTCAATATCAATCTGGAATCCCCGGACGGCACGGCGCGCAAGATCAACTTCAAGGACACTGGCGGGCTCGAGGCGCAGATTCATCAACTGTCCGACGGCAACCTGCAGATCAACATGTTCGACGATGGTGTCGCGGTCGGAACGCCGCTCATCATCTACAATGACGGCCACCTCGTCACGAACTCGGGTTGGGAAAACCCGATCGCGATCCGCCCCGTCGCCGGCGGCACGACGCTCGGCTGGCTCTGGATGTCCGAAGATCAAGTCATGCGCGTCAAGGCGACGCGGCCCACCTCTGACGACGATGGCACCGCCGTCGGCGACCAGACCGACACGCCCACACCATAACGGAGAACGACGATGGGCCTTGAGCCGATGGGTTACACTGCTGCCAATCGCCGCACGATCAAGCTCATGGTCGAGCAGGCTGCGCCGCTGTTCGAGGATGGTAGTGCGCCGATGTTCATGAACATGGCGACGGCCGTCATTGAAGTCGCCGTGGGCAAGCTCTTCTATGCGATCGCGCCCGCGGGAGCTGCCTATGCCGGGGAAAAGCGGCTTTATCTGCGTACGGCCGTCGCGCCCTTCTATGAGGATCAGGGGAATGCGGCGGCGCCAGCAACGCGAGCGCGCGTCGATGAGGCTGCGGCAGCGAACGCCCAGGCAGTGGCGTCGCTCACAGATCGGCAGGCGCAGGTTGAGGATGCCGTACAGGGCGCGCTTTCCTCGTCCTCCTATCGGCCGACGCCAGCGGATGGGGCGGACCTTCCCATCGACACATATTTCCTGGCACCTAATGCGGGCGATGCCGGAGCGGTTTGGGTTTATCAGAGGGTAGCTGGTGCGCCCGGATATACCGCCATCCAGCGGCAGGAGTTCAGCGCCGACCAGATCGCGGACGGCGAAACCAATGTCAGCATGACGAAGGGGGAGCGCGCCAAGCTCAATACTTACGACATCGATCTCACGAATCCTGACGCCCTGCTGGCGATTGTCGATGCGGCGCGGCGGGTCGCGATGCTGATAGAGCTGGACACGACCATGCGGGCGCGCATCGGGATCGGTGCGGTGGCCAACGGTCTGAAAGCAGTGCGGCAGGCCGATGGCCTTTTCGGTCTGCAACTGGGTGACGTGGAAGGCAGGTTGCCGGTCGGCAGCGGCGCGCTGGATACGACGTACTTCAACCCGGATGTGTTGACCTACATCCTCACCAAAGATAGCCGCGTGTTGGCTGAAGTCGGGCCGAACGGGCTGGTGCTGGGCAGCAGCGGCTCGTCCGAAGAAGTAGTGACGGCTCGGGGTTCGGCCGCCAACCTGAACGCGCGGCTCAGCGCACTCCTGACACCTTCGGGCCTCGGCAACGGTCCGGTATATGTCGGCCGACCGTTCCGATCCATTCCACAGTTGCTGTCGCGCCTTGCCGCTGGCGCTGCGGGCACGGTGCTGTCGTTCGTGCTGGTGGGCGACAGCTGGACGGACAACAACTACTACGTCCCGCTGCTCTGCGCAGCCATGTCGGCGAAGTACGGCAACGCGGGCGACGGCTATTGCCCCGTCGAGCGCGGATCAGCCCTTGGCGGGGCCACCCTGACCCGATCGGGTACGTGGACGGTGGTCAATACGGCGACAGGCGGTGGCCCTACGCCCGGAGCGGCACTCATCAGTGCCACCAGCAGCACGGCAGGTAGCTATGTCCGCTACGCCTGCACCACGCAGCACACCTCCGCGTTCCTACATTCGGTGGGCAACGGGGCCGTGGTGGAGGTTTCGCTGGACGATGGAGCAACTTGGGGAGCGCCGATCACGCTTACGGGCGCCGCGCTCCGGGTCGATCAGATCGCTGCCGTTGCCTTCAGCGCGCTGCGGGTGCGCCTTGTGTCGGGCACTTGGACCGTTTGTGGTATCGAAGGTCGCAAAGATGGCCCCGGCATACGCTGGCACAACTTGGGCGCTGGCAGCGGCACGATGGCGCGCGCGCTGTCTTGCCCTGAGACGGATTACATCACCAGCCTTGCGGCCTTGACCCCTCATGCGATCTCGATGGGGTGGGGGGTCAATGAGGCGCTTGGCGGTGCCAGCACAACCGCCTTCATCGCCAATCAGAACACGATGCTGGCGCGGTTCGACGCGGCCGCCCCCCTTTCGGATCGTGTCGTCTGGTCACCGCCCGAAGTGCTCGGCGGCGCGCCGGTGATGCGCGACTACGGAGCCGCCACGCGGGAAAACTCTGCGGGCAAGTTCACCCACCTCAATCTTCAACCGCTCTTCGGCAACCTGACCGCCGATTATGGCAATACCGGGATGCAACTGCTGGGCACGCAGGGCGGCGGTGGCGGTGATGGCAACCACCCCACGCTGTGGGGCAGTCACGCGATCAAGAGCGCCCTGCAATCTGTCCTCGAAGGAAACTCGCTATGACCATATCGCTTATCTCGGACATCAACGCATCCGCCCCCGGCCTGCCGATCAGGGTCCGCGACAACTACCTGTCCGGCCTGCCTCAAGTTTCGCAGGATGTGGTGGACGGCCTGTTTCTGTTCTCCACCGACCATCCGTTCTCCTGGCCCAAGCAGGGTCAGCCGCTCGCGGCCGACGTGGTGAGGAATCTCGCAGGTATCGACGATGGAGTTGTCGCTGTCGAAACTCAGTCGTCCTCCGGCCCGCTGGCGTGGGACGCGGCAACGAAGTCCGTCAGCTTCGCTGCGGTGAAGCGTGGCGCGACTGGCTTCAGGACGCCTGCTAATTTTATAGCCGACGAATTCACGGATGCGCAGAACTTTCTACTTGGTGCAGTGGTAAAGCTGCCGACGTTGGCGTCGTGGCCTGTTTCGAAGGGGAGTGTGAACGGGGTCGCGGGCGACAGCAGCAGTGTTTCTGGTCCGCCGGACAATCAAGTATGGTTTGGCTCGATTGCGATGGTCCGCGGGAATGATAGTGGCAATAGTGGTGCTGGCAATCGTGCATTGTGGTTCTCCAACGCAACGAGCGCTGGCGCGGCACAGACGCTTCAGATCGGCGAAGCAGCCGGGGAGAGTCTTGCCGATCTCGCAGGACGCTGGTGCCTGTTGGCCACTTGGCGCACCGCAGCGCAGCGCGGCATGTACGCAGCGCCCATTGCGGATAGCGCATCGCCGGTTGTCAAGACAGCGTCCGACGTTACCGCCAATACGAACTCGCTTGCAGGTCGTCGCATGACGTGGGGCATCGAAGGCCGATCCAGTACGACGGAAAATTACACGCATTTCATTGGTCGAGGCTTCTTGGAGAACCTTGCCAAGACCGGCCGCGATCCGATTGCCGTGCTGAACGCGGAGCGTCTGCGCATCCGCGCGCGCAATCTTTGGGTGGCCTGACTAAGTCAAGAAAACCGCGCTGGAGCTGTGACCGCATGATCCCGGCGCCCATGCACTAGGGTCAGGCGCCGGGATCGCTGGCAACCGCTGAGAAACCAGCAACCCGCGCGTCGTCACGCTTGGGTCGGTGCGTGTCTATTGAGGATTCTACGAGGAAACAATGATCCGCATCACCCCCTTCGGCGGGGAAACGCCCAAGATCGACGCGAGCCTTCTGCAAAACGGCAGTGCGCAGCGTGCCCTCGACATCAAGCTCGAAGAGGGCACGCTGCTGCCGATCCGCCAGCCGCGCGTCGTCGAGCAGCTGACGGCGTCGGCGATGACGATCTACCTCGATGGCGACGAGTGGCTGTCCTGGCCGGGCGTCGTCAACGTCGCGCCCGCGCCGATCGCCGAGGATCGCCTCTATGTGACAGGCGATGGCGCACCGAAGATCATCGCGGGTGACGTCACCTACCCGCTCGCCGTCCCCGCCCCAAGCCGCGCCCTGACCGCGTCGCTCGGCGCCGGCGCCGTCGATCCCGATCAATCGCAGACGATCCTCTACACCTACACTTGGGTGACGACGCTCGACGAGGAATCGGAGCCCGCGCCGCTCAGCAACGAGCTGCTATGGTCGCAGGGCATCAACGTCACGCTCACCGGCTTCATCGCGCCGCCAGCCGGCCGGCCGATCGACCGCATGCGCATCTACCGATCGCAGACTGGCGCGCTCGGCGACACGTTGCTCTACCTGATCAAGGAGCGCGCCGTCTCGACGGCATCGTTCGTCGATATCAGCGGTGACAATCCGATCCAGGAGCAGCTGCCGTCCCTCGACTATAACCAACCGCCGGCCGGCCTTTCCGGCCTTGTCGCCATGCCAAACGGCATGATGGCGGGGTTCGTCGGCAAAAGGCTCTACTTTTGCGAGCCCTATCGCCCGCATGCATGGCCCGAGAAATATATCCTCACGACGGATTACGAGATCGTCGGGCTTGGCGTGTTCGGTTCCGCCGTCGCGGTGATGACGGTAGGACAGCCCTATATCGTCGCCGGCACCGCGCCCGACACGATGACGATGGAGCGGATCGAGGTGAACCTGCCATGCGTGTCGGCACGCGGCATCGTCGATCTGGGCTATTCCATCGCCTATCCCTCGCCTGAAGGGCTGGTGACGATCGGCACCGGCGGCGCGCAGCTCGTATCCCGTGCGCTCATCAGCCGCGATCAGTGGCAGAAGCTCAAGCCCGCCTCGTTCGTCGCCGGATCGTTCGCCGGTCGCTACATGGCGGCCTATACGGCTGGCACGGTGACGTCCGTGCTCATCATCGACCTGACTGGGGAGCAGCCGTTCATCACCTATGCGAGCGATCATGCCACGGCGATGTTCAACGATATCGCAACCGGCTCGCTCTATTATGTGCGCGGCACGCAGATCCTGGAATGGGACGCGATCGATTCTCCGCCCGGTTCCTACACATGGCGGTCGAAGCGCTTCGTCCATGGCGGACATATCAACTATGGCGTGTTCCAGGCAGATGCCGATCCGGTCGACGGTGCCGTCCCCGCCTTCACCGCCCGCCTCTATGCCGATGGTGCGCTCAAGGCGACGGTGACTCGGCCCAATGATGTGTGCCGCCTGCCCAGCGGTTTCCTCGCGCGCGTCTGGGAAGTGGAGCTTGTCAGCAACATGAAGGTGCAGGCCATCGCCCTCGCCAGCAGCCCGTCGGAGCTTGCCCTATGAGCGCGGGATCGCCCAGCGGCCAGGAATGGCGCGTCATCAAAGAAAAGGTCGAAGTCCTGTTCGGCGATCGCGGCGACGCCCGCAAGGCCGCAATGCGCGCAGGCGACGCCATCGACCTTCGCGAATTCATCGCCCAGTTGCGCAAGGGCACGGCCGACGTGCAGCGCGACCTCGCCGATGCCGTCGCCCAGCTCGAGCAGCTGGAGACCAATCTTGGCGAGCTGGGCGAGAGCCTCGACGAAACCAAGGGCGAGCTCGCCACCACGCAAGCAGGACTGGCGGCAGCGCAGGAGCAGCTCGGCAGCCTGCAGACCACGCTGACTACGGTGCAGCAGGCCATCGAAGCGGCGCAGCAGGCGATTACCGCGCTCGACCAGAGCGGCGCGGCCGTCGCGCAGGAACTGGACACGCTTCAGGCGGCGGCAGGCGCGGTGAACGTCCCTCCCCTCGTATCGGCGCAGGTATCGGCACCGCCCACGGCGGCCGAGTTCAACCTGCTCTGGGCGGACGTGTTCGCGCTGCGCGGCGCGCTCATCGACCTGCGCACAGCCGTTTCCACTTGAGCGATCTTCGCGCTATACTGGCGTGACGCGCAGGAGTGCGGATCCCGATAGGAACCGCACATGTCCGCACCCGACATCATTCTCGATGATCCCGACCGCCTTATCGCATGGGCAGCCAAGCAGCTGGGCCTCGGCTTCTTCAGCGACGCGCGCGCGATCGGCTGGGGCACGGCCGACGATATCCGTGCCGTCGCCGTCTATGAGCGGTGGACGGGCACGGATTGCAGCGTCCACCTGATCAGCGACCAGCGCCCCGGCTGGCTCTCGCGCCGATTCATCGCCGCCGGATTCACCTATCCGTTCGTGGTCGGTGGGCTTCGTCGCATGACGGGCCTCGTGCCTGCCTCGAACAAACGCGCGCTGCGCCTCAACCAGCATTTCGGATTCCGCATCGAGGGCGCGCTTCGCCGCGGTGCGGACGATGGCGGCGACATGATCGTCATGGGCATGCTTCGCGAGGAGTGCCCCTTTATCGGAAAGGACAGGCCTTATGGGCAGTAAGGGCAGCGCGCCCAGCGCGGATCCACAGATCGGCCGTGCCGCGATCATGCAGGCGGAACTGGGCAACGAGTATCTGACGTTCGCCAAGCAGCAATATGCCGATCAGACCGTCCGCAACGACAAGCTAGACGATCTCTCCTCGCGCGTTGCCGAGGCCCAGCTCGACGCGTCCACGCAGGCCCAGCAGTGGGCGTCGGAGGATCGCGACCGATATCAGTCCGTCTTCCAGCCGCTCCAGGACGACTTTGTCGCTGAGGCGAAGAAGTATGGAAGCCAGGAATATCAGGACCAGGCCGCATCTGAAGCGCGCGCCGACGTCATCAATGCCGCCACCGGCCAGGCGCAACAGCGCCAGCGGCAGATGGCGGCCATGGGTGTGTCGCCCACGAGCGGCCGCTATTCGGGGATCGAGCGCGCGTCCGACGTGCAGGTGTCGCTCGGCGCCGCCGGCGCGGAGAACAATGCCCGTCAGCTCGCGCGCGACAAGGCACTGGCGCTGACGTCCGACGCAATCAACCTCGGCAACGGCCTGCCCTCGTCGGCGGCGAGCTCGCTCGGCCTTGGCGTCAATGCCGGCAGCAGCGCGGTCAGCACGTCCACCGTGCCGATCTCGACCGCGAACCAGTCGCTCGGTGTGCTCCAGAGCGGCTATGGCACGGCGATGAACGGCTATGCCGGTCAGGCGAACACGCTCAACAGCCTCTATCAGAACCAGCTCTCCAGCTGGCAGGCGCAGCAGCAGGCGAGTGGCGGGCTGTTCAACACGCTCGGCACCGTCGCGGGCGCCGCGATCATGGCCTCGTCCAAGGATTACAAGGAGGACAAGGCTCCGGCGCGTGGGGTGCTCGAGGCGGTGCGCGACATGCCGGTCGAAGAGTGGACCTACAAGAAGGGCATCGCCGACGAGGGCCGTCATATCGGGCCTTATGCCGAGGATTTCCAGGCGGCGACCGGCAAGGGCGACGGCAAGTCCATCCCTGTCGTCGATGCGATCGGCGTCACGCTCGGCGCGATCCGCGAGCTCGACGAGAAGGTGAGCAAGATGGAACGCGGTGTGATCCGCAAGGATAAGGGCCGCAAGGCCGCTTAAGGAGGTATTATGGTCAACTTCTCCATCGGTCTGGGCTCGTTCGCGCAGGGCCTCAACCAGGGCTTGTCCATGGGTTCCCAGATCAAGGGCGTCATCGACCAGCGCAAGATGCGTAACATCGCCAAGGACGGCACCGCGCAGGCGACCGCCGCGCGGGACAGCGCGATCACGGGCGCGATCGAGACCACGGCGAACGAGGATGGCTCGCAGTCGTTCAAGGTCGGGGACCAGACGTTCAGCGACCAGGGGCAGGCGCGCAACGCCGCGGCCCAGCAGGTGGGCACCGTCATGGATTTCTACCGTCAGACGACGGTGCCCAAGCTCATTCAGGGCTATCTGGATCTCGGCGATCCGGACAAGGCGCAGCAGCTCCAGTCCTGGATGGAGACGAGCGAAGCTGAAGGGATCACGCGCGACTGGGCACGCGGCGCACGCCTGGCGCTGCTCGGCGACACCAAGGGCGCCATGCGCAAGTTCGGCAAGCTCTACGAGAAGATGGAGCCGGGTTCGAAATATATCGGGATGGAGGACATCACCGAGCCCAATTTCGAGGAGAAGGCGCTGCCGGGCACCGGCCAGACCATCCGTGTCGAGAACGGCACGCGCCCGGCCGGCGTCCGCCTGAAGCTGCGCAACGCCGACGGCGAAGAGGTCAGTCACGACTTCACCAGCACCGAGGATCTCTATCAGACGGCGATGATGACGCTCTCTCCCGACAAGTTCGTCGGCCGCGCCTTTTCGGAGATGGACAAGGCGAGCGCCGCGCGCCTCGCGTCGGCGAAGTCGGATCAGGAGTTTCAGCGTGACGTCGCGCTCAAGCGCATGGGCGCGGCCATCGACGATCAGCGTGACGAGCGGCAGCACAAGCGGCAGATGATCCGCAGCGATCGCGAGTTCGGGCAGACGACACAGCGCGACGCGACGCAGCAGGGCTATGACCTTGAAAAGATCATGACCGGCAAGCAGCTCGACGCGGCGCTCGCCCCCGCGATGGAGGCCGCGAAGGTCAAGGGCGACACGCCGGAGGATGCACGCAAGGCGATCAGCGCGATCTGGAAGACGTTGTCGGAGAGCGATCTCGGCAGCAAGGGCGGATTCAATTCCAAGCCCGTCGAGGAACAGGTCAAGCAGGCCACGGCGATCTACAGCCAGCAGAGCATGGCGGCGCGCGGTGTGATCCAGGGTGGCGCGCCGTCGAACAATAGCGGGCGCGGTATTCCAAAGCTGTGGTGACAGCGGCCCTACAAGCGGGGTAGGATGCGGGGCGCCGCGCATGAGTGTGGTCTTTTCCCAAAGACACCTCATCGCGAGTGACCGCCTTGGCCAAGTCGATCTTCCAGCTTTCGCCGCTTGACGCCGAAACCCAACGTCAGAGCCAGGGGATGGGCGTTATCGACCTGTCCCCGCCTGCTCTGCCCGACATCGATGTTCCGCCGCCGCCCGCAGCGCCGGCAGCTTCTGCCGCCTCGAATCGTGGCGACGGACGTATGCCCGGCGCGGCTAAGGCGCCTGACGCGCTCATGCCCGTGTTCGAGGCGGCCGCGCTCAAATATGACGTGCCGATCAACGTGCTGATGGCGCTGGCCGAAAAGGAATCGACCTATAACCCCATGGCCTATGGCGTGCAGACGCAGTTCGGCCACGCCAAGGGGATCATGCAATATCTGGACAGCACGGCGACGCGTCTGGGCATCAATCCCTACGACCCTGTACAGTCCATCAACGCCGCCGCGATGCAGCTGGGCGAGCGTCTGCGCAAGGGCTACACCATGCGCGACGCCATCATGGAGCATTTTGGCGGCACGAACCGGGCGGGCTGGAAGGCCGGCACCCGCAGATATGGCGATCAGGTGACGGCGATCGCGCAACGCCTCAAGGGTGAGCTCGCATCTCGCTATGGTAGCAAGCCGCCCAGCGGTGGCCCCTGGTATGCGCCAGGCGCAGAGAAGGGCGCAGGATCTGGCGAGGTGTCGGCGGATGCCGTTTCGGCGCTGGTCGGAAAGCCGTCGCGCGCCAAGCCGACCAGCCTTGCCGACACGATCGAGAACCCGAACGATCTGCGCAACATCATCGCACGGCGCGAGAGCGAGGCGCAGCGCAAGCCGGACGAGGGCAACCTCATGCCGGGCCAGCGTCCCGGTGTCGGCGATCAGTTCCGCTCGGACGTCAAGCGCGGCGTCGCCAATGTCGGCAATCTGGGCGTCGGCCTCGCAGCTTTGGGCGCGGACCTCGTCGGCGCGGATGACACTGCCGACGCATTGCTGCAGCGCTATATCGCCAACGAGGCGGAAAATGCCGACAAGAATCCGGCTGTCATCGGCACATATAAGAATGTGCATGATCTGGGGGATGCCGGGCGATACGCACTGGAGGCAGTTGGTGAAAACCTGCCCATGCTCGTGCCCTCCCTTCTGTCCGGCGGACTGGGGGCGGTAGCCGCACGCAAAGCTGCCGAGCGCGGCGTCGTCAAGTTCATCGACGCCCAAATCGCCAAAGGCGTCTCGCGCGAGGTTGCTGAACGTCAGGCAGCGCAATTTGTCACGCGCCGCGCGACCGCCGGCGCAGCTGGGGGCGCGGCCGCGTCCTCGGTCGGCATGGAGAGCGGGAGCATCTATGGCGATACCTTCTCCGAGACGGGGAAGAAGGCCCCTGGTCTGGCGCTGACCTTCGGTGTGCCCGCCGGCCTCCTCGACGCGATCGAGCCTGTCTATGCGCTGCGCCGCGTCGCTGGCCCGGCTGTCGATCAGCTGGCGGGCGGCATCATCCGGCGCATCGGCCGGGAGGCGGGCACGCAATTCCTGATCGAGGCAGGAACCGAAGGGCTCCAGACCCTACTGGAGCAAGCGCCGAAGTCGATCGAGACCGGTCAGCCCTATTGGACGGAAGAGCTTCTCGACCAGGTCATTGACGCTGGGCTGAAGGGCGGCATCGGCGGTGGTGTCATCGGCGCAGGATCCGGCGCACTGAGCGGGCGCGCGCGTCCCGCGCCGGCAGATCCTGCGATCGACGCCGCCGCGATCTCGGCTATGTCGCCAAGCCAGGCGGCGGGCGATGTAGATGCCGGCGCCGCTCGCACAGCGCCTGTTCCGGCAGAACCGCCTGTATCGCCCGCCCCGCAAGCCGCAGCGCCTGCTCCCGAGCCGGTCGCGCCGCCTCCCCCTCCGCCATCTGGGCCTCTAGGTCGCGCACTCGCGCGTGCGCCCATCGCTGCGCCCGTTTCGACGTTGGTACCGACGCCTCTGGCCGAGGACGCGACGCCCCAGCGCATGGTGCTCGAAGCCGATGGCGTGAACGTGCCCGTCCAGCTGCTTGGCGAGACCGGCGACGCGCTATGGGTGCGCACCGAAAGCGGCGAAGAGCTTCAGATCCCACGCGCCGACATCGAGGCGGGTCATGTGCGTCTGGTCGACCCGGAAGCTGTCAAGCCAGACTTGACCGCTGAGGCCCCTGCCCCCGCTCCAGCCGAGGAGCTGCCGGAAGTGGTCGCGCCTGCACCGCAACCGCGGACGCAGGATATCCAGCAGGAAGCGCCTGCATCTTCGCGCGAGACCGGTGAGATGTTCGACGCCGAAACGGGCGAGGTGATGATCGCCCCCGCCAAGCCAGCGCGGCCGGCGAAGGTGAAGCCTTCCCCATCGACGCAGAATACTCTGCCAGCGGAGGTCGAGTCCGACACTGCTGCCGCATCGATGTCCGAAGCCGATCTGCGCGCGCGCCTGCGCTATCTCGCCTCGCAGGCACGCACCAATGCCGGCTGGACCAAACCGCTCCTCGCCGAGAAGAAGCGCGTCGAGGCGGCGATCGACGCCATCAACGAAGCGCGCGAGGGCGCGGCCGACGCGATCAAGACGGCTGAGGCGCAGGCGGCCACCTCGCCGCTCAACGATCTTCCCGAGCCTACGGAAGCACAGAAAGAGGCGGGCAATTATTCGAAAGGTCATGTCGCGATCGGCGGCCTGGACGTCTCGATCGAGAACCCGGCAGGGACCAGCCGTCGCCCTGAGTGGCCGCCGCTAAGGTACACCTATGGCTATGTGAAGCGCTCCGAGGGTGCGGACGGCGATCATGTCGACGTGTTCCTCGGGCCCAAAGCCGCCGATCCCACCAATCCCGTGTTCATCGTCGACCAGGTCAACAAGGACGGATCCTTTGACGAGCACAAGGTAATGGTCGGGTTTGGTGACAAGGGCGCTGCGCGCCGCGGCTATCTCGCCAATTACGAGAAGGGTTGGACCGGCCTCGGTGACATCACCGAAATGTCGTTCGATGACTTCCGCACGTGGGTGAAAGACCCCGAGCGCACGATCGCTCCGGCCGCCACGAAGGTTGCTGCTGCAAAAGTCGTGGAACCTCAGGCACCTGAGGCCGTTGTTGAGGAGCCGTCGGCGTCGGAGACACCCCCCCCGACTTCTGCGCCGGCGGTGACCAAGCCCGCCGTTAAGCGTCGGCCCACCGACAAGAAGAACCCGAACCCGTTCGTTCGCGATGGCGAGCGCTACACGGTGTCGCAGGACGTGGATTACCTGTCGGCCGGGGCGACCTATGAAATCGAAAGTGCGGGCAAGCGCAGCGCTTATTTCCGCAACGTCGAGCGTGGCGGCGGGACGTCCCTCAACAACTATGTGATCGAGCGCGCGATGCGCGACGGCGTCATGTCCATCGCGCCGGAAGTGGTTGCCGTAGCGGAACCTGATGCTGATCGATCTGTTGGTAAAGTGTCGCCGGCGGAGCAAGGTGCGACCCTTGATGCTCCACCGGCGGCAACCGCGGCGCCGGTGCCGCCAGCCGAATCTGCGCAAACGACTGACGACGTCTTCAGCAGTAACAAGCTTTTCACCGCCGACAAGGTCGAGGCGGCGCGCGCGCGTCTCCGCGAGAAGATGAACCGCATCAACAGCGGGATCGATCCGGAAGTGCTCGTCGACGGCATGACGATCGCCGGCGCCTACATCGAGGCAGGCGTGCGCAAGTTTGCCGACTATGCCGCCGCGATGCGTGCTGATTTCGGCGAGCGCATCACGCCCTATCTCCTGTCCTTCTGGGAGGGGGCGCGCAACTATCCCGGCCTCGACACGGCCGGCATGTCCACGCCTGAGGAATCGCGCGCCGCGCACGCCGAATTGCTCAAGCCCGGCCTGCCCGTGGAAGAGGCCGTCACACTCGGCACCGAGGTAGCCAGGCCGAAGCGCGAGAAGCCTGCCGCCGCTGGCTCGCGGAAGCTGCGCGATTGGGGCGTCGATCGCATTGACGGCTGGATGCCCGTCGAGGGCGGCGAGAATATCGACACCGGCGAAGGGCTGAAGGACGGCCTGAAAGACGCGTTCCTCGGCGATGCGGCGGCCTATATGCGTTCGGTCGCCGCCGCGCTCCGCCCGCTCGGCTTCGAGCCGCACCCCAATGCCAAAGGGGAAGCATCGAACCCCGTGGCGCGTCGCACGGGCGGTGTCGCGGTGTCTGGCGACGTCACGCTGCATCTGCGTCACCCCGCGAGCGGCACCAACGTCTTCGCGATCGTCGGCGCTGGTTCGCTGCGCGGCGTCGTGCCGACCGATGGTGCTGGCGTGTCCCTGATGTACCGTGTCTCGACCAAGGAAGGCGACAAGCAGGCGACGGCTGGCACCAACCGCTGGGCGCCGGTGGACCTGTCCGCGATCGATCTCGCCGATACCATCGCCTGGGAGGTCGAGCGCGGCCAGCCTGAAATCGTGCGTGGCGAGGTGCTGTCGGCCGAGGAGGCTGACACAAGTGCCAGCGACGAAGGCGCTGATACGGCCTCGACTGAAGCCGCTGAGGAAGAGGTCGCCGAGCCGGATTCGGCGGACGCTGAATCCGCGCCGGAAGTGGAATCTGCCGAGACCGAGCCGGTAGACGACGATGTCGACCTCTTCAGCGAGGCGCTGGAGCCGATCCCGGCTGGCGACATGTTCGCATCGCCCGACGCGCTGAAGGCGACGCTCGACAAGTCGAAGTTCGCCCCTGCCATTCAGCGCTGGATCGACGCTGGGCGGATCGTTCTGCACCAGTCGGCCGATACCCTGCCGATCGGCGCCTCGCGCGCCAGCATCCGCGCCTTCCTCGACGGCGATCCCGTCGTGACGCTCAAGGGCGACGAGTTCGCGCCCGACGGCTATCCGCTCACGTCCAAGGTGACGCGCTGGTACCGCGAGAATGGCGGAGAGACCGTCGAGACGCCCGGCATCGGCGAGGTGTCGATCGACGCGGTAGCGGTGAAGAACTCCGTATCTCACGGGCTCGGCCGCGCGAAGGCGGCGGCGTTTGCAGCGGTTCCGGACGTTCTGCGTCGGGGCAAGATCGTGCATAGCGAGCCGCTCATCGGGGCGAGCGACGGCGGTATGGCATATTTCGTGGCGGCGCCAATCCGCATGGGCAACCAGGACATGGTCGAGATTGTGATGATCAAGTCCTCGCGTAACGCCAAGCGCATGTACGTGCATGAGGTCGCTTTGAGGGAGGTGCTCCGACAGCCCACCTTCAAGACCAGCGGACAAGCGGCCGGAGCCGATGTGCATTCTGGAGCAGGTGCCGGAGCGCTGAGAAGCATACTCCAGAATATTTATGCCGCCAAGCCGGAGGATGACGCGTCGCTCGCGAGCGAGGCACAGTCTGGCGTGCAGGGCCTCACGACGCCGGACGGGCGCATTCACCTCGTGGCGGACCAGCTCACCGAGGCGACCGCCCTCCCCGTGCTGCTGCATGAGATGTTCCATGCTGGCGTCGAGCCGCTGCTTGGCGAGGCGAAGTGGAAGCCGCTGATCCAGCGCCTAGGCCGGCTCTACAGCAATGCGGCCGGCCTGCTGGTGAGCGGCGAGCGCGATGTGTCGCCATTCTTGCTGGCGGCGCTGGATCGCGTCGATCGCGCCCGTCCGCCAGCGGCGTACACCGCCGAGGAGTTTGGCGCCTACGCGATCGAGGAGCGGGCGAAACTGCCGGCCGGCATCCGCGACGTCGTCGATCGGCTGCTCGGCGTGTTCAAGGCGTGGATGCTGCGTCGCTTTGGCGCGCAGGCCGGGCGTGTGACGCCGGCGCAGTTGCAGAGCCTGGCTATCGCCGCGCTCCGGTCTCAGCCTTTCGCCGTCACGAATGAGGCGGGCGAGGTGCGGTACAGCCGGGTCGTACCTTCTGAACGCGAAGTGGCCGAGGCAACGCCGGATCTGATATCAAACGCCATCACTAAAGCGATGGACGGTCGGGCAAGCATCCTCGGCTGGATTCCTTTGCGCCCCTTGCTGACGGAGTTGGCGGGCCGAATACCAGCAGCGCGAGAATATCTGGATTTAAAACAGGCCATGGATGCGTTGCGCGACAAGTGGCACGCTAAAGCTGACGACGTAGCACAACCCTGGCTCAGATTTCGCGTGCTCAATCGTGAAGGCAACTTGAAGCTCATGGACTTGATGCACGAGGCGACGCTTGCGGGCGTGGATCCTGCGAAGCCTTTTGTCTCCATCCTCACGCCGCAGGATCGCGAGGCCCTGGCGGCTGGCCCCGATGCGTCCGGGTTCGAGGAAGCGAGCGAGCGCGCCCAGATCGATCGTCAGCGCCGGGCTGACCATGAAAATCTCAAGAAGGCATGGGATGAACTGCCGATGAAGGCGCGGCAGATCTACGTCAATGTTAGAGATGCATATCGTGAAATGTCTGATGCGTTCGAGCAGGTCCTTCTCGACAACCTCAGTAAAGCACTCGACATCAAGTTTCGCCAAGCCAAGCGTAGCTATGATGCTGAGATGATCCGCATCGCCGATTCCGAATTGTCGGAGGAGGCAAAGCAGGCGGCATTCGATGAGGCGGACAAGGTCTATAACCGAGAGTCCCGCGTTCAGCGCTATGCCAAGGGCGCGCGCATGACGCGGCTTCGCGCCTTCTTCGAGACAAATGATCTGTCTGGGCCGTACTTCCCACTGGCCCGCTTCGGCAATTTCTTTGTTTCTGCGCGCGACAAGAAATCGGGCGAGGTTGCGAGCTTTTCGCGCTTTGAAAGCCCGAAGGAGCAGCAGGATTTCGCGAGGGAAATGCGTGCAATCGGGCACGATGTCACGGTCGGCGTTCTTGAGGATGCTGGCGCATTGAAGAAGCAAGTCGACGCTCGTTTCATCACTGACATCGAGGCTATTCTTGAGGGCGCGGATGTCACTGACTCAGTAAGAGATGCCGTGTGGCAGCGTTGGCTTGAGACCATGCCTGACATGTCAGTTCGCACGAACCGCATCCATCGGAAAGGACGGGCGGGCTTTTCTCGCGATGCCCTACGCGCGTTCGGCAGTCACATGTTTCACGGCTCCCACCAACTTGCTCGCCTGAAATATGCACTCGATCTGGACGAGGCCATCGCCCTCGCGCGCGACCAGGCGAAGACGATGCCCGATCCCGTTCGTGCCGGCCTCATCGTGAATGAGATGGAGCGGCGCAATCAATTCGTCATGAACCCGACCGGCGGCCCTATTGCGCAGACCATAACATCAGCTGCATTCGTCTATCATCTCTCGGTGAGCCCTGCTGCCGCGCTGGTCAATGTCGCTCAGACCGCTGTAATGGGCGTGCCCATTCTGGCAGCTTATGAAGGAAGCTCAGGGCGTGGAGTAAGCCGAGCCTCGTTCGAACTTACGAAGGCATTGAAGGACTTTACTGCTGGCAAAGGTCATGCGGCGAAGGCAGGCGCGCTAAGCGAGCAAGAGCGTGATGCCATGCTGCAGGCATACGAAACAGGCCTCATCGAGCGCACTCAATCCCATGACTTGGCCGGTGTGGGAGAAACTGGCGTGGAATACAGTCCAATCCGCACGAAGGTTATGGGCTATATCAGCCTAGCCTTCCACCATACCGAACGCATGAACCGCGAGGTGACTTTCTTGGCCGCATATCGAATGGCGCGCCGCAAAGGTGAGCCTCATAATATGGCAATCAAGACGGCCTCGAATCTGACCTGGAAAATCCACTTCGATTATCAAAACACCAGCCGACCGCGCATTATGCAGTCAGATTTTGCCAAGGTTGTGCTGACGTTCAAGAATTTCCAGGTCAACATGCTCTGGAGGCTCTTCCGAGACGTGCGACAGTCGTTAAGCAAAAAGGGCGTTACTGCCGCCGAACGGCGCGAGGCGCGGATGCAGCTCGCGGGCGTCACTGGTATGATGATGCTGACGGCCGGCATCCGCGGGACATGGATGTACGGCGTGGCAATGCTTTTGGCCTCGATGTTCTTCGGCGATGATACTGAAGACGATTTCGCAAAGGCGATAATTGCCACCCTTGGGCGCCGCGCGGGTGGTATGGCGTTGAATGGCGTGCCTGGCGACACACTTGGTGTCGATCTCTCTCGGCGTATTGGCATGCCGGACCTATGGTTCCAGTCGCCAGATCGAGAATTGGAAGGCGGGACTGAATTCGACTATTGGCTCTTGCAATTCGCGGGAGCCGGCATTGGCATCCTGCGTAACACGTGGATCGGGACGTCAATGATTGCAGACGGCAAGATCTACCGCGGCGTCGAAACAATCTTGCCGAAGTTTGCCAAGGATCTCATGCGATCCGCGAGATACATGACAGAGGGCGCGCGAACGCTGAATGGCGATCCATTGATTGAGAATATGGACGCAAGCGATGTTCTCAAGCAGGCGTTGGGCTTTACCCCCATAGAGCTTGCGGAACTGTACGATCACAATCGGTCAAAGAAAAATAAGGAAAAGCGCATTCTCGATCAGCGAAGCGAGATATTGGCCGATTTTGACCTAGCTATTCAACAAGGCAAAGATACTGGGCCAATTGTCGCACGGATAGAGAAATTCAATAAAGAAAATCCTGACGATCCGGTCAGTCCGCGTGGTGTGCGTCAGTCGATGCGGACGCGGCGGAGGATGCGTGAGCGGAATCAGGGCGGGGTATATCTAAATCCAAAGCTGGCAGCGAGACTCAATGAAGAAGCAACCCCGTTAATTTATAGTGGAGACGATAGTGAGTAGGCGCCACGAACGTGAGCGCGACCAATCTTGAATTGACACTAAACGAGGTGCTCCGGCAACCCGCCTTCAAGACCAGTGCAGATGCAGCCAAGGCTGGGATGCGAGCTGGAGCGGGCGCCGGAGCGATCCGGACCATACTTCATAATATTTTCGCCGCCAATCGCTATCAGAGGCGCCCATTGGCGGTGCCTGCGAATCCGCGACAAGCTCCAATTCCGGCTGAAATAGTGCGCCTGCCGGTTTACCGACTGAATTCCGCTGAGTTGTTCAAAGGCGAATATGATTCGCGAGATGTCAATGCTGCCCTTTGATTTTAGCGACTTGCGATCTCCATTGCGTGGCAAGCAAAAATGGGGTCTCGGCAGACATGTGTGGATCATCGCTCATGCCGTTCTTACATACGGCTACAAACAAATCTTGACCGACTGTGCCAGGCTCTATGTACTCTCCCGTGATGTTCGGTGAAAACGACGATATCCGATGATTCTTATAATCATAGACAGATACATTTGTGGGAGTTAGCCGACGCGTCGAGCAATTAATAGTCTGCCGGATTTGCGTATGGCTAAATTTCTGCGCCTCATCATCTGACACTTGCACAACCCAAAATGAAACTTCATTTTCGGACCAAACAATAGATTCTTCATTTACGAAATGAGACGCACTTTCAACGGCTGCGACGTAATAATATGTGTCGGCCAATGATGGTGTTGTCAACAGAAGCGAAGCTCCAGCCAAGGCAAATTTCAGAAAGCGCATCATATCCCCCCCCCTCGTAAAACCCACAAATGCAGTAATCGCGAGGCGGACTAAGGTCTAGACGTTGACGTAACGAAGCGCATCCCGGCTGGGCGATCAAAGCGAAGGATGTTCGCCGGTCGCTGCGCTCGCGCGAGCGTCGCCGAGCGGAGATGCGGAACGGGATCTATATCAACCCGAAGCTAGCGGGCGAGATGCGGTTCCAGGCGGCAGACGGTGGAGGCGAGGAGGCGCAGGAATAGGCGCCTCCGGTTTTCAAAGGATCGAATGCACCGTTGTAGAAGCCCTGAATAGTGCGCGAGCCTGCGCCCCTGTCATCGGATGAATTATCTCACCATGATAGGGGTTCGCCTCGCGTGCAGCCCCCTCAAGCTCCGGCTCCTCCGGCTTTGGCGTATAGGCCACGCCAGCGCTGTTCGCCCTGGCCTCGGCAGCAGTCACTGAGAGAATGGCGTAAGTGTTCGGCAATTTTCCAAACCTGTGCGACGAGCCTTTTCCGTCCTTCTCGAGGAGACAATTCAGATCGACAGACAGGCCGGCTTCGCTCTTTTTGCCAGCAAACGCTCGGTCAGAAATCTTCTTCCCGTTGATCTCGCAGGAAACGATTTGCACCGGCGTGCGGCAATGCCGCAGCAGCCGCGACTCATCCTCGATCTTGGGATCGTTGTAGCGGTGATTGGAATGATACGGCTGGGGATCTGGATTACACATTCGCCAGCGCTGTTTTCGCGAGCGACATGAAGTAACTGATCGCCTCCATGCCGAACTTTTCAGTCTCAACCGCCATCGTCGGATTGTAGCTCCATGCCGAAACGGTTTTATCTTCTTCAACCAGGAGCCCCAACGACACGTTTCGCAGATGCCACTCCGCCTGCACAGATCCGTCAGCGCCTGGTACCAGGTTCCCCGGCACAGAATCCCGAGGAAGAGCATTCCTCAAGATGCCCAACACAAATTCCAGCACGTTTGCGTCTATCGGGTCCGCACCGTATCCGTCCCAATCATGCTGGAGCGACCGAACTTTCCTCGCCTGCTGATCAAGCCAGGAAATTCGGCTTGCACCAGCCGAAAAGACACTCATCGCCTCTTGCAGCGGAATGCCATTACTATTCAACATGATGAAATCGGTGTTCCCTGCCATAGAGTTCACCGCTGCCTTTAACGGGACCATCGTGACATGAGCAGTGGACGTGCTCGCCGAGATCGCTTGGTGCATCATTGAGACAGCCTCACGCGCAGTTCATCCGAAATCAGCTTATCAAAGCTCTCTGAAATCGCGGTATGCGCAATATCAAAGAACGCGGATTTATTATCCCAAGTTACGTCAACCGACATAACGCGAAATTGCATCTTGAGAATGGGTACGGGCTCAGCCGAGTGAGCTTGCGCCAGTGCGGCGAGCGTAATCCCCACGCTAAGCGCGATCGGGGCACCGAAGCCTGTGTGCTCGACTGGCTCAAACCAACTGATCTGCAGGCCGCCCATCTGGCGGTGGTTGCCGGATTTCCAGATACTGAGCAGGTTCTCTATGCGGACAGGGCTATCTGGTGTGCCTTGAGGCACGAGCACGATGTTGTCGTACATGAGTTCAGCGCCTGAAATGACAGGCGGATGCCCCCCATCCCGCCGCGCATTCTGTTCTATGACGTCGAACGCGGCCAGTGCCTGCGCCTTGCATTGGTCGTAGCCAATGTAAGGGTTCTTCCCCTCAAAGCCGTCACGCCGCCGCCAGTTCCAGCTCGCCATGCGCTCTTGCGTCTGCACGAGCCTGGTGCCGTCAGTTGAGACGAACCAATAACGTGGTGCTACACCGCGGTCATTTTCACCGATCAGAGAAGGGTTGGAGCCGAGCGGAGTAAAGTCCAGAGCAGCTACCGGATAGTGCCGCTCAATCTCAGGATACTCATCAGCGAACTTCCCGCGTAGCTCAGAGACGTAGAAAGGATCTACCAAGCAGCTCTCAGTCGCGAAGGAAAATCCGACTTCGTTGATCGGCGCGGAAGCAAGCAAAATCGATTCGTCCGGTTTCATGCTGCCTCCTATAGATACGGATAGCTAACGATTGAAACCGGGATTGCAAGGATATCAGGGAAATTCGGTATCAATGCGTCCCGCCACCCTGCCCGTTCACAATCATGCCGACACAATTCTGGATCACGAGCCACTCGCTGAGGTGCTGCAAGTCACGCTGCTGCATGCAGGCATCGATCATCAAGTCCAGGAAGGCGCCAACCCCATCACCGTGCTCTTCGATAACGGCGCGAGCGCGGGCCCAGCACTCGGCCTTATCTGGTATGCGGATGTCGTCCATGGGCGCCTCCTCGCTCGCGATTGTGATTATCACGCAAGGAGGAGTCAAATCGACGAGCATTCGCTTTATGCGACGATCGCCATCCCAGCGGTGACAGCGGCGCGAAGCTCTTCGGCGCGGGCGAACTGGGGGTGGCGCAACCCAATCGCCACCGTCTTGCGACCGCTCTGTCGTTCATAAATCCCCCACTTCAACGCGCCGTGGAGCGGCTCACCTCGCATTTCCTCAACGGTTAGCGGGAAGTTGTCCCAAGCCTTACGGGAAAAGACGAACAGCTTGTCGGGGCGGTGCTCGTCGATCAGGCGCAGGACGCGTGCCTTTCCGCGCTCTATCTGATCCGCGCTGCCGGCAGAGTAGCGGTCCGCGCTCACACCAACACTTGTGGGGATGAAGTTGAAGAACAGCACTCGCGGCCAGAAGCTGACGGCATCCTCAAAACCGAACGCCTGCGCGATCGACACGAAGAAGCGATATCGAGCACCGTTCATCACATCCGTGAGCACGATGTTGGTGAGGTCGGGATCATCGCCCTCGTCCGAATAATGTGAGAAACCGCAGATCGCCACGCGCTGCCCATCGATGCCGGCATTGTAAGATCCGCCAAGCCAGCATCTGTGCTCGAAATCATCCATGCCCTGACTGCCCCAATATCCGTGAACTACATTGGCCATTGGCACCGATTCGCCAATCGGCTAGACTGAGGCCCTCGATCAATCGCGCATGATGTGCGGTCCACAAGGACGGCACGATGACGCGGAAATCCCTGACATCCTTGCATCTGGAGCGCGCCTGACATGGGCGGCACCGATCCTGCCGTCCTCGCGCAGTTCCGTATCCTCGCGGAGCAGGCTGCCGACATAGCGCTGACGAAACATGAGCGCCCCCTTCCCGAACCAGTAGTGGACATCCCAGCACCAATGAAGTGGGCGGCAGGCATCATCAGCGCGGTCATGACGGCCGGCGTCGTGGGGATCTTCATCTGGCTCGTGACGACGGTGAACGACATGCAGCAGACCCTCGTCCGCATAGACGAGCGGCAAAAGGCGCAGGTCGAGAGCCAGGACGCGCGCTACGCCGACGCCGATCGTCGCATCCGTCGGCTGGAGGGATTCCACAATCTCGGAGGGGGTGACTGATGAAGCTCAAGCTCATCGACGAATGGCGCCATGCCTGGAAGTGGGCGTCGGTCCGCATCAGCGCGGCCGGCGCGCTGCTCATGGTGGCGGCTGAGGTCGCAGGCCAAACCTGGTTGGGCCTGCCGGAAGACGTCCGCGCATCGATCCCCCATGCTGACACGATCGCTCTGGTCCTGTTCGTCATCATCCCCCTCGCCCGCGTGCTGACCAAGGAGAAGAAGGATGGCTGACGATCTCCCGCCACCCATCGTCGTCACTGGCAAGCGCGTGAAGAAGCGCACGCTGGCCGCCGTCCTCGGCTCCCCCCTCGCCGCAGCGATGCTATTTGTCATCATCCCGCGCGAGGAAAGCGGCCGCAAGGTGGATGCCACCGTGCAGCAGGACAGCTCGGTCCAGATCAAGCACATCGCGGGAAAGCAGTATCTGAAGGTCTACCTTGATATCGTAGGCGTGCCCACGGCGTGTGACGGTATCACCAAAGGCATGAAGCTCGGGCAGACTTATACCGAGGCGCAATGCAACGAGAAGCTCGAGGAAGAGCTGATCGCGCACGCCGAGCCGGTCATTCAGTGCATCCCAGAGCTTTACGGTCGGCCATATCAGGCGGTGCCGGGCGTCGACCTATCCTTCAACATCGGCACTGCCGGCGTCTGCAAATCGAGCCTGGTCCGCTTCTGGCGCGCCAAGCAGTGGAAGGCGGGCTGTGACTGGCTGATCAAGTTCAACAAGGCTGGCGGCCGCGAAATCCGTGGCCTGTCGCTGCGTCGCCGCCGCCTTCAGGAGGTTTGCTACACCGGGATCGTCGCAGGCAAGACGCCTGAGAACCTTGAAGCGCGCGTGAAGGCAGTCCGGTGACCGAACTGGCCGAAGTCCACACCATCTACGCCGAGAATTGCCGGTCGATCCCCGACATGCTGCGTCGTGCGGCCGATAGCATCGAAACCGAAGAGGCTGAAGGGTTTGTCGGCACCTCTGCCATGGTTGCGGTACAGGTGATGAAGGACGGTCGGATTCAGGTCTACGGCTGGGGCGACACCAACGATCTTCATGCGCTCGGTGCGCTTAGCGCCGGCGGCCAGCAAATCGGGGACATGATCCTCGGCACGGGAGAATGATGCCGTGGTGACCATGCAGAACATCCGTCTTGCCGTCGCGATCGCGGCTGGCGTCGTCATCGCCGTGCTGGTGGCGGCGCTGCTGCTCACGCGCGCCACGCTCGCCGAGGAGCGCGGCAAGTTCGAGATCTGGAAGACATCCGTCGCGCACACCCAGGCCGAGGCGAAGGCGGATGCGCTCGAACAGAAGGCCAAACAGGAGGCGAAAGATGCGAAAGCGGCTCAATCTGCTCAGTCTGACTATGACGCTCTGCGCGAGCGCTACACTAGCCTCGTGCGGTCTCAAGCCGCTCGACATCCGGGCAGCGGCGCCGATCTGCGCCGATCGGCCGACGCCGCCGGCATTCCTGCTGAAGGCACCGAAGATCCCGACCTTCCTGTCGGAGCCGGTGACGGAATCCCCTTCGGCACCATCCTGATATCGCAGGGCGACGCGCTCATTTGCGCTGAGAATACGGCCTATGCCCAGGGCGCTTATGGCTGGGCGACGGAAATCAGCCAGCCAGCGGCCAGTCCGGAGCATTGATCTCCGCGAAGTGGGTGGCGCCCATCAGGTTGCCACCCTCTCGCGTCGCCCAGTCCTCGTAATAATCGTCTTCGCCGGTGATGAACTTGTCCCAGAGCGCGATCACGGCCTCGTCGTCGCTCCAGAAGAGCAAGTCGCGCCCGTCCTTCAGATGGTCAGGCATTTCGGCGATCGGGATCCAGTCGATGCGGCCCATCAGCTGATCGGCCGTAGATTGCAGAAGCGGCCGAGGTCGCGAAGGTCGATCTCCGGAATCCCCACGACGCTTTCGACCATATCGGCGATTTCATGCAGGTCCGCGCCGGCCAGGCCCGTATCGAGCACCGGCGCATCCTTGGCAAACCGATCAGCAAACGCGCGAAACTTCGCCTTCACATCGTCTTTCATGCCTGCTCCTTTTCCGCCCACGCCATCGCGCCGACCATGTACGGACTGTCGTCACGCTTGCCCTCGCGAAGCTCGGCGACGAACGCCTTGTTGCTGAACCCACGTGCATCGAGCGCGTCAGCGACGGCTGCGCGCACCTGTTCGATCAATTCCATGGCTGTTCTCCTGCGTGAACATATGCAGAACACCGTGCGATTCGGTCAAGCATTTGCAACGCCCAAATACGTTGCGCATTCGCATCAATCGTGATCAAATGCTTAGCCTGACGAATATGGCAATTAAGTCATCGCACCCAGTTTATAACAAGTCAGAAGGTGAAAAATGAAATCTATAGCATTTAAGATACCAAAATATCATCACCTATCCAATGATAAAAGATCAATATTTTACGAATCCGAATTAAAATATCACTGGGCATACAGATCTGCTTATTTTGCGAGCCTAACATGGGAAAATTATATAAAACATCACATCTCCGTTATTAATAATAAAGAAAATCCGGCAAAAGGCTTCGCCTATTCATATGACCATGTCGACGCCCCTGCGGAGGTGAGCCTATATATTGGAGATTGCATACGATGCATGCGGACATCACTGGATTATTTAGTGGCATCCTTGGCGCGCGAAGCGAACATAGACGATTCCCAAATAATATTCCCATTCAGTGAAACTTTAGAAAATTTAAGAGACAGCTTCACCGATGTTTCCGCTAATGGAAAGAAAAAGCATGGAAGACAATTGGCAATGTTTAATCTTCAAAAATCTTACCCAGGCCTTGATAAGCTTATAATCGACCAAATTCAGCCTTTCAGTAGAGATCATGGCTCAATTACTTCTGGAGATTTATTGTGGAGGGTCATAACATCGGATGCGATCGACAAGCATAGACTTATGACGCCAAGGGTAACCAACGCCAAGATTAATAGCATCAAATTTGCGGACGGGTCTGGGCTAATCGGAGAATTTACTATCACTGGCGGACCAGCATTCTATAGCAGCAGTCCGATTGTAGGCAATCCTGAGATCGAATACGATTTGCTATTCGATATGCCATCTCGCTTAGAAGGTCTTCCTGTCATGCAGACACTCGCAGATGCATTGGATGCGGTACTTGGAACGATAATGAAGTTTAAGATGCATTTCAAAAATGTCGACCAATACTCAACAGGTGCAAAATTCAACTAGCTCAAGCCTCTTTGTGATTATGATGCCAGCACATGCTGTGCCAACACCTTCAACCTGCTCTCGTCCGTCATTCGCGGCTTCGGCGCGATGCCCGGATCGTTGATGCCGCGCGATTGGTCAGCCTTGATGCCGAGCATCTCCAGCAGCACCGGATCACTGCCCCAGTTCGTGTGCAGATAATGCGCGTTCACCTGCTTTTCCTGCCCTGGCCGGCGCAGGCGGCCGAAAAACTGATAGTGAACCTGCGGCGACCAATCGAGCTCGCCGACGACGGCGTCGTTGCAATGATGTTGCAGGCCATCGAGGCCAGCGCCTGATCGCAGCGACATCATCATCACGCGGGAATCGCCGCCGCAGAATGCGTCAACGCTGCGCTGCTTGCCGGCGGCGCTCTCGGACCCGGTGTACATCACCGGGTTGAACGGCGCGAGCGCGTCCCGCCAGATATCATAGACCTCGCGGTGCCAGCCGGCGAGCAGCACGCGCGGGCTGTCCTTGAGCAGCAGCGACACATAGGCTGCAACTGCCCTCGCCTTCGCTATGCCCGTCAGCTGACGCATCTTCATATCGAGCTCGCGCGCGGCGCGGCCGGCCTCGGCGAAGCTCCCCCTCAGCACCGTCTGGGCAAGCTGGCGCGCGATCTCCTGTTCACCCTCGACGGCGGCCAGGTCGTGATCGATCTCCCATTCCAGAATATTAGGCGGCGGCATCGATGCGTCGACGGTCGGGTCATCTTCCGTGCGCCGCAGAAAATAGCCGGTGTCGCGCAGATAGGAGCCAAGCCCGTCGGGATTTGAAACGATGCGACCCGAGCTGCACCACTCGCGGATGAACTCGCTCCAGTCCCCCAACAGGTCCGGCTTCACGAACTCCATGACGGCGTGCATCTCGTCGCCATAATTGTAGACCGGCGTGGCAGTCAGCCCCATGCGGAACTCAGCCCGGTTGCTCAGCACGCCGGCGGCGGCGCCTTTCGACGTGCCATAGCCGTGGCGCAGCTCCTGGACCTCGTCATAGACGACGGAGCGGAACAGCCCTTCCTTGATGATGTCCACCCAGCCGGCGACGTTGCTATATTTGAAGATATAGACGTCCGCCTCTGGCAGATCATAGGGCGTGCGCCCCTTGATGATGTGGACGCGCAGCGAGGAGAATTCCTCGATCCGCTTCTTCCACTGCCCCGCCAGGTGCGGCTGGACGACGATCGCCGCCGGCATCGGCGCGCCGAACAGCAGCGCCGCGATCGCGCTGATCGTTTTGCCGAGGCCGACATCGTCGCCCAGCAGCATGCCACCGTTCGCGACCGCGATCTTCGCCGCCTGCGTCTGATAGAGATAGGCGGCCTTCCCTTCCTTGAAGCCCTGGAGCTCGCCCGGCTTCCATGTGGGCAGCAGGATGCGCTCCCGCTCGGCCGCGCGGTAGGCCAGCCGATCGACCGCGGCGTCGAGCTCGTCCCATTCGTCATGGTCGAGCGGGTAGCGCGACATGAACCAGTGCAGATCCGCGCGTACCTCGTCGGTGTCGCTGATCCCGATCTCGGTCGATGTGACGGGCACGCGGGGGAACATGCGCTTGAACGCGATCGCGACGTGCGGCGCGAGTTGGGTGATGCGCCAGCGGCGCGCGACGCGATCCAGCTCCAGTTGGCCGTAGGATTTCACAGTGATGCCCTCCCGGTGGAAACGAGAAACAGCGGCTTGCCTTTGACCGC
>CAACXH010000297.1_pt1 | contig 54224 bp, 55 predicted proteins | sample 2275881 | NCBI WGS metagenome assembly CAACXH01 (sample SAMEA5312483, study PRJEB27640) | indoor metagenome | biome: indoor environment; feature: controlled; material: polymer antistatic dissipative epoxy resin | place: Italy | collected 2014-05-27 | reverse complement strand
TGGGAGCATATCTCGCTGACCGGTGACTATAGCTGGAATGTTGAAGATCAACCCGATCCGGACGCCTTGCGACCGCTGCGCGCCGTCAACTCCCTACTTGCCGCGTGACGTTCGCTATCCGTTCGCCCTTTCCGTGCAGATACGTCACTTTCGTGTAGTCACCCCAACTCCGGGCAAAGGCCGCCACGCGCTCGTAGGAACCGTCAAAGCCAAGGCTCACCAGATCGGCATGCAACTGCTTGATCGTGCGCTTCTGCTTGCGCGGGCGACCCATCTCCCGCCTCAGCCAGACCGTCAGTCGCTCAACGAAAGGGTCCAGCTTGCTCGGCCGCTCAGGCGTCTTGAACCGCGGTTCCACCGCGTCAGACCTGAGATACTTGCGTACGGTGTTGCGCGATAGACCGGTGCGCTTGGCAATCTCTCGGATCGACAGATGATCGCGGTAGTGCCAGCGCCGGATGACGCTCAATAATGCCATGTCCAACACTCCATGGTCCCCCGCTCAAAGCCAGGGACGTGTTCAAACATGGGTCACTTCTCAGTGAAAATTACGGGCTTCCCCGGGTCACTTCTCAGCAGCAATCAACAGCGCAAGACCCATGATCGTCGCTAGGAGCGACGATTTGCCCGACCCGTTCGGGCCGAAGAGCACATGGGTTTCGCCGGTCGGTATCGTGAGGTTCACGCCGTGCAGAACGGGCAGGCCGTCCACCGAAACGTACAGATTTCGGATTTCCAGGAGGATATCGGTCAAACGTGAATCTCCTTTGTATCCTCAGGTTCCCACGTCGAGGGTTGCCGGAGTATCTGTAAGGTTACGTAGTTCGGCGCGGCGCAAGCCAGGCGTTGTCTGAGGGGCACGGAATGAACTCGCCTGTGGACATGCGTCGCCGGAAATCATAGCGTGCGCTGGCCTTTACCGATCTTGATCGTGAGGAAAAGGTCGCAATTGGCGCGTTTAACATAGGCTCTCGGCTTCGGTCGGGCGGCCTGCGAAATGAAAGACCTTCGGGGAATACGCAGGGCGCGTTTTCCTATGTTTGCGCGCGATCAACCGTCCCGGCTGGCGGGGCGGCAGCGGGAGTGCGTCATGTCTCTGCCCTCTTTGAGGCGATTCGCAGGGTGGATCGCCTCCCATCTGGAACGCCGTTGGGCGGGGCGAGAAACTGTCGGAAGATCCGCTCCCTGCACCGATCCATTGCCCCACCTGCCTGAGGAGGACTGGTGAACGCATGGTGGCGGGTTTTGACACACAGGTGAAGCGGTCCTGGATGCTGGCGTCGATCATCACGGTCGCCGCAGTCCTGCTCGCGATCGTTGCTCGCTACACCCTCAAACCGTGGCTTGTAGCCGGCGAGCCCTATTTCCTCTTTTGCGTGGCCGTTTTGATCTCTGCAACCGTAGGCGGCGCGCGCCAGGCGCTGCTCGCTGCGATCCTGTCGGTCGTCGCCGCAATAATGCTAGAACTGGCTGAACCATCCGTCATGTTCGATCCGATAAGCGTCGTGACCTCGCTAGCGCTGGCTGGCGGTATCATATTATTCGCCGCCGGCATTGCTCCGTGGCAACGACGCTCCCGCAGGGAGAATGAACAAGTCGCGGCGCGCCTGCGTCAGGGGGCCGCTGCCGCTGAGGAACTGAACCTGCTGATCGACGGCGCGGAGGGCTATGCGATCTACATGCTGGATCCGGAGGGCAGGGTTACAATCTGGAACGAAGGCGCGGAGCGCCTCAAAGGCTGGACCGAGGCAGAGATCGTGGGCGAGCATTCCTCGATTTTCTATCCGGTCGATGCCGTGGAAGTCGGTAAGCCGGCAATGGATCTCTCACGCGCGCGCGAACTTGGCAAATTCGAGGAAGAGGACTGGCGGGTCCGCAAGGATGGCTCGGAATTTCTGGCGCATGTGTCGATCACTGCCCTGCATGAGGAGGATGGAGCGCTTCGCGGGTTCGGGAAGGTCGTGCGCGACGCCACGCAGCAGCGGGCCGCGGAAAGTGCGTTGGAGGCCAATGCCAGCCACCTTCGCTCGATCCTCTCGACGGTCCCCGATGCAATGGTGGTGATCGACGAGCAGGGCATCATCATCTCCTTCAGCACCGCCGCCGAAAAGCTTTTTGGCTATTTGGAAGCGGAGGTTGTCGGATCGAATGTCAGCCGGCTCATGCCGTCGCCGGACAAGGATCGCCATGACGGCTATCTCGAGCGCTATCTTACCAGCGGCGAGCGCAGGATCATCGGCATTGGCCGAATGGTGCTGGCCTGCCGGCGTGATGGTTCGACCTTTCCCGTGGAGCTTTCGGTGGGTGAGGCGATCAGCGACAAGCAACGCGTGTTCACCGGCTTCATCCGCGATCTTTCCGAGCGACATGAGACCCAGGAACGTCTGGAGGAGTTGCAATCCAAGCTCATCCATGTAGCGCGCGTCAGTGCGATGGGCACGATGGCGTCGACCCTGGCGCATGAACTCAACCAGCCGATCACGGCGGTCGCCAACTATGTCGAGGCGGTGCGGGATTTGCTGGCCGAGGGCAATCCCGACGATCTGCCGATGATCACCGAGGCGCTGAACGATGCCGCCGGCGAAGCGATCCGCGCGGGACAGATCGTGCGCCGGCTGCGTGATTTCGTCGCGCGGGGCGAAGTGGAGAAGACCGTCGAGAACCTGCCCGATCTGATCGCAGAGGCGGCGGCGCTTGGACTGATTGGTGCGAAGGAAAAGGGGGTTCAGTCCCATTTTGATTTCGATACCCGCGCGAGGCTGGTACTGGTCGACAAGGTGCAGATTCAGCAGGTTCTGATCAACCTGATCCGTAATGCGGTCGAAGCGATGGCGAACTCCCCGGAGCGGCAGATATGGGTCTGCACACGGCAGGAAGATAATGGCATGGTTCGCGTCACGGTGGCGGACACAGGTCCGGGTGTCGCGGAGCATGTCGCACAGCAGTTGTTCACCGCTTTTGTGACGACGAAAAGCGAAGGCATGGGCCTGGGGCTTTCGATCTGCCGGACGATCGTCGAGGCCAACGACGGACGTATTTTTCTTGAGCCGCGCAAGGGGGGCGGATCGCAATTTCATTTCACGCTGGTCGGTGCGGCCCCGGAGACGATCAATGACGGATAGACGGATGATCCACATAGTCGACGACGAAGAGGCTATCCGCCGCTCGGCCGGGTTCATGCTCAAGACGTCGGGCTACACGGTCGCCACCTATCCGTCAGGCGTCGCGTTCCTGCGAGAGGTTCGCCACGCCGAGCCGGGCTGCATCCTCCTCGATGTGCGCATGCCGGACATGGACGGTCTCGAGGTGCAGAAGGCGCTGATCGAGCGCGGCGTCGCAATGCCCGTGATAATTCTCACGGGGCACGGCGACATTTCCATCGCCGTCCGCGCCATGAAGGCAGGCGCCGTCGAATTCATCGAGAAGCCGTTCGTGAAGGCGACGCTCATCGAGGCAATCACCGCCGGCTTCGAGCGGCTCGATGGTTTGGGCCGGCGCGCGGAGCGTGCCATTGAAGCCGGTGTGCTGATCGCCGGTTTGACGAGCCGGGAGCAGGATGTCCTTAAGGGGCTTGCCGACGGGCTGCCGAACAAGACGATCGCCTTCGACCTTGGCATATCGCCCCGGACAGTCGAGGTGCATCGGGCAAACCTCATGGCAAAGCTGAACGTGAAGAGCCTGTCCGACGCGCTGCGCATCGCCTTCGCGGCCAATCTCGGCGCCAAGGACGCCTAGGACCACTACGTAAAGACGCAAAGGGCTCATGTCCCTCATCTGGCTGATCCGGCACTTCGATAGCCGGTCTGTCAGGACTATCATGAACGCACATCTTGCAACGCCCGAAGCAACCCGCCCTGTCATCGCGCTCGTCGAGGACGATCCGGGTGTCCGACGCTCTGTCCAACTCCTTCTTCAGGCAAAAGGCTATGACATTCGATCCCATGCCTCGAGCAAGGCGCTGCTTGCCGATCCTCTCGCGATGGGGGCTGCCTGCCTTGTCACCGACTATCTGATGCCGGAGATCGACGGCATCGGCGTCCTGCACGCGCTGCGCAGCAATGGCTGGAAGGGACCGGCGGTGCTCGTTTCCGCCTATCATTCACCTCGCCTGGTCGAACAGGCGATGCGGGAAGGGTTTGCCTGCGTCATCGAAAAGCCACTGCGCGAGCATAGCCTGGCGGACACCGTGTCCCGGCTCATCGCTGAAAGCAGATGACCTTCGGGCGAACGCGCATGATAGGCAGAGCAACCGCTCCCGATTGTCGCTGCTGTCGAAGATCGTGAAATTGGGAAAGGGTAAGGAGACGCCGGAACGCCGGCGGTCGATCGAAGGACGGTAATGTACCACGAAGAACCTGTTTCACTCGCATTCCATGGTGCGGGTCGCACTGTGACCGGGTCCTGCATGGAAGTGATGCTGGGAGAACGTCGGCTCCTGATCGATTGCGGACTATTCCAGGGATCGCGCAGTCTGGAGGCGTTCAATCAGCGGCCGTTTGCGTTCGACCCGGGCGCGATCGATGCGGTGATCCTCACCCACGCCCATATCGATCATTGCGGCCTGTTGCCCAGGCTCGTCGCCTCAGGGTTCTCCGGGAAGGTCTGGTGTACCTCGCCGACGCGAGACCTTCTCGCGTTCATGCTGCCCGATGCCGGGCGCCTTCAGGAGAATGATACGGCCCGGCGAAACCGGCGCCCGGACCGCGCGGGCGAGCAGCCCTTTGAACCGATTTATACGGAAAGGGACGGGGCCCAGGCGGCGCTGCGGACATGTGACGTCCCTCTGGAGACATGGTTCGAGCCGGTGCCCGGCTTCCGCGCGCGCCTCTGGAATGCCGCGCATATTCTCGGCTCGGCTTCGGTCGAACTGGCGGTTGGAGGGCTTCGTTTGCTCTTTTCCGGCGACCTTGGGCCCGAACACAAGGCCTTCTATCCGGACCCGACCGCACCTGCCGGGTTCGACCATGTCATTTGCGAAAGCACGTACGGCGACAAGACGCATAAGCAAGCCACCATCCGGCAACGACGCACGCTGCTTCAGGGCGAAATCAGGCAGGCCATGGCATCAGGCGGTAATCTGATCATTCCGGTGTTCGCGCTTGAACGCACGCAGGAACTTTTGCTCGATATTGCGAGCCTCCTCAATGCGGGTCGGCTGCCCCGCGTGCCCGTCTATATCGATTCGCCGCTCGCAAGGATGGCCACCGAGGTCTACGAGCGATATGCCGACGGGCTCGAGGACATGGGACGAGGCAGGATCTTCGATCATCCGAACTTCCATTATGTCGAGACGTCAACCGATTCGATCGCGCTTAACGATGTGTCGGGTGCGATCATCCTGGCAGCGTCCGGAATGTGCGAGGGCGGCCGTATCCGCCATCATCTCTGGCATAATCTGGCGCGCGCGGATTCGACGATCCTCTTCGTCGGATTTCAGGCGGCCGGCACGCTGGGGCGCACCATCCTCGATGGCGCGAAGCGCGTGCGCATGTCGGGCCGCGCTATCGCCGTTCAGGCCCGGATCCGGCAGATTGAGAGCTATGCCGGGCACGCGGATCGCGACAGCCTGATCGGATGGATCGAGGATCGTCATCCTATCACGGGCAGCCTGTTTCTGACGCACGGCGAGGCGCGAACAATCGAAGCGCTGGGTTCCGAGCTGGCTGCGCGGGGTGCGGCGCGATCGATCATTTCCCCCGACATCGGCGATTGCTACCATCTCGAACATGGCGGGGCCGCCACCCTCTTGAACGGAGCCAGTGATAACGCCAGCGAGGCAATCGGCCTGGACTGGCGAAACGAATGCGCGAGCCTTCTCGCCAATCTCAAGGAGGATCTCAAAGCGATTCCGACAAACGCCGGGCGATCTGCCGTGCTGCGTCAAATGATGGATGCTCTGGCCAGCCGGCGGGCGTGAGAGAAAGCCCGGTTTGCGCATGACCGGGAGCCTGGAGGGCGGCGGCAGATGGATTGGCCCCGTCAGGGCGTCGGATTTTCTGCCGGCAAATCCAGTTCAGGCGGCAGGTGGCATCGCCAGATTGCGCGTCACAAGAACGAGGGTCGGATCACCGGGATATTCTCGAAACGAGAAGCCTGAATCGCGCTCGACCTCGATCGCCTGGCGATTACCCCTGTTCTCGATTGATTCGATGACCTTCAGGCCCCGCGCCGTCGCGCGATCGGCCAGAAAGTCGAGCAGGGTCCATCCAATGCCTTGTTTGTGATGGCTGGCATGAACGGAAATTGCGACTTCGCCGCGCTTGTTCTTCATGTCACAGGCGAGCATGCCGGTCGCTACCGCCTCGCCATCCGGTGCGAAAGCGATATAGCTGTCAGTTGTGCTGTGATCGGCCTGCGTCATTGCCTTGATCTGTTCGGCACCGACTTCGTTCAGGCCGGTGAGAAACCGAAAGCGCAAATCCTCCGGGCTTACGTTGTGGAAGAGTTTCACGAGGATCGGTGCGTCGTCCGGCCCGGCTTGCCTAACGGAAATCACCAGGCCCGACCGGGTCTCAAGCATGGTGGCAATGTCATCAGTCATGGGAAGACCTCTTTTCAGATCGGGTAGTCGATCAGGCAATTGCCAGCGGCCATCCTGAAATCGCTCCTTCGGATCACCTGCCTGTGCAGGTGCAGCAAAGCTTTCGCACTACGTAGATGTCCTCTGGCACGCTTTGCTATGCTCTGTCGGATCACCGATCCTAGTAGTTTCACGGATGTAGGTGCGGTCGACCCGGCGCTAGCGATGCGCAGGAAAGTTGCAATTGGGAGCGTGCGATGAAAGACGTGAGGGCCAAGGCGGTTGCTTGCAGGAACGAACAGGGCCGCATGCGGATGCAAGTCGGTCTTGGCCTCCTGCTCGGGATTCTGCTCGTTCAGGGGGTCGTTGCGATGACGTCGCCCGGCGAGCAGGCAATTGAGGTTGCCGCCTTGCACGATCGAATGGCTATGGTGGAGTGGTCGGCCCGGTGATGCAGGCCAATCGAATCGCAAACCCTTCCCTCGCCACGAAGCTGATGTCAGCCGAGGCGGCGGCCGCTCTCATCGGTTCCGGCACGACCGTCGGCATGAGCGGTTTCACTGGCTCCGGTTATCCCAAGGCCGTGCCCCTGGCGCTGGCCGCGCGGATCGAAGCGGAGCGCGACGCCGGTAATCCCTTCCGCCTGCGCGTATGGACGGGCGCATCGACCGGCCCGGAGCTCGATGGGGCACTGGCCAAGGTCGATGGGATCGAACTTCGGTTGCCTTATAATTCGGATCCGATTGCCCGCGAGAAGATCAACGCGGGCAAGATGGACTACCTCGATATGCATCTAAGCCAGGTCGCGCCCATGGCCTGGCAGGGTTTTCTCGGCGAGCTCGACACCGCCGTCATCGAAGTCTCGGGTATCCGCGAGGACGGGTCGCTGATCCCGTCCTCGTCGGTCGGAAACAACAAGACGTGGCTCGATCGGGCCGATCAGGTCATCCTAGAGGTCAATCGCTGGCAAAACCCTGCGCTCGAGGGCATGCACGACATCTATTACGGCACCGCGCTTCCCCCCAACCGCGTGCCTATTCCGCTGATCCGACCGGACGATCGTATCGGCGAGCCCTATTTCCGCTGCGATCCGGCCAAGATCGTCGCGATCGTCGAAACCGAGGCACCGGATCGCAACCTCCCGTTTGCGCCCCCGACGCCGCCGCCGCGGCGATTGCGGGGCATCTTCTCGACTTCTTCCACAATGAGGTCGCACGAGGCCGCCTGCCGTCCACGTTGTTGCCGCTCCAGTCAGGCGTCGGCAATATCGCCAACGCCGTTCTTTCCGGGCTGGTCGATAGCAGCTTTACGGATCTCACCGCATACACCGAAGTCATCCAGGACGGCATGCTCGACCTGCTCGACGCCGGAAAACTGCGTATGGCCTCGGCCACGGCGTTCTCATTGAGTCCGGACGTCGCCGCGCGGATCAACGCCAATATGGCGCATTATCGTGATCGAATGATCATCCGTCCGCAGGAGATCAGCAACCATCCCGAGCTGATCCGGCGCCTGGGCTGTATCGCCATGAACGGCCTGATCGAAGCCGATATCTACGGCAACGTCAATTCGACGCATGTGATGGGCTCGCGCATCCAGAACGGCATCGGGGGCTCGGGCGACTTTGCCCGCAACGCTTTCGTCTCGATCTTCATGACGCCATCGACGGCCAAAGGCGGTGCGATCTCGGCGATCGTACCGTTCTGCAGCCATGTCGATCACATCACCCAGGATGTCCAGATTCTCGTCACCGAGCAGGGGCTGGCGGATTTACGCGGGCTCAGTCCGAAACAGCGCGCAAAGCTGATCATCGCGCGCTGCGCGCATCCGACTTTCCGGCCAATGCTCGAAGACTATTTCGAGAGGGCGCAGCGTGGATCCTACGGCCTTCAAACGCCGATGCTTCCCGCCGAGGCACTGTCCTGGCATCAGCGCTTTATCGACAGCGGAACCATGTTGCCCAAGCCCTTGCCATGAGCTTCGGTTTGCCCGGCAAGATCTCTCAGCTTCCGTCAAATATCGTAGGTGGGGCTGCTGCTCCATAACGCTCCGCCGCCACGGTCGCGCACACCGTGCGCGCTTTCTCCTGGACATCGAAAAGATGCTGATCGGCGAAGCGTTCGGTCAGACCCTCTACGATACTCCCGATGTGGAGATAGTGGGCCGATTTCATCGAGAAGGCGCGGAAGAGATATCGACTCGACAGTTGCCGCAGCGATTCCATCTGGCCCTGCTCGTCGAGCCATGCGTCGCGCGCGCCCGAGGTTGTGATCGAGATCATGTGGCCGGCAGTGAGAGGCCCTTGTCCGGCGCGATCCTGGACCTGGTGAGGCGTGACGCCGGAACCGATCACACGGTCGACATAGCCCTTCATCATCGCGGGCGGCAGGCCGAACCAGATCGGATAGATGAAGGCGACGACATCACAACCCTTGATCGCCGCGAGCTCGGCCTGGACATCGGGTGCGATCTCGAAGCCAGGCCTGTCGGGCCGCTCATCGTTCCTGAGTATGGGGTTGAAGTTCATTGCATAGAGATCGCGCAGGATGACCTCCTGCCCAGATTTCCTTACCGCCTGGCAATAGGCCTCGGCCACCGCCGCGTTGAAGCTTGTCGGATCCGGGTGGGCGAGAACCACCACATGACGGCCATGGGTCTTCGTCGCGTCAGTCATCGAACGACTCCTTGCCCCGTGAAGCTAGCCGGTCGTAGCAAGGCTCGCCCTTGGGGAAAATACGCAATGATGGGCATTGCCGGGCGGACAGCCGTTCCCTGGCACGTTCGCTCTGCGCTCACCTTCGCGGCGCCATCAGTCCGACCAGGCCCAGTCCCTGATTTCCGGGAGATCATCGAAATGCTCGCGGATATAGGCGTCATGCTCGACCAGCAGCCCTTTGCAATGCGCGACCAGTTCGTCATTTGCGGCAGGCAGACGCGGGACGTAGCGCATCACGTCGAGGCAGAGGTGAAGACGGCTCATCTCATTGAGGACCACCATATCAAACGGCGTGGTGGTCGTGCCCTCCTCCATATAGCCGCGCACATGGAAGCGCCCATGGGCACATCGGCCGTGCAGCAGGTCGTGGATGACTCCGGGATAGCCATGAAAGGCGAAAACCACGGGCGCGCCGCTCGTGAAAATCTCGACGAACTCCGCGTCGCTCATTCCGTGCGGATGGCGGTCGGCCGGACAGAGCCGCATCAGATCGACAACATTGACGACGCGGACCTTGAGGTCGGGCGCGAACCGGCGCAGCAGCCACGCGGCGGCAATGGTTTCCTGCGTCGGCACGTCACCGGCGCAGGCGAGCACAATGTCAGGCGCCTCCGGCTGGGAGCTGTACATCGGCCACACGCCGGCGCCGCGCGCGCAATGGGCCTGGGCTTCGTCCATCGTCAGCCACTGCAACTGCGGATGCTTGTCGATGACGATCAGATTGAGATAGTTGCGGCTCCGAAAGCAGTGGTCGGCGACCGACAGCAGGCAGTTGGCATCGGGCGGCAGATAGACCCGCGCGACGATCGGTTTGCGATGAATGATGGTGTCGATGAAACCGGGGCCCTGATGGCTGAAGCCATTATGGTCGTTGCGCCAGCAGGTCGATGTGAGCAGATAATTGAGCGAGGGAATGTCGGCCCGCCACGGCACGCGGCGGGCATGCTCGATCCATTTCGCATGCTGCATCGCCATGGAATCGATGATCATCGCGAAGGCCTCATAGGTGGCGAAGAGACCGTGGCGGCCGGTGAGCGTATAGCCTTCGAGCCAGCCATGGCAGCAATGCTCGCTCAGCACCTCCATGACCCGGCCATCGTGCGAGACATGCTCGTCGCCCGGCTCGATCGCGCTGACCAGGCAACGATCGGAGGCTTCGAAGACGGCGCCGAGCCGGTTCGAGTTGGTCTCGTCGGGACAGAACAGCCGGAAATTGTCGGGGTTCGCACGGTAGATGTCGCGCAGATAGGCGCCGAGGATTGCCGTGGATCCCAGGCGCTCGCAGGCGCGCTCTTCGAAGCGCACCTGAAAGGCTGTGTGATCCGGCAGGTTCAGCGGCTTCGTGAGGAGCCCGCCATTGGCCTGCGGATTGGAGCCCATGCGGCGCTGTCCAGCAGGGGCGAGGGCGGCGATATCGGGCCGGAGACGCCCGTCGGCATTGAACAGCTCTTCCGGCCGATAGCTGTGCAGCCATTCTTCGAGGATCTGCAGATGCTCCGGGTTGGTCCGCACCTCGGACACCGGCACCTGATGCGCCCGGAATGTCCCCTCGATCTTGACGCCGTCGACGACCTTGGGCCCGGTCCAACCCTTGGGTGTACGCAGGACGATAAGGGGCCAGGCAGGCCGCTCGCGGAGGCCGTTTGACCGGGCATCCTCCTGGATTTCGCGAATCCGCAACACCGCGGTTTCCAGAACGAGCGCGAATTGCCGATGGACGGTCATGGGATCATCACCCTCGACGAACGCAACGGCGTAGCCCTGGCCTTCGAAGAATTTGGTGAGATCGGCGTCCGTATGCCGCGCCCAGACCGTCGGCCCGGAAATCTTGTAGCCGTTGAGATGCAGGATCGGAAGGACCGCGCCGTCGCGCACCGGATTGATGAAGTCGATACTCTTCCAGCTTCCGGCAAGCGGTCCGGTCTCGGATTCCCCATCGCCGACGACGGCCGTCACCAGCAGATCGGGATTGTCCATGACGGCACCGAAGGCGTGGAGCAGTACGTAGCCGAGCTCGCCGCCCTCGTGGATCGACCCCGGCGTCGGCACGCTGACATGGCTGGGCACGCCGCCGGGCGTCGAGAATTGCCGGAAGAGCCGCAGCATGCCGGCTTCGTCCCGCGTCACCTCCGGATAGAAATCCGTGTAGCTGCCCTCGAGCCAGACATTGGCGATGAGGGCCGGCCCTCCATGGCCTGGTCCCGCCATGTAGATCGTGTCGAGATCATATTTGGAGATCAGCCGGTTCATATGGGCATAGATAAGACTGAGCCCGGGTGAGGTGCCCCAATGGCCGAGCAGGCGAGGCTTGATATGCTCGACCCGCAACGGCTCACGCACGAGAGGGTTTGCCGACAGATAGATCTGGCCGATGTTGAGATAGTTCGCGGCGCGCCACCAAGCGTCGATGAGGCGCAGCTCCTCGCTATCGAGCGGCGTGGGAAGCGCAAGTAGGGTGTCGCTCATCATCTTTTTCCGATTCTGGTAGGCGTCTGTGGCTACGTCGCCGCGGTCTGACGGTCTCGGCGTTCGCGCTCAGTCTGCGGCATCGCTTGGGCGGTCTGCCGAAATCGCGGCACAGATGCTGCGCGCGCGGTGGTCGACGTCAGCGAGAAGCTGATCGACGAATAATTGGTCGAGCCCTTCGACGGTCTCGCCGAAATGCAGATCGTCAAAGTCTTTGAACCCGAAAGCGTGCACGAGATATTCGCCCATGATCGACCGGAGTGACTGGATCTGATGTTCGTGGTTGAGCCACGCCTTGCTGTTGCCCGATGTGCTGATGACGGCGAGACGCTTGCTTCGCATAGTCGTGTCGGCGTTTTGGTCCTGGATCTGCCGGGCTGTCACGCCGGCGCCAAGCACGCGCTGAATATAGCCCACCATGATGGCTGGGGGCATGCCGAACCAGATTGGATAGACAGCAACAAAGACGTCGCTGCTGCGGATGGCATCGATCTCGGAGATGACATCCTGAGAGAGCGCGAACCCTTCCTTGCCGGGCCGTTCGGACGCCTTGAGCGCAGGATTGAAGTCCATAGTATAGAGATCGCGAACGATCGCTTCCTGTCCGCAGGACCGTACCGCCTCGCAATAGGCGTCGGCGACAAGCCCATTGAAGCCTCCCGGTTCGGGATGGGCGAGGATAACAACATGCCTCGGACGATAGGCGGCGGGTTGATGCGGCATTCCGGGCTCCTTTGCGCGCACCCTATTGAGTCGGCACAGCAGAGACCCTTGGGGATTCTACGCATAATGCCCGCATCGCCAGCCTGCGATCGGCATGGCAGTCAGCCGCTTGCGTGCTTCTCTCGGCGAAGTGAAGATGAAAGGACACCCCACCCGGTTGCGCCGGACGGGGCGAGTTTCGAACGCGGGCGGGGAGGAGGTTGCCCGCGTCAGATCGAATGATAGGCTGGAATGTAGATCGCTCTTTGACCGCGAACAAATCAGCGCCGGTGAATGCGGAAGCGCGCACCGGCCGCGAGTTCGACGACCTCTGCGGTTATTTCGCTTTGCCGGGTCAGGCGCTCCTCAAGCTGCAGAGCTGCAAGCTTGCCGTCGATATGGGTCTTCGCGGCCGCCATGGTCGCCATGCGTGCCTCGTTCTCGGCGGCGAAGGCTTCCGCCGCAGCCTCGCAAAGCTGTGCGAACACATATTCCTGAACCAGTTTTTCGAGGAGTTTCGCCGCGGGCAGGTTCGAAAGGGGAACAGGGCCGGACCCCGTCGCCGGGACCGTCTCGGCATCCAGCGGCAGCAGCTTTCGGTGAATGATCTTCAGCCCCTGACCGGGTGTCCAGAACGGATAGACCATCGTCACCGGAACTGCGCCGGCGCGAGCGAGATATTCGGAGAGCGCGTCCAGAAGGGCTATGGCGAGACCGGAAAGCTCCGCCACCCGGCTGGGAAGGCTGGTCTGCCATGCGAGAGCAAGGCCGCGCTCACGAGCCAAAGCGACCGATCGGGCACCGACCAGGAAGACATGAGCGTCGGCAAAGTCGTTGGCGGCCACGTCGAGGACACGCTCGGGATAGGCTCCTGCGAAACCCTGCTCAGCGCCGAACAATATCAAGCCTGGCTGGCGCCGCGCGGCGGGATGATCTACCGGCTCGGGCACACCGATATGCATCCTGCGCGCCTGTGCGATCGCCCGTCCAGCGGTCTGCGCATAGGTCCGAATAGCCGGCAGGATTTGCCGGCCCTGCTGTGCGCGGGCGCCGGCGATGCCGCGCATCGCGTTCACTACCGCATCGAGCTGGTGAACGCTCGCGATGCGTCGCTCGACGTCGGCTAGGAGCGCGCTCACGGCGCAGCCTTTGGCAGCAGGCTCTCAACGAGGCGCTGAACCACCAAGAGCAAGGCCGTCGCCTGCTCGCCATTCAGCAAGCCGTCCGACTGGGTGCGGGCGACAAGATCGCCCGCGTTGGCGTCGAGCCAATCGGGCAGGGCCGCCCGGAGGCGGGAGAGGTCGTTAACGGCAAGCGGATCGAACTGGCCATGACCGAGGGCCAGCGCCAGCGCGACCTGATCGATCACGCGCAGCGGCTGGAACAAAGGTTGGGCCAACAGCGCGCGCAATCGCCTGCCGCGTTCGATCTGGGCCTTCACGCGCGGCTCGGGCTGTTCGCCGAAACGAGTGAACATCTCGAGTTCGAGGAACTGAGCGTAATCGAGCCGCATGGTGCCAGTGGCGTCGCGGAGCGCCTTTGCCTGGGTCTTTCCACCGACACGGCTCACGCTGGCGCCCACGTCGACGGCGGGTTTGTGGCCCTCTGCGAACAGCCTGGTGTCGAAGACGATCTGCCCATCGGTGATCGAGATGAGATTGGTCGGAATATAAGCGCTGAGGTTGCCGGCGTCGGTCTCCGCAATGGGAAGCGCCGTCAGGGACCCGCCGCCCTTCTCCGGTGACAACTTCGCGGCGCGTTCAAGCAACCGCGCGTGGAGATAGAAGACGTCTCCGGGATAGGCTTCTCGCCCCGGCGGCTGACCCGTCAGGAGCGCGATCTCGCGGTGCGTCGCGGCGTGTTTGGTGAGATCGTCGATCACGACCAGCGCATGGCCGCCCTTGTCCCGGAAATATTCAGCGATGGTGACGCCTGCGAACGGTGCGATCCATTGCAGGCCGGGCGCCGATGCGGAACTGGCCACGACAAAGACACAGCGTTCCGGTGCGCCATGACGCCGCACCTGATCGATCACCCGCGCGACGCTGGAGGATTTCTGTCCGATCGCGATATAGACGCAGACGATGTCGCTCGATCGCTGGTTGATCATCGTATCGACGGCCAGAGCGCTCTTGCCGGTCGCGCGATCGCCGAGGATGAGCTCGCGCTGGCCGCGGCCGAGTGCGAACATGGCATCGATCACGAGGATGCCTGTCTGCACCGGCTGCGTAACCAGATCGCGTTCGATGATCGTCGGCGCGGCCCGTTCGACGGGATCGAATCGCTCCGCCTGGAGCGCTGGCCCGCCGTCGAGCGGACGGCCGAGCGGATCCACGACGCGGCCGAGCAGCGCCGGGCCGACCGGCACACGCACGACCTCGCCGCTGCACGTAACCGTGTCGCCTGCCTCGACACTGTCGGCATCGTCGAGCAGCACGCAGCCGAGGCGGTCGTGCTCGAGCGTCTGGACGAACCCGGCCTGACCATGTTCGAAGTGCAGCAGTTCATCGAGGCGCGCGTCGGGCAGGCCCGAGATCATCGCCACGCCGTCGCCGATCGATTCGACACGTCCGGTCTGGTGAAGAAACGCGCCGATCGCGGTTTGTGTCACGCGCGCCTCTGCCCGCGCGAGCCAGTCGTCAGGCGAGTCGGGCATTGTCGCTCTCCTTCAGAGCCGCCAACATTCCGTCGAGATCAGTGCGCCAGCTGTTGCGTATCCGTATATGGGCGCCGCGCACCTCGAACCCTGCGATCAGGGTCGGATCGACCGCGAACTCCCAAACGGGCGCCCCGGGAAGCAAGCCGTTCAGCGCTTTGAGATAGCGTGCCTGGTCGGGTGCGCCGATGGAGGAAGGGGTATGGATCGCGAGCGGGGAATCGTCGGCGAGCTTGCGCCTTTCCTCTTCCGAAAGGCTGTCCAGTCGCTCGACGAGTGCGTCAAACATCGCCGCGGTGGTGCGGGAAGCTGGCAGGCGCCTCAGCAGTGTTTCCGCCATTTTCCCCGCCAGAAGGCATGCCTTGTCTTGCCATTCGGCCATCAAACGCGCTCGCTCCGCTTCCGCGACCGCTACCGCCTGCTTCTTCACCGCATCGGCGGCGATCTGGGCCTGCGCGAGCAGGCGGACGCGGTCATTCTCGATCTCCGCCTGCATCTCGGCCCGGCGCCGGGCAGCATGCGCGGTTAGGTCGTCGTTCTGCGCCTTGAGCGCCGCAGTTTCGGCAAGCGCGGCATCCTTCGCGACCTGCGCGTCGGATAGCAACGTGTCGGCTGCCAGCTGTCGCTCGGCGATGACCTTCATCACCGGCCGGTAGAGGAAGCGCGACAGCAGCCAGACGAGGATGAGGATGTTGATCGCTTGTAGCGCCAGCGTCCACCAGTCGATGTGCATATCAGGCGAACGGGTTGGCGAAGAGCAGGAGCAGGGCGATCACGAGGCAATAGATCGCCATCGTTTCGATCATCGCGAGACCGACGAACAGGGTACGCGAAACCGTGTTCGAAGCTTCGGGCTGGCGCGCAATGGCATCCATCGCCGCCGCAACGGCCCGCCCTTGCGCGAGGGCAGGGGCGATGGCGCCGATCGCGATCGCGAATGCGGCCCCCAGGATGCTGACGAGATGTATCCAGTTCATGACGATGTCTCCGGTTTGGGCGCCGCGCGCGTATCGGTTGCTTCGCTGAGCGCGCTGCCGATGAAAACCATGGCGAGCGCGCTGAAAATGTAAGCCTGAACGGCGCCAGTGAGCATCTCGAGCGCCATCAGCGGGATCGGCACGAGCAGGCCGGCAAGACTGAGGATCACCCCGATCATGAAGACGCCGCTCATCACATTGCCGAACAGGCGCACCATCAGCGAAAAGCTGCGAGTGAACAGCTCGACCAGATTGAGCGGCACCATGACGATCGAGGGTTGCGCAAAGGTGCGCAGATAGCCGCGCGGGCCAAGCGCACGCACGCCGAACCAGATGGTTGCGCCGAAGACGATCAGAGCCAGGGCGGCATCGGTTTCGAGCGTTGCGGTTGGCGGTTCGACACCAGGGACGAGCGATGCCCAGTTGGCGGCCAGCAGGAAGATGAAGAGCGTGCCGATCAAGGGCAGATAGCGCCGGGGCTCGGTTTCCATCGTTTCGCGGATCTGGAGCGCGATGGTGGTGACGAGCAGTTCGAGCGCCGCCTGGGTGCGGGAAGGACGAAGCGCAAGCCGCCGCGTCAGAAGCCAGCTGCCGACTGTCAGCACCGCCATGATGCCCCAGGTCGTGACAACGGGCTGGCTGATTGGCACCGATCCGATCGCGAACAGGACATGCGTTTCGAGGGGAGACGCGAACTTCATGCTTTCACCTGCACACGGCGAAGGACTAACTGCCGGGCCATCAAGAAGCCGATCGTCGCGGCGAGAAGCGTGGGCAAGCCTTGCAGCGCCGCAGAAATCAGGACGCCGGCAGTGAGCAGCATCCGCGCGATACGCAGTGCGATTGCCATCAGGGCCGATCCGCCATGGACGAGAAGATCGGCGTCCTTCGCGATCAACGCGAAATGCACGGTCCCGACCATCGCGCCGAGCATGAGGAAGAGGATGGCAAAAAAGATAGTCATTGCCGATTGATCCATTTCCAGGCCGACCAGCAGCCAAGCCCGACCCCGAGGATCAGCAATGGGGCTGTCCAGAAGATGCCGCTGGCGAGACGATGATCGAGCCAGCGGCCGATCGCGAGCGCGACCAGCGCCGGCACCACGATCTGCCATCCGAGCACGCCGATCTGGCCGAAACTACGAGCGAAGGAAGGCAGGCTCCGCGCCTTCCGGCGACGTTCGGCGCGCTCCCGGACGGCTTCGACCATGCGCTCATGCGGGGGTGGCAAGGGTTCGGTCACAAGCCCATGTCCGTCGGTCCGCCCTGCAGGGCCTCGACCATGCGGCGGATGGCCTGCATCCGCAATCGCGCGGACGCCGTGCGGCTGCTGCGTTCGGCCTCGATGCGCGTCCGGTATCCGGCGCGCACGATGGCTTCGAGTTCCTCGAGATCGTCCCCGAGATGCGTCTCACGGGTCGCAATGTCGACGCGGGTGCCATCGCTGACGGTCAGGATGCCGTTGCGAACGGCACAAAAGCCGGGCCGGCCATCGGGCTCCCGCCAGGAAACGACGGAGATTTCCAAAGCCGTGACCAGATCGGCATGGCCCGCCAGGATACCAAAGCTGCCGCTCGCATCCTCGGCGCGAACGGACGCGACATCGCGGTCGATGACGATCGCGGTGGGATCGGTGATGCGCAGCCTCATGGCTTCTTGCCCGCCTTGTCTCGGGCTTCTTCGAGATCGCCGACCATGTAGAAGGCGCTTTCGGGCCAATCGTCGGTTTCACCCGCCAGGATCGCGCGCACGCCGGCGAGCGTCTGTGCCAGCGGAACGGAGCGCCCCGGCTGGCCGGTGAACGCCTGGGTCACGACGAAAGGCTGGGTCAGGAAGCGCTGGAGCCGGCGTGCGCGGCCCACGGCCAGCCTGTCGTCCTGCCCCAGTTCCTCAATACCGAGCAGCGAGATGATGTCCTGAAGCTCGCGATAATGGGCGATCGTCTCCCGGGTTGTCTGGGCCAGTGCATAATGGTCCTCGCCCACCACGACCGGATCGAGCAGGATGGACGACGATCCGAGAGGATCGACCGCAGGGTACATCCCTTCGGCCGCCATCGCGCGCGACAGAAGCACATTGCTGTCCAGATGCGCGGAGATCGCAGTCACGGCAGGATCGGTGAAATCGTCGGCCGGGACATAGACGGCTTCGATTGCGGTAACCGACGCGCCTTCGACCGATGCGATACGCTCCTGAAGCGCGGCCACTTCGCTCGCCAGGGTGGGCTGGTAGCCCACGCGCGACGGCATCCGCCCCAAGAGCCCGGACACCTCGCTGCCAGCCTGCACGAAGCGAAAGACATTATCCATCAGCAGCAGAACATTGCGCTTCTGCTCGTCCCGGAAATATTCGGCGATGGTGAGCGCAGTCAATCCAACGCGCCAGCGCGCGCCCGGCGGCTCATTCATCTGACCGAAGACGAGCGCGGTCTTCGCGATGACGCCCGATTGGCGCATGTCGGTGAGCAGCTCATGACCTTCGCGCGAACGCTCGCCGATACCGGCGAACACCGCCACGCCTTCGTAGCGCGCGACCATGGCGTTGATCAGTTCCATGACGAGCACGGTCTTGCCGACGCCCGCGCCGCCGAACATCGCTGCCTTACCGCCCTGCGCCAGCGGACTGAGCAGGTCGAGAACCTTGATGCCCGTCTCGAACATGGCCGTGGCGGCGCTTTGCTGTTCAAGCGCGGGCGGGGGCCGGTGTATCGGCCGGCGGAGCACATCGGCAGGAAGAGCCGCGCCGCCATCGCCGACATTGCCGGTCGTGGTCAGGAGGCGTCCGAGAACTTCATCCCCAACGGGAACCATGATCGCGGCGCCGGTAGCCTCAACGTCGGCACCGCGGTTGAGGCCGCTCGTTGTCTGCAAGGCAACGGCGCGCACCATATGCTCATCGATATGGCTTTGCACCTCGGCAACCAGCGTTCCTGCCGATCCTGCGTCGATATGGAGCGCATCGTTGACCGGCGGCAACTTACCCACGCCAAATTGTACATCAACCACGGGACCCCGGACGGCGACGATATGCCCTTTGGACAAAATGGGGGAGGGTGACACGGCACCAGGCTCACTTCGCATGGCCGATAGCTATCGTCGTTTTCCGCACGGCCGATATGCGTGTCTTTACGGAGGACTTTGGCGCGATGCCTGCGGTCCGAGGCGCGTCGGGCCGCAGTTAGGCGGTCTGCTGAGTTACGTACATGTCCCGATGGCAAGCCGCGCCGAGGCTTGCGATTTTACCATGAGCGCCCCCTACGGCGCCTCAAACCCACAAGAAACTGGAGATGCCGGCATGGCGCAACCCCTCGACACTATGCTTGCGCTGACGCAGGCGAATATGCGTCTGGCGCTGAAGCTTGCCGAAACCTGGCGGGAAAGCGGCCAGACGATCATCGAGATCGGCGGGCGAGGAGCATCCGAGGTGGCCGAAGAGACCCGCGCTGCGATTTCGAAGAAAGCCGAAGGCGGCGCGGTTTCCTTGCCAAACACCGGCCATCTGCAAGACTATCTCGGCGAGCTGGAATCGCTAAGGGTAGCAACGGCGAAGAAGGTGGAAGAAGCGGTCGCCGACTGGCAGAACAGCCTCTCATCGACGGTAAGCTCAAGTCTCGATGCCAAGAGCGCGACACCATACGATACTCTTTTCAAGCCCTGGTTCACGTTGTTGCAAGGCAATGCACAGGCCGAAAAGGCGGATGCAAACAAGGGCGGCAAATAAGGGGCTCCAGCCCCGCGGGCCGAACGGCGAATGTTCAGATCAAAGCTCCAGAGATTGTTCCGGTGCCATTCAAGCGCCGCTTAGCTGAAAAGGATCGAGTTCGATGGCACGATGGTCTGACCCGAAGGCAAATGCCGTTCCACGCGCAGCAACCACAGCGGTTGGCGCGGCCGCATTGGATCGCGGGCTGCGATCCTATATGCTGTCTGTCTACAACATCATGGCGTCGGGTGTCCTGCTCACCGGGATCGTCGCCTTGTTGTTTGCCTCCGGTGGTGAAACCTCGCTTGCTGCGCAGCTCTTCACTCAGGGCGGGCCCCTCAAGTGGGTCGTGATGCTTGCGCCGCTGGGCATCGTCATGGTCCTCAGTTTCCGAGCCGACACGCTTTCGCTCGGTGCCACGAAGGGACTTTACTGGGTCTTCGCGGTGCTCATGGGCCTGTCGCTGTCGACGATTTTCCTCGTCTATACGGGCACGTCGATCGCGCAGACCTTCTTTGCGACGGCAGCCGCGTTCGCCGGTCTCAGTCTCTTCGGCTACACGACGAAGAGGAATCTCTCGGCGATGGGCACGTTCCTCATCATGGGCGTCGTTGGCCTTCTGGTTGCGATGGTCATCAACCTTTTCCTGCAATCGAACGCCATGGCATTCGCCATCAGCGCGATCGGCGTGCTGCTGTTTGCGGGCCTCACCGCCCACGATACCCAGAAGATCAAAGCAATGTATTTCACGATCCAGGGTTCGGACGTCCTCGGCAAATCCGCAGTCATGGGTGCGCTGACGCTTTATCTCGATTTCATCAACCTGTTCACCTTCCTGCTCCAGCTGACCGGGGATCGGCGCTAGCGCAAATCCCGATTGGGAACGCGGGCCCGCAGATGCTGGCTCATATGCTCAGGTTAGCGCCCTCTTTTGGGCCTATGGGGCGCGCATTCGAAGTGCACGCACGTGTCCGCTGATGCTGAGCCGAGGCCCCCAGGATTGCGGTGAACCCACCGCAACCTCTGCGGCGCGCCGGCGATCGTTCCATTCAGAGGAGCGGGCTGATCAGGCGCGCCAGATTCTCGGCTATCTTGCGATGAAAGGGGCGCCTGGCCCAGTCTTTCGCCAGTAGCTCGCGGCTTCCTGCAAAATAACGCTCCTGCAAGGCGTTGAGTCGGCGGACCTGGTCCGGAGCGTAGAGGATGAGATTGGCTTCCGCGTTCAGCGTGAAGGACCGGATATCGACGTTGCTGGACCCGATCGTCGCCAGATCGCCATCGACGCTGACGTGCTTGGCGTGAAGCAATCGATCTTCGTAGAGGAATATCCTGACGCCGCTGCGCAGCATCTCCGCGTAGAAGGATCGCTGGGCGAGGCCGACGAGCCGTTGATCCTGTACGAGCGACAGGACGAGGCGAACATCCACGCCGCGTAGCACGGCCGACTGGATCGCCTCGATGAGGCCTTCGTCAGGGATGAAGTAGGGCGTCGTCACCACCACCTTTTCTCGCGCGGCATAGAGGAGTGCGACGGTCAGTCGTTCGCTTCCCGACACCGGGTAATCGGGTCCGCTGGGAAGGAGCTGCAACGATATGTCGCCAGCGTTGACCGGCTGTGGGATAAGCGTCGGGCCATCCAATTGCCGTTCGGTCTCGAGATACCAGTCCGCCAGGAACACCGATTGCAGTTGGGCGACGATCGGGCCTTCGACGCGCGCCATCAGTTCTTCGTTGCGAATGCCCGGACGGAAGTCGGCCGCGACGATGTTTTGCGACCCGATATAGCCGATTGCCCCGTCGACGATGCAGAGCTTGCGATGGTTGCGCAGGTCGGCGCGTGCTGGCCGCCAACGAAATGGTCTTACCGGCAGGACCTCGCGGGCCTCGACACCCTGCGCAAGTAAGGCGCGCAGGACGGACGAGGCCCAAGGCCGGGAGCCCAGCGCGTCAATCATGACCCGGCACCGCACGCCGCGCCGGGTCGCACGGCCAAGGCATTCGATCACGTGCATTCCCACGGCATCGTCGGCGAATATGTAGGAAAGGAGGTGGACATGGTCGTGCGCTGCATCGATGTCGCGACACAGACGATCTATCACGCCCTGGTAATCGTCGAGCAGGTTCAGGGCATTGCCGCCGACTGCAGGCAACTGGCCGAGGTTCCTGACAAGCTTCTCGATCGGCGTCCGTCCATGCTCGATGCATGGCGCGAACATCCTCGTCGCGGCTGCGATAACGGCGTCTGCCTGGCCTGATCGCGGCATTCCTGCGAACCGCTGTTGCCGCCACTTGGGAAAGCGCGGCCGACCTACCAGCACGTACAGGACAAGTCCCGGGATCGGCAGGAAAAAGAGCAGCAAAAGCCAGCTGCGCGCCGCCTCCGGCGATCTTCGGAACGGGACCGCAATGACCATCGCGAGGCGGATGATCCATTCCGTCGAGAGGTAAAAGAAGCCCCAATGATTCTCTAGATATGCCATGCGGCCATCGTCACCGCTATGGCAGACGCCAGCAAGCGCCGACCTATCTCGAGAGAAGCAGCGGGATGCGCACGTCCTGCAGCAGTTGCCTCGTCACGCCGCCCAGGAAGACATCCCGTACGCGCGAATGTGCGAATGCGCCGATCGCGAGTAGGTCAGCGCCGGACGAACTCGTAAATTCCTCGAGCGCGTCCGACACGGTCCGGCCGACGGAGCTTTGTTGATGCACCTCCACGTCGAAGCCATGGCGCGCGAGATGACGTGCGATATCGGTGCCGGGTGAGGCGCCATGCCCTGTCTCGCTGGGTTGGGCGTCGACCGCGACGATATCGATATGTGCGCCGGGGTCGAGTACCGGCAGCAGATCCCTTGCGGCGCGGCGGGCTTCCGGCGACGCATCCCAGCCCAGAACCGCATGGCGAACCCGTTCGAGCTGGCTGTCATCGGGGAGGATGAGGATCGGGCCCGTGGACGACATCAGTGCGGCCTCGACGCTGCGGCGTCGCAATTTTGGGTTTTCGAAGGCAGATGGCCCTCCAACCAGCAGCATGTCGGCATAGCGACCTTCGACGCTCGCCGCGCCGTTCAGATAGGCTGGCGCGTCGGTTACCGCGCGCACTTCGACCGCGATGGGGGCATGCTCGACCAGTGCCTTGACCGTGGCGATCCTGCGCGACTGCTCGGCCTCAATTTCTTCGAAGACGCCCGCATAGGCTTCATAGGGTGGCAGGATCGCGGGGTCCCAGAAAATGTCGGTCAGCAAGGTGATCGCGAAATGGGCGTCCTGTGCCTTGGCGAAGCCGATCGCGTGCTGCACGAATGCTGCGCTCTTGTCGCCATTGTCCACGATTGCGACGAGATCCTTGAGCATCGATCACCTCCTTGCCTGTGCGAGGGACCCTAAAAGACAGGCAGACGCGACACACTTGGGGAATCCCCGTAGTTTTCTGTGGAGCTTCCAACGCTGCTGGCAATGGCTTCGCAGTTCTGTGTCTTCTCGCACGCCTCGACACGCCTCACACAGGCCTCCATCTGGCGGGGCGGGGGGTGACGCGCCCAACGCAACCCATTATGGCGCGCCCTACGGCCCTTACTCCATGGCGAGCAATGACCATCACTCCTGACAAGGGCTGTCCCTCAGAGCCCTTGTCAGGAGACCAGCTTTGCCCTGCCGGCTAGCCATAGCCGTGATGTCTTTCAGAAGGGCAGTGGCACATCGATCAGCAAAAGCGGAAGCATGAGCAACGCTGCCGCCATGCTGAGCAGGAGCGGGCGTGCCGCGGGAAAGCCGCGACGCCACCCTGCGATCCCGATGGCGATACCTGCCTTCAAGGCCGTATTGAGGAGAACCGGTGCCGCCAGGATCAAGCCTGCCGTGAGTGGCGCAAGACTGCCTGGCGGCAGACCACCCATGGTGATGATGGCGGAATCGACGTCCACCATCCCGGAAATGGCGAGCACTGTCGCCAGGCCGACATCGCCGAAGTGCGTAAGGACCCAGCGAGCGAAGACGGAGAGGATCATGACCAGAGCCACGAGGATCAGCGCTGGTCCAAGATCGAACGGGTTTCGAAGCGCGATCTGCTCCTCATGGGTCTGCTGCTGCCCGGCCACCTTACGCAACGACCACCAGGCGGCAATCAGGCTGATCAGTGCCGCGGGTCCGATGATCAAGGTGAGTGACCTCAGCGCAATAGGCGCGATGGCTGCGACCATCAGCAGAACGCGCACGAACATCACCGCAGAGGAGGCCGCGATCCCCGCAATCAATATGCCGGGCGCTTCATCGTTTGCGCGAAGACGGGTCGCAAGCGAAGCCGTGACCGCCGTCGATGACACCATGGCCCCGGCGGCGGCCGTAGCGATCGTGCCTCGTGATGGTCCCAGCCTCTTCGACGCAACATAGCCCATGAAGGAGAGACCGGAGACAAGAACGACCATCGTCCAGAGCTGGTGCGGGCTCCACGCATCATAGGGACCCATCGCGCGGTCGGGGAGAAGGGGCAGGATGGCGAGCGCGATCAGGGCAAAACGCGCTATGGCCTGGACTTCGACCTCGCTGAGGCGGCCGAGCCATCCATGCAACTGATGCCGCAGCGACAAGACCAGCGTCACAACCGCAGCTGTGACGCTGGCTACGACCGGTTGGCCGATCGTCGTGAGCAACCCTATGCAGAGGGTGAGCAGCATGACGATGGCCATCGTTGCGCTGACATCCGGCGCATTTGCGAGGGACTGCCGATATCCGATCACTACCAACGCCGCCACTGCGGCGACCAATATGCTTGCGAGAGCGATATGAACTGTGGAGCCGATCAGCCCTGCCAGGCCGCCCGCGAGAGCGATCAGCCCAAAAGTGCGAATCCCTGCAATGCGGGAGCCTGCCTCCGCTTCGCGATGGGCCCATCCGCGCTCGACACCGATCAGCAGCCCGAGCGCGAGCGCGAGGCCGAGATACTCGAGTTGCAACATGGCGTTGATGGGCTGAGCCGTCACGTAATCAGCCATCCAGGGCGCAATAGCTGCAGCCATTGAGTCGGCGCGCGCTGCCTGCGGTTCATAGGGTTTGAGCGTCCCAGTTCGATAACACCTGCGAACCTGTCATTCTCGATGCTCCGGTCGTTTTTCGAAGGTGACAATAGGGGAGGGCGGCGCCGACCCGAATAAGCAATGCTACGCGGTCATCCCTCCGGGCTGCAGCGGGGATGACCGTCTCGGGAGAAAGGCTTGGGCGCGCTGCCGACATAGGAACGTTACGTAGGGACGCGCGTCATCATACGGACACATATTGGAAACGATGAAGGACAATTCGGCACGTGCGAGGATGCAAGAAATGACCGCTCCGGCGCCACCAGCCCGTCCCAGGATCGTCCTGGTCGACGACGACGTCATGGTCCGCCGATCGTGCCAGCTGACCCTGCAGGGTTGCGGCTATGATGTTCGTGCGCATTCCAGTCCGGTTCAGGCACTGGTGGATCCCGCAATCCACGAAGCGCTCTGCCTGATCACGGAGTTTCGCATGGTCGGCATGGATGGGGTCACGTTGGTACGTCGCTTGCGGGCCAATGGCTGGACGAGCCCGGCCATTTTGGTCACCGCGCACCGCGCCGCCTATGTCGCCGCGGCACAGGGCGACGAGATCTTTGTGGAAGTCCTGGAGAAGCCCTTGCCCGAGAGGCGCCTTATCGCTTCGGTCGATCGCGCGACGGGGCGCGTGTGAAAGCAAGGCCGCACGCACCCGGCTTAAGTATTATCACCAAATGATAGCGCCGTGAATTTCGGGAAGGATCGCCTTTCGGAAGCAGGAAAGGCGAAACAGATGCTGAAGGACATATTGGCGTTCGTGGCCACTGGCGAGGCTGACGAGCAGTTTTTGAAGGATGCGCTCGCCTTCGCCCGCTTCCATGACGCGCACCTTAGCATCGCGATCATGTCGGCCATTCCAACGCCCGATTACGCTTTGGCATATGCCCCGCCTTACATCGCCCTGACCGATTTCCTCAAGGCGTCAGAGGAAAAGCAGGAGAGGGTGGCCAAACTGGTCGCGCGTGACGGCGTGGAAGTGCGGATCCTGAGCGATGATCCGGCCGTGTTGCTCGACAAGGCGCCGGTTCAGGCGCGCTATGCGGACCTCATCCTGTTCGGTCCGGCGGCAGCCTATACGAGCCAGCGTCTGCGCCGACGCTTGCTGGAAAATGTAGCCCTGTCCTCCGGTCGGCCGGTGATCGTGTTGCCGGATGGCTGGCAGCCGAAGGTCTTCGAACATCTCGTTCTCGGATGGAACGCGACGGCGGAGGCGACGCGGGCCCTGGCCGAGGCGCGCCTGGTTGCCGTTCCGGGGGCAAGGATCGAGGTCGTGACCGTGGATGCCGATGCTTCGACGAAGGGGCATGGGTCCGATCCTGGCGCCGATATCGCGCGCAACCTCAGCCGCCATGGCTATGCGGTGACTGTGCATGCGCTGGCGTCCGAAGGCCGCTCGCAGGCCGAGATATTGACCGAAGTGGCCCGTAGCCAGCGGGCCGATCTACTGGTCCTCGGTGCTGCGGCGCATTCCCGCCTGCGAGAACTTTTCCTCGGTGGTGTCACGCATGACCTTCTCGAAGGAACCTATGTGCCAATCCTCTTCGGTCACTAAAGCGCCCGCTCGTGGCAAGAAACATGGAGATGCTGACAGTTCCGTGGATCGAACGGGCGGCCTCATTCCTGTACCATGATTTTTGCGACGGTCGGGCGACGCCTGTGCCGGCATGAACAGAAAGCGCGGAGCCGGTGATGAAAGCGGCTTCCTCGGTTGTGTTAAGGAAGTCGTGCCATGTGATCTCATCCGGAGATTCAAATCGCCCAATCGGCCTTCCGGCTAACCTCTGGCCAGGCGTCCGCGTGAAACTACACAGACCATGTTCGTAGCATTTACCCTCGTGTCATGGCGTTGATTATCACGCAAAAGCGAGACGCCTCGAGCGGCGATGCCTTGCTAACCCGATCATATTCGCACGTGTCGCACCGAAAACAGTTTCCTTGCTTAGCCGCTCGGGGCAACAGATTTCCTTGCACGGTGCTTTTTGTCGCGGATGGCTCTGTTGGGCGGTGGCATTCCAGCCTAGCTTTGGCCGACAACGATTGCCGCAATGGGAAACGAACCGGTTGAAACGTTTACGGCTGATACTTCATGGAAAAGCTGCGCAGGACGAGCGAGTGCGCGCGACTGTTCGGTCCGTTCGGGAAGATGGCCATCAGATAAGTGTGCGCGTAACCTGGGAGGCCGGAGATGCCGCGCGTTTCACGCGGGAGGCTGTGGCGGAGGCGGCGCGGGGCGAGATCGATTGCATCGTCGCGGGCGGCGGTGACGGGACTGTCGATGAGGTTTTTGTCACCGCGCACCAGTACCGGCATTTCGGGAACTGTTCCTTCGGCATATTGCCGCTTGGCACGGCCAATGATTTCGCCCGGTCCGTCGGACTTCGGGTCGACGATCTGACCGCGTGTCTTCGTATGATCATCGATGAGCCCGCCAGTCGCATCGACCTTGGACTGTTGAACGGGCGCCCTTTCGTCAACATCATCACGGGAGGGTTCGGTGCCCGCGTAACGGCTGAGACAGACCCGGCATTGAAAAAGGCGCTAGGGAGCCTGGCCTATCTCCTGACCGGCGTCAGCCGCGCCCGCGAGTTCCAGCCATGCCGGGGTCGTTTTCGGGCTGAGGGCTTTGCTTGGGAGGGGATGTTTCTGGCACTGGCCATTGGGAATGGCCGCCAGGCCGGCGGCGGCATTCCGCTTTGCCCGGACGCGCTGATCGATGATGGCCTGCTCGACCTGCTTATCGTGCCAAAGATCGATCTCACCGCCGGTCGCGAGGCCATGACGGTTCGCGCGCGAAGCTCCTGGATCGAGTTCGAAGCTGATGAAGACGTCAATGTCAGCATCGATGGCGAACCCGATCAGGTGCGAGGCTTTCGGGCCGAATGCCGGTCGAGGGCGCTGCCAGTGCATCTTGGCCATGATTTGCTGCTGACCGGCCGCAGATAGAGCGGCGTCCGATCCGATCGCACTGCCGACCGGGATCATATTCGCCGGCCGGCACCGTTGGTGGCAAACCACTGGGCCTGCCGTATCGGCGTCGAGGATGGCGGTTTAGAATGACATCGTCGAATGTGCTCCGGCAAGGCCCAAGGCCTGATGCGCCGTGTTCCGCGCGCTCAGGATATATGAGCGGCCGGGGCGGGCGCCGCCGGCGCCGTCTCACATCCTCCCATACGCGCGCAGAAACGCTTCTGCGTGTCGGCGAAGACGCCCGGCACGACATCGGCAATCGCCTGGGCAAGGGCAGGGCGCATGAGGATGCGGCCCTTCTCGAGCCATGCACGACCGGCGCTGCTTTCGTAGAAGGCGTTGATGCCGTTCAATTCGTCGACGGTGAAGGCCGCCGCGCAACTCTCCTTCATCCGCGCCAGGACGGGCGCCTTCGCTGCTCTCATCGCCTCGGCGAAGGAGTCCCTGTAGGCTTCGACCGCCTTGGGATCATCTGGAAAGGTGGCGGTCAGATCCTTGAAGGATGCTTCGAGCGCGCTTTGAATATTCTGATCCATTTCCTGCTCGAGGCCCGACAGGGCGACCGAGCGCGCGCACAGGGTCTGGCGTTGCGTCAGGTCGGATCGTTCGGAAGCGGCTTGCGCTGCGGCTGCCGGTGCTGGACAGAGCTGGAGCAATGCCGTTGCGGCAAGGATGCTGGTGGCTCGTGCAAGGCGGCTCGGCGTGGATGCGGCTGTTCGTTGGTTCATCAATTCCCTCCTTCGGCGTGGGATGGCGTGCCGCTCAAAGGCTCGGCCAGAGGCTCGCCGCGGCGAGAAACAGGTTGATAGTGGAGGGCATATATCGGCTCAAAATGGGCGACGAGCGCGCTTCTTCCGGCGCTGCTTGCGCGATCCGCCGAAGATCGTCAGGTGCGGCGCGTAGAGCCCGACAATGCAGGAGAGCGCGAGAAAAACCAGCGCCACTACCATCGCGATGACCCAGAATCTGGGATCTTCGCGTGAAACGAACCAACCCGCCACGATGGCCGGAATGGCCAGAAGCAGTCTTGCCAGCCAGGCCACGATCAATCTCCCTTGCTTGCGTTCGAGCATTGAAGCCAGGGCGATAACGCGGACCGCACCTGGAATCGTATAAGTAATGATACTGCCTCTCCCGTGACCCTGCGAAGTGTCTGGTCGTCACAATGGGTTATCGTTGGAGGACGGGGCGATGTCCCGCGCTTCGCAGATGGAGCGCAAGCAGCACGAGAAACAAACCCCGGGCGAAGAAGCTGAAGCCAATTGCCATCAATGCGCTGGAGGGGCCCGCCAAAAGCAGGCCAAGGCCAGCTATGGTGTTGAAGAGGCCCATGATCGCGACCCATCCGCGTTGATGTACCGAACGGGTGGCGGTGATAATCTCCAGCATGCCAAAGAAGAGCAGCAAGATTGCGACCATCCAGACGAGTGGGACGGACTCCCGGAATGGCTCGACAAGCACGAGCGACCCAAGAAGCGCACAGAGTGAGCCGAAGATGACGTCCAGCCAATTGCTTTGCGATCCCGTGGCGGGAAAGGCCGTGGCAGCCGCCCCGGCACCGCCGGCGATCAGAATCATGCCAGTGAAGCTACTGCCGAGGAATTCCGCCACGCCCGGTTGGGCCAGGGCGAATGCGCCGACGATGACGAGTAGCAGCCCCGAGGCGAACGATCGGGTCCAGTCGTTGATCGCACCGCGGTGCGCCGGGTCATCCGGTGTAAGCGCTGCCAGACGCGTGTCACCCGACATTCACTGGCTCCTGCCGGCTGCAACGGGCGGTCGCGTCTGAGCGGTGCCGACCGACCAGCCGACGATCTCCATCGAGACCCGGCCGACGGCTTTGTCGAAGGCTGCCACAATTGCTGCTTTTGTGTTGAGCGTGGCCGCTTCCTCGGCAGAAATCCGACGTCTTTCGATGATCTGCCGGGTCATCGGATCGAGCAGTTCCGCGATTGCCGACACCAGAATGACGGGCGGCGTGTCTGTCTGGACGTCACGTCGATATCGCGCTTCGAAACGATCGACGTCGAGGCGCAGGACAAGCGCGTCGGCCGATCCTTCTCGCAGCGTGCGGAGACGAACATGGGGGGACTGCGTCGCGAACTGGCGTGCCAGGGCTTGGCTGAAGAGATCCGGGGCAGGGGCGGCCCAGCGGGCATCCTTGATGTACAGAACGCTGTCGCCGCGCGCGGTCAGGATCCGGTCACCCTCGATCTCGGGGGCAAATCTGATGCGTGCCAGCGAGAGGGTGACAGGGGCGGCGTTGGCAGTCCCGGCCTGCGCGTCCTCCCGCTCGGGCACACCGAAACGAAACAGGTTGTCAGGCTTGCCGCTGCCCAGCATGGCGCCGCATGCGGCCAGGGGCATGAGTAGCGCCAAAGCGCAATATCCGCGCCCATGTCGGTTCTTTTTCATTGGGGCAACTCCAGTTCTTTGCCGCTATCCTTGCCGATCGCCTGTCGCGGGTTCTGGCGGATCTGCCGGACCAGCGCGTCGAGCGATTCGGCCGTTTCCTGCAGGCTTTGCATGGTGGCGTTGACGGTCGGCAGCGTTCGCGTGCCGATGGCGTCGGTCTGGCGGCCGATATCGGCGATGGTGAGCCTTGCCTCGGCAATGGCGGCCTTAAGCTCTCTGGCCGCACCGGAAACCTCGGCCACCGCATTGCGGCCATCACCATCGACAATCCCCCGCGCGGAAGCGGCCGTGCGTTCGATGTCGTCGGCAGCACGATCGAGCTTGGCCAAGGTAGACGCTGCATGGCCGAACATGCCTCGGTTGGCGGAAAGTTCGTGCGTGGTGAGCTTGAGATCATGGACCATCGCACCGATCGCATCGATGTTCCGGTCGGAGAGAAGTCTGTTCACCCGCTGCAGCGCTTCCCCTGCATTCTGGATGACCTGCCCTCCGCCCTGGAGAAGGGACGATAGCGCGTTCGGCTTGCTCTGAATGACCGGGCGCCGCTTCTGGCTTGCCTTGCGCAGCAGGGGCTTTGTTGGCGTTCCCGCGCTGATCTGGACGATCGAGACACCCGATATGCCCTGTGTCTCGGTCGATGCGAGGGAATCGGTCCTGACCGGCGTGCCGCGCGTCAGAATGATGTCGGTCACCACCCTGTTCGGATCCTCTTCATCCAGGCGGATACGTTCGATCTGGCCGACCTTGATGCCGTTGAACTGCACCTCCGCGCCGACGCTCAGCCCGCGCACCGGACCGTGGAAGATAATCCGGTAGGGATCGTCGGATCCGCCGAAGCGGCTGCCACCGAGCCAGACGACAAAAACGATCGCGGCTACCAGCAGCGCGGTCGAGATGATGCCCACAAGGGCATAGCTTGCATGCCGTTCCATCAACGATCTTTCTTGGCGTCATGCGCCGCGCGGCCGCGCGGCCCCAGAAAATAGCGGCGGATCCAGGGGTGATCGGATCGTTCGAGATCAGCGACCGGCGCGACGGCAACGACTGTCCGGTCGGCAAGGACGGCCACGCGGTCGCAGATGGCATAGAGCGTGTCGAGATCGTGCGTAATGATGAACACCGTCAGGCCAAGCGCGTCGCGCAGCGTGCGGATGAGGTCGTCGAACTCGCTGGCGCCGATCGGATCGAGCCCTGCGGTCGGCTCATCGAGGAACAATATCGCCGGGTCGAGCGCGAGGGCACGCGCGACGCCGGCGCGCTTGCGCATCCCGCCGGAAAGCTCGGACGGTTTCAGCGCCCCCGCGCCGGGCGGCAGCCCCGCCAGCCTGATCTTGAGACGGGCAATGTCCGCAGTGATAGACAGGGAGAGGCCGCTATGCTTGATGAGCGGCGCCTCCACATTTTCCTGGACGGTGAGGAATGAGAACAGCGCGCCCTGCTGGAACATGACGCCGACGTGGCGGCCGACCCAGGCCTGGGCGTCTTCGTCCTCGATGTTCCGTCCGAGAATTTCTATCGTGCCGCCATCGGGCTGCTTGAGCCCGAGGATGGTGTTGAGCAACACGGATTTGCCCGAGCCCGAGCCGCCGACCACGCCCAGTATCTCGCCGCGGCTGACCTCGAGATCGAGATCCTCGTGGATGACCTTTGGTCCGAACGCCGTCCGCAGACCCCTGACGCGGATTGGCGGGGCGTCGGTGCCGGGCCCGCTCATAGATCGAGAACCATGAAGATGACCGCGAAGATCGCGTCGAACATGATGATCATGAAGATCGACTGGACGACGGCAGACGTGACTTGCCGGCCCAAGCTCTGGACGTCGCCTCCGACCATCAGGCCGTGGCGGCAACCCGCAGCGGCGATGACGATCCCGAGGAACGGCGCCTTGCTCATGCCGATCCAGAAATGGTTGATGCTGACCGTCTCTAGCGTGCGCTGGACGAAGAAGAGCGGGTTGAGGTCGATCGTCGCCCAGCTGACCAGCAGGCCGCCGAGGATTCCGCCGATATCGGCGAAAAAGGTCAGAAGCGGCATCATCAGGATCGCGGCAAGCACCCGCGGAACGACAAGCGCGTCGAACCGGTCGATGCTCATGACCTGCATCGCATCGGTTTCCTGGTTCATCCGCATGGAACCGAGCTGTGCGGCAAAGGCGGAGGCGGAGCGCCCGGCAAGCAGGATGGCGGCGATGACCACGCCGAATTCGCGCAGGATCGCAACGCCGACAAGCTGCACCGTGAAAACCTCGACGCCAAGGCTGGTGAGCAGATTGGTACCGACGAGCGCAATGATGGCGCCGATGAAGAAGGTCATGATGAACACGATCGGCAGCGCATTGACGCCTGCGTCCTGCATCATGGCGACGGTCGGGGTCAGGCGCAAACGGCGGGGATGAAGGACCGTCCTTGCCGCCGCGACAATCAGATGGCCGGAAAAGACCTGCATCGCGTAGGCATCGGAGGCGAGCGAAACGATCTGCCGCCCGAAGCGCTCGAAGAATGCGAACAGGCCCTTTTTGCCGGTGGGCGCAGGGGGTTCGTCTTCCAGTGCAGTCCCGACCATTTCGGTCAGGCGCTTCAGGTCGTCACGTCCTGACGCAGAGAAATCATGACCCGCCTTCATGCTGCGGAGCAGGACGAGCGTTCCGGCGGTGTCGATATGACCGAGCCGGGTGACGTCGATCCGTTCGGAGCGCGTTTCTCCCAGCGCCGATCGGAGCCGCTCGGCCAGGTCTCCCATGGCGAGCGCGGTCCAGTCGCCGATCGCGTGGAGCGCGGGACCCTCGCCCGCGTCTTCGATGCGAAAGTCTGCCGCGCTCATCGCACGAGGGCCACCCCGATGCGCAGGCGGCTCATGCGGCGATTATAGTCGAGCAGATTCTCGCCATAGCCGACGAAGCTCTGGCCGAAGAGATAGAAGTCGGGGCCACCACCAAGGATCCGCCGCAGCGGATAGGAGATGTCGGCGCTGACCGCGCCCTTGCCGCTGCGAAAGTCGAACCGGGTGGAGGTGGAGAGGCGCAGTCCTTTATCCTCCCCGACCTCCATAAACAGACCTGTGTTGCCGCGATAACGACGAATGTCGGGATTGTCCGACTTGTCGCCGACGAACAGGGACAAGCGCGGCGCGATCGACAGCCGATAATCGCCGCCTAGCGGAATTGCTGCCATCGGCGCCACATAGATACTGTTGATGCTCCGTGAGGCATCGCCATCCCTGCCATTCGATTCGTGCCGGATGCCGCCCTGGGCGCTCAGCGATATGCCGTTCGCCAGCGTCGTCGAGGGTGTCAGGTAGAAAAGCTCGGGCTGAAAGTCGATGTTCCGGAAAGGCGAGGAATGCGCGCCCAGATCCCAGAACATGCGCTGCGTGTAGCCGAAATGGAGCCCGTCGCGCCAGGAACGTGGCAACCCCTCGGCGCGCCTGCTTCCGAACAACTGATATTTGAAGCTGAACTGGATGCGGGCTTCGCTGTTGGTGTCGGGTCCGTAAACGGCATAGATCGGCTCATAGGCTGACAGGTTGGCGACGAACGCGTTGCCGGCGGAGCGGTCGGATGGCGGCGGCGTTGCCGTCGGCGCCCCGGCCGCGTCATGGCGCGAAGATGGCACCACCGCCGCCAGTACGGGACGGGCGGACAGCGGCCGCAAGGCTATGGTGATCTTGCGCGGGGTCCATGCGGGGATCGAGATGTCCGCGCCGTCGAGCGTTTCGTCGAATGCCGCGGTGGTCCGATAGCGCGCCCGCAAGAAACCGCCACCGGGAACGGTCAGGCTGTCCGGGAAATCGGTCGCGCGATCAAGCCACACTCGATCCGTTCGGCCTTCCCGTTCGACGACAGCTTCGATGCGGTTGGGCAGGGCGAATGCCTGCGCTTCGTCACCGTCGTTCAACAGTCGCAGATCGACCCAGACGGCGCCATCGTCATCCCTTTCGCCTGCGTCGCGAATGAGGACCTCGATTGATGGGGCGGCATGCGCCGGCGCGGCAACAGCCAAGATTGCGGCTGCCATCGTCCATTGGGGGGCGGAGAGCGTCATGCGATCAGATGCTGCCCGCCGTCGACCGGAATGATCGTACCCGTGATCCGCTTCGCCGCATCGCTGACGAGGAAGGCCGCGAGTGCGCCGACATCTTCCACATCGACCGGCCGGCCGCCGGGAACCTCCGAGGCTGCGCGCTCGAGCAACGCGTCGAAACGTTCGATGCCGCTTGCCGCGCGCGTCGCGATCGGCCCTGGCGATATGGCATGGGCGCGTATGCCCCTGGGACCGAGTTCGGCCGCGACATAGCGCGTCGCGCTTTCGAGCGCGGCCTTGACCGGCCCCATCAGATTATAGTGTTCGACGACGCGCTCGGAACCGTAGAAGGTGACGCAGAGAAGGCAACCGCCATCGACCATCAGCGGTTCTGCGAGCTTCGCCATCCGCAGGAAGCTGTGGCAGGAAACATCCATCGCCACGGCAAAGCCCTCGGCCGACGAATCGACGACCCTGCCGTGCAGATCTTCCCTGGGCGCGAAGGCGATGGAATGGAGCAGGAAATCAAGTCCGTCCCATCTGCGCTTCACCTCGTCGAACAGGGCCTCGAGCTGCCCCGGCTCGCGGACGTCGCACGGCGCGAGCCATTCCGCGCCGAGCCGCTGTGCGACGGGCTCGACCCAGCCTTTCGCCTTCTCGTTCAGATAGGTCGCAGCGAGCCGCGCTCCGCACTGCGCAAAGGCGGTGGCGCAACCCGCTGCGATACTCTGTTCGTTCGCGATGCCTATGACGAGGCCGCGCTTGCCTTCCAGATCCACGAGCGGCTTCATTCTGTTTTCTCCACGATCTTGAGGGTATGCAGCGCGATCATGCGCTCCTCGTCGGTCGCAATGACATAGGCTTTGACCTTGCTGTCGGGCAGGCTGATCAAAGGGCCGTTGCCGGCATTGGCGATCTCGTCGATCTCCAGCCCCAGCCATTCGAGCCGGCGGCAAATGCGGCTGCGCATGGCGGCATCATTCTCGCCGATGCCGGCGGTGAAGACGATCCCGTCCAGCCCGCCGAGCGAGGATGCGAGCGCGCCGGCCTCCCTGCCGGCTCTCCAGGCGAACAGCGCCATCGCCTCTTCCGCTTCTGCTGTGCCGGCTTCGGCGAGCGTACGCATGTCGCTCGACAGCCCCGATACGCCGAGCAGCCCGGATCCCTTGTAGAGCAGTTCCTCGACCTGGGCGGCGCTCATGCCCATCTGGCTTTGCAGATGCAGCACGGCGCCTGGATCGAGGCTGCCGCAGCGCGTGCCCATCATCAGCCCGTCGAGCGCCGTAAACCCCATGGTGGTGTCGATGCTTCGCCCGGCGTCCATGGCGCAAAGGCTGGCGCCATTGCCCAGATGCGCGGCAATGACCCGGCCGGATGCAAGCGCGGGGTCGATCTCGGCCAACCGCCGGGCAATATATTCATAGGACAGGCCGTGGAAGCCATAACGGCGCACGCCCTGATCGTGCAGCGCGCGCGGGATTGCGAGGCGCGTGGCGAGGGCGGGCTTGTCGTGGTGGAAGGCGGTGTCGAAGCAGGCCACCTGCGGCAGATCGGGGGAAAGCGCCGCGATGGCGCGGATCGCGGCGAGGTTATGAGGTTGATGGAGCGGCGCAAGCGGGCAGAGGGCCTCCAGCGCGTCCAGCAGGTCCGGTTCGATCAGCGTGGGCGCGGCGAATTCGGTGCCGCCATGCACGACCCGATGTCCGATCGCGATGATCTCCCGGCCTTCCAGCGGATGCTCGGCGGCCCAGGCGAAAAGGTCGGCGAGCAGATCGGCATGGGTGAGCGATGCGCCGTCTGGCCAGTCCCGCTCGAGCAGGATCGTGCCATCGACAGACCTGGCCTTCAGGGTCGGCGCTATGCCGATCTTCTCGATCTTGCCGCCCGCCGAAAATTGAAGTTCGCCCTGCGTATCGAGAACGAAAAGCGAGAATTTGATGCTGGAGGAGCCCGAATTGAGGCTGACGACCGCCTTCATGCCTGCCCGCTTTCAGGAAGACCTGGCGCTGCCTTGGTCGCCGCCCGCGCCATCAGGACCGCCACGGCGCAGGAGGCGAGGCGCGTGCGCAGGCTGTCGGCACGGCTAGTCAGGATGATCGGTACGCGCGCGCCCAGTACGATGCCTGCCGCGTCCGCGCCGCCAAGGAAGGTGAGTTGCTTGGCGAGCATGTTGCCCGCTTCGAGATTGGGGACGAGCAGGATTTCGGCTTTGCCGGCGACCGGGGAGACGATCCCCTTCTCGCTCGCCGCTGCCGCGCTGATCGCGTTGTCGAAGGCGAGGGGGCCGTCGAGCCGGCCGCCGGTGATCTGACCGCGATCGGCCATCTTGCACAGGGCGGCCGCCTCGAGCGTGGAGGGCATGTCGGGATTGACGGTCTCGACCGCTGCAAGAATCGCGACTTTGGGTTCTTCGATGCCGATCACATGGGCGAGGTCGATCGCGTTGCGGATGATGTCGGCCTTTTCGGCGAGCGTCGGCGCGATGTTGATCGCGGCGTCGGTGATGATGAGCGGCGTCGGATGGTCGGGTACGTCCATCACATAGGCGTGGCTTATCCTGCGCTCGGTCCTGAGGCCCGTTGCGGACGGGACCACCGCCGCCATCAGTTCGTCGGTGTGCAGCGAGCCTTTCATGAGGAGTTTAGCTTCGCCCGAGCGGATCAGCGCGACGGCCTTTGCCGCCGCGTCATGGCTGTGGTCGGCATCGATCAGGCGGAAGCCCGCGATATCCTTGCCTGCTTCCTGCGCCGCCATTCGGATCCTGGCTTCAGGCCCGACAAGGATGGGCGTGATCAGCTTAGCTTCGGCCGCCTCGACAACCGCCGAAATGGCAGCCGGGCTGCAGGGATGGGCCACAGCGGTGCTCTCGGGCGTGCCGCTCGACGTCAGCTCGATCAGGCGCCGATAGCCGTCATGATCGCGAAGCTGCACCTCGGGGAGAGCCGCGCGGGGGCGACGCACCTTCTCGGTCGGCGCCTTCACCTCGGCCTGGCCTGAGATGACGACGTCCCCGTCCTGATTGGTGCAGCGGCAGTCGAACAGCACGATGCGATGCTCCGCCCGCTTCTCCGCGACCGTCACCAAGGCCGTGATGGTGTCGCCCAGAGCCACCGGACGCGTGAAACGCAGCGACTGGCTCAGATAGATGGCGCCCGGTCCCGGCAGTTCGGTGCCCAGCACGGCGGAGATCAGCCCGCCGCCCCACATGCCGTGCGCGATGACCCGCCGGAACAGGTCGGTCGCCGCATAATCGGCGTCGAGATGGGCCGGATTGACGTCGCCCGACACGAGCGCGAAGAGCTGGATGTCGCGCTCGCCCAGGGTGCGCACGATACTCGCCGTCTCGCCGACCTCGATTTCGTCGAACGTTCGATTCTCGATCATGCCCGCGTCGCTCATCGTTCAGCGCTCCAGAACATAGTGACCGGGCGCATCCGCGATCGGGGCATAACCCTTGTCCGGCGCACCCAGCGGCGGGGGCGCAACCGGGGTTCCCGAATGACGGGCCAGCCACTCACCCCATTCGATCCACCAGCTGCCGTCTTTGCGCTCGGCGCGTTCCTGCCATTCCTCCGGATCATAAGCGAGACCTTCCGCCTCCCGCGTCTTCACCTTGAAGCGGCGGCCTTTATGTCCGGGTTCGGAGACGATGCCGGCATTGTGGCCGCCGCTCGTCAGTACGAACGTGATTTCCGTATCGGTCAGAAGATGGATCTTGTGAACCGAGCGCCAGGGCGCGACATGGTCTCGTTCGGTGCCGACCACGAACAGGGGCTTGCGGATCGAGGAGAGCGCGATGCTCTTGCCGCCGGCCTTGTACTTGCCCTCGGCGAGATCGTCGTCGAGATAGAGGCGCCGCAGATACTGGCTGTGCATGGCGTAGGGCATGCGCGTGCCGTCGGCGTTCCACGCCATGAGATCGTTCAGCGATTCGCGCTCGCCCATGAGATAGGTGCCGAGCACGCGCGACCAGACGAGGTCATTCGATCGCAATATCTGGAATGCGCCGCCCATCTGGCTGCCGTCGAGATAGCCGCGGCTCCACATCATCTTCTCGAGCAGGTTGAGCTGTCCCTCGTCGATGAAGAGGCCAAGCTCGCCCGGCTCGCTGAACTCGGTCTGGGTCGCCAGCAGCGTGGCGCTGGCGATGCGCTCATCGCCGTCGCGCGCCATCGCGGCGAGCGCGATCGAGAGCAGGGTGCCGCCGATGCAATAGCCGACAGCATGGACAGACTCGGCGCCGGTGATCGCCGTCACCGCGTCGAGCGCTGCCATCGGCCCCATCAGCCGGTAATTCTCCATGTCGAGATCGCGGTCTTCGGTTCCCGGATTGTGCCAGGAGATCATGAACACGGTATAGCCCTGGCTGGCCAGCCAGTTGACCATCGAGTTTTCGGGCGAGAGGTCGAGAATATAATATTTCATGATCCAGGCCGGGACGATCAGGATCGGTTCCGGGCGCACCTGATCGGTCGTCGGTTCGTACTGGATCAGTTCGATGAGCCGGTTGCGGTAGACGACCTTGCCCTTGGCCGTCGCTACCGTGTCGCCGACCCGGAAATCCTCGACGCCGACGGGAGGCAGGCCGCGCACCAGATGCTCGATGTCCTCCATGAAATGCTGGAAGCCGTCGACGAGGCACTTGCCGCCGGTTTCGATGATCCGCTGCTGAAGCAGGGGATTGGTGGCGAGAAAATTGGTCGGTGCGACCATGTCGAGCATCTGCCGCGCGGTGAACCGGACCATATCCTCATAATGGCCGTTGACGCCGCCCACGCCCGTCGTCGCGGCATGCCACCATTGCTGATGGAGCAGGAAAGCCTGCGAGAGGATGTTGAAAGGCGGTTTTCGCCAGGCGGGATCGGAGAAACGGCGGTCTTGCGGAAGCGGCTCGATGGCGAGCGCCGCATCGCTGTCGGACGCGCTTCGCGCTGCATAGTCGAAGAGGCGCATATGCTTGCGGCCCATCTTCGCGGCCAGCTGCAACTGCTTGCCCGGCGACAGCGCGAGGTGGAGGGCCCAGTTCGAGAAGGCCTCGTACAGGGTCGCGGGCGAGAGGCCGAGGGTCACCTGTGCGATCGCGCCGCCCGCGGCGTTGTCCAGCGTCTGCGCGATCCCGTCGAGCGGGTCGGGCGGCGATGTCGGGGTGTCAGCGCTCATGATGGGTCCTTCTCGTTCGGAACAAGTTCGGGCTACGCTTGTGATAACCTGGTGATTGTCGAATGACCGCTGGGCCCGACCTTACGGCCGCCTCTCGGCCTTCGGTGGAAGTGCAGAGGCTCACCGGGCGGCATGTCCTGTCGATGGCCGGCGTCACTCCTCGAAATCCTCACCCAGATAGAGCCGCCGCACGTCAGGATCGTGAAGGACAGCTTGCGGCGCGCCGGCGAAGAGCAGCCTGCCGGCATGGATGACATAGGCCCGATCAACCAGTTCGAGCATTTCGTGGACATTGTGATCGGTGATGAGAATGCCCACCCCGCGCTGCTTGAGCTGGCGTACCATCGCCTTGATGTCGGCGATCGACATGGGATCGATCCCGGCGAAGGGTTCGTCGAGCAGGATGACCTTCGGGTCGGCCGCCATGGCGCGCGCGATCTCGCAGCGCCTGCGCTCGCCGCCCGAAAGCGCGGGGGCGGGCAAGGCGCGCAGCCTTGTGATGCCGAAATCGCCGAGCAGCTCGTCCAGTCTGCGGTCGATGGCGTCCTTGTCGCGCAGGCGCAGTTCGAGCACAGCGCGGATATTCTCCTCAACGCTCATGCCCCGAAAGATCGAGGCTTCCTGCGGAAGATAGCCAAGGCCGCGCTTGCCACGCCCATCCATGGGCAGGGCTGTCACATCCTCGCCGCCGAGCAGGATCTGTCCTCCGTCGGGGCGGTTGATGCCCATGATGCCGTAGAAGCAGACGGTCTTGCCCGCGCCGTTGGGCCCGAGCAGGCCCACCACCTCGCCCGGCGCGACATCGAGCGAGACGCCGTCCAGGACCTTGCGCGATCCGAATGATTTCTCGAGCCGTCTTACCGAGAGCGCGAAGGTGACAGCAGGTCTGGGTTCGGCGCCGCCGCCCGGACGTGCGGCATCGGGATCAGGCGTCTGGCCTGATCCCGACCCGCTGTCGAGCGACGGAGCCTCGTCGAACATCCTCAGATCTCCGACGGGGGTGGCGTCACCGCGGGGAATGTCATCAGACTGCCGCCCGGCATCAAATGGCTTCCAGCGCAAGCGCGACGCCCTGGCCGCCGCCGATGCACAGGGTGACGAGGCCGCGCTTCAATCCCTCGCGCTTAAGGGCATGCAGCAGGCGGGTGGTCAGCACGGCGCCGGTCGCGCCGATCGGATGGCCATGGGCGATGGCGCCGCCCTCGACATTGACGATGTCCTCGGCGAGCCCGAGCTCGTGCGTGACGGCGATGGCGATCGCGGCGAACGCCTCGTTGATCTCGACGCGCTCGAGATCGGAGACCGACCAGCCCGCGCGGTCCAGCGCCTGCCGGACGGCGGGAACCGGGCCCAGGCCGAAAAGGCCGGGCGCCACCGCGCCGACGCCGAAGGCGACGAGACGGCCCAGGGGCGTGACGCCGTTGCGGTCGGCCCAGTCCTCGCTGGCAACGATCATCGCCGCAGCGCCGCTGTTGAGGCCCGGCGCATTGCCTGCCGTGATCGTGCCCTCGGGCCGAAAGGCGGGCTTCAGACGCGCCAGGCTTTCGAGGCTCGTATCGGGCCGGTTCTGCTCATCCTTGCCGAAAATGATGGGACCCTTGCGCGAAGGGATCTCGACCGCGACGATCTCCTCCTCGAAACGGCCGGCGGCCTGGGCGACGCTGAAATTCTGCTGGGAGCGGACCGCCCAGGCATCCTGCGCATCGCGCGTGATCTGGAACTGGCTGACCAGATCCTCGGTGACCCAGCCGGAATGCTGGTTGCAGAAGGCGTCGTTGAGACCGTCATGGAGCATGGCGTCGACGAGCTTGCCGTCGCCCATGCGGTAGCCCCAGCGGCCTTTCTCGATGAGGTATGGGGCCTGATCCATATTCTCCATGCCCCCCGCGACGACAGCATGGCTGAAGCCGAGCATGATCTCCTGCGCGGCCGAGGCAATCGCCTGCGCGCCCGATCCACAGACACGGTTGACCGTGAGGGCCGGCACCGTGTCGGGAAGCTTGGCGCCGATGGCGGCCTGGCGCGCCGGGTTCATCTTCGCGCCGGCCTGGACCACCTGGCCCAGGACGACGGCATCGATGGTATCGAGGGCGACGCCGGCGCGTTTTACGGTCTCGGCGATCGCGATGCTGCCAAGGGCCGGCGCGGCCATGTCCTTGAGGGTCCCGCCATAGGCGCCGATCGGGGTCCGGACAGGCGCGCACAAAACGACATTGCTGCTCATGGGAATTCCTTTCCTTGGGCCCTCAGGCCAGATATTTGCCGCCGTTGACCGAGAGGGTCTCACCGGTCACGAAACCCGCCTCATCCTCGACCAGGAAGAGGACGGCGCGCGCGATCTCTTGCGGGGTGCCGAGACGTCCGACCGGCACGCCGGCCAGCACGGCCTTGAGCGCCTCTTCCGGCACGGCGGCGACCATGACCGTATCGGTATAGCCCGGCGCGATCGCGTTGGCGGTGATGTTGCGGGACGCGCCCTCGAGCGCGAGCGCCTTGGTGAAGCCGATCACGCCGGCCTTGGCCGCGGCATAGTTGGTCTGGCCGAACTGGCCCGAGAGGCCGTTCACTGAACTGATATTGACGATACGGCCGAAACGCCGTTCGCGCATGCTCTCGATCACGGCGCGGCACATGTTGAAGCATCCGCCAAGGTCCACGTCGATGACGCTGCGCCACTGCTCCTCGGTCATCTTGTGGAGCGTGCCGTCGCGGGTGATGCCGGCATTGTTGACGAGAATGTCGATCGGACCGATATCCGCGACGACTTTTGCGACGCCCTCCTGGCTAGCCATGAAGTCCGCCACATTCCAGCTATAGGCCGGGATGGATGTGTCTTTCACGAACTGCTCGGCTTCCTCGTCATTGCCATAATAGTTGACGGCGACGAGATAGCCTTTCTCCTTGAGAAGCCTGGCGGTCGCGGCGCCGATGCCGCTGACGCCGCCGGTGACGAGCGCGATTCTGGCCATGATCATTGTCCTTGAAGCTGGAAAGAGAGGCGGGTCATTGCGCGAGGTAGCCGCCATCGACGGGATAGTAGCTGCCGGTCATGAACGAGGCGCGATCCGACAGCAGGAAGGCGACGAGCCCGGCAACCTCTTCGGGCTGGCCCAGACGTCCTACCGGATGGTGCGCGATCATTTCGTAGGGCGGGTGGCCGTCGGTCGTGGCATCGACCATCGGCGTGTGGATGAAGGCGGGCCCCACCGCATTGATACGGATATTCTGCTGGGCATATTCGAGCGCGGCGGTGCGGGTCATGCCGATCACGGCGTGTTTGGCGGCCGCATAGCTGACTGATCCGGGCGCACCGACCGATCCGTAGATCGAACTCATATTGACGATCGTACCCCCGCCGCCCGTCAGCATCGCGGGGATCTGGTAGCGCATGCCGTAGAAAACGCCGTCGAGATCGACGCCGATGACCCGGCGCCATTCATCCAGATCATACTCCCCGGTCGGCTTGGTGACCGAGCCCACGCCGGCATTGTTCACTGCGGCGTCGAGCCGTCCGAAGCTCTTCATGGTGAAAGCCACCAGCGCATCGACTTCGGCCGCCTCGGCGACGTTGACCCGCAGCGCCTTCGTCCGGTCCGGACCGATCTCGTCCGCTAGGGCGTGGGCCTTGTCCGCGTCGATATCGGCAAGCACGAGGCGCGCGCCGGACGCTGCAAGTTCGCGGGCGATCGCCTCGCCCAATCCCATGGCGGCGCCTGTGACGATTGCGACCTTGTTCTCAAAATCGGGCATGCATGTCTCCGGCTTTTGCGAGCCACTGGCCAGAAAAGGGACCCGCACAGCGGGCACGGACACACTCCTGGCCGGGAGTCTTACCGCGCGCATTTCGCGCAACCTCTCCTGATGCCCCGCTTTCTCACGGTCGAAACGGCGTGGCGCTTCCTTCGCCGTGAACCCGGCGGCGCGCCATCAGTAACTATACTTATAAGTTTCGTATTCCCCTCGTCAAACCGCTTGTGGACTCGCTCCTGCCGATCGATCCGTGCCTGGGAGAAGGCGGACAACCCAGTGCGTCCGCGGTCTGATCTGGAGAATCATTTGACACAATCATATTGTGTCATAAATAATTCCCGGCAGTAAGGTGATCGAGGCAGAATCTGGCGCGCCAAAGCGCCTGATGTAGCTGCGTCTGGCTGTCATGGCGGTATGGTCGGAGAGCGTCATATGGAATTGCCGGTCAGCGAAGATCTGCTCGATCTGGACCGTCAGGTCTGCTTTCCACTCTATGCCGCATCGAACCTGCTTGGCCGGCTTTACCGGCCCCTGCTCGCCGAGCTCGGCCTCACCTACCCGCAATATCTGGTCTTGCTCGTTCTCTGGCGGGAGACGCCCCAGTCGGTCGGATCGCTTGGTGGCCTGCTCCATCTCGACAGTGGGACGCTGACGCCTCTCCTCAAACGGATGGAGCTTGCGGGGTTGGTCAGCCGCACGCGCGATGTGACCGACGAGCGGCGCGTCCTGATCGCGTTGACGCCCAAAGGGCGCGATTTACGCGAACCGGCGCGGGTGCTGCCGGCAGCGCTTTCAGCGCAGCTCGCGATTGCGGACGCGGATGTCACCGAGCTGCGCGATCTGGTCCGAGAACTGGTCGCCGTCTTGCAGGCGACGCTTTCCGAACGACGTTGATCACATAAGAATCACGGAGACAAAGATGCTGACCGTTCATCACCTTGGCATATCGCAGTCGGACCGGATCGTCTGGCTTTGCGAAGAACTGGGCATCCCTTACGAGATGGTGCGCTATGAGCGCGATCCGGTCACGCGTCTGGCGCCCGCGGAATATAAGGCGCTCCATCCGTCCGGCACGGCTCCGGTGATCACCGATGATGGCCTTTGCCTCGCCGAATCCGGGGCGATCATCGACTATATCGTTGCGCGACACGGTGACGGGCGGCTGTCCGTGGCGTCGGATGACCCTTGTTTTCCTGTCTATCTATACTGGTATCATTTCGGCAACGGGTCGCTGATGCCGAGCATGATGATGTTGATGGCGGAAGGGGACATGGCTTCCGTCATGCGCCAGCGCGCCGATCGCGGGCTGGAGGCGCTCGAAGCGCATCTGGCGGATGGGCGTTCATGGCTTGCGGGGGATCGATTCACCATCGCCGACATCATGATGGTGTTCCCGCTTACGACCATGCGGGAGTTCGTGCCTGTCGGTCTTTCGCCTTATCCGGCGATCCGTGCTTATCTGCACCGCATCGCTGCCAGGCCGGCCTTCAGGCGCGCTATGGAGAAAGCCGATCCGGACCTTCAGATCAAGCTCGATTGAAATGTGTCGCCGACCCCTGGAACAAGTGGCGGCGTTGCGCAGCATATCGTCACTGCGGCATCATGGTTCGCACTCGGGTTGCTGCGAAAGGGTCAGGATAGCCTTGAAGATAAAATCGGTCGCCTGCTCGAGATAGGCGGTTTTCGCGTGGGGTGTGTTCGGCAAATCCTTGCGAACGAGGATGCGTTGCCGCGGGGATGTCACCAGGGCATCGAAAATGAATACGGCGAGAAAACGCATATCCAATGCGGCCGCTCTTTCCGGGCCCGCCGCTTCTTCAAGCAGTGTCTGGATTAGCGGAATTCCCGGATTGATACAAAGGAGGGTCTGGAGGTCGATGTCGTCGACATTCTGATCGCGAACCCAATAGGCCAGTTTTTCAAACCCTATGGTCTCGGGCTGGAGCGAAATATCCAGCATCTTTTGCGCGGTCCGAAGCAAGCGCTCGCGCAGGCATCCGGTGCGCATGGTCGCCGCGATGGGTTTCAGCCGGTCGTCGATCCCGTGCCGCATCACCGCGACCAGCAATCCCTTCTTCGAACCATAGCGTGCATACAGCGTGCGCTTCGATACGTTCGCCGCCGCAGCAATGTCATCCATGCTCGACCCTTCGGGACCATGGGCGATGAACCGCGCCAGCGCGATTTCGAGAATATGATCGCCAAGGCGGGCGGCAACGCCCTGCGTGGGCCTGCCCCCGCGCGGGTCGCGGGCGGGGAGGGGGGAGGACTTGCGGGAACTGGATTTCGGGGCGGTCACATCGACGTCAATAGACCGATTTCACGCGCAGCTCAAAGATCGCGCTTGATCTTGGTGCAAACAGGCGCAATATCAAAACTGATAAGTATACATACGCATTGTCTGGAGAGGGAGCGCGGCCGAATTGTCGCGGCTCAAGCCTGAACCAAGGGAACCGGATGAATGACAGAAATCGCTCTCGTAACTGGCGGCACACGCGGCATCGGCGCCGCCATCGCTGTCGGACTCAAGGCAGACGGATGGGAGGTCGCCAGTATCTATCATGGCAATGAAAAGGCGGCCGAGCAGTTCAGTCAGAAGACGGGGATATCGGTGTTCCGCTGGGACGTCGCGGATGAAGGCGCCTGCCGGGAGGGCGTGGCGGCGGTAGACGCCAAACTTGGCCCGATCTCGGTGCTCGTCAACAATGCCGGCATCACGCGGGACGGCATGTTCCACCGCATGAGCTGGGCCCAATGGCGCGAGGTGCTGGCGACCAATCTCGACTCGATGTTCGCCATGACGCGCGCCGTGATCGAGGGCATGCGTGAGCGCGGGTTCGGGCGCATCATCAATATCTCCTCGATTAATGGCCAGAAGGGCCAAATCGGACAAGTCAATTATTCGGCGGCCAAGGCCGGCGTCATTGGTTTTACGAAGGCGCTCGCCCAGGAAAACGCCGCCTGCGGCATTACGGTCAACGCCGTCTGCCCCGGCTATGTCGACACCGAGATGGTGGCGGCGGTCCGGGAAGAGGTCCGCGCCGCGATCATCGCGGGTATCCCGGTCGGGCGGCTCGGCGCGCCACAGGAAGTCGCCGATGCAGTTTCCTACCTGGCGTCGCCCAGGGCAGGCTTTTGCACCGGCTCCGTGCTCACCCTCAACGGAGGGCAATATATCGCCAACGGATAGGCGATCGGGAGGGCGCCGCTCCGTCTAAGTGGCATCACGTATATCGCACCGCAGCATAAGCGACCGAAACTGCTCCAACAGGTTCCGTTACAAAAGGAATAGCCTCATGACTTATCCCTTCGATCAGATCAGTTCGCTCGGCAAAGCCAATGGACAATTCGCCGCGACGCTCGCGCAGGTCGCGCGCGAAAGCGGTGAGACCTATGTGAAAGTCAGCGGCAAGGCGGCGTCCACGATCTTCGATCAGTTCAAGGAGTTCAAGCCGGGAACCAGCGTCCCTGCGTTCAAGAGCGGGGAGTTGACGGGCCTTCTTGGCGAAATCGAGAAGCGCCATGAGGAAGCATCGGCACGGATCAGGTCCGCGTTCGAAGACTGGCAGGGTGCGGTAAAGGACGCATTCTCGCAGGCGTCCCAAGGCCAGCAGGCTTTCACGGAGAAACTGACTGTCTGGTTCCAGCCCGTAGTCAAGACGCCGGCGGCGCCGGACAAGGCCGCCGAGGAACCCGCTTCCACGCCGCGGACGACGGCAAAACCCAAAGACACAGCCTGAGGGTCGCCACTCAGGGCCATCGGCTCCCGCGTCCGTGGCGCGGGGGCCGATCATATTTGTTATCGAAACGGGGACGACGCGACAGGGTATGAGTGCTCCAGCGAAATTGAAGGACCACCGGCCTGGATTGACGCAAGCCGCGATCGTCCTGGCCATGCCGCTCCTTCTGGCCGGTTGTTCCTTCGCACCCGCGCATGTCCAGCCCGCGCAACCGGTTCCGCAGGACTATCCCGGTGCGACATCGGGCGGCGCATCGATCGCTCGCATCGGGTGGCGCGATTTCTTCCGCGAGGACCATCTGCGCGCGCTGATCGCGACGGCGCTCGACAATAATCGCGACATCCAGATTGCCGCTGCCCGCATCGCAGAAGCGCGCGCCGCCTGGCGGATCGAGGGATCCGCGCTCTACCCCGAGCTCAATGCCGTGGGGACGGGCACGCGCGGGCGCTCGATCATCAATCTGCCGGGTCTCGGCAGCCAGAGCCTGGATGTCAAACAGGTCAGCGCGCAGCTCAGCGCCGGCTGGGAGATCGATTTCTGGGGGCGTCTGCGCAATCTGCGGGACGCGGCACGAAACCAGTATCTTGCGACGGAAGAGGCGCGCCGCGCGCTCGCCACCGATCTCATCGCCCAGGTGGCCAACGGCTATCTGCTCGAGCGCGAGTATGAGGAGCGGGTCGCGATCGCCGAGCAGACGATTGCGACCCGTGCGGAATCGCTACGGATCCTGCGCCGGCGCTACGAGGTGGGCTCAGGCTCGAAGCTCGAAATGACCCAGGCCCAGACTCTGCTCGCCCAGGCGCAGACGGTGCTGCAGAGCCTCGAACAGGATCGTGCGATCAATCGCAATGCGCTGGCCCTGCTTGTCGGCCAGCCGGTCGAGATCCCGCCGGGTCCGCTCGGGCTCGCGCAGGCCGCGCCACAGATCGATCTGCCGACGGGCCTGCCTTCCGATCTGATCGCCAATCGCCCCGATATTATCGCGGCCGAGTACCGCCTGCGCGCCGCCAATGCCAATATCGGCGCGGCGCGTGCGGCGTTCTTCCCCAACATTACGCTGACGGGGGCTTTCGGAACGGCGAGCCCCGACCTTGACGGACTCTTCGGCGACGGCAGCCGGGCGTGGAGCTTCACGCCGACGATCACGCAACCGCTCTTCAACGGCGGTCGGCTGGCGGCCAATCTCGACGTCATGAAGGCCAGGCAGGTCGGGGCAGTCGCGGAGTATGAAAAGACCGTCCAGGGCGCGTTCAGGGATGTGTCCGATGCGCTGGTACGGCGGCGCCAGCTGGCACTGCAGATCGAGACGACCCGCACCGTGCTCGAAGCGCTGCGCGAGCGGGCGCGGCTGGCGCAACTTCGGTTCGACCATGGCCGCTCAGCCTATCTCGAGGTCCTCGATGCGCAGCGGGATCTTTTCGATACCGAGCAGGCGCTGGTGCAGCTGCGCCGTGCTCATCTCGCCAGCGCCATCGCCCTTTATGCCGCCCTGGGCGGCGGCTTTGTCGGTGATCCGGGTTTTGACCCAGGCATCTCCGGCAATCCCATGTCAGGAGAACAACAACGATGAAGACGTCCCAGAAGACATGGCTGATCCGGGGCGGCATCGCTGTGACGCTGGTCGCGATCTTGTACCTTGCCTGGCGCTTGCTGGCGCCCGGTGCGCTTCCCGAGGGTATCGTCAGCGGCAATGGCCGGATCGAGGCGGTGGAAATCGATGTTTCTGCCAAGTCGCCCGGCAGGATACGCGACATCGTCGCCGATGAGGGCGCGTTCGTGAAGGCGGGCCAGGTGGTCGCCCATATGGATATCGATGTCCTGAGCGCCCAGAAAGCGGAGGCCGAGGCGCAGCTCGCCCAGGCGCAAAATGCCATACTGATCGCCGAAAGCCAGGTTGCGCAGCGGCAAAGCGAGCGTGCGGCGGCATTTTCCGGCGTGCGGCAGCGCGAGGCGGAACTCAATGCGGCGCGCAAGCGGCTCGGGCGTTCCGAGACACTCGCGCGCGAAGGGGCGACCGCGGTTCAGGAGCGCGATGACGATCAGGCCCAGGTAGAAGGCGCCACCGCAGCGGTGGAGGCTGCCAAAGCGCAACTTGCCGCTGTCGATTCCGCCATCGGCACGGCGCGAAGCCAGGTCATCGGCGCCCGGTCCAATGTCGATGCCGCGCGCGCGACCATCCAGCGTATCGAGGCCGATATTCGCGACAGCGACCTGCGCGCTCCCCGCAGCGGCCGCATCCAGTACCGGGTCGCTCAGCCCGGCGAGGTGGTCGCCGGCGGTGGCCGGGTGATGAACCTCGTCGACCTGGCGGACGTCTACATGACCTTCTTCCTGCCCGAAACCGTCGCGGGACGCGTCCGTATCGGCAGCGAAGTGCGCCTCGTGCTCGACGCCGCGCCGCAATATGTGATCCCGGCGACAATCAGCTTCGTGGCCGATGTTGCCCAGTTCACGCCCAAGACGGTCGAGACGCAGAGCGAGCGCCAGAAGCTGATGTTCCGGGTACGGGCCAGGATCGACCCGAAACTGCTAGAGCGCCATATCGCCATGGTGAAAACGGGCCTTCCCGGCATGGCCTATGTGCGCATCGATTCCGACACCCCCTGGCCCGAGAACCTGGCCAATGTGGTGAAGGAGTAGACCGGTGGCCCGCCCCCAGCCCCCCGAGGGGCCACCGGTCGTCCGCCTTGCCGGAGTGCGCCTGCACTCCGGCAAGGCGGAAGCGCTTCGGGGCATCGACCTCGACATCGTCGCGGGCCGCATGGTCGGTCTTATCGGTCCCGATGGCGTCGGAAAATCGAGCCTCCTTTCCCTCATAGCGGGTGCGCGCGCTGTTCAGGAGGGCGAGGTCCACGTGCTGGGTGGCGCCATGACCGACCGGCGCCATCGCGAGGCTGTTTGCCCGCGTATCGCCTACATGCCCCAGGGGCTCGGCCGGAACCTCTATCCGACGCTGTCGGTGGAAGAGAATCTCCAGTTTTTCGCGCGGCTTTTCGGCCATGGCGCGGCTGAACGGCGTCGCCGGATCGATGCTTTGACGCGCAGCACGGGCCTGTATTCCTTCCTTTCGCGGCCGGCGGGGAAGTTGTCCGGGGGCATGAAGCAGAAGCTCGGCCTGTGCTGCGCGCTCATCCACGATCCCGATCTGCTGATCCTGGACGAGCCGACCACAGGCGTCGATCCGCTGGCGCGCGCGCAATTCTGGGATCTGATTGCGCGGATCCGCAGCGAGCGTCCCGGCATGAGCGTCATCGTCGCGACCGCCTATATGGACGAGGCCGAGCGCTTCGACTGGCTGGTTGCGATGGATGACGGCGCACTGCTTGCGACCGGCACGCCGGCTGAGATTCTCGAGCGCACAGGCGCGCATCATCTCGAGGCCGCCTTCGCCGAACTGCTGCCTGAAGAAAGGAAGCGCGGCCATAAGGCGGTGGTAATACCTCCGCTCGATGTGGATGAAGACGACATCGCCATCGAGGCGAAGGATCTCACGATGCGTTTCGGCGATTTCGTCGCCGTCGACCATGTGAGTTTTCGAATCCGCCGGGGCGAGATTTTCGGCTTTCTGGGTTCCAACGGCTGCGGCAAATCGACCACCATGAAGATGCTGACCGGCCTGCTGTCCGCGAGCGAAGGCCAAGCCTGGTTGTTCGGTAAGAAGGTCGATGCGGCCGATATCGAGACCCGCAGGCGCGTTGGATATATGAGCCAGGCTTTCTCGCTTTATGGCGAACTGACCGTCCGACAGAATCTTGAGCTGCACGCGCGACTGTTCCACGTGCCGATCGAGGATATTCCTGGCCGGGTCACCGAAATGGCCGACCGCTTCAGTCTTGAAGCGGTGATGGACGAACTGCCCGAGCAGCTGCCACTCGGCATCCGCCAGCGTCTGAGCCTCGCTGTCGCCATGGTCCACAAGCCCGAGCTTCTGATTCTCGATGAGCCGACCTCGGGCGTCGATCCGGTCGCACGCGACGCCTTCTGGAATTTGCTGGCCGAACTGTCACGCCGGGACAAGGTGACGATCTTCATCTCGACCCACTTCATGAACGAAGCAGAGCGGTGCGACCGGATGTCCATGATGCATGCCGGGCGGGTCCTTGACAGCGATGCCCCTGCGGCACTGGTCGAAAAGCGGGGGGCAGCGTCACTGGAGGAAGCATTCATCGGCTATCTGGTGGAGGCGGGCGGCGATGGCGAGGCAGAGGTCAGTGAGCTTCCTGTCGTGGAGGCTGAACAAATCCACGAAGCCGATGGGAGGCGTCGCCGCTTCAGCGTGCAACGCATGCTGAGCTATGTCTGGCGGGAGACGCTCGAATTGCGACGCGATCCCTTGCGCGGAACCCTCGCGATTGCGGGCTCGGTGATCCTGCTGCTGGTGATGGGCTTTGGCATCAGCCTGGACGTGGACAATCTTCGTTATGCAGTGCTGGACCGCGACCAGAGCAGCATCAGCCAGCGCTATCAGCTCGATATTTCCGGCTCCCCCTATTTCCTCGAGCAGCCGCCCATCACCGATTATGACGATCTCGACCGGCGGATGAAAAGCGGCGATCTCGCGCTCGCCATCGAGATCCCGCCCGGCTTCGGGCGCGACCTGCTGCGCGGCGAGCGCGTCGCGGTCGCCGCCTGGTTCGACGGCGCGATGCCGATGCGGGGCGAGACCGTGCAGGGCTATGTCCAGGGCCTCCACCAGCACTGGCTCGCCGATCAGATGCGCATGGCCGGGATCGGCGCCACGGGCGGCTCGATCGCGGTGGAAAACCGCTTTCGCTACAATCCCGACGTCAAAAGCCTGCCCGCGATGGTACCGGCGGTCATTCCCCTGCTTCTGCTGATGCTGCCGGCGATGCTCGCGGCGCTGGCGGTCGTGCGCGAGAAGGAGACCGGCGCGATCATCAACCTTTATGTGACGCCGGTGACGCGCGCGGAATTTCTTCTGGGCAAGCAGTTGCCCTATGTCGCGCTCGCCATGATCAATTTTATCGTCATGGTGCTCGTGTCGGCCCTGCTCTTCGACGTATCGCCCAACGGAAGCATCGCCGCGATGCTGGTCGCCGGGCTGCTCTTCTCGCTGATCGCGACCGGAATGGGATTGCTCGCCTCTGCTGTAACGCGAACCCAGGTAGCGGCGATGTTCCTGGCCATGGTCGGCACGCTGATCCCGGCGATCACTTATGGCGGGATGATCGATCCCGTGTCCTCGCTTGAGGGAATGGGACGGTTGATCGGCGAGACCTATCCCGCAAGCCACATGTTCACCATCACGCGCGGCGTGTTCAACAAGGCATTGGGATTTAGCGATCTCGTCAATTCCTTCTGGCCGCTTGTGATCACGGTGCCGGTGATCGTCGGCCTGGCGATCAAGCTCCTCAAGAAGCAGGAAAGCTGACATGCGCCAGAAGCTTTCGAACATCTATCGCCTAGGCGTGAAGGAACTGTGGAGCCTGTGGCGCGATCCGATGATGCTTGTGCTGATCGTGTTCACTTTCACCTTCTCGGTCTACACGGCCGCGTCCTCCATGCCCGAGACACTGCACAAGGCCTCGCTCGCGGTTGTCGATGAAGACAGATCACCACTTTCGCAGCGAATCGTGTCGGCCTTCTATCCGCCCCAATTTACCCCGCCGGTTATGATCGCGCCCGCGCAGATCGATCCTGGCATGGACGAAGGCACCTACACCTTTGTTCTGCACATCCCGTCGGGGTTCCAGCGCGACGTGCTGGCCGGCCGTCCCGCCGAGGTCCAGCTCAACACCGACGCGACGCGCATGTCACAGGCCTTCACCGGGAGCGGCTATATTCAGCAGATCGTCCTTGGCGAAGCGAATGAATTCGTACAGCGCTATCGTGGCAATGCTGGTCTACCGGTCGATCTGGAATTGCGCGCCCGGTTCAATCCGACGCTGAACAAGAGCTGGTTCGGCGGCCTCTCCCAGATCATCAACCAGATCACCCTGCTGTCGATCGTCCTGACGGGCGCTGCGCTGATCCGCGAGCGCGAGCGCGGCACGATCGAACATCTGCTGGTCATGCCGGTGACCCCCTTCGAGATTATGATGAGCAAGGTCTGGTCCATGGGGATCGTCGTTCTTCTGGCCGCGTTCCTGTCCCTCAATCTGGTCGTGCGGGGCGCGCTCGGCGTTCCGGTTGCGGGATCGATGACGTTATTTTTCATTGGCGCGGCACTGACATTGTTCGCGACGACCTCGCTCGGCATCTTCATGGCGACGTTCGCACGCAATATGCCCCAGTTCGGCATGCTCGCTGTGCTGGCGCTGCTGCCGCTCCAGATGCTTTCGGGGGGCACGACGCCGCGCGAAAGCATGCCGCAGATCGTCCAGGACGTCATGCTGGCAGCACCGACGACTCATTTTGTCGAACTGGGCCAGGCGATCCTGTTCCGCGGCGCCGGCTTCGACGTGGTCTGGCCCCAGTTTCTGGCGGTAACGGTCATAGGCGCACTGTTTTTCGCGATCGCATTGGGCCGGTTTCGCAAGACCATCGCATCGATGGCGTAGATTACGGGAGAGCCTCCAATGACACGCAAAAAGATGCGCTGGGAGGAGGGTAATGGAGATGACCGGGCCTTAACAGGCAGATGTTCGAGGGTCATATCATGCCGGGCCAGCCTCAATCTCGGATCTTCGAACTTGTCACAAGAATTGGCCGCCGGGTCTGAGTGCGGCGGATGCACGCAGACAAAGGTATAAACGTCACATAACCCGATCTGAATCAACGCGGCAGTTGATGCCCCGAGCCCGCAATTGAGTTATCTGCTACGATCGGCATTCATCAAGGCGTCGGCTATGGCCTGTCTGTCGTGCTCGACGGAGCGGTCAGTCATCAATCGACCAAATGGGAAATCGCGTATCGCTCCTGTTGATCGCAACAACGGCGTCTGACGCTCAGGGTTGAATCGCGTAGACAACCTGTACGCGCACCTGCGTTTCGATCGCGCGAGGTTTCAGTCCGATCGCAACAGGCGGGGGAGGCGGAGGCGGGGGCGGCGCGCTGACCTGCTGTGCCGTAACCACGATGTCGTCATATGGGCCCGGGCCGTTGAAGCTTAGATTTGAGACGCTGAGGACGCCGCCCAGTTTGACCCCGGATGCGCGCGCAATGGTTTCCGCCTGCAGCTCGGCTTCGGCCAGCGCCTCCGTGACCCCGCGCCGCCGTATCTCCTTGTCTTGGGGTCCGGTGAGAGGATGGACAAAAACGTACGCTCTCAGGGGTGACTACACGAAAGTGACGTATCTGCACGCTAAGGGCGAACAAATCCGGTACGATGCCAGCAGATGCTATTCGCAGGCTTTCCTGCCCCTTTTATGTGGTGCCGCCCTACGGGCGCCGATATGGGAGGGCGGCA